>WNFS01006875.1_pt1 | contig 11095 bp, 13 predicted proteins | sample 5400141 | NCBI WGS metagenome assembly WNFS01 (sample SAMN13153358, study PRJNA577476) | soil metagenome | isolation source: 60 cm saprolite under Madrone tree | place: USA:California | collected 2016-06-14 | reverse complement strand
GGTATGTCTGTTTGAATTCTTGTGGGACAAGTGGTCTTGTCTCTATGTGGCTGAGTGTGTCGATCATTTGTTTGATTTCTTCGATGCTCTTGAGATTGTTCTCTAGTAGGCCTTTGAATTCTGCACGCTGAGCACGATACTCAGACTCGTTGACATCACCGGTCACGAATTTCATTTCTAGATTCAATAGTCGTTGTGGTGTTGTGGCCATCTGGTCCTTTGTGGCTTTCAAGTGCTCGTTCAGGGTATAGCCGAGTACGTTGATCCGGTCTTGCAAGTCTTGCGAGGCGTGTCCGTATTCCTCGTGTATTGTCCGCATCTTCTCCTTGTAGCCGTTGATCTCAGTGATCAATTTCTCTATGGTCAGATCGTTTAGACCCATTTTTTTCTACCTAGGAGTTCGTCATCTATGAGGTAAAATGGTAAAAGCGTTCGAACGCAAAAACATGCGATAAGACAGCGTCAAGAGTCCGATTTTCGATACATGATAACAAAAACAGTGTCAATCATCTCCTAGATCGCGAATGATTCTAAGCTACGAAAGATAAATTGAAATTGTGCAAAACACAAACTCGACGGCCGTTTTCAGGATCGCATATAAACCAAAACCTTCCTGTGGACCCCACAACAAGCACTCCGATTAACTGTCGTACACACGTTCTCTATTGCCTAGCCTGCGGAAACCCGGCCCGCAACCTGTTCAAAACCACACCAGCCATGTCAAGAATTCAATTGGCAAAACCCGCCATCAACCGTAGAAACAAGAGGAAGAAATTCCCACATGTCGTACAAGTCCATGAAAAATTGGGACCGCGGGAGCAGAGAACCTCTGCTCTCGAAAATAACCGAGCGCGTCCACCACCAAGAACCCCTCAAAGAAAGAATCAGCCAAGTCATCTACAAACTGAAAGTACAACAGAACCGGCTTGAAGGTGCGAACCTCAAGACACAGCAACACGACAAGTCGCTATTCGACAAGTGCGTACAAGCACAGATGAGCCACGACACCGCACGCAGCACAATGTACGCCAACGAGATCGCAGAAATCCGCAAAATGGCAAAGATCACACTCCGCAGCGAACTCGCCCTCGAACAAGTAGGCCTCCGACTAGAGACAATCCAGGAATTCGGCGACGTCGCAGCAACAATGGGCCCGATAGCGGGCGTCGTAGCAGCCATCAAGAACCAAGTACAAGGCGTCATTCCACAAGTCGGCTACGAACTAGGCGAGATCTCCGAGTCACTGAACAGCGTAGTCATGGAAGTCGGCGAAGCAACAGGTCAATCATACGACTTTGAGGCGTCCGGAGCAGAATCCCAGAAGATTCTCTCCGAAGCGAACAGCATAGCAGAGACCAGGATGCGCGAAAAATTCCCGGAGCTACCATCACCCGCTCTCGGCACACTCGAGAGTACGGTGCCGAGGTAGCCCGGACCACCTTTTTGGAGAATAATGATCATGCCCATAACCCTTGAAGAGATCAGAAGATTCCTCGGCAGACCCCTACAGGACCCGTACGGACGCACCTTCGGCAAAGTTGTAGGAATCAGCGCCAACCTCAAAGACGAAATCACAGGTGTAGGGATAGAAGTCGGAAACGGAGAATTCGTTCAATGCCCCGGAGACAGGGTCAAGATCAGCGCCGACACACTCGTACTCGCACCCACCTGGAAGGTTGAGGCAGAAGAATTCCGCAAGGAATTCGACGTAGTCACAAGGCGGCTAAGAGCCCTCGACGAGCTCTTCAGCGTCGGCGACATCCAGAAGGACGTCTACGAAGACATGCGTAAACAGCACGAGGATGCAATTAACGAGCTCAAGTCCAAACGCAAGTCGATCCTCGACACATGTTCCACGCCTCGGGAGAATTCGATGACCAGAGCTACAAAGCTGTCAGCGATGCCATTGACACCGGCCTGGTCCGCGCAATGGCGGAGCGGAAAGAGGTCGACTCTATCTTCGGATACCTCTCAAAGCTAGACTCCTCCAGTTCCACCGTCCCAGCGCCCGCGATCCAGACACCCGTAGCCGCCCCAAGCCCCGCTCCATCTGCTCCAAGCCAGCCGAAGGACCAGGTCATGGTCCTTCATGTACGAGAAACCTAGGGGGTTTCGTGGCCTGTTTAGAAGCCTAGAGGAAAAAGTCCACCCAATTCCTCTAAAGGAACGAGTAGATCAGGCTCTCTATCGGCTCGCAACTCAGAAAGAAAAACTTGAGCATATGTCATCAAGGCTCCAGCAGCGAGACAAAGAGATGTTCCAGCGCTGCATCGGCGCACAATTATCGAAGGACAACGCCCACGCAGCCCTCTACGCTAACGAATGTGCCGAGATTCGAAAGAGATCGAAGAGTTCGGAGACATCATGGCCCAGATAGCGCCGGTCATCGGAGTCGTACGCGAAACCAGAGGAAGAATCGCAGGAGTCATCCCCGAAGTCGCCACCGAACTCGGAGAAGTGAACAACATGCTTAGCGACATGGAACTCGAGACAGGAGAAATCCCGGACCAAGGAGCCGACGTTCAAACCTCTAGCGACGAGGCGAAAAGGGTCCTCGAAGAGTCCAGCGCCATCGCTTCCCAGCAAATGAAAGAACGTTTCCCAGAACTACCCTCACCCGAACCCAGACAAGCAACCGCAGTTGCAAGGGCACAGGCACCAGAGCCCAGAATTCCAATCCCAGTCACTTCCAGCGGCGGGATGGAAGAAGAGGCAGAAGTGCCATTAGAAGATCGGGTCCTAGGCTACATCAAGACTCACAATGGCGAGCTGAGCGTCAATTCAGCATCAGCCGAGCTCTCGGTACCGGCCGAAGACATTCGCGAGTCTCTCCAGAAGCTCAAAGACGACGGTAAGATAGTGATGGACTAGGGCGAGGCTAGCAGTCCTCGCTACCCCTCAAGATTACATGGAGGAAAGGCTGATCTCAGCTTCAGAAGAGCTAGAATCCCTTGCAGTGAAGTACGCCAATGAGGCGATCGAACTGGAGCGAAAAGGCTCCAAACGAATCGCCGGGACTAAGTACCAGCGAGCCATCGAGGTCCTCCTGAAACTCTGCGCACTTTACCCAAACGCCCCGCAGAACAAGGTGTACCTGGAGCACGCAGAAGCCTACCGCAAGCGAGTCCAAGAACTGCAATCCGACTCCGAACCAATCGCACATCCATCTGATTCCATTGAGACAAAGGATTCGAAGAACATCAAGTTCGACCAGTGGGTCCTGACCGAGAAGCCTGACATCAGCTGGGACGACATAGCTGGTCTCGAAAAACCGAAACGTGCGATAGAGGAATCGGTTGTCTTCCCAGTGCGGCGTCCAGATCTCTTTCCGCTCGGATGGCCGCGTGGAATCCTTTTCTTTGGTCCGCCGGGATGTGGAAAGACCCTACTGGCCGCGGCAGTGGCGAGCGAGATCAAAGGGGTGTTCTTCTGCGCAGACGCGGCCTCTCTAATGTCCAAATGGCTTGGGGAGTCAGAGAGAAACGTCTCTCAACTCTTCGTGAAGGCTAGAGAGAGTTCTGAGAAGGGTCAGCCCGCTATCGTATTCATCGATGAGATAGACTCCCTAATGGGAGTTCGGGGAGAGGAGGTCGGGGGAGAAGTCCGTGTTCGGAACCAGTTCCTCAAAGAAATGGACGGGATTCTGGATAAGAACAAGAAATTCCACGTTTACCTGATCGGAGCCACCAACAAGCCCTGGGTCCTCGACGAGCCTTTCATCCGCAGATTCCAGAAGAGAATCTACATCCCCCTCCCAGACATCAAAACACGAATGGATATGTTCCAAATACTCGCACACGATCTGAAGCTCGACAATAACGTCGACTTCGCAGAACTTGCTCGAATGACCGAAGGCTACTCAGGCGGAGACATCAGAGACCTCTTCCAGTCAACCCAGCTAAGAGTCGTCCGTAACTTCTTCACGCACGGAAACGTCAGCGACCTCAACTCCGTCCCAGACGCCATAACAATGGAAGACTTCCAATCGATCATCACAGGCAGGAGACCCAGTGTCTCACCCGGAATTCTCAAGCGATACTACGACTGGGACGAGTCCTTCAAGGCAAGCTAGGAGAGTGCAAAAGTGAACCTCGACGGAACAGACTATCGAATCCTCGCAGAACTTGTAGAGAACTCCAAACAATCGTACGTTGAGATAGGCCGAAAGCTCGCGCTCCATCCTAACGTCATAGCATACAGAGTCAACAGACTGGAGGATCAAGGAATCATACGGGAGTACACGACTCTCGTCGATTTCTCAAAGCTCGGATTACCAGAACAGGTCGTTGTCGCGGCAAACTTCCCTTCTGACTCGTCGAGGGAGGATATCATGAAGCAGATCTGCGAGATTCCAGAGACCGTTAACGTGATCAGCTCTCTCGGAAGCCCAGAAGGTCTCGTGTTCATTGTTGCACGAAACAAAGAAGATGTCAACGCGGTTCTCGGAAAGCTACGGTCGATGAATCTTGACATCGACTTCGCGTCCTCTGTCATTCGAACTTATGATGAGGGCCGTTTAGGAACATACTTCAGGGCTATGGCCGGGACTGACGAGAGGTAGTCGGCCATTGGAGAGACCCAGCTGGGCTCCAGTCATACTCTCAGGAGCACTTCCCAGAGAACTATCAGACTTGCTCGCTATGGCAATTCTAGCCCTTGCAAGCCTCGAGAGCGTATTCGCCCAACTCCAGCCATTCAATCAGTCCGCGTGGTTCGCGAGACTTCTCATTCTGGTTCCAATGACCTGCGCATTGGCGGCTCTATCGAACTCGTCCAGGACACAGAGAGAAGAGCTTGCACTATACGCATACGGTGGCGCCGGATGGCAGATCCACCTGCGATACGTTGTTCGAGGATTCGTGGTAGCGGTCATCGGACTATTGCCTCTCTGGTTCGGATTCATTGCAACCGAGAACGTAGTTTCATTCAATCTAGTCTTGCTTCTAGTCTCAGCAACCGTGGGAGGACTATCCTACGCTGCGCCCGCTCTCAAACGAACTCGCTCACTAGCCTTCGTCGAACAATACAAGGGTTAACCAAAATGAAACCACTCTTAGAATGCAGGAACATCACCGTCGCCTACCCGATCGCTGATGGTGTTCTGAGACTCTACGGCGAAGGAGTTTCATTCACTCTCGAAGAGGGAGGATTCCTCTCGGTCGTCGGCGGATCAGGCTGGGGCAAATCGACCCTCGTCAACATAGTGCTGGGCTTGGAGAAACCGACACGCGGGATGGTTCAGCTCGAAGGCGAAAACATGACGGAATTCTCTTTCGTGAAACGCTCCGCCCGTGTAAAAACTGCTGCAGTCCTCCAGCGGCCAACGGCGCTCCCACAACTCACAGTTCTGCAGAATCTTCACCTCGCGCTCTCAATGATGGGAATCCCGAAGCGGGAGAGAGATGAGAGGATCAAAGAATCGATGACCTTCTTTGGATTGGAGAAGCTCTCTCATTCGTACCCAGATTCACTAAGTGCCGGACAGAAGAGAAGGATTGACTTGGCAAGAGCACTCGCGGCAAAGCCACGGTTCCTAGTTTTGGACGAGCCAACTGGAGATCTGGACTCGTCAGTAACGAACCTGGTGATGCCGTTGCTAAGAGGCCTGAACAAAGATCATGCTATGACGATCCTCATGACCACCGCGCTTGCTCGACACGCATCCGCCGCTAGGCACCAAATCCACCTGAGACCTCCAATATTCCAGACCGAACAACCGATAGCTAGGTAAGAAGCATGTTCAGAGACAACCCATCCCTCACAGACAGACTTCGCGAAGCAATCAAGCCGACGCCTGTCAAGCGAAGAATACAGATGGCAACTTTCAAGCTCCGCACTCAGACCACAAGGCTCGAAAAATCGATCGGTCAGATGGAGTCCAGAGACAGAACGCTGCACGACAAATGCGTCAAGGCTCTTGAAGTGAGAGATACTCAGAGTGCAACGCTTTTCGCGAACGAATGCGTCCAAATCCGTAAGCTGATCAAAACATCGCTCAGCAGCCAGATTTCGCTGGAACAGGTACTTCTGCGCCTGGAGACCGTTGAACAGTTCGGTGACATAGTCCACAGCATGGGAAGCGTACGGGGCATCCTCACTACCGTCAGGAACGAGCTGGAAGGAAAGCTCCCAGAGATCTCAACTGGATTACACGACATAGAGGATTCGTTGGAGAATTTGACTACTGAGATTGGAGAGGTTGTAGATTCTGATGGGACCTATGTGTTGCCCAGCGACGATTCAGCCAAGATTCTCAAAGAAGCAGATCTCATGGCAGAGCAGAAGATGAAGGAAAAGTTCCCGGAGATTCCACAGATCCCAGTTGACGCCCACAGGGTGAGGTAGGCTAACGACGCTCTCGCCAGAGCTTGAGACCCGTGCTTTCCTCGGCCGCCCGGTCGTAGACATCTATGGAAGAAGCCTGGGAAGGGTCATTGGAATTGAGAGAAACGCTTTCGGAGAACTCGAGGGGGTCCAAGTCGAGGCTGCAGGAGGGCTAATCGTCACAGCAAGAGCTCGGCAGCTGGGTCTCACCCCGAAACTCATCACGCTAACACCTGACTGGAAGCTCGAAGCAGTAGACATCATATCCGAACTTTCTCTGCTGCGTAAACGAATCAGCGCTCTGGAATCTCTGAATGATACGAAGGAGATAGAGGGAGAGATCTACACGGAACTTTTGGATTCACAGAAAGCTGGGTATTACGACAAAGTGAAGACAGCCGAAGCTCTCTCAGCTTCGATGAAACATAGATTGTCGGAAGTGGGAAGCCAAATCTCCAGCCTAACACGATACCTGGTAAATGCCAAATTGGACCATAAGAGCGGAGAGCTCGATGAAGAGTCACTGAAACTGGCCCAAGGATCGATTGAGCCAACTCTTCATCCCCTGATCGCCGAACGGAACGATCTGGCTGGATCACTGAAGACCCTGGAAGAGGTCTTACCCTCTAGGGTTACAGTTAATCCGACACGACAGTAGCCCCGGCTCAGAAGATACGATCCTCTCAAGCGCCTCAGTCAACGGTAATATATCCTCCCAGACAACTGGCCGAGCACCAGGTTCTCATCTTGATTGCCGACATGGACCGGGAGATGGAGAAGAAGAGAGTAGAGTCAATTCTCGTGTTCGGGGACTCGACTGTTGGAAATCCAGATCTGCGATATGTGGTCGGAGCCTCGCTGGCTAGAGGAGGAATTTATGTCCAGCGCAAGTCACACAATCCCATGCTTATTGTTAGCAACATAGACGTTGGCAGCGCGCGGCTTGGCCGGGTCCGGAACATTCGAACATACTCCGATTACGGACTCGAGCGTCTCTCTGGAAAGTATGATCGAGACGAGGCGAGGGCACGATTCTATCAGAAGATCATCAAGGATACCGGGGCGAGCGGGCCGATAGTGCTGGCTGGAAGAAACGAGACCTCAAACTCTCTCTTGCTAATCGACTCTCTGCGCAAGCGAGGAATCAAGGTTGTGGGCGAGAAGACTCCGACAATATTGGAGGTTGCTAAGGAGACAAAGGAGCGCCGTGAAATCGAGAAACTCCGAGAAATGGGCAAAAAGACGAGCAGAGTCGTAGTGAAAACCCTTCAATTTCTCTCCAAAGCCAAACCACGAGGAACGAAGATCACTCTCAAGTCAAAACCATTGACCGTTCATGCAGTCAAGAGGGTCATCAACGGACTACTGGCAGAAGAAGGTATCATAGCGCCCGAAGACACCATCTTCGCCCCAGGAAGAAAATCAAGCGACCCTCACTACGACGGGAAAGGAGGAGACATTATGCGCACGGGCGAACCGATAGTCTTCGACATTTTCCCTTCAGAGCCAGACGGCTACTGGCACGACTGCACCAGGACCTATGCATTCGGATCCCCCCAAAAGAAACTCAAAGAAATGTACGAGGCGGTCCTGGAGGCACAGACGACTGCAGTCGACATGGTACGAGAACAAGCATCCTGCAGCGAAATGATGATCCAGGTCTGCGAACTCTTCGAAAAGAAAGGATACCTAACCGTCCGATCGCTAATCAAAGGCAACAAGGAAGCAAGGGTCAGAGGCTTCATGCATGGCCTAGGCCATGGAGTGGGCCTGACAATCGGCGAGAGACCCTACCTCACCCTCTACGGCAAGGAGAGATTGCGGAAAAACTCTGTCGTCACAATCGAACCCGGACTCTACGACCCCAAAGTCGGAGGAGTAAGGATCGAAGACATAGTCGTAGTCGGATCACCTTCGGAGAATCTGACACACTTACCAAAAGATCTGGAAATTTGATCAGGCGAGGAATCTCATAGATGGCCGATTGGACGGGGATGCAGCCCAGACCCAGAGTCAAGGTCATCTCGTCGGGAGGGGTCGTCTACCGGATCGAGAACAGCATCCCTCTCTTCCTTCTCTTAACTAGCAACAAGCGGGGAATCTGGTGCCTTCCCAAGGGGCTGATCGAAGAAAACGAAGACGAGGTCACTACCGCAATGAGAGAAGTTAGAGAAGAAACCGGAGTGAGTCGAGTAAAGCTGCGCGGAAAGGTGGGCCAGATCAAGTACCAATTCGGATTCCGTGCAAAAACGTTCGATAAGACAGTCCACTTCTTCCTGTTTGAGACGGACCAGGCGGACGCTAAAGTGGGAACGGAACACGACGCGATGGAATGGATGCCCTACGAGAAAGCCCTGCAGACGCTCTCATACCCAAACGAGAAGGACATGTTGAGTAGAGCCTGGAACATGATACAAGCGAAGGCAAACCAGCCAAAGACCCAGCCACCCGCGTAGAGAGAACGGAAGGAGACACAGCCAAACCGCCTAGGATCCCGAAAACATGTCTCAGCCGAAGCTGTCAGGATTGAAAGTCTACAACACCTTGACTCGCCATCTTGACGATTTCGAACCGATCCATCTGGGGAGGGTCAACATGTTCGTCTGCGGCCCGACAGTCTACGACGTGTCCCACATCGGACACGGCAAGAGCTATGTCGCCTACGACATCATCGCCCGTTATCTCAGAAAGAAAGGATACAGCGTCTTCTTCGTTCTAAACATCACGGACGTCGACGACAAGATCATCAATAGAGCCAAAGAGACCCACGAGGACCCGCTAGTCCTCTCCGAGAGATACGCGCAGTCATTCTACAGGGACATGAAAGACCTGCATGTCAACAGCATAAGCCTCTACGCGAAAGCATCAGACTTCATTCCAGAGATCGTCGCCCAGATCCAAGGTTTGGTCGACAAAGGAATCGCCTACAAGATACACGGAGGAGTCTACTACGACATCTCCAAATTTCCAGAATATGGCAAACTGTCAAGGCAAAATCTAGAACAGCTAACAGTTCATCGCGTTGATCCGGACCCAGAAAAGCGAAACCCAGGCGATTTTGTTCTCTGGAAGAGCCAGAAAACTGGAGAGATTGCTTGGGATAGTCCGTGGGGCAAAGGACGACCCCGCTGGCCCATCGCGGCTCCCCCGATAACACTGACGTATTTTGGGGCCATTTATGATCTACACGGCGGAGGGACCGAATTGATATTTCCGCACCACGAGGCGGAGATAGCACAAGCCGAGGGATTGACCGGGAAGAAGCCGTTGGCAAAATATTGGGCGCACACCGGACTGCTGAGCATCAAGGGGCAAGAGATGCACAAGTCCCTCGGCAACTTTGTCCCGATACAAGATGCGATCCAGAGGGTGGGCACCGAAGCGCTCCGCGTCCTCTATGCATCAACGCATTACCGTAGCCCACTAGACTACACAGAAGAGACTCTTGTCCAAGCCGCCAGTCTCGCACGGCGATTTCGAAGAGCGTATGACCAATTGCAGCAGGCCACAGGAGCCAAATCTGGAAGTAATGTTGCGAACGATGCTCTGAAGCGACAGGTGGATGAGGCACGAAGAGAGTTCTTTGCAGCAATGGACGATGACTTCAACACGCCTCGCGCTCTTTCGGCCTACATTAGAATGGTTGGAATCGCCGAGGAACAAGGAAAGTCGCTGAGCTCGGAATCTGCGTCGGTGCTTCTCAAGGCAATGAAGGAGCTTTCTTCAATCCTTGGGCTGTTGGAGACAGATTCCGTGCCAAGACGGGAGTTCCTCGATCTCGTGAATCTGCTCAACTCGTTGAGGAACGAATTACGAGCGAAACGCGAGTACGCGTTATCCGATCAGATTAGAGAGCAGATGCAGAAGGTGGGTGTGATAGTGGAAGACGAGGCGAAGTGACGGCCCGGTCAGGAGACGGCAGATTGCTTCTTTCTGCCCTTTTCCGGTTTGAGAATGTCCTTCGCTTCATCCAGTTGTTTGAATGAGCCAATGTCGTAGTGTCGTTCCTTCGTTAGGAATCCGTAGACTTTCTCTCCCTTTGCTATGATCTGAGGAAGCACATTGGCGGCCAAATCGGTTCCGGCTGACAAGTACGTCAGAAATCCGGGCTCGCATACATAGACTCCAATCGAGACAGGATATTCAGGCAGGATCGGCTTCTCGGCAAAAAACTCTATTCGCCCCTCGCGGTCGACTCTGCCAACTCCGTAATCGATCTTGACACCTGTGCTCAACGCCAAGGTGCACACCGCCCCCTTTGCCTTGTGGTATCGTATCATCTCGCTCAGATCGAGATCCGTGAAAACATCCCCGTAGTACACGACGAACGTTCCATCGACATGCCCCGCCGCCTCCTTCAAAGCGGCCGCCGTCCCCATCCGGGGCGTGATGTTGTATCCGATATTCACGCCAAACTTCGAACCATCATCCAAGTGGTTTCTGAAGACTTCGGAGTCAGCGTCCGACAACAGCATGATGATGTTCTTGACACCGTGCTTCGAGAGATAGCTGATCACATAATCGATGAACGGCTTCCCCCCGATCGGTATCATCCCCTTCGGAACATAACTGGTCAAGGGAGAGAGGCGGGTCCCCGCCCCGCCTGCAAGCACGAACGCTTTCAACGAGCCAAGCCTTTCCCGGGACCGCCACACGCCCATTCTATAAGTTCTTCAGGGACAGATACCAGAAGCAATCGAAATCGTTCAGAACAAGCCCTGATCACAAATCAGGGGGTGCGGTCCTCTTACCCCCCTAGTTCCGCGCTTCT
>WNFS01006570.1_pt1 | contig 11095 bp, 7 predicted proteins | sample 5400141 | NCBI WGS metagenome assembly WNFS01 (sample SAMN13153358, study PRJNA577476) | soil metagenome | isolation source: 60 cm saprolite under Madrone tree | place: USA:California | collected 2016-06-14 | reverse complement strand
AATAATAAATGGGCGAAGCTTTGTCGCCAACAGTTTCGCCAGTCGTGGTTTCCTTGAGTTTGGCGATGGCGCCGATGTCTCCGGCGTGAAGCTCGCCGACTTCGGTGAACTGCTTGCCCTGAACGGCCTGGATATGCTGGAAGCGCTCCGGAAGGTTGCGATTGTAATTCGTGAGAGTGGCGTCATTTTTCAAGACACCGCTCTTTACCTTGAAATAATTGATGCGGCCGGTGAAAGGGTCGGAAAGCGTCTTGAAGACAAAGAGCGAAAGCGGCTGGCTGTCGTCGTATTTGCGCTCGAGGCGATCGCCCTTGCCGCCGGGCTCTTTGAAGCCGACCTGCGCGTGCTCATCGGGATGGGGGAACGCGTCGGCGAGGAAAGTGAGCAGGCTGGCGGTGCCGATGTTGTGGAGCGCGGAAGTCATCAGAACGGGAAAGATTTTTTCGGCGACGATGGCCTTGCGGACGGCGGGAATGAGGTCGTGGATGGGAATAGTGCCTTCGCGGAAAAACTCTTCCATCATTTCGTCGTCGCCTTCAGCGATCATTTCAACGAGTTTTTCGTGAGCTTCCTTGGCTTCGTCGGCGAGCGCGGCGGGAATTTCTTCGATCGAAGGTTTGCCATCGCCGTCGGGTTTATAGATGTGCGCTTTCATGGCCACGAGATCAATGACGCCGCGGAATCCTTTTTCGCTGCCGATCGGCATCTGCAGGGAAACCACATTGCGGCCGAAAACTTCCTGGAGCGATTCCATGGAGCGTTCGAAACTGGAAAGCTCGCGGTCCATCCACGTGAGAACGAAGGCGCGGGGTATGTCGTACTCGGTGCAATAGTCCCAAACTTTCTCCGTGGTGACCTGCGAGCCGACGTGCGCGTCAACGGTGATAAGCGCGGCATCAGCGGCGATGAGCGAGGCTTTGGCTTCGGTGATGAAAGTGGAATAGCCGGGGAGATCGATGAAATTGATTTTGACTTTGTCGGAAGATCCGGAGGGGCTGGCCGGGGTGGCGGGCCATTCGGCATGGGCGAGACCCGTTTGAATGGAGATTTTTCTGGCGATTTCCTCTTCGTCCCAGTCCGTGGAGGTGCTGCCTTCCGCAACTTTTCCCCAACGCGTGGTCATCCCCGCGGTGAAGAGCAACGACGACACCAGTTGCGTTTTCCCGGTGCCGCCGTGGCCGACAATGCCAACGTTGCGAATGTCCCTGGTGAGATAGCTCTTCATACAAACCTCCAACAGGCGAGGTCCGTGCAGATGAATTCGGGCGCGGGCCTGCGCCTGGCAAGTTAAGAATGATGGAGGAGAACGCGGCCGCTGCACCTGGGTCCCCGAGGGGCGGGGGCGAAGGTCGAATGAATTGCCCCTGGTCCGATCTCCTGACGAGGCGGATGCTAGCACAGGGAAAGGAATGGAGCAACGCGAGGCAGAGCGAATTCAGGTAGGAAGAGGGTGACTTGGGGTTAGTGAAAGTCGCTCCGCTGAGAGGGAAAAAATACCGGGACTAGTACTAGCAACTATGGGAAAGCTCCTCGTGACCTTGCTCTTGTCTCTTGACAACAGAGGACTTAACAAATCAACGGGATTCTCGATGCCCGGTGCTTCACTTGCTTAAGGCTAGAGCGGGGAATTGCGCTAAGCAATGAATAGATGATGAGGGGTGGGAATTTTGCGGCCCGCTTTAGCCAGCGGTGAGCACTCCGCGACGAGTCGGACCGAATCAGCAAATGACCAAGAGATGAAGGAGAACGATCATGGAAGAAAACCTGGAAGCGAATGAAAACGGACATAACAGACTACCCGCGGGCTCCGCTGTGAATCGCTGGCTCGCGGTGGCTGTCGTGGCGCTGATTGTGGCGGCGGGGCTGGCGTTCGGTTACGGCTACCGGCAGCAAATGCTGGCCGGCCATATGTCGGCGCAGGCGTCCGTGGCGAACGCGACAATCAACGAAATGCAAGGACAGTTGAACATATTGACGGCGAAACTGAATGAGATGTCGGCCGCGCAGCAAGCTGCTGCGGCCGCGGCACAAGCGAAGACTTCATCTGCTCATCCGAACGCGACCGGGACAAAGGCCGCGGCCGGTAAGCGGAGCACGACAGAAAGCAAACGGCTTAAAGAGATCCAGGCGCGAATCGACGAACAACAGAAACAATTGAAATTGAAAGATACGCAGGACCAGGTAGCCAAGAATCGCACCGACCTGGAAGGAAATCTGAATTCCACACGAGATGAGCTCAACGGCTCCATCGCCAAGACCCACGAAGAATTGGTGGCCTTGTCGAAGCGCGGAGAGCGCAGCTATTTTGAATTCGACCTCGCCAAATCCAAGCAGTTCCAGCGCGTGGGACCGCTGACGCTGTCGCTGCGGAAGGCAGATACCAAGCACAAGAACTACAACCTGGAAATGGTTGTGGACGACAACAGGCTGAGCAAGAAAAACGTAAACTTGTACGAGCCGATCTGGATTCACACGGAAAATGAGTCGCAGCCCGTGCAAGTGGTCGTGAACCGCGTGGCGAAGAATGCGGTGCATGGATACGTCAGCGCACCAAAGTACAAGCCTTCGGAACTTGCCGTGAGCAGCACAGGCCCAGCAACCATCACACCGGTTGCGGAGCACCCCCAGCCGCCGGACCAGAATCCAGAGATTCCCAAACAACCGGAATAACAGAGCTAGATAGGAGAGAAGCCGGCAGGGCGTTCATCTGGGCGCCCTGCTTTTTTTTCACCATCGTGAAGACGATTCAGAGAAGCGGTTGAGGCTTACGAAGCGGGGTCGAGAACAGCCTTGAGGGAGGTCTTGCTGGATTTGAGGACCTGGAGAGTGCGGCGCCAGTCGGCGTGGCCTGGAAATTTCAGGAGAATCCCGTGGCTTCCCGCGGAAAGTTTTAGGGTGGCTGGGGTATTCCCGTGAAATTTTTCGTCGACGAAAATTTCTGCCCCATCGGGATCGGAAGAGATCGAAACGGTGCCGACTGCGTCGGGCGCCGCCGACAAAGGCGTATTCGAAGCAGTCCCTGAGTCCATGTTTTGATCCTGGCCGGAAACGGTCTGGTTTGTCGCTGGGGCCGGTTTTTTTTCTGCCGTGAGAGCAACATTAGGATAAAAGCGGTGGAGAACTTCGAGAAGATCCGTGGCACTGAGGGCAAAGCCGATGCCGGTAACATTCTTCTTGATCAGCTTTTGCGTGTTGATTCCGATGACTTCGCCGCGGGAGTTGAGCAGCGGGCCGCCGCTGTTGCCGGGATTGATGGGCGTATCCGTCTGAATCCACGTCCCGGGACCGGCCTCGGGAAATTTTCCGACGGCGCTGACGATTCCTTTCGTAACACTGAAAAGCATGGCATCGCCCGGATTGCCGATGGCCAAAACGCTTTCCCCCTGGTGGACACCGGTCGCGTCCGTGAGCGTGAGATGAGGAAAATCGGCTTTGCCGGATGGGGTTTCCACCTTGGCTAGAGCTATGTCAAGGTCCGGCTCAATGTGAACGACTTTGGCCTGGAGTTGCTGACCGTTCGAAAGCAGCGTGAGCAGAGTTTCCTCACCGCGGGCTAGATGAGCGTTGGTGACGATAATACCCGTGCCGGTGACGAAGAAGCCAGAGCCAGCTTTGTCTAATCCTTTTAGATAAACGACGGCGGGCTTGGTTTGGCGGACAAGTTCTTCGAGCGAAAGCTCTGGCTGAAGACCGACACCCGCGTCGGAAACTCTTGCGGTGATTCCGCCCGTGAAGGTTTCCGAGATTGGCTGCAAGTCCACATGAAAATGATCGGACTTGAAGAGCCAGTATTCGCCGCGGTTCCGGCCGTTCAATGAAATCCAATTCATCGGCCCTTCCGTCAGCTTCACCTCCTTGCTCGCATAGCCGGCGAGGCTGATCCGCGCGACCATGGGATGCTCGAGTCGAGACCCCAGCGATGTTCTTGTTCTGTGAAAGTACCCGCCTGGAAATTCCTTTTCGAATGGCGTGATGCCAGCGGCGACGCCGTCTAGTTCCACCGCGGCGCCAGCCGGATTGCTCGTAATTTGCAGCTTGTCGGCAAGCGCGCGAGACGGGCAGACGAACAGAGTCAAGATCGCGCAGAAAGCGAGTTCCGAGCGGGAAGCCATGAGAGAACCTCGCCGGATGGATAAACCCGCGCATTACGTTACCACAAAGATAAAAGATTGAGGCAAGAATCGACGGCTGGAGAGTTTTTGGTGGTGGGTGAGGGTGCTGCCCCCTCCCGGCACGCTGATCTGGCGTTTACCGGGGCTTATAAGACCCCGCTGCACGGCTGGTGCTACCCACCGTTTTGCAGGGTCGTATCAAGGGGTCGAAATGCATGGAACTGAGCATACCAGAATAATTGTCAGGACTCGAGCTGGCCAGAACCTGATTGTTAATGCTGCAGCAAAGATCCTTCGGCAAACTTCGCCGCTCCGCCTCAGGATGACAACGGTATGGGCGAATCGGTTTCCTTATGGGTGTAACCGTCGCAGGAGAGGACGGGGAGGCGGGGATATTTAGGGAAGCGGGGATCGCTAATGGAAAGTTGGCAAAGAAAGAAGACGGAGCCGTGGAGAGATTCGATACGGCGGGAATGAAGACAATCGTCACAGAGGCCAGCACTCCGGGAGTCATGCAAGTGTTGCTGCGCATCAGACATGCGATTAAGGATAGCGCAGTGAATGGGCGCGCTGATTGTTAGAATGAGTGGTTGCTCGCACGTGTCTAAGAAGGATTAACGGATGCGAACTGCAGTGCGGATCGCACTGGTGGGCTTAGGCCTGCTCGCTACAGGGGTGAATGTGCATGGCCAAACACCGGATACGCCACAGACTATTCCACAGAACCAGCAAAAAGATCAAAACACGAGCGAGATGACCGCGGTGCCGAACCGCCCGACTTTTGCGTCAACCGCTGAGATGGTGCAACTCGGAGTATTCGAGATCGAATATGGGTTTGAGGCGGCGAAGGGGCACCAGGACGTAAACGGCCTCTTGAAATGGGGGGCGGTCAAGAACCTCGAGCTATGGTTTCTCAACAATCCAATCGAGCGCGATGCGGGTACAGCTGGGCTCGGAGATTCCGGAGCAGGTTTCAAGTACAAACTATTTCCGCAGAAGAAGGCGCGCCCGACGGTGGCGGTTCTCTATGTGGCGACACTGCCAACAGCGAGGCCCGCGCTCGGTGCCGGAGCGATAGCGCACCTGGTGCAACTTCTTGTGAGCAAGGATTTTGGCAAGCATCACTTCGACGTCAACGAAGGAGTGCAGTTTGCAGGAAGACCGCGGCTGAGCGGATTTGACCGCACATACTTCACGGCGCTCTCTTATTCCCGCCCCTTGAGAGGGAAGTGGGGGTACACGGGGGAGATTGCAGGATTCAGCCGGAAGAACGCGACAACCCCAGCGACCATGACGCTGCTTAACGCCGCGACGTACAACATGTCGTCCCGATTGGTGCTGGACGGCGGAGCATACTTCGCCGCGTATGGACAATTGCCACGCTTTACGGTTTTTGCCGGCGTCACCTATTCCGTCGCAAATCTATACCATTTGCATCCGGCACGCCCGTCTTCCAGGAACTAGCGGTCAACTTGCCGGGAAAGGATAAATCTCGCTCCGCGTGCGCGCGCTAGTTCGGCGGTGGAGGACTGGGTGGCGCCGGGACGGCGGGGGCATCCAGTGGAACGGGTTTGGCGAATCGGGAATCATCGATCTGCGGATCGATTTCGATTTTTTCGGCGGTTAGCGTCTGTCGGATTTCAGTGCCCGGGCTGCCCTGCTCGATCCGGAATGGATATTTCAACCCCTTGATTTCGCGGAAGTCCGAGAAGAAGGACTCCCAAGGGATCTCCTGGTCCGCGGTCTTGCGGATGCCTTCCCACCTCAATAGCAAAAAAGAAGAGGCGTCAAAAAAGTAAAACCGGACGTCCCCGTTCTTGTTCGTGAGTTTCAAGCGATAGACGGGCTTGTCGTCCAGGTTTTCTTTGCCAACCAGTTCGATCTGGTTGCCTTTGCTCTTGTAGTCCATCAGCGGGCCGTCAAAGTCGGATTCGTCGGAGATGTTCTTGAGGTCTTCCGAAGACAGCGGCTGAACGTCTTTGTTTTCCAGGAAAGGATTGATCGTCCAGCCGGAAGACTTGCCGTCGTACACGCGGATAATTGTTTGTCCTTCGATGGAGATTTCAACGTGCATCTTCAGGGGACGCTTGAGCTCCACTACAAAGGTGCCTTCCATGCCGCGCGAGAAGGAGACGTGACCGCTGACTCGCTCGGATTGAACGGATTTGATCTTTTCGGCTCCGCCGCGAGCGTCGAGTACTTTCTTGACGATTTCGTCCGCCGTTTGAGCAGCCGCGGCCAGGGGCAAGAACAATAGTAGAGTGATGGAGAGGATCCCGGTTTTCATCGGTGACTCGCTGGCGGCTTATTGAAGACTGAGGGTGGCGCCAGATTCATCCTAGGAGTAGAAGCGCCTGGGGTCAAATGCGTTGCCAAGCGAGACGTCGCATCAGGTATGTTTGTGTTGTAAAGTTTGCGAAACAATTTTTCCTTAGACTCCATTGAATGTAGATTTAGAGCGGCGCCGAAGGATGAAGAAATGAATGGTCTTCGGGGATCGGGGAAACAGGCCTATGAATTCGCGAGTCATGACCGCTGGTTTTCTTGTGATTTGTTTCTGTTTTTGCGGAAACGCATGGTGCCAGCAAGAACCCGCCGGAGAGGGGCGGCCCATCACGCCGGCGGGCGCGCTGGTCATTGACGCCGCGACCCGTCTGCCGGCTGTCGGGGCCATGCCGATGACCATGCTTCGCAGTCCCGACTCCTTCGGACACGGCGGCAAGGGCCGATATCTCCTCGTTGTCAACAGCGGTTATGGTGTTCAGTTCAGCGGGGACACCAACGAAGCCCAGCAATCGATTGCGGTGATTGACCTCAATGCGAGTCCTGAACCGATGGTGATCCAAAACGTATATTTTCCGGCGCCACAAAGCGCAAACGTTGGCTTGGCTTTTTCGCCCGTCGCCGTCGCCGATGGAAATTTTGAAATGTACGTTTCCGGCGGATTCGAAAACAAAGTGTGGATTTTTCGATTTAATCCGAAAGCAGCGGCACCCGTGCAGCCGGAATCTCCCGGGCCAGATTCGAAAGTGGAAGCACCCTCTTTCGAAATCAGCAGACCACGCGAAGTTTCGCGATCGGATTACAACAAGGGAAAAGCAGCGCTCTATCCGACGGGCCTGGCGGTAACACCGGACGGCAACACGCTGGTGACGGCGAACAATCTCGGAGACAGTGTAACGATTGTTCGCGGGCTGAGCGAGGCACGGCGGATGGAGAGAGTGGATTTGCACCATCCCGGAAAGATGAGCGAAAACATTTATCCGTACGGCGTGGTGGTGCTGGGAAGCGGCAAGATTGCGCGGGCGTATGTATCGTGTTGGAATGATTCGTCAGTGGCGGTGATTCCTCTGACCGGCAAGAACGTCGTGCGCAAATACATCGACGTTGACCGGCATCCGACGGCCATGACGCCGAACGGCGAAGGGACACGGCTTTTTGTAGCGAACTCCGATGCCGACAGCGTCTCGGTGATTGACGCCACGACGGATCAGGAGATCGAGCGCATTGACGTCCGGCTGGCGGAGGACGCCTTGCCCGGAGCGAGTCCGGAGGGGATGGCGCTCAGTGAAGACGAAAAGACGCTCTACGTCGCGAATGCTCACAGCAACGCGGTAGCTGTGGTGGCGCTTTCCGAAAAAGCACGCGGCGGAAAAACTGCGGAGAAAATGTCCGAAGCCGCGAAATCGAAAATCCTGGGATTCATCCCGACGGGTCAATATCCCTCCGCAATCGCCGTGGCGGACGGCAAACTCTTCATCGGAAATGGCAAAGGAACGGGATTCGAATCATCGTCGATGCGCGTGAACAACAGTGGACGCACGCCAAATCCGCCTAACGCCGCGTTTCCTCCCAACAAAGAAAAAAACAAACAAGGCGGGCAGTACAGCGGCTCGATTGTTTCGGGAAACATCAGCGCGGTTCCGCTGCCGGACGGCCCCGCGCTGGCGCATTATACGCAGCAGACCATGCAGAATGACGGCCTGATGGATTTTGCTCCGCCCAGGCTTTTTGCAGGCAAAAGCCCGATCAAGCACGTCATCTACATCATCAAGGAAAACCGCACCTACGATCAGGTGTTTGGTGATGTGAAATCATCGGGCGACGGAAGTGCCGCGGATGGCGAGCCTGCCTTCGCGATTTTCGGAAACAACGCCACCGCGCAACGCCCTGACGGCACGCGGCAATCCGTGACGCCCAATCAGCATGCGCTAGCGCAGCGGTTCGGCTTGTTCGACCGCTTCTTCGTGAATTCCGAAGCCAGCCCCGACGGACACAACTGGGCGACGGCCGCATTCTCCACCGATTACGTGGACAAAGGCTTCCGCTGGGAATATTCCGAGCGCGGCCGCACCTACGATTGGGAAGGTTATAACCGTCTGCCCGATTACGAGCCGCCCGGCGATTTGCAACTCGACAAATTTAATGGCGATGTGCTGGCAGCCTTGACGGATCTCTTGGAAAAACATCTTCCCTATCGCCAGGGCTTCACCGATCTAGCGGAACCCAAGAGCCTTTATCTATGGGACGCCGCTGCCCGCGCCGGTTTGACCTACCGCAATTACGGCGAATTCGTAACCGTGATTTCGACAAAAGACGTCGAATCCGCCGGCCAAAAAAAACACAAGAGCTATCCCGATGTCTCGAATGCCGTCCGCGCCATTCCCAATAAAGCGTCGCTGCAAAATCATCACAGCCCGAGCTTTCGAAGCTTCGACGTAACGGCCCCAGACAGCATGACTGTGGACTGCTATAAAGCCGCGCTGGATCCGTCAGCTTCTTCCGATCCCGCGGTAACGCGCGAAAATTCGAACGCAACCTGCCGCGGCAATTCGCGATTAGGTGAATGGCTAGGGGAGTTTAGAAATTTCGTTGCGGATCGCGAGGCCGCCCGCACGGACTCCATGCCCGCGCTGAGTGTTGTGCGATTTCCTAACGATCATACGACCGGAATGAAAAATGGTTTTCCAACACCGCAATTCATGGTCACGGACAATGATTACGCCGTCGGACGCCTCGTGGAAGCGGTTTCGTCGAGCCTGTATTGGAAGGACACGGCAATTTTCATCGTGGAAGATGACGCCCAGTCCGGCCCGGACCACGTCGATTCACACCGGTCGGTGGCGCTGGTCATCAGTGCGTACAACAAGCCCGGTGCGTTGATCCACAAATTTCACAGCACCGTCAGCATGATTCGCACCATCGAGGTGCTCCTGGGAATCGCGCCCATGAACCAACTCGATGCTTCGGCGATCCCAATGGACATTTTTCAGGAGACGCCGGATTTGACGCCGTACAAAGCTGTCTTGCCGACGATTGCTGCGGACAACCTGATGACGCACAAGCCAAAGGACAAGACGGCCGCTGAGTGGATGAAGAAATCCAACCGCCAGAACTTCGCGCACGCGGATATGGCCGACCCGAGAATTTTGAATGCCGTGATCTGGTTCGCGTGCACAGGATCTGGATCAAACATCCCGCAAACGGCGCAACTGCCGGCGTATCAAGCGATGCGTCTGGGAATCGCCAAACTGGATGAAGCCGAAAAAGGCACCTCCAAGAAAGACGATAACGATTGACCGGTTATTTCTGCGGCTTGGCCCAGACGATGTCGTACGTGCGGTCGAATGTCACGAACATCAGACAAGTATCCTTTGATTTGCAGGTGAACCAGTGCATGGTTTTGCTGGGCATCATGGCAAAGCCGCCGGGGCCGAGCGTCGCTTCCGCCATGCCGTCCATCCCGGTGAGCACGTGGCCCCGGACTACCATCAATTGTTCTTCCGCGGTGTGATAGTGCGCGGGAACCACGCACCCGGAAGGAGCTTCGAGAAGGAAAGTGGATGCACCTTTGTCTGGATCGCCGTTCTCGCGGGCAACTTTGAGACACGCGGGTTCGCCGTCGAAAACGAGATTAGCACTCGCGAGCGGCGTGACTATACCGCGCGGAGAAATCTGTGCCTGTCCCCGCGATGTCGCGCCCACGGCCACGAGCAGGATCACCAACGGCGCAAAGCCAAGAAGCATTTTCGTCGTTCTTCCAGAAATGGCATTCATTTTTTTCATGGCGGGCCTCAGCGGAAAAGCAGTGAACTGAATTCCGTCAGGTTGCGCCGCCAGACCATCCAGGTGTGCGCGCCGGGCGTCTCGATGTCCGCGTGCTTGATATTCTTGGTAGCCAGCCAGGCGCGGATCTTGCGGTTGATGTCAATCAAACGGTCGTCCGTGCCGCACGCAATCCAAAGCAAGCGCAGTTGCTCGGCGGATTTTGCGTCGAGCGCAGGAGATTCCTTGTCAAAATCTTCGGTGATGCCTCCGGAGCTGAAAGCGCCGATCCAGCCAAACTTGTCCAGCGTCTTCAGGCCCGTCAACAAAGATTCGGAACCGCCCATGGAAAGACCCGCGATGGCGCGCGAGTTGCGGTCTTTGATCACCAGATACTCGTCTTCGACGCGCGGGATGACCTCCGTGAGGAACGCCTCGCGAAACCTATCGAAGTTCCGGTCCGTGAGCGCCCGATCGCGGAAAGCGCCGAAGCCTCGTGTTAAAACCTCGGGCGCGCCGTAGCCCAGCGGCATGACCACCAGCATCGGCTTGGCTTTGCCTTGAGCGATGAGGTTGTCCAGGATCACGTTGGCGCGGCCAACGGCGGTCCAGGCGCTGGCGTCGTCGCTGAAGCCGTGCAACAGGTAGAGGACCGGATAGGTTTGCTTGCCGCGGGGGTCGTAGCCGGGCGGGGTGTAAACGAAAAAATCGCGGTCGTCGCCCACGACTCCGGACTTGTAGAAATGATGATGAATCTCGCCATGCGGCACGTTGCCGGTTTCCCAGGAAAGAGAGGCGTGTCCGGGTACGTGAACTATGCTCGACCTGCCTAGGAAGTTGGGCTTTACGGCGTGATTGGAAGGATCGAACATGCCCACGCCATCGGCGATAATCGTGTAGCCGTAATAATCAGGAGCCAGCGGATTGGTGGTCACGCT
>WNFS01004094.1_pt1 | contig 11097 bp, 9 predicted proteins | sample 5400141 | NCBI WGS metagenome assembly WNFS01 (sample SAMN13153358, study PRJNA577476) | soil metagenome | isolation source: 60 cm saprolite under Madrone tree | place: USA:California | collected 2016-06-14 | reverse complement strand
TGTCGGGAGTGTCGGTGCCAACTCCGTCGCGTTCCGACACTCTGTTCGGGTCGATACCGAGCTTCTTCATCCGTGTGATGAACGTAGTCCGTTTAAGTCCTAGGCGGCTGGCAGCGCCATTTGCCCCGCCGACACGGCCATCGGCTTCTTTAAGAGCTTGGATGATTTCATTGCGATCAACTTCGGCAAGAATACTCCGCACAGGCCGGCGTTTGGTGGACCTGGAGCTTGCGTCCTCGTTGGCTGGCACCGTCATCGTGCGAGGTTGCAACTCCGCAACAGGCACCTTCAACGTCGGCCCAGATGACAAGATTACAGCCCGCTCGATTACGTTCTGCAGTTCCCGAATGTTACCCGGCCAACTGTATTGGCACAAAGCATTCATCGTTTCCGAGGGAATGGTTTCAATCGTCCTGTTCATGCGGCGGGAAAACTCCTCTGCAAAATGCCGGACCAGCAGTGGGATATCTTCAGGGCGCTCGCGTAACGCTGGAAGTTTAACCGGAAATACATTCAAGCGAAAAAAGAGATCAGACCGAAACTTCTGCTCTTCCACCATGGCACCCAAGTCGCGATTTGTCGCCGCGATCAGGCGCACATTGGTCGAAAGGGTGCGCGTACTTCCCAACCGCTCAAACTCACGCTCTTGCAAGACTCGCAGAAGTTTCGGCTGAAGCTCGAGTGGAATGTCGCCGATCTCGTCTAAGAATAAAGTACCGTTATTTGCTAGTTCCAAGCGGCCGACGCGCTGCGCGATGGCGCCGGTGAACGCGCCCTTTTCGTGGCCAAAAAGTTCACTCTCGAGCAATCCGGTCGGGATGGCAGCACAGTTCAGCTTCACGAACGTCTTTGCGCGGCGCGGGCTGAGATTGTGGATGGCGCGCGCGATCAATTCCTTTCCTGTACCTGTGTCGCCATAAACCAGCACGGTGGAATCGGTCGGAGCGACTGTTTCCACCAGCCCCAGGACGCGGCGCAGCTGCGTGCTCTGGCCCACGATCTCCTCAAAATTAGCTTCGGTGCGAATCTCGTCCTCAAGATAAAGCTTTTCCTGGGCGAGCTTGTCGGTGAGCAGCTGCAGCCGATCCTTCTCAGACCGTAGCTCCGCTTGGGTGCTCTGCAATTCTTCGTTGGCCTGCCTGAGTTCACTTGTTCGTTCCGCAACCCGGAGCTCCAGATTGTCGCGCGCTTCGATGAGCAATCGTTCTGCACGGCGACGTGAAGAGCTAAACCAACTCACTAGGAGGCCGAATATTCCGTAAATAACAAGGTACGATTCCGAAGAAGCGCCGCCGATTCTGTTAGGAATCGAGAAATGGCTCATTGCCAAATAGGAGAGTAAGAGAGCGAGCAGGCCCGGACCCGTTCCTGCATACCAAGAAGTGATGGCAACTGCCATGAAGGAGAACGAGGTGAACGGATGCGGCAAAGCGTAGTGGCGTAGGATAAGGGCCATCCCTAGCGCCACTGCGACCGAAATAGCAGCCGCTCCATAACGCAGCGCAGCAGCCAAAGCCGGCCGCGCAGCGAACCTCGAAATAGCCAAAGAGGACATAAATTAAAAGGTCATGCGTGCCCAGACAGAAGCCTTTGACCACCAGTCACACAAATAATCGATAAACCTAGCCGCTTTTCAAACGAGAGAACGGCAGCCAATTCGAAATTCAGTCCATCTCGAATGCGAGATATTGCAGTTTCCCCTTGCGTTCGACCTGAAGGACGACTGGATCACCAGATTTGAGGTTGCGAACCATCGTCTGCAACTGTGAGGTCGACTGCAGCGGTGTGCGATCAAGTGCGCGAATGATGTCGCCCGTCTCCAGCCCGGTATCCACCACGTTTGGCCCGGCGGTTTGGGCCACGACTACGACTCCGGAATCACTGCGCGTGCCCTGCAGCACTGGCCTGACCCTCTCGTCCAGGTCAGTGACGAAAATGCTGAGCTTCCGGATCAAGCTCTTCTGCAGGTCGGGAATGTCGGACAGCTCATCTACGTTCTCGTGGTACACCTTAACGGAAAGGTTGAAGGACATCCGGCTCGTGCCTCGAAGCACATCGATTTTTAAAAATCTGGTCAGCGGGATGGAGGTAGAGTGCGGCCATGAAGTCGGGAAGGGTGGGGATTGGGCGATCATCTATCGCAAGCACGATGTCGTCTATCTGCAGACCTGCCGCTTCTGCTGCCCCTCCCGCAGCGATGTCGGAAATCATTGCTCCCCAGCTCCTCGCCAGACCCAGGCCCGCCGCCAGCGTAGGCGTGATGTTCTGCATTCTCGCGCCAATCGCCACGCGCTCCACATGGCCGTACTTGCGAAGGTTCTGATAATCGAAAGTGACGATTGCTGCTGGAATGGCAAAGCCCAGCCCTTCGCTGCCGCCGCCTTCGCTTAACATCAAAGTGTTAATACCAATAACGTTGCCGTCGATATCTACCAGGGGACCGCCGCTGTTTCCCGGATTGAGCGCTGCGTCCGTCTGCATATACACCGTGGGATTATCTGGATCGAGTTGCCTGGCGAGTGAGCTGACCACCCCCATCGTTACCGTATCCCGCAGTCCTTCGGGACTGCCGATTGCGAAGACCAATTCGCCCTGGCGGACTGGCACGTCGTTGCGCAGAGGAACAGAAGGCAAATGCATCGCCTCCACCTTGAGAAGCGCCAAATCGGATTGTTTGTGTGTCCCCAACACCTTGGCATCCAGTATCTGGTCGGCGTGGATAGGCTGGAGTTCGAGCGAAGATTCTGCCGTCGGCGATGGCAGGATGACCCGCACGCGTTGCGCTCCTTCTACCACGTGGGCATTCGTGATGATGTAGCCGTCAGGGTCGACGATGATCCCTGTGCCAATGGCATGCTGGCGGACGATTCGCGCGGTGGAGTGTCCATGATCTTCCGAGGGGCCATACCCATTGACCACAATCTGGACCACCGCCGGTGAAACTTTCGAGATGACGGCTTCGAGAGAGCTGTCCAAAGCTCGCAGTAAGTTCGATGATGCAGGCGCTTTTGAGATGAGGGCTGGTGCATCGGGAGCCGTGCGAACGGCTGTCGATTGTGAGCGCGCGGAGGTGGCTACAAGCAGACAAGCGATACCGTATTTCATCCACCGCAATCTCGTCATAGTGTGAAACACTTTCTAGACCCAGGCTTTGGCGCCCAACGCCAAATCTACTGTCATGGCATACGTGCAATACATCAGCCAGATACCAGTGATGAATTGGAACAGCCCTACGAGGCGACCACCTAGATTCCAGGACAGTAAGCGCGTAGGAATTTCAATCGCATAGATCAAGGTCAGGCCGACAAAGATAAGCATTACGGGGATGTCTTCGGCACGTCGAAAAACGTCCACTCCAAGAATGCTGAGAAACAGGAATGCGATGGCCATCCAGCCATCCGGCTGGGCGCTGGAATCGATATATCGCCGGTGGGCCATCGCGAACCAGTGAATGCCGTAAGCTGTGAAGGCGAGGCCCGCCATATACAGAGGAGCCGCTTTGCCGAAGACGTTGAACCAGGTCAGTCCGGTCAGCAGATAGATGCCCGTGAGGAACTGCATGAACCCCGGCATCCAGAAACCCCATAAGCCCAGTGTCCGGTTGACTTCGGGACTGCTCTTGGGAAAACCAAACAAGGCCTGACCACCCCAGATGAAGTAGCCGGTACCCAAGCCAAAAAAACCGATGGCGACCGGTACGAAAGGCGAACTCGCAAATGTGAATACCTGCGCTTCCATTTTGGCCCCACTTTCTAACATGGCGAGTGCACGTTGTGTTCCAGTCAGAAGAAGGATTGACAGAGAGCCAACAGGGGCAATAGATCCATTCCCTTAGTGGCCTGGGACCCTCGGGTTACTTGGACCTCCACTTCGATCAGAAGAGATGGCGGCCTAGAGACCGTCCAAATACCGACGCGCTATCAGCCTACCGACACTCGAGACTTCATTGCGTTGTACTGCTGACCGTAAAACCTTGGAAAGCCTCGCGCTAGCGGCGAGGCGAGGTTTGGAGATCTGCATGCAATCAGTCGAGATGACGTAGCCGGCGAATACTGACGCCCGGAGTGAGTGAGTTCCCTCAAACTCACTCGGGTTGGTACAGCGAACGGGGCGCGTCCAGAGTCGTAGTGTTGTAGCGATCGGAGAAGTGGGTGGCTGAAAGGGCGGAACTGTAATGGCGAATCAAAAGACGAAAAAGTGCGCGCACATCCCATGCCTTTGCGATGTACGCAATGGAGAAGAGTACTGCGGAGATGCGTGTCGTGACGCCGGAAGCGAAGACGTGGAAATCGCGTGTCAATGCGACCATCCGGCATGTCCGCTCACGTTTCGGCAGTTCGCGCCTCGAAGGGCCGCTGACCTGGCCGGCTGACAACGATAGTTTAAGGCGGCGCCCGTTACGTCACTGGGAAGGATCTGCCGGTGTTCACTGATGCGGTCCCGTCGAAGGAGAATAGATTGTGAAGTTCATAAAACAATGTTTGTCGTTTTTTCTTTCTTGTTGTCTTGTGTTAGCCACTGCGCCGGGAGGGCTCGCTGCTCAGGCGGACCAATCCGCCGCACAACCGCCTGTGCAGGCCGCTCAACAGACACCGGCACAGCTGCAGCAACTCGTAGCGCCGATCGCCTTGTATCCGGATGCCTTAGTGGCGCAAATCCTCGCAGCCGCTACCTATCCCGATCAGATTGTGGAAGCGGACCGGTGGATGCAGCAGCATACCGATCTGAAGGGGGAGCAACTTGGCCAAGAAGTCGATAAACAGCCATGGGATCCCAGTGTGAAGGCCCTCGCAGAGTTTCCTTCGGTGCTCGCCAACATGGACAAGAATCTGTCCTGGACCTCATCGCTCGGCGATGCTTACGTCAACCAACAGCAGGAAGTGATGAACGCTGTTCAGGTAATGCGTGAGCGTGCAGAGAAGGCGGGGAACTTAAACAGTACATCGCAGGAAAAGGTGAGCAAGCAGGGGCAAACCATTGTGATCGAACCGGCCGACCCTGAGGTTGTTTACGTGCCTGAATATGACCCATGGCTCGTGTATGGAGATCCCATTGGGGTCTGGCCGGGGTGGTATTCGTATCCAGGACTGTTTCTTGCAGGTCCGGGAATTGCGTTTGGTTTCGGCTTTGGAGTCGGCTTCTTCGGAGGGTATGGCTGGGGCTGGCACCACTGGGGTTATGATTGGCATCATCACGGCATTCTTTTCGACCACCACGGCTACGTATCCCACAGCAGAATTTTCGTCAATCGCAACAACTTCAATCGCGCCGGCGGATTTCATGGCGGTGGATTTCACGGCGGCGGCCCTGCCGGCCGGCGAGGTTTCGGCGCGCCGCAGCATGGGTTCGCGGCACCACACGCCCAGCCAGGTACGCATTCCGGTGCATTCAGCGGCTTTAATCATGGAGGAGTCGCGAGAGGCTTTTCCTCACGGGGGCAGTCGAGCTTCGGTGGAGGTTTCCACGGCGGCGGAGGCTTTCACGGTGGCGGCGGTGGTCACGGTGGCGGTGGTCACCGGTAATTCGGTTGCGTTACTACAAAGATAAGTTACGACAAGGAGAGCGAAATCATGCGTACTACAAATCTGAAACCAACGATGTCTCCTGGACGGCGGCTTAGCTGGATGGTTGGGTTGGCCTTTACCCTGCTGGTGGTCGGGCACGCTCAATCGAGTTTTGGTCAGACATCACAACCAAAGACGTTCTCCTCTCCGTCAGAAGCTTCGAGCGCTCTCTTTCAGGCTGTGCAAAGTGAGGATGAGCAGGCTGTGGAAGCGATCCTCGGAGCAGGAAAGGAAGTTACTTCTTCGAGCGACGAAGTCGAGGACAAACTGGAACACGAGCAGTTCAGCCAGAAATATCAGGAGATGCACCGTCTGGTCCGAGAACCCGACGGAAGCACAGTTCTGTACATCGGTGCAGAAAACTGGCCGTTTCCGATCCCGCTGGTGTCAAAGAACGGTGCATGGTACTTCGATTCCGAGACCGGTACGCAGGAAATCAAGTTCCGTAGAATCGGAGAGAATGAGGCCACCGCAATTCAAGTGTGCGAGGAATTCGCAATGGCAAAGAATGAAGCCGAGGCCAAGGTAGCTAGCGAAGACCCAATCACCCAATTCGCCCAAAGCCTGGCCTCTGCCGCCGCAGCGAATGCCGACAACAAAGAGTCCAATCCCTTCCATGGGTACTACTTCCGAATCGTGGCACCGAATCCCGCATCAGGAGTGAGTGGCCGCGGCAAAAGGACAGGAGGCTTGACGTTGGTCGCGTATCCCGCGGGGTATCAGTCATCAGGGGTTAAGACCTTCGTAGTCACCCAGAAGGGGGTCGTCTTCGAAAAAGACCTCGGGCCCGGAACAACGACAGTCGCCCCACAAATGAAAGCCCGCACCGGTTCGAGTTGGCACCCGGCGGCGTGAAGGTAAACACACGATCCCGCTAGCGCCGATCACGCTGTTGGCCTGAACCTTTCCCCCCTGCCGGGCGTCCGCAATCCGGGAGGGTATTTTATTCGAGAACCATGCGACCACGGGAAAATCAGACGATACAGAAACCGACGGACGCGCCGCTGTTTCCCTTTTGGGTCGCGGACCGAGGACTGAGTTTCTTCCTCGCGTTTCTGGTGCTCATAACTATTTTTGTTCCCATGATTCGTCTGTCACGCTCCGGACGAATTGGATTGGACCTGATTTTCGCGTTCATGCTTTTCTCGGGCGCTATCGCAACCATTCGCCAGAGAACCCTCATGTATCTAGTCGTCGCGGTGACTGTCCTCGAGTTCACAGCGGACTTGATCGTCGAATTCAACCCGTTGCTCGGCCACTTGGGCTGGGATACGGCGCTGAAGGTATCGGGGATGGCCATTCTGGTGGTCATGACGCTGCGGCACACATTTCGTCCCGGCCCGATTAGCGTGCACCGGGTCATGGGTGGAGTCGCCGCGTACTTGCTTATCGGGCTGACTTGGGCGTTCGGATATAAGGTGCTCATGGAAGAGCGTCCCGATGCAATCCATTTCCAGTCCTCTGTCGCTGGAAGTCCGACTGGGGAACCGAGCCGTTTGATCTACTTCAGCTTCGCCACGCTTACCAGCGTGAGTTATGGTGACGCTTATCCAATACATAGGATTGCGCGATCATTGGCAATGATGGAAGCGCTGATTGGACAACTCTATCCCTCGATCCTGATAGCAACCCTGGTCGGGATGGCTTTGCAGGCGCGGTCTAGCGTGGGGTTAAAGGCCGAGCTGCCGAAAAAGTGACGCCGATGTCATCGGCGTCGCATCTGACAAAAGAAAAATACTTTGGAGAATGCATATGAATAATAGGACTGAAAAAACAAGAAGTCTGCCGGCTGCCGCAAGCGGAACTCTTTCGCTCGGCGGTGAACTTACTGTCCACCGCCTTGGTTTCGGGGCCATGCGTATTACGGGCGACGGAATTTGGGGGCCACCTAAGGATTCCGCGGCAGCTATCGCCGTTCTCCGGCGCGCCATTGAACTGGGAGTCAACTTCGTAGATACGGCTGATTCGTACGGTCCTAATGTCAGCGAAGAATTGATCGCTGAAGCGCTAGCACCTTACCCGAAGGACCTCGTGATCGCCACCAAGGGTGGATGGAATCGTCCCGGTCCGAACCAGTGGACCCACGATGCCAGTCCAGAGCACCTGCGTAATGCGGTGGAAGGCAGCCTGAAGAGATTGCGCCTGGACCGGATCGACGTCTACCAGCTGCACGCGCCCGATCCGGTGGTGCCTCTCGACGCATCGCTCGAAACCCTGGCCAACATGCAATCACAAGGGAAAATCCGCTTGGTCGCGTTGTCTAACGTCACGGTGGAACACATCGAGCGCGCCCGGAAAATCGTGCCGATCGTGTCGGTCCAGAATCGATACAGTTTTGCCGATCGCGAATGGGACAACGTAGTGGATTATTGCGAGCGCAACGGAATCGCGTTCATCCCATGGTTCCCGCTGGGAGCAGGAACCGTGGCTGGCAGGCTGCTGGAGAGGATTGCGAAGGCCCGCCAGGTGAAACCCATCCAGGTAGCATTGGCGTGGTTGCTGAAGCGGTCTCCGATTATGCTGCCGATCCCCGGCACTTCTTCGATCGCGCATCTTGAAGAAAATGTGCAGGCAGCATCGTTGCAGTTGACGGAAGAAGAATACCTGGAGCTGACGGGGATTGCCGAGCTGGCTTCCTGAACCAGGCCAACCTTGAGTATCACTGTGGAAATGCTACGGGCTCCCGCTTCGTCGGGAGCCCGCAGTCTTCCCAGGCGTCCGCTGTGTCCCTGCCGCGGCAAAGCGTCGAACCTATGCTCCAGCTGACCGAGCATTCGTCTGAAACATGGAGGAATGGACAGCAGTGTCGGTAGGTCGACTCGTTACCGAGAATTCTGTCGTCAATGTCTAGCCATTGTGAGTGTCACTTTGGCAGCGGAAGTGCTGCTCCGACATAACGTGAAGCTGACCGCATCTTGGCATGCGAGCCCCTGATACGCATTCAAGATCGCAACGATCTTTCGACCGGGTTGTTCTGGAGGAGGTAAGCAAAATGGAGAATGACAGCACCAAAGATCGATTTTCGCGTCGCGGATTTCTCGGAATCGGCTCGGCTGCGCTGGCCACGGTAGCTGGCAGTTTGGCGGTGAGCAGCGCTCTGGCGCAGGAAGGCCAACAGGCTGCCAAAGCCCGGACTGACCGAAGTGCAACCGATCCCGGTCCTACAAATTCGGCAATGGACGCACAGAACCCTGATTCCGCATGGCCACCCGGCACGGATTCCAAGAGCTTAGTTCCAACGTTCAAATATCCGTTCTCTCTTGCGAACAAGCGGGCTTACGAGGGTGGGTGGTCACGGGAGGTAACCGTTCGTGAACTGCCCGTCTCGAAGACCATGGCAGGCGTCAATATGAGACTCACGGCCGGGGGCGTTCGCGAGCTGCATTGGCACACGGCGGGCGAATGGTCGATCATGCTCTACGGGACGGCGCGGATCACTGCCATTGATCGGGACGGCAAGAGTTTTGTCGCCGACGTGAAGAAAAACGATCTGTGGTATTTCCCCACCGGGATTCCGCATTCGATTCAGGGCCTCGGGCCGGACGGCGCGGAATTCATGCTGGTGTTCGACGATGGAGACTTTTCGGAGTCAGAAACCGTCCTGCTGAGCGACTCGATGGCGCACCTGCCACCCGACGTCCTGTCAAAGAACTTCGGCGTTGCCGAACCAGCTTTGAAAAATCTTCCCAAGCAGGAGTTATTCATTTTCCAGGCTGCAGTTCCCGGACCACTGGAGGCCGACCAGAAAGCAGCCGCAGGACCACTTGGGAAGTCGCCGACTGACTTCGCTTTTCGCACGATGGAAATGCCGCCGACGAAGCGCACGAAAGGCGGAGAAGTACGCATCGTTGATTCGAGCACATTCAAGGCCTCAACAACGGTTGCGATGGCAATGGTCACGCTTCACCCGGGAGGGCTGCGGGAACTGCACTGGCACCCTAACGCTTCCGAATGGCAGTACTACATCGCGGGCAAGGGAAGAATGACTGTGGTCTCGACAGGTAACCGCGCTCGCACGATGGACTTTCAGGCAGGAGACGTCGGGTACGTGGAACAAACCCTGCTGCATTATATCGAGAATACCGGCGATACAGACCTGATCTTCCTGGAGATGTTCAAGAGCAGCTTCTATCAAGACATGTCGCTTTCGGAGTGGTTGGCCCACACCCCACCCGAACTGGTGATGGCACATCTCAATATCGACCGGGCGACGCTGGACGCAATACCGAAAGATGAGCTAGTGATCGTACCGCGTTAGTCGAAGCGCAACGCGACCGTGACTATGACAAGGACCCTACTCCTTATCGCTGCGCAGATATTTCTCGCAGCTTTGGGTTACACCCAGACTGTTTTTTTGCCGGACCCTCCGCAGGTACGAGCGAAGAATCACGTTGTATCCCTTACGCTGCACGCAGTGAATGAAGATGGCCGGGATGCCTTCGCATTCGACGGTGGGACGGTGGCTCCCGTCATTCGTGCTTCCCCTGGTGACGTTCTCAGAATTACCTACATCAACGATCTTCCTGCCAAGTCCCGGGAGACTTGCGCAGTGAATCCCTGCATGAACATGACGAACTTGCATTTTCACGGGCTCACCGTCTCGCCGAACGCCCCGCAGGATGACGTGCTCACAATGCTGGCCAAGCCTGGCCAGATCTTGCATTACTCGGTTAAGATTCCGCGCGATCATCCGCCGGGCTTGTTCTGGTACCACACTCATCCTCATGGCGAGAGTCACCGGCAAGTGTTGGACGGAATGTCAGGAGCCATCGTCATCGAGGGAATGGAACGTTATGCCCCCCAAGTAGGACGACTCCGTGAGCGTGTGCTCGTTGTGCGCGGCCGCTCGATTGAGCATGATCCGAATGCAGCCGCACTCAGGAATCAGGTTGAAATTCCATCCAAGGGATGCGGAGGAGAAGCGGAGGCAGTCGAGGAAATCTTTACCGTGAATGGGACAGTTCGCCCACGGATCGAGATCGCGCCTAAAGAGCGGCAGTTCTGGCGCATGGTCAACGCCTCGCCGGACCGCTATCTAGATCTCCAGCTTGATGGACAGACATTTGAGACTGTGGCGCTTGACGGGATGCCAGTCGCGTACCACGAGCCGAGAAATCCGACACGCACCGCGAATCACTTCCTGCTGGCGCCTGCGGGACGGCTCGAAGCAATCGTCACCGGTCCGCCGCCCGGAACACACAGTGCTCTGCGTACGCTCTGCGTCGATACGGGTCCTGACGGGGATCCCAATCCGGAGATGGTGCTAGCAGATCTTGTGCAACCCAGTTCAGATCCATCCAGTACAGATCGTGCGGCTGAGCAGTTGCATGCTACTGATGGCCGCCCGCCCCTTTACAAGCCGATCGACATCGAGCCGCTGAAGAAGGCTGCACAGGACTTCACGGTCATCTTCACGGAGGACAAGAACGGTTTTTACATCAATGGTCACAAGTTTGCGCCGGACGCTAGTCCAATGACAAGCGTTCGCGTCGGCACTTATCAGCATTGGCGTATCGTGAATCGAACTGCCGAA
>WNFS01004980.1_pt1 | contig 11102 bp, 15 predicted proteins | sample 5400141 | NCBI WGS metagenome assembly WNFS01 (sample SAMN13153358, study PRJNA577476) | soil metagenome | isolation source: 60 cm saprolite under Madrone tree | place: USA:California | collected 2016-06-14 | reverse complement strand
CAGCAGGTGCCGCCGCCGACACCCCTGCAGGCGAAGGCCTGCCAGTTGCTGAATCTGTTGCCAGTAGCAGGAAATTGAATTTTGAACTATCTCTCAGCAAATCAGCAGAATACTGTCTGAACTTATCTGGAACTTCGGCTTAAAGCGGAGCTTGTCATAATCGGCGCGATTGCGTATCAACACAACTTTCCAAACGAAGCGAGACACACGAGCGACATCGACACAGTTGTTGCTCTTGACCTCGATGACTTTGCGGAACTTGAAAAGCGTCTGCAGGCTGGAGGCTGGTCTCGCCGGTCTAACCAGGAACATCGCTGGAGGAGCGCTCGAGGGACGCTCGTCGATCTGATCCCAGCAGGCCCCAAGCTACGCGAGGCAAAAAAGGTAGTGTGGCCCGGTAGCCAATTCGAAATGAGTCTGGTTGGATTCGATCACGTGTTCTCCGAGGCCCAGGTGGTCGAACTCACCGACCGGTTGAGCAGCAAAATTGTTCCCCCGGCCGTGTTAATGCTGCTCAAAATTGTCGCGTATCTGGACGACCCGACTCGACGTGAAAAAGACCTGTCCGATATCCGCTCCATGCTCGCACTGTACGAAACCGAGAGCGATCGAGTGTTTTCCGATGCCGTTCTAGATGCAAATCTGGGGGACGTCTCGCTGGCGAGTGCCTTCCTCTTAGGTGCAGATTTACGTCGCCTTTGCACACTGGATGAACTCGTGGAGGTCCATCGATTCCTCGCTCTCGTTGGCGACGAGGCCAAGCCCCCGTGGTCGGCTTTCGTGCGCGCTGCGCCGAGCTATAGCCGGGGGGGTGAAGACCCAACCCGTGCCGAGCTTGCGGCATTTGCGAAGGGATTGAATAGAGAGTGGTTCCGTCGGAATGATGAACAGGAAGAACCCCGTCAAACTTCGAGGCAGGCTTCTGTTTTTGAGCTGTCCCAGTCGCTGGCGAAAACAGGTGCAATCGTACGGGTTGGTCCGCTGACACCGCCACTGCCCCGGAATGAGTTCAAGGTGTTAAGCATTGACACCGAAAAGGACGTCCTGGTCACGAGAAAGCTCGGCTCAGATGAACCTGTGTACCTGCCTTTGAGCCAGATCGAGGCGGTTTTGCATGCCGGTTCGGGAACCCCAGACCTCATTCAATTGAAAGGACGCCTGCAATGGATGACGCTTGCAAAGGGCTGGGAGGTCCGTCCCGAGAAACCTGATTCCAGCTGGGGCATTGCTAAGAGGCCTGGAGATCGTGATCTGAGAATTTCGGAGATTCAGCGACAACTGCGTGCCAAAGGCTACAGCGTTGGTTGGGCCAACGAGGACAGAGTTAACTTTGACCACGGAGCAGACCGTGAAATTGTTTATGACGCTGACGGATATTATTTTCGAAAGAGGGACAGGCCGTTCGATCAGTTCCTGGTGAGAAGCCCCAAGCGCCAGTAGAAGCTCCTACGACGACCGCAACGATACTCTGCAACCTACACGGCCGATTGTGTTCTTGTTATGCCCACTCCGAACGCCGCCCGTCGTCAATCGCAGAGCCTGAAGCCCCCCGGCGTTTTTCGAGGTCAACCCGTGACCCATCACATGTGCGCCGCACGAATGCACGACCGCAAGTACAATAGCGATTCGCCTGGAAGTTAGAATGTGAATTTCTGGAGGAAAGTGTGAGCGAGTTTCTTTCTGAGGACGAACTGAAACAGCTGACCCCCGCCGAGACGCATGCGTTTGAGTCTCCCATACCAACTGTACCAGTCTCCAATGGCGAATTCTTTCCGGGTCACCAGAGCAAAGTACCGGCGACGCTCAGGCACTCATAAGGGAGTAAAGATGACGCCAAGCCCTCGCGATACAGCCGCACGGCAGCAACGATGATCACTCGAATAGGAGAATGGAGACCATAGACGGACGTCATAAATACCTCTACTACTTTTGGCTTCGAATGAGCCGGTGCAGCCGCCAGGACACGGGCCAATGTCAGAACACTCTGTTGATTCTGAAATCTTAATACTTGGTACAACACCACTATCTAACAACAGGTCGCAGTTTCGCTTTGGTCTAATGGTTCGATGTTGCGGCGACCCTTTGGTGTCCAGATTGGGTATGAGTACGTCGCTGCCCCGTCTGCACTCACAGCAAATTGGTCCGCCGCAGTCCCCGGGCTAACTCCTTCCTGTGAATCCGTAGGCACGATGGTGCTGTCAGGTGGCACGGAGAACAGAGTCAGCGGGGTTGGCGGGGCGGGGGGTCTTGTTTTGCATCGGCAGCAGCCGCAACTTGCTGCCAACGCCAGAAACGTCATGAGCAGCCAAGAAACATTTCGTCTAGCATCAGGTGTGTTCTTCATGGTCACTCCCGCGGCCATCGTCAGCCCGAAGAGAGTTTTCCCAGGCGGGAGAGAATCCAGCTACGACCGAGATTCCTGCAATAAGAACTAGATCACCGTTAGGAGTCCGACTTGCCAGGAAACGTCACTCCTACGACTGGCGACGGCTCGCGACTTGCTGGTGTTCCCTGTGTCTCCGCGAGAACGTCGAGAGAACTGTGGTCAAAAGCTTCAAGCCCAGCTCCGACGCGTACAAAACCCGTTCTTCCGACTCGAAGTTCTTGAGACTTGTCCAGCCGCATCGAATTCGCTCGACTCATTCGGGTTCGTTCGGCCCGGCGCCCCGCAGCACGAAGGCGCAGATGTTGGTGAATCTGCCGTGAGCTTTGTGCAAACGCTTTATACTCCTTTTGGTCGAGTGTCAACGAAAAATTCCCGTTTGTTCTGAAAATGGAACAGCCGGCTGATGGTCTCCGGCGCGGCCAGTCGAATTGTGGTTGAAGGGCTTGCTTCTGTCTCCAAAGAGTCGAGTTCACATTCGGGGACTGATGTCGCAACTGTACGACTTCGCGCAATGGGCGGGAATCACTCCGGCCACGGAGCGTAATCCGATCTCGCTGGTAAAGGTCGAACATGCAACCAGGCGGCGAAAGCCACGCAGCCTGACAGTGGAAGAGTTCCAGAGGATTCTCAATCATCTGAAGGAGCCGCTCCGCTCGATAGCAATCGTCGCAGTAAGTCTTGGACTCAGGGCTAGTGAAGTTCTGGGTCTAAAGTGGAAACATGTCGATTGGCTGAACAGCAGATTGGCGGTCGAGCAGCGGATTTATCGCCAGCAGGTGGATTACACGAAGACGCGTGGATCTTCTGGCGAATTGAATGTGGACGCATCTGTCCTTCAGGTATTGAAGGATTGGTGGCAAGCCAGCAAGTTTCACGGGCAAGAAGATTGGATATGGGCGAGCCCAAACACAGCTCGGGCGATTACCAATCTCCTATCCGTGGTTCTGGCGCAGCTTCAACAACGCGTCAATCCGAGCAGGAGTCGGCCCGCTCGGAACGCATACGCTTCGGCACACGTACCGCTCGTGGCTGGACTCGGTGGGAACACCCATTGCGGTACAACAAAAACTCATGCGCCATTCCGATATCAGGACAACGATGAACGTGTACGGGGATGTCGTTGATGATCGGATGAAGGAAGCACACGGAAGAATAGCAGCTTTGGTTTTCACCAGTACGAGGAAAAAGAAGCACACCGAGCAAGCGCCGGAAGACCATGCTGGCGTTGGTTCTGCGGGGCATTCCTCCTAATGTTGTGTAGTTGTTGTGTGGCCCCTTCTAAGCCATTGAAAACATGGCGGAGAGAGTGGGATTCGAAGCCGATTGCAAGCGTCAATACAAGGACTTAGTGCGACACCAACAGCATTCCAAGTGCACCTAAGTCTATGGAAAGCCAGCCCACTGATTTTAAGTGATTTGCGGAGGGGAGCCTAGCCAACCAAAGCAGGTGATAAAATTCGCACCGCTCATGGTGCAGAATGAAAGACCTCAACTTCAACCACGTCTCCGATACTGATGTTGAGCGGTTCAGGTATGACCTTTTGCATGAGTCGAAGTTCGTTAACATCGATTGGCGCAAAGGCACGGGCCTAAAAAGCAGTCCGGCAGACCGGGGACGCGACATTGTCGCTTATCAGGATCGCACTGATATCGACAAAAGCCGGCAATCTGGAAAAATGGTTTGTTGATTGTATGTACCACTAGGCGGTGCTTCTATGCCGGCAGGTTCAACCACAGGTGTAGGCCATCTCGGCGGCACCATGCGGCGGGATGCGTGGTGGCTTGAGTTGTTGCCCGTAATTTTTCTGCTCGGTGCATTCGGCATTTATGCCACCCTGCGGGCCTTCGAAGGGAACTACTACGAATGGGGGCCGTACCTTTCTCCGTTCTATTCGCCGCTCATTGACCCTCATCATCGATGGTGGCCGTTCTCTCCGGCGCTGCTGATTTTGATTTGGCCTTTGGGATTCCGGGTTACGTGCTACTACTATCGAAAGGCGTACTACCGGGCTTTTTTTCTGGATCCACCCGCTTGCGCCGTCAGCGAGCACAGGAAGCACCGTTATCGGGGCGAGACGGGGTTTCCGTTTATTCTGCAAAACCTCCATCGCTACTTTCTGTATGCAGGGTTCATCTTCCTCATCTTTCTTTGGCGTGACGCGTTCCGAGCGTTCTTTTTTGATGGGCGAATCGGAGTCGGGGTCGGCACTCTCGTCATGTTGTTCAACGTAATCCTGCTGACGACTTACGCCTTGTCCTGCCATTCGCTCCGCCACATCGTAGGGGGGAAGCTCGACTGCTTTTCCTGCGCAGCCTTCGGGGGCTCGCGCCATAAGGCGTGGCGCTGGTTGAGCCTTTTGAATGAACGCCACATGCTTTATGCCTGGATCAGCTTGATCACGGTGGGCCTTACGGACCTGTATATCCGACTGGTTGCCAGCGGCGCAATCACCGACTTGAGACTCTTGTGACGACAGAATACGAAACTCACGACCACGATGTGCTGATCATCGGCGCCGGCGGTGCGGGCCTGCGAGCTGCCCTGGGAGCCCTGGCGCAGGGCGCGAAAGTGGGAGTGGTTTGCAAATCGCTCCTCGGGAAAGCGCATACCGTTATGGCTGAGGGTGGAATCGCTGCGGCAATGGCCAATGTGGACTCGGCGGACGACTGGCGCACTCATTTTCGCGACACCATGCGCGGCGGCAAGCTGATTAACAACTGGCGGATGGCCCAGATCCACGCCCAGGAAGCTCCCGAGCGCGTGCGAGAGCTGGAACAGTGGGGAGCGCTTTTTGATCGCACCGAAGACGGACAGATCCTGCAGCGCGCTTTCGGCGGTCACACATTCCGCCGGCTGTGTCATGTGGGCGACCGTACGGGCCTAGAAATGATCCGCACGTTGCAAGACCGCGGCGTGCAATTGGGGATCGACGTTTACATGGAATGCACGATCACCTGTCTGCTGAAAGATGGCGATCGCGTCGTTGGAGCATTTGGTTACTGGCGCGAGCAGGGCAGATTCGTGGTGTTTCGAGCCAAGTCGATTGTCATGGCCACAGGCGGTATTGGTAAAGCGTGGAAGATTACCTCCAATTCGTGGGAGTACACCGGCGACGGGATGGCGCTGGCCTACGGTGCTGGCGCCGAGTTGATGGATATGGAATTTGTGCAGTTTCATCCCACAGGCATGGTGTGGCCTCCCGGCGTGCAGGGGATTCTGGTCACCGAGGCGGTTCGCGGCGAGGGAGGCGTTCTCCGCAACAAACTGGGCCAGCGTTTCATGGAGAACTACGATGCCAAAAAAATGGAGCTTTCTACCCGCGACGTAGTGGCGCGCGCAATTTATACGGAAGTACGCGAGGGCCGGGGCACCGAACACGGCGGAGCTTATCTCGATATCTCGCAAAAGCCCGCCGACTATGTGAAGAAAAAGCTGCCCAGCATGTATCACCAATTCAAGGAACTCGCGGATGTAGACATCACCAAGGGGCCGATGGAGGTGGGACCAACCTGCCATTACATGATGGGGGGTATTCGCGTGGATGCGGAAAGCGCGAAGGCATCCGTCGCGGGACTGTTTGCCGCGGGGGAGGCGGCGGCGGGACTGCATGGCGCAAACCGGCTGGGAGGTAATTCTCTTTCGGACTTGCTCGTCTTCGGCCGCAGGGCAGGACTGGCCGCCGCCGAGCACTCGAACAAAATACCAACCACGGCCATCGACTCCGGACAGATCGAAGAAGCTGCGCGCGAGATGCTGTCTCCGTTCGAGCGCAAGGATGGCGAGAGTCCCTATGCGATTCATCGCGATTTGCAGGAAACCATGCAGAGTCTGGTTGGCATTTTTCGTAATAAAGAAGATCTGATTCGAGGATTGGAGGAGCTGGAGAAATTGAAGGAGCGCGCCGGACGTTTGAGCGTCGAAGGCTCGCGGTTGTTCAATCCAGGATGGCACTTGGCGCAGGACCTGAAAGCGATGTTGACCGTTTCCGAGGCGGTCACGCGCAGCGCACTTGCGCGTGAAGAGAGCCGCGGGGCTCATAGCAGGATTGATCATCCTAGCCTGGACCCAACCTGGGGAACGAAAAACAATGTGATCGTCCGCGAGGGCAGCGCAATGACGCTGCGCCAATCGCTCGTCCCGGAATTGCCCGGCGACTTGCAGCAACTTGTTGCGGAAGAGAAGTAGCGGAGGGCGCGATGGCGGAAGCAACTCTTGAGGTGTTCCGGGGAGACCGCGAAGGTGGGCAGACTGCCACGTATCGCGTCCCGATTGCCCCGGGGATGGTCGTACTGGATGCGCTCCACCATATCCAGGCGCACCAGGCGCCCGATTTGGCGGTGCGCTGGAATTGCAAGGCTGGCAAGTGCGGCTCGTGCTCGGCAGAGGTCAATGGCCGGCCTCGGCTCACTTGCAAAACCCGTATGGACGCACTTCCTCTGGACAAGCCCATCACGGTTCAACCCATGAAGGCGTTTCCCGTGATCAAAGACCTGGTCACCGACGTTTCCTGGAACTACCGGGTGAACAGGAGAATTCCGCCGTTCGAGCCCCGCCCCGGCACCGAGTGGAAAATGTATCAGGAGGATGTGGATCGAGTGCAGGAGTTTCGTAAATGCATTGAATGCTTCTTATGCCAGAATGTGTGTCACGTGCTTCGCGAGCACGAGCAAAAGGAGCAGTTCGGCGGCCCGCGGTTCTTCGTTCGGATAGCGGGGCTCGAGATGCATCCTCTTGATTCGAAGTCGCGCACGCGCATGCTTAAGGAAGAGCTCGGCATCGGTCTGTGCAACATCACCAAGTGCTGCACGGAAGTGTGCCCCGAGGAGATCCACATCACGGATAACGCGATCATTCCGTTGAAGGAGCGCGTGGTTGACGAATTTTACGATCCCGTGCTCATGCTGGTGCAGAAAATTCGAGGGGCAAAATAATTATGGTAGCGCAACCAGAATCGGGCTGACGCTAAAGGAGGTTCTCATGGAGTTCAAGCTGAAGATCATCTCGAGGGCCGGTATTCCGGAAGCCGTCTCGAAAGCCGAGCTCTACCGCTCGCTCAATGAACCAGAAGAGGCGGAATCGATCTGCCGCGACATCTTGGCAGTCGAGCCCGAACACCAACTTGCCATTCGCTTGTTGGGTCTGGCGATCACCGACCAGTTCTGTGGAGACGCATCGGACCGGTCTGCAGAAGTAGAAAGACTTTTCCAGAGACTCGACGAGCGCTACGAGCGGCTCTACTACACCGGCCTGCTGCAGGAACGGCGGGCGAAAGCACAAATGCGCGTGGGGCGCCCGCCGCACACTCTTGCCCCACTTTTCGCGGAGGCGATGCGCTGCTTCGCGGAAGCCGAAGTGATTCGTCCCACAGGGAACGACGATTCTATTCTTCGTTGGAACCGTTGCGCACGGCTGCTGCAAAGCCATCCCGGATTCGTTGATGAGATGGAGTCCGAAGCGTTCGACGCTTTCGATAGCTCACCCATCTGAAGTTAGGCTACCTTGGCTAGTTCATTGCCTGATTACGTAAACCACGATGGCATCGCTGGCGAAACCAACGTCACTTTGCCACGGCAGTTAGTGGACGTACACTGAGCATGGCTGCCATCTAGATGCGCGTGACACCCTCAGCCTTAAAACGTTTAACCGACTCGGTCGCCACCACGTTGGCGATCATTGGTGCCATCGGCGCGTCCATCCTGGTCGGAGCCGGGATTGGGTTTCTGGTAACGGTATTGTGGTTCAGCAAGACGCGCTCTGATGGTGTTGCGGCTTTCCTTATCGCAGCTGTCGCTGCTGGATTGTTTACGTGTGTTGTCGTGCCGTGGCAATCGTGTGCCGTCACCACGCTCCTTCACCAAAGACGGTGGTAGTCCCAGCAGGGTTGTGGCTGGTCGCGGCGATTCAGTTAACGTTGACAATATGCAAGGATTCTTTCATCACGGCGCAAAAGCACTCTGGATACTGAAACCCGGTGATCCGCGAAGTTACGAACTGAACTGGCTCATTACGGGATGGCTGGTGATTTTGATAAGTCTGGTGGCGGCATTATCTGCGAGTCGGTTGATTTTGAGGGAACGACAGTCTCACTCGCCACAACCACCAACCACAAATTCGCTCAACTGTTGAAACATTGCCTTCACACTCACTGCCACCGGTTGAGCGAATTCTCAATTCGTGCAAGCGCCTGGCCGCAACAGTTAACGACCCAGGCTCAGAAATCAGCATCTACGGAGCGCGGCAACTGTCAAACCAAGGCGGCCCCTTATCTACACTCCGCGGAAAATGATTACCCCAAAAATATCAGACCATGCGTGCGCTACCATCCCCGGCCTCAGGCTCTTCCGCCATAGAGCGAGCAGTCCGAACAGGACGCCGAACAGAGTGATTCTTCCTACTGGACTCACGCCTTCGTATAGATGGCCAATGCCGAATACAATCGCCTGGAAAAGGACCGCCCATCCAGCGCTACCTGTCATCGCCTGAAATTGCCCCTGAAGATAGCCGCGAAATGCGACTTCCTCACAAAACCCTGCTGAGAGAGCAACCGGTATCCACACGAGGCTCTCAAGAATCCCCCGGGGAAGAAGTCCCTGCGCGGCATTTGTTCCGCCGCCCAGGACATGAGCATTCATCAAGCCGATCCATACCGCCCAAAGACCTGCGCCTAGAGCGATGTCTTTCATCACCTGTTTCGGTGTAGCCCATCGGCCGCCAACAAGATCGCGCAAACGCATTCCGCGCTTGTGCACTCCCATGCGGACATAGAGCACCAGGAGCCATTCAAAGCCGACCACAGATAGGTAGCCTGGCACGGCGTTGCGGCTCGGCACGGTTGCCTGCGGCTGCTGCTTTACGGCGTGCTGAAAGAAACCACCAATGACGGACAGCCCCACAAAAATGGCAATGAACACGATCGTATGCCACGCTGGGGCAATGAGCGGGCGGCTCGATGGCCGAGAACCGAGGATCGCGTCTGCGGCCATCGTGCGTCGAACTGCATCAGAAGAGAACAAGCGTTGTCACCATGGCGCGCTGTGAATAATACGGCGCATCCGAAGAAGAAAACGGTCAATTTTGCACAGTGAGGTCGGATAGTTGTTGCAACATCGCGATTGCGCTCACTGACCCGGTCGACGATTCCGAAGAGAAACCCTCCTATTGCGACGTGGCTCATTATTCTCGCCAACAGCTTCGTCTTCCTCTTTGAGCTTTCCCTACCCGAGCATACGCTCGTGCAGTTCTTCCACCAGTTCGGCCTCGTACCGGCTAGGTACACTCATCCTGCTTGGGCTCTTTGGGTCGGGCTTCCGGTTGACGATTTACTGCTCGTTTCTGACGAATATGTTTCTCCATGGCAGCTGGATGCACATCATCGGGAACATGTGGACGCTTTGGATCTTCGACGACAATATGGAAGATCGGATGGGTCCTATCCGCTTTCTATTGGCTCTATAGCACAATTTGGGGGTAAGTGAGCTATGGAAAAAGCCGCTACGTGGAAAAGTCCAAAGAGCGGACTTTCCCACTGCGCTTGGAAATCCCGCAGAAGCGGCGGGATTCCGCACTTTTCCCACAGCTCGAGCGGTTCGATTAGTCTGCGATTGTCCAGAAGGCAAACGATCGACCGAGGAGACCAGCTATTCAACTCGAGGTTAAGACGATTCTGAACCGGATGCAACACTTTGCCGGGTTTGTGTATCAGGAGGTTCGGCTGCAGTGTCATAAGGGCCAGCCGCGTGCGATCGAAATACGCCTGGAGCCGCATCGCAGCAGGCGCGGGCGGTGCTCGCAATGTCAGCGGCCGGCCCCCGGCTATGACCGACTGGCGGAGCGGTGCTGGCTGTTTGTGCCCCTGTGGGGAATCCCCACCCAATTCCGGTACGCGCCCCGGTGGGTGGAATGCGCGGAGCATGGGGTAGTGGTGGAGCAGATTCCGTGGAGTGAAGGCAAGCGTCCGGTAACGCGGGCCATGATGGGGTTCTTAGCTCGCTGGGCGCGGCGGCTGAGCTGGCGGGAGACGGCCCAGGTGTTCGCCACCAGTTGGGAAGCCGTGTACCGCTCGATGCAATGGTTTGTGCAATGGGGATTGGGGCAGCGGCAACTGCAGCAGGTATGGTCGGTGGGCGTCGACGAAATCCATTGGGGATAAGGGAAGCGGGCAGAGCAATTTCTCAGCGTGATTTACCAGATCGACAGTCACTGCCGCCGACTGCTCTGGGTCGGGCGGCGACGGACGCAGGCCACGCTGCGGCGCGGCTGGCAGGCCTTGGGACCGGAGGTGGTGAAGGGGCTGCGGTTTGTGTGTAGCGATATGTGGCAACCTTACTTAAAGGTGATGGCGGCAGAAGCCGGTCAGGCTTTGCATGTGCTCGATCGCTTCCATATCACGATGCACCTGAACCAAGCGGTGGACCAGGTGCGCCGGGCCGAGAGCACGCGTTTGCGGAGCCAAGGAAAGAGCGCGGCGCAACGGCTCAAACACATGCGCTGGTTGCTGCTGAGACGGGGCAGCCGGGTGCGGGGGCGAGCCCGTGAAAAGCTCAACGCGCTGTTAGCCAGCAAACTGGCCACCGCCCGCGCCTGGGACCTCAAGGAGTCTTTCCAATACTTTTGGCATTACAAGTCCTTTCTCTGGGCGGGAGCCTTCCTGGACTATTGGTGTTATCGGGCCCTGCGCAGCCGACTGGAGCCGATGAAGAAAGTGGCTCACATGCT
>WNFS01010998.1_pt1 | contig 11105 bp, 14 predicted proteins | sample 5400141 | NCBI WGS metagenome assembly WNFS01 (sample SAMN13153358, study PRJNA577476) | soil metagenome | isolation source: 60 cm saprolite under Madrone tree | place: USA:California | collected 2016-06-14 | reverse complement strand
AACCTGATGCAGCTGACCGTCGACACCAGTTTCTGGACGCGCTACCGCAGCGACTCGCTGAACCCCGACTTCGGCGACACCCTCCCGCAAGCCGTCCCAGGCCTAGCTGCTGGGCAATTTCCGGCGATTCCGCGAAACGATGGCGACCTCACTCCTCCGGACCACCTGCAAGCGATCGCCAACACGGCCGGCTTCCACTTCGCGTGGATCGAGCAGGCTGGCACCAGCGTATACGCCTCGCTCGCCCAGCGGGTCACCCACAACGAGGTGCTGCGAATTCTGCTCAGCATCGGCGGCACCGAGATTATGCACTTCCAGACGTGGCAAGATAAAGCCGGCAATGCGCCTCCCCTGACCGATCCCACGAACGGTCTGGTCTTCCCCGACCTCAACGCCGACGGCGAACTGACCCAGACCAACCTGATCATGCCGGCGCCGCCGCGCGCGCGATCAACGGCTTTATCGCCGACGGACTGTTCATCGGTCAACCGCCGGCGTTCTTTGCTCTCCTAAGCCAGTTGATAGAGGCAGCGGATCACGCCAGACACGGGGGAGGCGGGAGATAAGCGAGCCGCGTATCAGGCGAGACCCTATATGAAAATTAGGCAAGACAATGCGCACCGCTTCCATAGATGCGCATGTCAAACGGATCTGGAATCCGGAGGAGGACATTTCCCTGCTGGGTTCTTTCGCCTCTTCCAGACCCGCAACTACTAGAATCAAACCCAGCGGCAAAAAAGAGAAGAAGAACACCTAAAAATATGAAAATCCGTAGTTGGTTTAATCAAAATCGTTTCACTTCAATTGTGCGATTCTCATGCGCAGGTGCGCTCATCTCAGCGGGCGTGGTCAGCGCAATCCTGGCACTCCCATTGAGCACCACCGGCAGCAACCCGCCTCCGGCCGAGCCTCAGGCGATCGACGACTCACAGATGCAAGCCCTGAGCACGACAATCGGGGGGGCAGCCCCGCTGCCCACGGCGCGCACGGTTGCCCACTGGTTTGGCACGACCTTGAATCCGGACAATGGAGTTACCTACGGCTATAACATGGTCGGCGCGGATCCAAACAACTGCTCGGGCTCGGAGTGCGACGTGACCGTGACTGTGGACATCACCCCGGTTAACGTGATCGTCGATGGAGAATCCTTCAACGGGAGCGATGCTCTGAGTGCGACGCTCGCGTCACCGGTGTTCGCGACGAACGACTATGGCTCAACTCTGGCTGCAACGGCGGCAGGCAATTTCCCGAATCCGCCACTATTTATCCGAGGCCCCGGCGGAGCCCTTTCGCAACTCGACGCGGGTAATCTACTCCAGCTTCAGGACGCGACGATGCGGGCGCAGTTTAACAAGACGGGCTCCAGCTCTTTCCATCTGAGGCTCAATCCTGTCGTCCATGACACGGTCACGATTGCCGTTCCGAGCGGTAAGGGCACGATCCTACAGAGCGGCCGTGGCGTCCACTTCGCAGACATCAACATCCAGTGGTGGTCGACGCGGATCCAGAACCTCAACAACAGTCTCGGTTACAACGATCAGACGCACCTTGCGGTATATCTGACGAAGGACACCGTGAATTTCGTCGGCCAGGATCCGCTCAATTGCTGCGTGATCGGTTTTCACGGCGCCGCCGAGGTGCCATCCCATACAAACAACGGCGGGCAAAACGGCAACGGTAATCAGCCAGTGCAGACCTACGCCTTTGCCTCGTACGTTTCCCCGGGCTTCTTTGCGCGGCCCAACGGCGGTACCGACTGGGCGCTCCAGGATATTCACCCCCTTAGCCACGAGATCTCCGAGTGGGCGGATGATCCGTTCATCAACAACTTCGTGGAGGGTTGGGTGACGCCGACGGGACAGTCTTCTAGCTGCAGCACGCTGCTTGAGACCGGTGATCCAGTGACCGGGATTGGGTTCGCGATAGGAACGAATACCTACCTGCAGGGGCCGAACCCGAACGGCACGCAGAGTGCGGATGGGTTCTATCATCCGGAGGATGAGGTGCACCTTCCGTGGTTTATGCGCACGGCACCGAATACTATTTCCGAGCCGACGCAGAGCCCGTCGACCAACATCGGTCGCTACACCTTCATGGGCGATCTGAACCCGTTCCCGGGCTTCCGTCAGCCGGCGACCAACTGCCCCTAGTTAGTCACCGCCGGGTTAAAATTCGGGCGGGATAGCCAGAACCTATCCCGCCCATTTTTTTTTGCAGTATCGCACACCTCAAAGGCGTAAAGATTGCGATGATGAGCTGCATAGTGAACGCGAGCCCCGTGAAATGGCAGACACCGACTTTGGATATGTCGACGGCGCGACCGGCAAAGTTAAAGCTCTATCGCTGGCCACACCACAGCCGACCGAACGACAGCGCATCGGAGATGAGATCAAAGCCGCGTTTGTCTTTGCGCCGGGCGTCATTCGTCCGACCGGTCCCGGACAGCTAGACGCCACCGGCGTTATCAACAGCTTCATTGCCGACGGGCTTTTCAGAGGACAGTCCCCTCAGTTCATGAACTTCATCACTTCACTAGCCCGCGAAGCCGATGCGGCCCAAAGAGAACTCGCGTAATTGACGGAGCTTCGCGATTCAACACGCCGCGCTTCGGGCCCAAGAGCTCGAGCGCAGCGTTTTAGCAAAGACAAGCGTGGAAAGTTAGCAACTGCAGAGCAGGAACTGCGGGAGATTACCGCGCCGCTCGCCCTCTGATCCTAAAGATTTCGGGAATAAAGTCGCGCGAAATCAGTAAGCACAGGTGAAAGACAATTTACCAACCAAACCTAAACCTTAAGAAAACAAATATTATGTCCGATTACATTTCTCACGATCACGAGCACGACGGCATCGATCGCCGCGGCTTTCTTCAATGCATGGCTTGGGCCGGCACCGGCTTGCTCTGGACCATAAGTGGCGGCGTATTAGTGTCGAAAACTCTTGCGCAAATTGCGAAGGACGGAGACTCATTGCCAACAGCAACCGACCTGAGCTTTCTGCAGATTAGCGACAGCCATATCGGGTTTAACAAGGAGGCAAACAAAGATGTGACCGAGACCTTCAAGATCGCGCTTGATCGCATCAATGCTATGCCCACTCCGCCCGCTTTCCTTATCCACACTGGGGACATCAGCCAGCTATCGAAACCGGAAGAGTTCGACACGTTTGATCAAGTGCTCAAGAGCTGCAAAACAAAGGATGTATTTTATGTTCCTGGCGAGCACGATGTCATAAATGACGGCGGCAAACTTTTTCGCGACCGTTATCTAAAGAGCGTCGAGGGCAAGGGCTCCGGCTGGTATAGCTTTAACAAAAATGGAGTCCACTTCATTGGGCTGGTCAACGTCCTGAACCTTCAGGCCGGAGGCCTCGGGCAACTCGGCGACGAGCAGCTGGAATGGCTCGAAGGCGACGTCAAAGGTCTGAGCGCGGAAACCCCGATTGTCGTGTTTGCCCACATCCCTCTCTGGGCGGTGTATCCAAAATGGGGCTGGGGAACCGACGACAGCGAACGCGCGCTTGGATATCTGAAACGCTTCGGCTCGGTGACCGTGTTAAACGGCCACATCCACCAGGTGCTCCAGAAAGTGGAAGGCAATGTGACTTTCCATACCGCGATGTCCACAGCATTCCCGCAGCCTGAGCCGGGAAAGGGGCCAAACCCTGGCCCTTTAAAAGTTCCGTCTGAAAAGCTGCGCAGTATGCTCGGCCTAACCAGTGTCCAATACAAGCAAGGCAAAAGTGCCCTTGCCGTAGTTGATTCAAATCTCAGCTAAATCCATTGAAAACATGATCACACCTACTCCTAAAATTAAAACAGCGGCTCTTTTGTGCGCCATCAGTCTTCTTAATTTTTCGCTCTTCGCTCTCGCTGGCGAGATGAAGGACGCGAACGGTAACACCGCCAATCAAAATAGGATTGAAATCAAAGACTTTGCTTTTGATCCCCAGAAAATAACGGTCAAGTCTGGTGAGAAGATTACCTGGATTAATCGAGACGGGGAACCGCACACCGTCGTAAGCGTGGGGAAGAAGTTTCAGAGATCACCTGGGCTCGACACCGATCAAGAATTCTCGATCATCGCCGGTGCGCCAGGCACCTATGAATACTTTTGCTCCGTTCACCCGAAGATGACTGGGACAATCGTGGTCGAGAAATAGGAAGATCCGACTTATTCCCCTTGTAGGGGCGCGGCTGAAAATTCTCAAACTTCAGTCTTGTTGGGCGGCTATGAGCGAACTGATTCCTCATATGGCGAGAAGTTTTGAATCCAATTGAGCTATGCGGCGCATCTCACAGGAAACAAACAACTCTGGAAATCAATGAAGCCACTACCTTTAACGACTTCTCACGACCGGCAGCGCGACTTATTCGATCGCACGTTGGGCAAATGTCGTCGTCTACCGTTCACGGATTATAGCTATCACTCTGGCGCGTTCGAGCGGTCGAGCGCACATAATTTGCCTGTCCGTGCGAGATCATTCTGGAACATCACTGGCGATTACTTCAAGCGTGAAGCGCGCCACGATTTCCGGAGCGAAGCCGCGCTTTTTGCAATTATCACCGTCACCGCAGCTCTTTCCTTGATCAATAACCTGCACGCGCTCATAGAATTTGTGCGTGCGACCAGTTTTCACTAAGCGGCTTAATTTTCTTCCGGTTATTGTCGCACTGCTGTTGTCGCTTGCCGGCTGCGGCTCGGAGAGCGACCGCGTCCTGGAAGAGACTTTCGAACAGCTTTACACGGTTGAACCGAATGCGAACATAACCATTCAGAACGGCGATGGCGCAGTCCTGGTTTATGGCTCAAATACGAGCGAGATGCAGGTGCACGCCATTAAAAGGGCTTACCGACGCTCGCGGTTGACGCAGATCGCGATCAATGTCTCGACGAAGCCAGGCTCCGTTTCCATCACCACCAAATTTCCTCCGAGACCCAAGTGGGGTTTGTTCGACCGCTCGGGCACGGTTGATTACACCGTCGTTGTTCCGGCGACGGCCAACATCCTGGGACTAGACTTGGATGCGGGCGAGGTTCTGGTGGATGGAATGCGGGGCCAAACGATGCGCGCCCGCTTAGGCGAAGGCCGCATGTTTGCTCGCAACTGCTTTACCAATTCGGACCTCGCGATTCGGCGCGGCAATCTCATCCTGTCGTACGATTGGTGGGAGGAGAGCAACTTCTCCGCTGAGGCGAATATCGCACATGGCAACGTATGGGTGTATCTTCCCGGCGATGCCGCTTTCCATCTTCTTGTCAAAGCAGTGCACGGAGACATCTTCAATGATTTTGAAAGTCGCGCAGGTGCGAAACCGACGGCCGCCAAGGGCACAAAGATAGATGCTCTCGTTAACGGCGGCGGCCAGACCACAATCAAATTCAGAGTGAGGGAAGGCAACATCAAGATTGTGGAGGCCAATCCATAGGCAAAGTGATTGCTTAATCCGCAATCTAAAATCCGCAATCGACGATGCCATCGTTCGACATAGTCTCAGAAGTCGACAACCAGGAGATCGACAACGCAATTAATCAGGCACGCAAAGAGCTCGCCACCCGCTTTGATTTGAAGGATGCGCAAACGGAAATCATTTCGGAAAAGGATAAGCTTGTTTTGACGGCCGACGATGCGACGCACTTGAAAGCGCTGCGAGAGATCGTCATCGGCAGACTGTCCAGGCGCGGAGTTGATCTGCGCAACATCGAACAGGAAGAGCCTGCCTTGTCATCGGTTGGTCATGCCCGCCAGGAATTGAAAATCAGACAGGGCCTCGAAGGAGATAAAGCAAAAGAAATTATTCAGGTGATCAAGGCACAAGGCTTCAAGGTGCAAAGCCAGTTGCAGGACCGACAAATTCGGGTCACGGGAAAAAAGAAAGATGAACTCCAGACTGTGATTCAATTCGTGCGCGGCCGGGATTTCGGTGTGGCCACAAGCTTCAAAAATTTCAGGGATTGAGTACGGGACCGCGAGCATTTTGCTCGCAACAGCCGGCATTCTGCCGGCGTGGGCAGATCGCGCTCTTGCCGTATTTTTTTCGGTGGACCTTTGATCCGCTTTACCGCGCCTGTAGAGTTTTCGGCAAAATGCCCGCGCTCCCCGATTATCCGCCTTGCACCGGCGGCATGATTGCAATCTCCTCGTTCGGCTTTAGCTCGTAATTGCGATCGACAAATTCCACGCCCGCGCCAATCAAAATACTTTTGTCGTGCGAACGAAGCGCGGGTTGCTGCGCATAAATTTCTTCCAGCAAGTCACGCACAGTCGCGCCTTCGGCCACATCGAGATCCAGCTCGCGCATTCCAACCAGATCGCGCAGTTGCGCGTAAAATTGCACATGAATTTTCATCGCACTGAACGGGCGCGTTTACGCATTGCTCGAACAATAAGGTTTAATAATCTGCGCTGTAATGCATGTCCATCACGACCAGCTCGAACTCCGCACCAAAGGCAAAGGACTATACGAAATCACCGATGATGTGCGGGCGAAGATCGACAGGTGCGGAGTACGGACCGGGACAGTGACTGTGTTCGTTCAGCACACCAGTTGCAGTGTCGTCGTGATGGAGAATGCCGATCCGACCGCGCGCCGCGATCTGGAAGCGTTTTTCGATCGGCTCGTACCCGAAGATGCCGATTACTTCACGCACGGTTCCGAAGGGAGCGACGACATGCCGTCGCATATCAGGATGGTGTTGACTCGCACGAGCGAGACAATACCGATTGTCGATGGGAAAATGCAGCTTGGAACGTGGCAGGGCGTTTTTCTGTTTGAACATCGGCGAGCGCCACATCGGCGAAGAGTTTCCGTGGCGATTATTGGCGAATAGGGTAGGGCGCGACTGCTCGCCACGGCGGAGCCCGTCCACGGCGGAGGCGGGCCGGGCGCGCCTAAAATGGGTGTCAACCATAAATCGCATCCACCAGCCGCAGCGATTTTTCATTCGGCAAAAGCGATTGCTCCATTTGGTTCATCACGTAGGCGAACGCGATTTTTTTTTCAGGGTCGGCAAATGCGTGGCTGCCGCCTGCGCCGGGATGTCCAAAGGAAGTTCCTGAGGGGCCGAAAATTCTTCGCGCCGTTTCTCGTGGATCTTTCATAAAGCCAGCAGAAAACGCTGTCGGTATTTGGAAAACCCGGTCCACGCCATCTGACAATGTCGTCCTCATCCATTCGAGTGTTTGTTCTGAGAAGAAGGTCTGGCCATCAGCCTTTCCGTCGTTCGCGAGCATGGAATAAAATTTCGCGAGCGCTGAGGCGCTCCCGATGCCGCCAAACGAAACGATCGGCTGCGCGCGCACTAGAGGCGGGCGTGACAAGATCGTCATAAAATTGTCTCGGCTCGGGCGGCTTGCCGGCTTTAGCGGCGTACATCGTTGCCACGCGCGAATTTTGCTCTTCCGGTAGGCCGATCCAGAAATCGAGGTTGAGCGGCCGTGCAAAATTTTCCTGCCAATACTCCGACAGCGTTTTGCCAGCGATGCGGCGCACGACTTCATCGACAAGAAATCCAAACGTGCGCGCGTGATAGCCATGTGCAGTGCCTGGTGGCCACAACGGTTTTTGTGCCTCGAGCGCCCGAATCACCGCATTGTAATCGAGCACATTCACTCGCCGATCCAAAGCGCAAAGCCCCGCTTGGTGCGAAAGCAACTGTGCCAGCGTAATTTTTTCTTTGCCAGCCTGTGCAAATTCAGGCCAGAATTCTGCTACGCGCCGGTCGAGGTCGATCTTATGTTCCTGCAATGCGTGCAAGACACACGCGCTGCCGATTCCTTTCGTCGCCGACCAGACCAAGACAAGTGTGTCGCTCGTCCACGGATTTTCGCGACGCGCATCTCGAAATCCGCCGTAGAGATCGATGATCGGCTTTCCATTTTGCCAAACCGATACCGCGGCGCCGAGTTCGCCAAACGTCTCGAAATTCTCCTGAAACAGCGGCTTCAGTCGCTGAAGAAGTTGGCTGCTTTGCAGTTGCATTTGATCAAATCTGTAGTGGCAGGCGTGCCGCCTGCAACATCTAAGAGGCAGCCGACATGGCTATGGCCACAGGTTCGAGTTCTTGCCCTACAGGAGTAGCTCTTCCAATTCGTCGAGCCGACGCTCGAATAAGCGCAACGTACTCTCGATCGGTGCAGGTGTAGTCATGTCCACACCCGCCGCCTTCAACGTCTGTAGCGGAAAGTGCGAGCAGCCTGAGCGCAAAAAATTCAGATACGCATCCAAGCTTCCTGAGTCGCCGGAGAGCACGCGCTCTGAAAGCGCCACCGCAGCAGAAATTCCTGTCGCATATTTGTAAACGTAAAACGCATGATAGAAATGCGGAATCCGTAGGCATTCCAGATCGAGCTGCGGATCGAGCGCGATGTTTTCCGCAAAGTAGGTCTCGAGAAGTTTGTGATATTCCGACTTAAAGACTGCGAGCGTCAGCGCGTCGCCGCTTTCCTCGACGACATGAATGATTTTTTCGAATTCGGCAAACATGGTCTGCCGAAAGAGCGTGCCGCGCAGATCATCGATTTGGCGGTTGATGATGTAAGCCCGCATCTTCGAATCCGTGGTTGTCTTGAGCAGATGATGCGTGAGCAGCTCCTCATTAAATGTCGAAGCCACTTCGGTCAGAAAAATCGGATACTCGTAATCCTGAAACAGCTGTGCATTTTGCGAGAACCAACTGTGCATGGAGTGACCAGCCTCGTGCGCGAGCGTGTAAACATCCGCGAAGACATCCTGCTTATAGTTCATCAGGATGTAGGGTGGGGCGCCGTAGCTTCCGGACGAAAACGCACCGCTCCGTTTACCTTTGTTTTCATAACGATCGCACCAGCGCTTCGAGCGCAAACCCTCGGCCAGCACGTCGACATATTCCTTCCCTAGCGGAGCCAGCGCGGACAAAACCGTTTCAACCGCCTGATCGAAAGTGAAGCGCGTCTCGATTTCCGGAACCAGCGGGACGTACGTGTCGTAATGATGCAGTTCGTCCAAACCAAGAACGCGCCGGTGCAGATCAAAATAGCGAAACAGCGGTTTTAAGTTCGCCCGAACTGATTTAATCAATCCATCATAGACTGCGATCGGCACATCGTCAGGAAAAAGCGCGGCTTCCAGCGCAGATGAATAGTGTCGTGCTCTTGCGTGAAAGACATCCGCCTTGACGGAATAGGCAAGCGAAGCGGCAAGCGTGTACTCGTGGTCGCGAAATTCTGCGTAGAATTGATGAAACGCGCGTTTGCGCAGTTCGGGATCGCGCTTTACCAAAAATGAGCTGAACGAACTTTGCGTCAGCGGTCTCTCACGTCCGGTCTCATCCGTCAAGACGCCGAACTTCATGTCCACATCCGTCAATTGCGAAAATGTATCGTCGTAACCGCTGAGCGCGACGCTACCCAGCGCCAGAATGCGTTCCTCGGCCTCTGAAAGCACATGCGCTTTCAGTCGGCGAATTTTGTGCAACTTGATTCGCCAATCCTTCAAAGCCGGGTCAGAAATGAAGCGAGCGAACTTTTCGTCGTCGATCGCCATGATTTCCGGAACAACAAACGCTGCCGCTTCACCGATCTTGGTTAGCAGGTTCTGAACCTGTCCGACGCGCGCGAGGTGTTCGTTATTCGTACTGTCCTCCGCCAGTTGCAGCGACGCATAGTGATAGACGCGTTCCATCTTCTGCTCGAGCGACTTCTCAAATTCAAGAACCGCGGCCAGCATTTGTGCCGACTCACCTACCTTGCCCTTCCACTCCCGAAGTTTCGGATAGGTGCGCTTAAGCCAGGCGAAATCCTCCTGCCATTTGCTCACGTCAGTGAAAAGATGAGAGAGATCCCATTTGTCAGAATCGGGAATCTCAGAGCGAGTGGGAATTGCTGAAGACATTCGGAAAACGTCCAACGTCCAACCCGCCTTCGCAAGGCTACGGCGTGGCAGGCGCCCAACGTCCAACACCGAATTGTGACTACGTTGCTGTAGCGGCGGTGTATGAAGCTCGTCGGCACTGGCACAGCGCCGCGATCGCAGAATGGCGCGCGACTAGTTTGAGCGCGCGTTTGGTTAACTCACGACCTGGCGGAATTTTGTGCCACGGTGATGCGCCCGAGGGGTGCGGCAATGGAATTAAGTCGAAACACCCTCCGGCGCGTTCCACCCGAAATTTGCGGCCAATCACTTTTTCCAGTTTTGCGCAGTCGATGAATTGCACGATGGCCAGTCGGCCGACTGGTATGATCAGGCGCGGCTGCAAGATTCGGATCTCATTGTCCATCCACGACGAGCAGTTGCTAATCTCGTCCGGCGCCGGAACGCGGTCTGTGCCGCTGGAATTTTTGCCGGGAAAACAACGGCACACTGCTGCGAAATAAATTTTTGATCGAACGGCGGCCTCATTCATCCCGCAGAACTCTTCGAACCAGCGAAAAAGCGTTTTGCCAGCAGTATGCGCAAATGGTCGTTGCAAAACCGGCTCTCTAGGACCTGGAGCCTGCCCAACAATCATCACGTCGCTGACGATTGGGCCCCCCGAGACCGGCGTCGATTTCATCCGCGGGCAGCGACGGCATTTCAGTAGCCGTGCGACATGTCGTTCTAGCAATTCCTGCCGACTTGCTCTGATCATGACGCCCAAATCCTGGGCCTTCGGCAAATTTTTCGACATCGTCTTCGGAGAAGCCGATCCACCTAGCGTCGGAAGATCGAGAGGAGCGACAAGAGGAAGCTCAGGATAATGCTCAGGATGATGCAGGTAACGATAGGAAAATAAAATACCGAATGTTCCCGCTCAATGCGGATATCGCCGGGCAATCGTCCCACCCATTTCGGAGCGAAGCCGCTCCACATCACCAATCCGACCAGCGTCGTAATGACACCGATGATCAAGATGAATTTGCCCAAGTCGCGCATAATTCAAAAAGTTGCGCGAATTGAGCGCAGGCACAAGCTTCACAGTAAATGCCCGTACAGTTCCGAGATTATTACGAGACGCTTGGTGTTCCGAAAACGGCTACCGAAGACGAGATTCGCAGCGCATTTCGCAAGTTGGCGCGGAAATATCATCCCGATGTCGCTAAGGATAAAAAGGCGGCCGAAGAAAAATTTAAGGAAATCAACGAAGCTTATG
>WNFS01004510.1_pt1 | contig 11108 bp, 6 predicted proteins | sample 5400141 | NCBI WGS metagenome assembly WNFS01 (sample SAMN13153358, study PRJNA577476) | soil metagenome | isolation source: 60 cm saprolite under Madrone tree | place: USA:California | collected 2016-06-14 | reverse complement strand
GTCTCCGCCACGGGGGATGGCGAGTATTTTATTCGTGCCGGCGTGGCTCATGAAGTTTCAGCGCTGATCGAATATCGGGGAATGAAATTGCAGGAAGCGGCGCAAATGGCTCTAGACTCAGTGGAAAAGCTCGGCGGCGCTGGCGGATTGATCGCCATCGATAAAAATGGCGAGATCGCTTTGCCATTTAATACAAACGGCATGTATCGCGGGTATGTCGATCCAAATGGCAAGTTTGTCGTGGAGATTTACAAGTGAGTTCGTGATTGGTCGAAGCGTTGAACCGCTGAAGCGAAAACGGCATTGTCATTCTGAGCGAAGCGAAGAATCTCAGAGGAGTTCTTTCGGTCGCGCAAAGATGACAATCAGAGACGTTTCGCTTCGCTCAACATGACAACACAGGGCTACCCGCTTTAACGCTTCATGCTCCCGCCGTTCTCCATCGTGATTCCGTGCTTCAATGAACAAGGGCGCACGCGAAAAGTTGAATGGGGCAACGATCCAAACGCGGTTGATCGAAAATTTTCCGAATCGTGGCAAGGGCGCGGCCGTGCGTTCCGGATTGCTTGCGGCGCGAGAACCGATCGGGCTCTTTTCTGATGCGGATCTTTCCACGCCGCTCACAGAAACGCCGAAACTCATCGAGCCAATTGCAAATGGCGAAGTCGACATTGCGTTCGGTTCGCGCGCGCTCGACCGCAGTTTGATTGGCATTCATCAACCGTGGCGGCGAGAGCAAGGGGGCCGTGTTTTCAATCTGCTTGTGCGCGTCGCGACCGGCCTGCCGTTTTGGGACACGCAATGCGGATTTAAGGCGTTTCGGCTCGATGTTTGCCGTTCGATTCTGGAGGCGGCGCGAGTGGATGGTTTTGCATTCGATGTCGAGCTGCTTTATCTCGCACAGCGCGCAGGCTTACGGATTCGCGAAATTCCCGTGCGGTGGAACCATGCTGAAGGCAGTAAAGTTAGTTTTTTTCGTGATAGCCTGCGGATGCTGCGCGAAGTGATCGCGCTGAGAACAAAGCGCTCTGGCGTAAATGACGCAGGGTCATCCTGAACAAAGTGAAGGATCTCACGAGAGGTGATCGAACACATTAGTTAGCTTGTGTGTTCAACCTTCCGTCGGGGAGGTCCCTCGCTTCGCTCGGGATGACAAACCGCGCGACTACTTTGCTTTGCAGCATCGTCGCCTAAATTGAGTTTTGCAGCTTTCATTTTCATGCAGTCCTTTCAATTTCATCCTGCGGTCGAGCGTTGGTTCCAGCAAACTTTTGGATCACCGACTGAACCGCAAGTGCGTGGCTGGCCGGCAATCCAATCCGGTCGGCACGTGCTGATTTCTGCGCCGACAGGCTCCGGAAAAACGCTGGCGGCGTTTCTCGCTTCACTCGATGCTCTTTTCCGCCAGGGCGCCGAGGGCGATTTGCCGGACGAAACGCAAGTTGTTTACGTCTCGCCGCTCAAAGCGTTGAGCAATGATATTCGCAAAAATCTTCAGGAGCCGCTTGCAGGAATTCGCGCCTTGTTAGGTCAAACGAATGGTCGGGAACTCGATGTGCGCGCTGAAGTGCGCACGGGCGATACGACTGCCGCGCAACGGCAGGCGCTTATAAAGAAGCCGCCGCACATTCTAGTCACGACGCCGGAATCCCTCTATCTGCTGCTCACTTCCGATTCCGGCCGGCGCATGCTAAGCACGGTACGAACGCTGATTCTCGATGAGATTCACGCCATCGTTGACGACCGGCGAGGCGCGCATCTCGCACTGAGCGTCGAACGATTGGCGGCGCTAACAAAAAGTCCGCTTCAGCGAATCGGTTTATCGGCCACACAAAAGCCTATCGAAGAAGTAGCTCGATTTTTGGTCGGCGCTCAGGCCGTTGACGAGGCCAGCGATCCTGATTGTGAAATCATAGACATCGGCCACCGCCGCGAATTGGATCTGGCGATTGAACTCCCCAGCTCTCCGCTTGAAGCGGTGATGTCGAATGAAGTGTGGGAAGAAATTTATCATCGCGTGGCGGAGCTGATTCGGGAGCACCGGACGACTTTGATTTTCGTTAACACCCGGCGCATGGCCGAGCGCGTGACGCATCACTTGAGCGAATTGCTGGGCGCCGATGCTGTCACATCGCATCACGGAAGTCTTTCTGCAAAACTGCGTCTCGACGCGGAAGATCGGTTAAAGCGCGGTGAATTAAAAGCGCTCGTTGCCACGGCTTCCCTCGAGTTGGGCATCGACATTGGTTCAATTAATCTCGTATGTCAGCTCGGCAGCACGCGCTCGATCGCAACCCTGCTGCAGCGCGTCGGTCGCGCCGAGCACCAGCGCGGCGGCTTACCGAAAGGTCGCATTTTCCCGTTGAGCCGTGACGAACTGATCGAATGCGCTGCGTTACTCGGTTGCGTCCGTCGCGGTGAACTCGATCGACTCAGCATTCCAGAAAAACCGTTGGACGTTCTGGCGCAACAAGTTGTCGCTGCAGCTTCCACAGAAGATTGGGATGAAAATAAGCTCTTCCCGCTCGTCCGTTCAGCCTGGCCGTATCGCAATCTCACGCGCGAAGAATTCGACAACGTCGTGAAGATGCTTGCCGAAGGGTTCAGCACAAAACGCGGTCGGCGAGCAGCGTTGATTCATCACGATGCCGTGAATCATCGTTTGCGAGGCCGCCGCGGGGCGCGGCTTGTCGCGCTGACGTCCGGCGGCGCAATCCCAGACAACGCTGACTATCGAGTAGTTCTCGAGCCATCGGAAACTTTCGTCGGCACTGTGAACGAAGATTTCGCGGTGGAAAGTTTGGCCGGCGACATCTTCCAGCTTGGAAACGCGTCCTGGCGAATCTTACGTGTGAACTCAGGCGTGGTTCGTGTAGAAGACGCAAAAGGTCAACCGCCCGGAATTCCATTTTGGCTGGGTGAAGCGCCCGCGCGCACGGCTGAATTGTCGCAAGCCGTTTCAATTTTTCGCACAGAAATCGAAAGGTTGCTGAGCGATGGCAAGGATGTTTGCGATTGGCTCATTTCTGAAATGAAGTTGTCGGCGGAAGCGGCTCAGCAACTTAGCGACTATTTCGCTGACGCTTATCGATCGCTCGGGGCAATTCCGTCGCAGAGAACTTTGGTGATGGAGCGTTTCTTCGATGAATCGGGCGGGATGCAGCTCGTTTTGCACGCGCCGTTTGGGAGTCGAATCAATCGCGCGTGGGGTCTCGCGCTGCGAAAACGCTTTTGCCGCTCGTTTAATTTTGAATTGCAAGCAGCGGCCACGGATGACGCAATTGTGATTTCGCTCGGCACGCAGCATTCGTTCCCGCTCGAGGAAGTCTTTCGTTACCTCAATCCAAAAACCGTTCGTGACCTGCTCGTTCAAGCGTTGCTCGACGCGCCGATGTTTACCATTCGCTGGCGCTGGAACGCGACCCGCTCGCTCGCGGTGCCCCGGTTTCGGGGTGGCACAAAAATCGCGGCGCCATTGCAACGGATGGAATCAGAAAATCTTCTTGCCGCAGTTTTCCCCGACCAACTCGCCTGTCTTGAGCACATTGTTGGGGACCGTGAAATTCCGGATCACCCGCTGGTGAAACAAACTATCGACGATTGTCTCACCGAGGCGATGGACATCGATGGGTTGGAAGAGGTTTTGCGCAGGATCGAGAGTGGGGAGATCCGCTGCATCGCACGCGATTTGCCCGAGCCGTCGCCGCTCGCTTCCGAGATTCTAAATGCGCGGCCGTACGCGTTTCTGGATAATGCGCCGCTGGAAGAACGCCGCACCCAGGCGGTTTACACGCGGCGCGCATCGGAGAGGAATGGCAGTGATGGGCTAGGTGTTCTCGACGCGGCTGCAATCGACAAAGTGCAAAAGGAAGCATGGCCCGAGGCGACGAATGCAGATGAATTGCATGACGCATTGATGCTACTCGGCGTGATGACAGAAGCGGAAATCCAGCGGACGTCAGGTCACGAAAGTGCAGAACAGCTTATGGCGACGCTCGTGGCTGAAAACCGAGCGGCGCAGCTCGTTCTTGCGGGGCAAGATTCGACAACCCGCGAGGTTTTGGAGTGCGGCGCTGCTGCGCCGTTTTCGAGTGGCAACGGAAATTGCGAAAAACGCCGGAGCACGGGAGCACTCTTCCACAGTCGTGGGAGTGGCGCGCCGACGTTCTATATCGCTGCGGAACGACTTCGGATGATTGGAGCGGTTTATCCGAACGCGATCCTTGAGCGTGATTTAATCGTTCCTGAGTCAGCGCACGGAAAAAGTTGGGAACGCGCCGATGCAATTCGCGAATTGGTTCGCGGCCGCATGGAGGTTTCCGGCCCGATTACTGTTGATGAGTTGACCGACAGATTGGTTTTGCGGCCTCCAGACATTGAAGCTGCCCTGCTGGCACTGGAGACCGAGGGCTTTGTTCTGCGCGGCAAATTTCACCCCGGGGCAACGAAACAGGAATGGTGTGATCGGCGGCTGCTGGCGCGAATTCACCGGCTCACGATCGACCGGCTCCGGGCGGAGATTCAGCCGGTTTCAGTTCAGGATTTCTATCGATTTCTGTTCGCGTGGCAGCGCGCCGATCAAGAACATCGCGTGGAAGGACCGGAAGGTTTGCAGTCCGTGTTGGAACAACTCGACGGTTCCGAGTTGCCGTTGGCGGCTTGGGAATCGGCAGTGCTCGCCGCACGCGTTACCGATTACGATCCGGAGTGGTTGGATCGTCTTTGCTTCTCCGGTCGCGTCGGCTGGGGACGTTTGAGCGCGCCGCAAAATCCGAGCACGCGTGCGTCGGCCCCGCTGCGATCAAGCCCAATCGCGCTCTACCAGCGCGAAAATTTGCATGACTGGCTGCTCTTAGCTGAGGGCAATTCTGCGATTGAACTTTCGAGCGGAAGCCAAGCTGTCTTCGAGGCCCTGAAAAGCGGTGGCGCGCTCTTTTTCGCTGAGCTGGTGCGGCGCACCGACAAGTCGGTGCTGCCTTCTCAAGTCGAGCAAGCCTTGTCGCAGCTCGCGGCACTCGGTCTGGTGACTTCGGACAGTTTCGATGGGTTGCGGGCGCTTCTCGTTCCATCAAATAAACGGCCTACGTTCGGTCGCAACATTGGAAAGCGACGGCACAAAACAAATGTGGCTAGCATTGAGTTCGCAGGTCGCTGGTCGTTGCTGAGAACGGAGATTGCCTCGAAATCAACTGGAAACGGTGCGGGAAGCTCCGAGCGTGACACTGCCATCGAGAAATTTGCACGGGTGCTATTGCGCCGCTACGGCGTTATGTTTCGCCGATTGCTCGAGCGCGAAACGCCTGCCGTCAGTTGGTATGAATTGGGGCGAATTTATCGCCGATGGGAAGCGCGCGGCGAAATTCGCGGCGGTTATTTTGTTGGCGGAATCAGCGGAGAACAATTCGCGTTGCCTGAAGCGATCGGTTTGTTGCGTTCCATTCGCAAGACGCCGCTAAATGGCCGGCTGGTTACGCTCAGCGCTGCGGACCCGCTGAATTTGCAGGGGATTCTCACGCCTGGCCCGCGCATTGCCGCGCTCGCTGCAGGCCGCATTTTATTCCGCGACGGATTACCGATTGCGGCGCTTGAGGCCGGCGAGCTGCGCAAAGTCTCCGATGCGCCCGTCTCTGACTTGCAAATTGAAACGGCGCTTCGAGTGGGAAAGCTGCGTCCGTCGCTTCGGCCGTATTACAAATAAACGCGTCGTCATCCTGAGCGGAGCGAAGGACCTCACACTACCTGATTGAGCACCGTGCTTAATTTGCGTGCTTCAAACTTCGATTGGGAGGTCCCTCGCCGTCTTTGCGGCTCGGGATGACAGGACAACTATTTCTTAACCACCTCGGCGTTCTCGATCATCGCGATGCCGCCACGCTCCGCGAGCTTGCCTTTCAACGTGATGTTTTTGCCGCAGTATTCGGCAAGCTGATCATTCATTGGCTTGTGTTCACCAACCACGAGATAGGCCTTGCCGTCGCTGACGATGCCCACGGGCCCACCGCTTTTGATGCATTTTGCCCCACAGGACTGACCATGCTTTTCGCCGACGGCATTGTGATCGACGTAGCACATCATATCGACAACTTCGCCGGTTACTTCTTTCGAAGCGCCGGCGTCGGCACTGTGGTCGTGTTCCTGGGCGATCGCCAGCGGCGCGACCGCCAACGCTGTAATGAATGTGGCGGTTACTGCGACTTTCAGAACTGTAGGTTTGTTGGTTGAATTGAACATGAAACAAATCTGGGCTGGTTGGCGCATTGGTCAATCGGTCACAAAATGACGAATGCCGAATGTCTAATGACGAAGGAAATCAAATGACGAATGCCGAAGACGCGGCTTGGCTTGGCTTTTCGTCATTATTTTTGCTTCTCGATCAACTCAGCGAACTGATCGAAAAAATATGTCGCGTCGTGCGGGCCGGGCGCCGCTTCAGGATGATATTGCACACTGAAGATCGGCAATTCCTTGTGACGCATTCCCTCAACCGTGCGGTCGTTCAAGTTGATATGAGTTACTTCCACATCTGTGGGCAGCGACTCTGCGTCGACGGCGAATCCGTGATTTTGCGCAGTGATTGCCACTTTGCCGGTGCGCAAATCTTTTACCGGCTGGTTAGCGCCGCGATGACCGAATTTCAATTTGAACGTCGAACCGCCAAACGCGAAACCGAGAATCTGATGACCAAGACAGATTCCGAAGATCGGCTTCTTGCCCATCAAATCGTGCACCGTTTCGTGCGCGTAAGATAGCGCTGCGGGATCTCCGGGGCCATTAGAGAGAAAAATTCCGTCGGGATTGAATGCCAACGCTTCGTCGGCAGTTGTCGATGCGGGGACGACGGTAACTGCAAAGCCTTTCTGGCGAAGCAGGCGCAGGATATTTTCTTTGATACCATAGTCGTACGCAACGACGTGAAACTTGATTGGCGGCATCGTGCGTTTGGTTTCCCCATTACCGGCAATCGACCACGGCACGCTGAACTTGTCCTCTGGGTCCCAGCGGTAAATTTTGTTTGTTGATACTTCCCGGACGTAATCCATCCCGATCACGCCCTCGCCTTCAATCGCTCGTTGCGTCGCTTCCGCGGGCGAAATCTGTTCAGTCGTAAGACATGCTTTCATTGCACCACGCGTGCGCAGATGCCGCGTCAGCGCACGCGTGTCGATTCCCTGCGCGCCGGGGATATTCCATTTTCGCAGATACTCATCGAGCGACATTTCGGAGCGCCAGTTGCTCGGGATCTGGGTCAATTCTTCTATGACGAATCCGCGCACATGTGGCGAGCGGCTCTCCTGATCGAGCGAATTGATCCCGTAATTTCCGATCAAGGGATAAGTCATCGCCACGATCTGTCCGCGATACGACGGATCGGTCAGCACCTCCTGATAGCCCGTCATGGCGGTGTTGAAACAAACTTCGCCAATGCGCGTGCCTATTGCACCAAAAGATTCGCCCTCGAAATATCGACCGTCTTCGAGGGCTAGGAGCGTGCGCACGTCACTGCGCACTATCGATTGCGTCGGCGGATTTTCAAATCACGATCGAGAAACCGCAGTCCAAAATTAGTTGGGCGGACGAGAGACCGCCGTTCCTTGGCGCAGCATCAACAAAAAAACCCGGATCGAAAAATTCGACCCGGGTTTTAAGTTTTACCCCGCTGGTGCCGTTCAGGTGAATTCTCCCGTTCCCTTTTAGGAAAGGGCGGATGACCGTTGCTGCGGAATCTGACTTCCAATCAAGGCCTGTCATTTTCCGCACCAACCAAGCCTCCGTATTTCGTCAACTATCGGTTCGGGGACATCACCTCAATCGCGAACATCGCAGGGCAAATGTTTACATCCCGAAAACATTCGGGACTCGAAAGCCGCCGGCTGAGAGTTGAACGGAAAGCACTGGTTTCCTGCCCAACCCTCACCGAGCGGCTCTCAATCTCAAAGAACTATTCGCGCAGTTCCGCGCCGAGGTCGCGCCGCAATCGCTCGCGAATTTTCGCGTGCGCTGCGTTCACTTCCTCACTCGTCAGTGTGCGACTTCGGTCTCGATATGTCAATCTATATGCGAGCGACTTTCGTCCCGCCTCGATTTCGCCGCCGCTAAACAAATCGAACAGCTCGATGCTTTCCAAAAGCGGCTCGCGCGGTTCTCCAATCGTGCGCAAAATTTTTTCCTGCGAGATTTCGTCAGGCACCAGCATCGCAATATCCCGCCTGATCGCTGGATAGCGGTCGAGCTCTCGAAATTTTTTTGCGGATTCGCCTGTAGCCAAAAGGAGATCGGCGTGCAGCTCGGCAACGAGCACCGAACCGGGCGCGCTCGATTTGTCGGCCAAAAGTTGACCACCGAACCCCACTAGTTGGTCGCCGGAATAAACTTCGACCGCGAGCGCGAGATCACGGAATTTTCCTCGCCGAAACGAAAGATTTGGTACAACGCATTCGAGCGCGCCCTTGAGATCAAACAAGTCGAGGCTGCGTTTTGCCTGCGATCGCCAGTTCGATGCGCCAGCGACATTTCCCCAGAGCAAAAGGGCAAGGTGCCGTTCCTCCTTTCCCGATGGCGGGATGAATGCGCGTCCGATTTCAAAAATCGAAACGCTCTCGGCCCCCGCGCGAATATTTCCTTCGAGCACTCCAAGCAAGCCGCCGATCAAGCCCGGCCGCAGTGCGACGTGATCTTCGCTCAACGGATTTCGCAATTCGACTGCGCCTTCGCTGAACGCCGAAGCGTTTCGCGAAATTAATTTCGAAGTGCGCGCTTCGAAAAGTCCACGCGCAACCAGTCGCTCGCGCATGTGTGTTTCCAGATCGTACTCGCGATCGGCCGCGGTTGAAGGAGTGAACCGGCTGCGGTCTCTCCCCGGAATTTTGTTGGCGCCGTAAGCGCGTACGACTTCTTCAATAAGATCGACATCGCGCTGCAAATCACGCCGATAACTTGGAATTTTCCATTTGGTGATCTTGGCCGCGCTGATCTTCTTCAAACCAAAGTGCGTGAGAATTTCGTCGATCGTTTTGGGTTTGATCGCGATCCCCACGACACGGTCGCATTTTTCATAGATCAACGAAACGTCAGAGGGGTTCGATGGGAGCTCACCGGCAACGTGAATTTCCTTTGCCGCAGTGCCGCCCGCAATTTCTTGAATCAGTTCAGTTGCGCGAGCTGACGCGCGCAGAACCATTTCCGGGTCGACGCCGCGTTCAAATCGGTAACTCGCGTCGCTTGGAAGATCCAGCTCCCGCGCGGTGCGCCGAATGCTCGCCGGCAAAAAGTAGGCGGCCTCGAGCAAAACATTCCTGGTCGACTCAGTAACGCCGGTCTCCTCGCCACCCATCACGCCACCAATTCCCGCGGCGCGTTCTTGATCGGCGACTACGCAATTGTCCGGTTTCAGCGAGTATGTCTTTCCGTCGAGTGCGAGAAACTTTTCGCCATCGCGCGCGAGTCGAACGTTGATGTCGCCTCTTAACTTATCGGCGTCGAACGCGTGCGTCGGTTGTCCGAGCTCGAGCATCACGAAGTTCGAGATGTCAACGATGTTGTTGATCGAACGAATGCCGACGCTCTCAATTTTCGCGCGTAACCATTGCGGACTCGGCCCGACTTTCACGTTGTCGATCCTACGCGCGGAGAAAAATGGACACTCACGTGTTGCGGTAATAGTAACGCCAGTTTTCTTGATGGGAATTTTCGCTTCGCGGGGCGTCGACTTGAGTTTCTTGCCGGTGAGCGCGGCGATTTCGCGCGCGAGACCAAAATGACTGAGCAAATCGCCGCGGTTCGGAGTGATCTCGACGTCGAGAATCGTATCGCTTGGGAAAAGATCGGTAATCGGCGCGCCAACTTTTGCCTCTGGCGACAAAATCAACAGACCCGAGGCGTCTTCGCCCAGGCCGAGCTCAATGGGGCTGCATAGCATTCCTTCCGAATCGACGCCGCGCAGTTTGCTTTTTCGAATTTCGGTCCCGTTCGGCAATTTCGCGCCTGGGAGGGCCAGCGGAACTTTATCGCCGACTTTATAGTTGGTGGCGCCGCAAACGATTTGTCGTTTCGTGCCGCTCCCGTCATCCACTTCGCAAACGGTGAGTCGATCCGCATTCGGATGGCGCGACGATGCGGTAATTTGCGAAACAAGCACCTTCTCGATCTTCGCGCCGCGCGTTTCGATGTTTTTCGTTTCGACTCCCGCGCGCGTCAACGAATCGGCGATCTCTTCCGGATTCTTTGGAAGATCGACAAATTCGCCCAGCCAATTAACTGAAAATTTCATGCGAACTGGCGAAGGAACCGCAAATCGTTTTGCGCGAAGAGGCGGATGTCGGGGATATCGAACAAAATCATTGCGAGACGATCCATACCGAGACCGAAGGCAAAGCCGCTCCACTTTTCCGGGTCGTAAGCTTTGTCGCCGCGCGCTTTGTTGACCTGTTCGAAAACGGCAGGATGCACGACACCTGAGCCGGCGACTTCGATCCAGCGTTCACCGCCCTTGAGCGCTTTCGATTTCACGTAGATTTCCAAGCTCGGCTCGGTGAAGGGAAAGTAGTGCGGCCGAAATTGAACTTCCGTTCCTGCGCCGAAGAGTTCGCGCATGAAAAATTCCAGCGCGCCTTTCAAGTCGGCGACGCTGACGTTTTCATCCACGTAAAGTCCCTCGATCTGATGGAACTGCGGGCTGTGGGTGGCATCGAGTTCATCGCGCCGATACGCCGCACCGGGAGCAATCACACGGATCGGCGGCGGCGCGGCCTGCATCGTTCGGATTTGCACGGTTGAAGTGTGCGTACGCAGCAGGCGCCCGTCGGGCAGATAAAATGTGTCCTGCTCGTTGCGCGCCGGATGTTCCGGCGGGGTATTGAGCGCATCGAAACAATGCCATTCGTCTTCGACGTCCGGCCCGTCTGCGAGCGCGAAGCCCATCCGACGAAAAATTTCGATCGAGCGCTCCCACATTTGGGTCAGCGGATGCAATGCGCCAATGTCGCGCGGCGTTCCGGGAAGTGAGATGTCGATTTTCGCGAGCGCACCCGATTCTTTTTGCGATCGAAATTGTTGTGCACGCGCTTCGATTGCCACGGTGACGGCGTTGCGAACGTCGTTGAGCAATTTAC
>WNFS01013121.1_pt1 | contig 11110 bp, 10 predicted proteins | sample 5400141 | NCBI WGS metagenome assembly WNFS01 (sample SAMN13153358, study PRJNA577476) | soil metagenome | isolation source: 60 cm saprolite under Madrone tree | place: USA:California | collected 2016-06-14 | reverse complement strand
CACCTCCGATAAAGCCGAGATCGATCCGATTGTTCTGCAACAAATACATGACGTCGTTTAGACTGCCGCAACAGAGGGCGCGGGCGACGTTTGGCGGATCGCTCATTGTAAAAATCGACTCCAGCGCCGGCCAATCTCGGATGACGCCGTTCTCAAAAATGCCCAAAGCCTTGGGGGCATGAAGCTCTTTGGCCACGGCGAAGCCTAACAGAGGCAACCGCATGCCAACGAAAACTTTCTCGTCGTCACGAATCTCGCGAGCGGCAGCCGCGACCATCAATTCTCTTCGCGTGTAATCCACGTTTTCGATTTTTACGTGTCATTCCCGTGCAAACGGGAATCCAGACTCTCGTGACTGGACTCCCGCTTCCGCGGGAGTGAGGACCCTTCTTAAAACGGCTGAATGTTCAAATTTGGCTAGTTGCAAAGCGTTACGCTTTACTGAACGCGTCGATGCCGGCCTGGCCGATCTGCCGGTCCACCGCGGAGGGTGCGCCACTGACGCCAACCGCGCCGATGCACTGGCCTTCTATCGTGATCGGGATACCGCCCTCGATGCTGATGAACCATCCGGGGCCGACGCCGAGAGTCTGAGCCAGCACTTGATGATCGGGAATCTCTGCGCCTTCCCGGTTTGTTTTACCGGTGGCAGCCGTAGTGAGCGCCGCGCCACGGGCTTTTGACAGTGCTAAGAGGGTATTGTGAGTACGGCCATTGGTCATCCGTTTGAATGCAAACAGATGACCGCCCGCATCCACCACGGCGATGCTCACGATCTGTTTGAGCTCTTTGGCTTTCTCGATCGCTGTGTTCACGATGATATCCGAGCCTTCTTGAGTCAATTTAAAAGACGGTACTACCTTCATAAGATTCCTCCTTGGGGATGTGTTATCGCAATTACAGGTTTTCTAGTAATTAAAGCTAACCGCCGGCGCGAAGAGATTCCCGTGGGGGTTCAGCTGTTGAACGCGTTCTTTACCTAAAAGATCAAGAAAATCGCGATGCTCTTTTACCGACAGCACCCACTTTCGTAACCACTCCTCGAAGCCTTTACGCGAGCGCGTCGCCTTGTGGTACTCGAAGTAGAAGTTGTCGTCGCGCCGAGCGAAGCCTTGGGTTGGCGAAGGATAAGAGCCGAAAGGTTCGTGGACCACACTAGAAACCACGAAACACGGTATAATATTTCGATTGGGATCGCTCAAAATTACATCGTGGTCCACGAGCTCTTCGCAGGTGAGGATGACTTTGTTCGCGGCGAAGGCAGCCTCGCGCATAACTCCGAAATTGCCCCATACGTGAGCGTTGCCTTCCGTGTCCGTCCGTTGCACATGAAGAATGGCTACGTCGGGCCGGATGGCGCGAACCGCCAAGAGCTCTTCGTTTGTAAATGGACAGCGAACAGAAGCAAATTGACTACCGCTTCGAAAGTCACTCCCTTTAACTGTCTTGGTCGGAATAAAGGGCAGACCGGACGCTCCAGCTTGCAATCCCAGGCCGATGGTAAAGTTGGAGTGTTCTTCGATCTCGATGGGTTGGGGAATCCCCGCTTCCACGGCGCGACGATAGTTGTGTCCTAGTCCCGCTGCGACGTTACCGACCCATGAAGCAACGATTTTCCTCACGCAGCCCGCGCCGATGAGCTGATCAAACTGCATATCGGAAATCGGCCCGATGAGAGTTAGATTTCTCTTCTTCTGGCGGATGATTTCATAGCTCGCGGCAAACGGAATCAACGATTCAAGCGCGCAGCCCATGGCGACGGACATCCCGTCCTGAATATCTGTGGCGATAGCATCATGAAGCGAACGCACTTTGTCCATACCGGCCATCTGTATCTGGTAAGAAATTAGAGTTCAACCGAAAAGAACTAGACTTCGGAATTCGCGTTGGGGATATTTCAACTAGTGCTTCAAATCCTGGGCCGAAGAAATTTCCCCGTAGATGTCCTTAGCCGCCCACGAGTCGCCGTGGCTGCCAATGGTTCGCCCGGTGGGCGACAATGTAATCGGAGCGGGCAAATAGCTTTACAAGCACAACACCCGCCGCGAACCCGCCAACATGCGCCCAGAAGGCGACACCTCCTAGGTCGCCACCGAAGGCGGCCAGCCCGCTCACGAACTGGATAAGGAACCAGTAACCGAGCATCATCCACGCAGGTAGAGCTATCGACGTGACGAAGAAACCAAGGAATAGCAACGCAAAGACACGGACATTCGGATAGAGGACGAGGTAAGCGCCCATGACCCCGCTAATGGCTCCTGAGGCGCCAATCATGGGAATCGCCGAGCTGGGATTCGTCAAAACCTGTCCCAGCGCCGCGGCCAGTCCACATAGAAGATAAAAGATAACAAAACGTAGTCGTCCCATAGAATCCTCGACATTGTTGCCAAAGAGCCACAGGAACCACATGTTACCCAACAAGTGCATCCAGGAGCCGTGCAGGAACATCGAGGTCACCAGATGCGAGATCTGACGACCTGGGTCGGTAACGCAGAACAAGCCGTCGCCCATGCGGAAACGCGTCCCGACCGGAAGCGAACCCGTTAACTCTCCAGGAATAAGTCCGAGATCGCAGACGGAGCGGGCTAACGCCAGTGATGTGCCTGCTCCTTGCACCAGTATCCAAGTTAAGACGTTCAGCGCGATGATCGTCAATGTAACTACGGCTGTACGTTGAGTCTCATTTTCGTCACGATAAGGAAACATTGCTCTTCTCGGAGTTCTCTAGCTAATTTATCCAACCAATACTTTACACATCAATGTCTCTTGCCCATGACCTGACATAAAACCAGAAATGAGTCAAAGATATAACAATGACGCAAACGCACTACGCACCCTATTACTCAGTGCATGGGAGCGCGAGTGGAGCAGAAAACCAACTGCCTCATTTGGGCACGAGAAACTGAAGTGCCTGGCGTTCAACCGTGACATCAATGAAGTTGGGTGAAAGGGGAAAAGCCGAACCTTTATCCGGCCACACCTCGTCATCAATGTGCAGAGTAAACCCCTCCCACTCGATTTGTAGGTGCTTACCTTGACGCACGGTGAGATCCGGGTGGGGCAGGCGACCTTCTATGCAGTGAGACAGACAGCTACTCAAGTTATCTTGCTCGTCTTTGGACACAAGGACGATATCGAGGAGGCCATCACTGGGATTCGCATGGGGAGCCAGGCAGAGGTTTGGCCCAATATAGCTGATATTCATTACTTCCAGCAGAACGTAGTCACCGGACATGTCCCGCCCATCTAACGTAACCTTAAGCTGATTTGGCGTGAAGCCTGGCAACCGATCCTTCAATATTTGCAGAACCGACGCAACCTTTTCTCCAGTGTCTTCCAAATGAGCAAGATCCGCGTTGTTTGTCTTATCCAGCCTATACATCGTCTCGGTGAATAGACCTACACCTATTCCCTCGATGAACCATTTGGAATCCCATGGCCCGCTGGCTACGCCGGCGTCAAAGTTCACCTGGCGTCCCGCTGTCCATCCTGCGATCACTTGATGGATCGTCTTATTTGTTAGGCCGAGGGTGGTGGCGATATTATTGGCAGTCCCCATAGGTAGGACACCGATGGGAACGCATCTGCCGATCAGCTGTTTGGCGACGGCGCCTACAATGCCGTCGCCTCCAGCCACAGCTACGATGTCGCAGGATTGCTCTAGCGCGCTATGCCAATTCTCGTCTTTCGATGATTGATAGCTCGCCGTATGTCCTGCACGGCGAATGAGTTCAAGAAGTTCGTCGCCTGATGGTTGTTGATCATCACCGGCGTCGGGATTGTGTATCAAAGTCACCTGCATCGTTGGTCCCTTATAATGACTCCCAAAAATAAATGGTATCATTGTTTTAGGGAATAGGAAGTTCGAGTCTATTTAGGAGGGTCTTGATTAATGCGCATACTGATTGCCAATGATGACGGAATCTACAGCCCGGGAATTGCAATGCTCGCCGAGGTAGCGGCAAAGTTTGGCGACGTGCGAATCGTCGCGCCGGACGTCGAGCAGTCCTCCGCCGGGCATTCTATCACGGCACTACGTCCACTTTCGTATAAGCGTACTCCAATCGGGAACTTTGACGCTTACAGGGTCAACGGAACACCCGCGGACTGTGTTGCTCTTGGCACTTACCATTGGGAGAAAGTGGATGTGGTGCTTTCGGGAATTAATCTAGGAAGCAATCTAGGGAACGCAATGTGGCATTCAGGGACGCTGGCCGCCGCCAAGCAGGCCGTTTTACTCGGGCTGCGCGGCATCGCCCTCAGCGTATCGATTACACGCGACGAGCCCAACTTCGATATTCTGAAGCCTTCGGTGGAAAAAGTCTTAGAGCTACTCCTACAGGACCGCGAATTAACACTTGTGAACGTAAACTTTCCCGATGAAAAGCCCAAAGGGTTACGCTGGACCCGTCAATCGGTAAGACACTACGATGGCAAAGTTGTGCCTGGTGAAGATCCGTTAGGACGAAGACTTTTTTGGTTTACAGTGGTCCCAATTGAGGGGACAGAAGAGGGTACTGATCGCTGGGCTGTCGAGCATGGTTATGTGTCAATGACACCGCTGCGCCTCGATCTCACGAATGAAAAAGAATTGGCCGACGCGCAATTGCGACATCCGCTCGATTGATATTCAAAGCCAGACTGCGTGATAGCCGCTGAGGTAAGTGCGACCAAGCAGCAGCCAATAGCTGGGTGCGTGATTGTCACATGTCCACCGAAAGAGAAGCTTGACAAGTTTTTCCCAAATGAAGGATAGTGCACTCACTTTTTAGCGGGGCGCAGATAGCCGGAATAGCCGTCGGCAATCTTTCGGCTTAACTGAGATCACTCCCTCAAATGGGCCATTTGGTAGAAGAAGTAGGAAGGGCTCACCATGAAGATTACACGCGTTAAGTCACAGGTTGTAAAATTGCCCGCCGACGAGCCGCTTGCCGGTGGCCCCGGTTTTTATCGTCCGTTTTTCGAATTCGTCATTTTGGGGTTGGAAACCGACGCTGGGATCGAGGGAATCGGAGTGACTTTTTTTGGCTGGGCCCTCACGGCAACGCTCAAGCACGCGGTAGACCAACTCAGCGAGCTGGTGATCGGTGAAGACCCAATGCGGATCGAGGCCGTCGGCCGCAAAGTTAGGAGTGCGGCAGCGAGCGCAGGCCCAGCCGGTATTTCTACATTGGCTTATTCGGCCATCGACATGGCGCTCTGGGATATCAAGGGCAAGGCGCTCGGGCAATCGCTCGCCGTGATGCTGGGTGGGCTGCGGGACCGCGTTCCCACTTATGCCAGCGGCGCGCTGTCGCGGACTTCTCCTCTAGAGCACGTCGTTGAGGCTGGACCAGTGCTCGTGAAAAAAGGCTTCAGGCAGATGAAGATGCAGCTCGCGCTGCCAGGGGAGGCGACGCCTGCGCGAGAAGTGGAGCGCGCCAGGCTAGTTCGGGAAGCGGTCGGTCCCGATATCGATCTCATGTGCGACATCAACCAGCGCTGGAGCGTCAATCAGGCCATCGCCATCGGCAAACGTATCGAGGAGTTTCACTTGTTTTGGCTCGAAGACGTAACCGTCCATGACGACTATGCGGGGCTCGCCCGGGTCGCAGATGCGCTGGCAACACCGCTGGCAGGCGGCGAGTGCGTGTACGGCATCACGCCGTTTCGTCATATGATCGAGGCGCGCTCCGTGGATATAGTGATGATCGATCTGTTGCGCGTAGGCGGCATCGCGAACTGGATGAAAGTTGCCGGCATGGCGGAGGCGTTCAATTTGCCGGTGGTCAGCCATCTCTTACCTGAGGTCCACGTGCACCTTGTGTCCTCGATTCCGAACGGCCTGACCGTGGAGTACATGCCTTGGTCGTTCAAGCTCTTCGAAGAAGTGCCGGTGCCGGTGAAGGGGGAGCTGTTAGTCCCCGCGAAACCAGGACTCGGACTCGAGATCAGCCGTGACATCGGCCGCTACCTCATTGGTTAGGAGAAGGCGCGCACCACAAGCATCAAAAGAAGGAAAAATAAAATGAGTATTTCATCGCAAAGCAATTGGCGCGATCATGGAGTCAAGATCGTTCCCGCAGGGCAACTCGATCTCAACACTCCGCAAACCCCGGGCATGACTCGGGCGGCGGCGATCAATCGCGCTCGAGCTGGAGCAAATAAACTTTGGGCGGGAACGGTGAACGTTCACCCCAATGCCAAGACTGCGCCCCATCATCACGGCGAATTGGAAAGCATCATTTATGTGATAAGCGGTAGAGCGAGGATGCGTTGGGGTGAACAACTGGAATTCTTCGCCGACGCTGGCCCGGGGGATTTTATTTACGTGCCGCCGTTTTTGATCCTGCTCATCCGAAATCGTAAACAAGATCTGCGCAATGTCGGATATTTTCATTAGTTATGCGTCTGAAGATCAGGAACGGGCCCAAGATCTGGCGGAGGCTTTGACCGCGCGGGGCTGGTCCGTCTGGTGGGATCGAAAGATTCCGTTAGGCAAGTCCTTCGACGAGGTCATAGAAAAAGCACTTAGCGAAGCCAAATGTGCAATCGTACTTTGGTCGACTGTGTCTGTCGCCTCCGAATGGGTTAGGAATGAAGCGTCAGAAGCGAAACGGCGTGGAATCTTGGTCCCTGCATTTCTCGAAAAGGTGGATGCGCCGTTGGCTTTCAGACTTTTAAACGGTGCCGATCTGAGCGACTGGCGGACTGGTAAGCCCCACAGCGAGTTCGATCAGCTGGTCGAGCGTCTAGCGGAACTGCTTGGGAAGCCACAATCTTCTTCGCCCATTGAGTCGATGCGCACGCAGCTAGACAAGCCTGGGAAGCGTTTGCCGTGGATGCGGTTATCCGCCGTGGGCATCGCGGTTGTAAGCGATAGCCGTCGCCTTCGTTTATAAGAATCATGGCGATGGCCGCCGCCTCAATCCTCCTAAACCAGTGACTTCACCGGAAACGGGAACCAAAAAAGCTGAGGGAACGTCGCCGGAGTCCAAAGTATCGGAATTGGAAGATGCGCTGAAAGGATTAACCGTGGTGGGCGGAAGTGTGCCGGCAACAGCGCTCACCACAGCTTTTCATGTCCCTGACCTCGGCCTCCGCGTTGCGTTTATCGGTCCGGAGCAAAGCCAATCGGCGTTGGGTTCCATGCCTCAGGGAGCGCTGGTCATGGAGGTCGAAAGTAGCGGTACCGCCTCGAAAGCTGGAATCCATGTCTTTGACACGGCCATAAAATCGAAACCGTGGATGACTTGCGTGAAGCCATTCGTAAACTCGGTCCCGGGAAAACTTCATTCATGATTCGTCGGCCCAACGGCCGAAAGACAATCTCAGTCGATTGTCCTAACTGCAAAGCAGAATGAATTTTAACGATGCCCGCAGGTTGCCAGGCGGCATTCGCGGGCGAGTCGTGGTCAATCCTAGTCGATAGAAAGAAAACATGTCCGAATTACAAGAGAACAGTAAAGCCGGAGCCTTGAGTCACATTCGCATCGTTGAACTGGGCGATATTCCTGCCTCCTACGCGGCGCGCCTGCTCGCCGATTTGGGCGCCGACGTCATCAAAGTCGAACCGCCCGGTGGCGACCCGAACCGGCTGCTGCCGCCGTTTGCAGGCAATATTGAAGATCCTGAACGCAGCCTGACTTTCATAAACGCCAATACGAACAAGCGCAGCATTGTGTTGGATTTGCAGAGAAGCTCCACAGACCGGGAAGTTCTCGCGAAACTGCTCGCACGGGCTCATCTCTTTATTGAAGCCACCCCGGTGGGAGATCTTGAGGCTCTGGGCTTCACTGACGAAAAGCTGAAAGAAACCAATCCCGCGCTTGTGACCGTTTCCTTGACCCCCTTCGGACGGACCGGGCCTTATCGTCGCTACAAAGGCAGCGACGCCATCGCCAACGCTTCGGGCGGATTTTTGTTCGGCCAGGGCGATGACACGAAGGGACAATGCACGGCGCCGAGCCATCTTGCCTATCAGATGGCAGGAAGCATGGCGGCCACGTTGGGGCTCGCGGGCATTCGTCACGCGCGATCCACCGGGGCAGGGCAGCGCATTGACGTTTCTCTTCAGGAAGCACTTACCTTTACCAACAGTAGCTCGGTTGCGCGCTATTCCAGAGAAAATAGGCTGGAGCGGCGACCCGGCGGCAAAGACTACGGCGGTGCGGGCACGAACATCTATCGCTGCAAAGACGGGCGCTACGTTCATTTTACGACTAATATGCCGCATATGTGGCGCGAGTTCGCGCAGAACTGGATGACCGACAAATCTCTTGCGGGTCCTGAATGGGAGAACCCAAGATATCGCGACGCACACTCCGCGGAAGTGTCCAAAGCCTTCGCCGATTTTATCGGCCAGTTTACCGCTGAGGAATTTGCCAACGAGGCGCAGCGACGTCATCTTGCCGCTGCCCCGCTCAACACCGTGGGACAGTTCGTTAACTGTGAACAGGTTCGCTCGCGCCAATGGCTTCAAGAGATCGAGCATCCCGTCATCGGCCGCTACACCGCGCCGGGATTTCCTATGCGGCTTTCATTGACGCCAATGCAGGTGCGCCGCCCGGCGCCGCTTCAGGATCAGCATCGAGCTGAGATTCTCGCTGAGTTGGAAAGCATTACTCCTCACTTCAACGCTCCCATCATGACTGATAATCGTGTTCGCAAACCCATGCTCGAAGGTCTTCGCATGGCGGATCTGACACAGCAGTATGCCGGGCCGCTCGGAACAGCCATCCTGGCGTATTACGGCATGGAAGTTGTGAAAATCGAGTCCACCGTGGTTCCTAGCAAAGACCGCGAGACGGCTGCCCATGCCGATATGAACCGGGCCAAACTCGGCTGCACACTTAACTTGCGCCATCCCGAAGGCAAGGAGCTTTTCAAGCAATTGGTGGCTGTGTCCGACGTCGTTGTAGACAATTTCAGCTCGGGAGTTCTGGAGCGGCTCGGGTTCAGTTTTGACGCGTTGCAGCAGATCAATCCTCGCATCGTGCAAGCCGTGATGCCCGGCTGGGGACTGACCGGACCGCTCAAATCATGGGTCGCCTGGGGCTGGCAGCTGCTCGCCTATACCGGGATCATGCGGCTTTGGGGTTATCCCAACTCGCCGATGGAAACACGCTGCAAAATCGCCTGGCCTGATCGAGTGGGCGCTGTCACCATGACGCTTGGCGTTCTTGCCGCCCTTGAATATCAGCAGCGCGCAGGGCAGGGGCAATTTATCGAAGCGGGTATGCTCGAAGCCCAAGGTTCAATGATGGGGCCGGCGATTCTCGACTTCACCGTCAATGGCCGCGAATGGGATGCGATGGGTTACCGAGAAGTGCTCGGCGAATCTTATGCACCTTACGGTTGCTATCCCTGTCGCGGCGAAGATACCTGGATCATCATTGCCTGCGCCAACGATGAAGAGTGGCAAAGCATGGTCAATCTGATCGGCAAATCTTCTTGGGCTGCCGATCCCAACTTTGCGACCAAAGGTGGCCGCAAGAAGCATTATGAAGAGCTTGATCGAAACCTTTCACAGTGGACCCGTAAGTGTACGCCGCGCCAGGCCTTTAGGTTGCTTCAGGAAGCTGGCGTCGCTGCCGGAATTCCCTCATCGGGAGAAGATCTCTACCATGATTATCACCTGCGTGAACGGGGCCACATCGTCGAAACCGAGACACAACCCTGGGGCAAAATCACGCATCACGGTTTACCTGGAATTCCTTCGCTGTCGGCAGCCAACGCCGCACGTCCGGCACCCTGGATCGGCGCTAACAATAATCAAGTCTTTGGTAAAATTTTGGGGTTAAGCTCTGAGAAGATTGAAGAACTAAAGAAGGCCGAAGCGATCAAGTAGAGTGGCGGAGTCTTTACCACGAAAATAACGATGTGCGTTTTACAACCGGAACACCAAAGACTTAATAGTGACGGGAACCGTTCCCGAGGGCTCTAAGGCTTTGCCGAGATCGATAAAGTCGAAGTCGTGAAGGGTGACTCCGTCGATGGCAAGGAGATCGTTCTTGAGCTCGAAATCGTTCTTGAGAATAGTGCCCATTAGCCCCGCGAGGTCGTGGTCGAAGACCAGATAGATAGGGCGGCCGCTTTTGACGGTATTCGAAAGACCCTCGATCAATCCGCGGCAGAAAGCGGCGATACGGATCGCTGCCGGAGGCCCGCCCCAACGAAATACCAGCGCGACTTCGGCCTCTCCTTCTCTTAAGTCAAAAGCTTGGAAATGGCCGGCGATGGCACGAGCGATGGCTGAAGAATCGATGGTATCGCTCAAATCGACAGGGGTCCGGAGGACCTGGAGATTTTTTTGTGGCAGTAGTCCATCGTTGGACCGATAAATGGTGTTGCCGCTTACTTGAACGGTGTGTTGCGCGGCACCCATGACTGTGGCACGGATGCATTCACGAGCCGGTGCTAGAGGCCAAGGAAGAACACCGTCATTGATTAGCCTTCGAAGAGCTTTCCCCATCGGCGCGCCGAGATCTCCAAAGGAATTGGTCTCCAGCCCGTAAACATATTCTCCGACACCGCCGGAAAAAACCACCGCATCGAAGCTTTTCGCTCCGCTCAAGGCCGGCGTTAACCAGAGACTCACAAGTTCAGGCGCGGGCTTTTCTTCCTGTGCGAGCGTAAGAACGGCCCGCGCCATGTGACCCGCCAGCCTTTCGATTTGCGCCGCGGTCACGCGGTCGCCAACTTGCCAGTGGAATCCGACCTGGCGGGCCAAGGACTGACCGCCCGGCTCGAGCACGGAAATGACACCGTCGGTGTCAATGGCGAGCAACCGGCCGCCAACATGAAACGCCGCCGTGCTCAGGACTTTTCCCCTTTCAGCCACTGCGAGCTTGGTGGTACCGCCGCCGATATCGATGTTCAGAACACGAGATTGTCGCTCGGCGGAGAGGGCGACTGCGCCGGAGCCGTGGGCCGAAAGCAACGCTTCGAAATTGTGGCCGGCGCTGGCGCAGACAAAGTTGCCACGCTGCGCGGCGAAGAGGTCGGCGATGGCCCGGGCGTTGTCCCTGCGAATCGCTTCGCCGGTGAGAATGATGGCGCCGGTGTCCACTTGCTCGGGAGTGATTCCCGCTTCCTGATAGGCGGTGTCAACCAGGCGCCCAAGGGCCCG
>WNFS01009273.1_pt1 | contig 11112 bp, 13 predicted proteins | sample 5400141 | NCBI WGS metagenome assembly WNFS01 (sample SAMN13153358, study PRJNA577476) | soil metagenome | isolation source: 60 cm saprolite under Madrone tree | place: USA:California | collected 2016-06-14 | reverse complement strand
CGCTAACGGTACGAGGCCTTTTCTTTGACGATTGATAAAGACCGTGCCGCAAAGCGTCGACCATTGCCCAATCATCGGCCAGCTCTTGACTTCTTTTTTCGAGACAAAAACGACCGGGAAAAGGCTTCCCAGAACAATGCCATCGAGGTAGCCAAGGTGATTGCTGATAATCACATAACCGCCGCGTTCGAGCTGCCCTTCGTCGCCCTGCACCGTCACTTTGATGTTCAGGATGGTTCTCAAAAGCAGAGTAAAACTTCGTATCAATCGGCTGACAATCTTCCAGCGGTTCGGAAGCCTTAATACACTGATCCACAAATGAGCGAGGGCCACGATGCCGAAGAAAAACACCCACAGGGAGAGGATGGCGACCAGCTTAATCCATCGCATGAAGCACCTGGGTTCCCATTAGGCCGAAACGCCCGACATAGCCACGGCTTAGGCTTTGGAGGTCGACGAGCATGTATCCACCGGAAAAATTTAGCATTGAGCAATATTTTAACGGTGCATCCACTGAGGTTTTCTTTTCTCGAGGAATGCGCGAACGCCCTCTTCAACGTCATACGTGCGGAGAAGTTCGTCGCGATACAAGTCCTCTGATCTGCTGAGCGCGTCGGTAAATCCCCTGAGCGAAAGTTCCCGTAGACCCTTCAGCGTGATACGCAAAACAGCTCCGCTCTTTCCGAGAAGTTCTTCTAACAAAGATGCAAGACCAGTCTCCAGTTTATCATTGGGCAGGACACGGTTGATCAATCCGATGGCTAAAGCTTCCTGAGCAGAAAACTTCCGTCCGGTGAGAATCATCTCCGCAGCACGATGATAGCCGATCAGCGAAGAAAACCGCGCCAAAGCGACCGGCGGATAACATCCAACATGGATTTCCGGCGTCGCAAAAGAACTATCCTCCGACCCCAAAACGAAGTCGCACGAGGTGGCGAGCTCGCAACCGCCGCCCAGACATACACCGCGAACCAAGGCAATAGTGACTTGAGGGACCATGAAAAGTTTGCGGATCGCGCCGTGCACGACTTCGAGCATCTCTGGAACATTTTCCCGCGTGTGATCTCGAATATCGACGCCTGCGGAAAAGGCCCGTTGACCGGCCCCCTGGAGCACTACGATGTGGGTTTCCGGGTCCTGTGCGCAGGACGTAAGCGCAACATCAAGGTCTCGCAACAAAGCAATGTCCAGGACATTCAGCGGGGGACGCTCCATTGTGATGCGGACTAGCCGTTCTTTTTTTTCAACGCTTATACCCAACGTTCCGTATCTCCCGAAGTCTCGCTGCTTCCTTTTCAATATAATCGATCTGCGCGAAAAGTCCTCTCGAGCCGATCCTAACAACGTTCCTAGTTGGCGATCCCAAGCCCCCAACTCCTCCCAATTTTTCTCTCATAAATCACCACCGTTTTTCAAGGGAAACAGTCGTTTTGCGGGTTTGACAAGAGGGGGGACCAGACCTTACACTTGTGGCTTCGGAGGTTGATAAGGAGGGTTTCTATGAAGCGTTTAAGATTTCTTCTGCTCTTTTTGACTCTATTCTTTGCCCTCGGGTCAAAACCTAGCATGGCGGCACCTGACGAGTACGACGACAGTCAATCTAACCCGTTCAGGGTTGCGGCTTATCTTTTGTATCCTGCGGGGTTTATTTTAGAGTGGACCATTTTTAGGCCCTTTCATTTCTTGGTTAGTAACTCGGAGCCGCAAGAGGCCTTTTTCGGTCACGAACCCCACCCTCCGGTTATCTCCGGCCCGCGGCCATACCCTTATTATGGAGTCACACCCAGAGTCCCGTTGAAAGAGACGATGCCTCCCGCAAAGGTGACGGCAGCGCCAGAGCCCCCCAAGGAGGTAATTAAGATTGTCGAGGTTCCCGTCATTAAGGAAGTCATTAAAGAAGTGCCCAAAATTGTCGAGGTCGAGCGTGTGGTCTTCCCCAATGTAGCTTTCCGCTTTGACTCCGCGGAGCTCACGGAACTCGGCAAGGGAGAAGTCTACCTTGCCGCCCAGAGGCTTAAAGAGAAGGCTAATATCGCAATTGCGATCGAGGGTCATACAGATGACGTCGGAAGCAGCGAGTACAATGAGAAGTTGGGAATGCGGCGCGCGGAAACCATCAGGAAAGAGCTTGCGTCCTTGGGTGTGGATCCCGGAAGAATGTCCGCCGCCAGCCTGGGAGAAACTAAACCGCTGATCGGCCAGGAAACCGCTTGGGCGCGGGCTGTGAATCGCCGGGTGGAGTTTCAAGTTAAGGGTCAGTAACGTAGTCCAAAACTCGCCATTCGAGGCCCGGCCTGATTGTTAGGCTGGGCCTTTTTTTTCCTCATAGGGCTTTACTCATGATCTACAAGCCGCAAGACACCTATTACAAGAAAGCCAAGCAGGAAGGCTACAGATCGCGCGCCGCGTATAAGCTGCTCGAGCTTCAACAACGCCTTCGTATCATGAAACCTGGCGATGTGGTCGTCGACCTGGGGGCCGCTCCAGGAGGTTGGCTTCAGGTTGCCGCGAAGTGCATCGGCCAGAATGGAAAAGTTATTGGCATTGATCTCCAGCCCATCGATGCATTACGCGAACCTAACATCATTTTTATCCAAGGCGATATCGTGTCCCCAGAGATGCCGAAAAAGATCGAAGAAATTGTTCACGGCAAAGCCCATTGTGTCTTGTCCGATCTGGCGCCGCGGCTAAGCGGTATCCGCGACGCGGACGTCGCACGTTGTCTGGAGCTAAATAGAGCAGCGCTGGCGGTGGCGATTACGCTGCTCCGGCCCGGGGGATCTTTTCTTGCTAAAAGCTTTATTAACCAAGAGCTCCACACTTTTACCCTCGAGCTCAAGAAGCACTTTCACTCCGTGCAACGCACGCGGCCGGAGGCTACCCGGCAAGGGTCTTCCGAGTTTTATTTCTTTGCCAAGGACTTCAGGTGAATCCCAACAGCTAGCGCAGATATCGCGGAAAACTGAGGATCCTGTTGTTACCCCTATGCCGGAGTTAAGAAAAGATCCCGTCGTCAATCGCTGGGTCATCATTTCCACCGAAAGAGCGAAGAGGCCCGTACGCCATAGCGTAACCACTGAAGCTTCGGACATCGATCAGTGTCCCTTCTGCGCGGGCAACGAAAACATGACTCCGCCGGAGGTCCTGGTTTTTCGTGACCAGAGCAATCCGTCCAGTTTACTGAACTGGACCGTGCGTGTGGTACCTAACAAATATCCGGCACTCGTGCCGGACGGAAGCGGAGTGGAAATTGCCGATGAGAATTACCAGGTACGCGACGGCATCGGCGCCCACGAAGTGATTATCGAAAGCCCCCGTCATGTAGTGGACGTGGCGCTTCTAAGCGAGACGCAGATTGCAGCAGTCCTGCAGGCCTATCGTCACCGAATGGTGGACCTTCGAGCGGACAAGCGATTGCGTTACATCCTCGTCTACAAAAACCAGGGCGGCGAAGCTGGGGCCACTCTCGAACACATCCATTCCCAGCTGATTGGCCTGCCTATCATACCGAAACAGATCCTCGAAGAGATCAACGGGTCAAAAGACTATTATGAAGCAAACAAACGGTGTGTCTTTTGTGACATCGTACGGAAGGAGACCGACGTACGTGAGCGTGTCGTTATTGAAAATGCGCGCTTCATCGTCATTTGTCCGTTCGCGCCGCGTTTTCCTTACGAGACCTGGATTCTGCCCAAGACACACTCTCCATTTTTCGAGCGAAACGCTCAACAAGATGACCGCGACTTGGCTGCGATCTTGCGTGGGACGCTGATTCGCCTCAACCGTAGCCTGGGCAGCCCAGCGTTCAACTACTTCATCCATTCCAACCCACTAGCTCAAAGCGAGAACCACTACTACCACTGGCACATGGAGATCCTACCCAAGCTAATACAGGTCGGGGGATTTGAGTGGGGATCGGGTTCTCATATCAATACCGTAACGCCGGAGCAGAGCGCGCGTTTATTGCGTGAGGCCTTGCCGTAGCTAATCCACGGTCAAGCTGTCCGAGATGTTCAATTTCAATTAGCGACTTGAACGCGGAATATTCCGACCGCTACTCCACCGTCACGCTTTTCGCGAGATTCCTCGGTTGATCAACGTCGGTACCACGATGCACTGCAATGTAATAGGCGAGCAACTGCAGCGGGATGCTCATCACGATGGGTGTAAGAAAATGAGAGGCTTTGGGTACGGTCAGCACGCCGAAAGAGGAGATCTCTGCAGGAACTTTCTTCTCGTCGGTCAAGATGATCACCTTTCCTCCGCGGGATTCCACTTCTTTTAAATTACCCAGGGTCTTCTGAAAGTAACGGTCGCGGGGCAAAAGCACTACCACCGGCATTTTTTCATCGATGAGAGCAATGGGACCATGTTTCATCTCTCCTGCCGGGTAGCCCTCAGCATGGATGTAAGAAATCTCTTTGAGTTTCAGTGCACCTTCCAGGGCAATCGGATAGTTAATGCCCCGGCCAAGATACAGGAAATCGGAGCTGTGGGTGAGGTCCCGCGCCAAAACTTCGACCTCGGACTCGATCATTAACGTCTCTTCGATCCAGTGTGGCAGATGCATCAGGTCGGCGAGCAGTTTCTTCGCTTGGGGCTTGCTCAGGCTACCCTTGCGCCGCCCCAAGGCGACAGCGAGGAGGTAGAGCGCCGTCAGCTGCGTGGTGAAGGCTTTGGTGCTCGCCACGCTGATCTCAGGTCCCGCGTGGGTATAGAGAACGCCATCGGACTTTCTCGGAATGGAAGAGTCAACGACGTTGCAGATGGATAGCACCCTAGCCTTTTTCTGCCGCGCTATCTCGATCGCCGCCAGCGTGTCCGCCGTTTCGCCTGACTGACTGACCATCAGGAGAACGGAATGCGGGTCCATCAACGGTGAGCGGTATCTGAACTCGGATCCGTAGTCGACTTCCGCCGGGATCTGCGCAATCTCCTCGATCATGAACTTGCCCACTAGGCAGGCGTGCCACGCCGTCCCACAAGCAACGAGATGCATGCGCTGGATCCGGCGCGCCTCGCTTGCCGTGAGACGAATGTCTTCCAGTGACACCTCGCCATCTTTTAAAGAGATGCGGCCGCGAAACGTGTCTGCCACGGCCCTCGGCTGATCGTGAATCTCTTTCAGCATGAAGTGGCGATAACCGTCTTTGCGTGCCGCCACCGCGTCCCAGGTGATCTCTTTGAAGGGTCTCTGGACCGATTTTCCCTTGCCGTTAAAAAGCCGAAAGGAGTCGGCCGATACTTCGCCGACTTCACCATCCTCAAGGAATGCAACCTTGCGGGTGTAGTCGAGCAACGCCGGAATGTCCGACGCGATGAAGGTCTCGCCTTCACCCCATCCAACCACAATCGGAGTCGAGTTCTTGGCCACGATGAGCCGTTTGGGATCTCTCTGGTTGAGAAATAACAAGGCATAAGAACCGCGAATTTCGCTAAGGCTTTTTTTCACCGCCTCGAGAAAATCCATGCCGTTCTCAAGTTTCTCTGCGACAAGATGAGCGACAATTTCTGTATCGGTCTCGGAGGAAAATTTTGTGCCCCGTCGCGTAAGTTGTTCCTTAAGATCGAGATAGTTTTCGATGATCCCGTTGTGCACGACGACGACGTCGCCAGCGCGGTGCGGGTGGGCGTTGGTTTCGGAAGGCCGGCCATGAGTTGCCCAGCGGGTATGGCCGATTCCTATCGTCCCGATCATTGGATCACGATCAAGGAGTGCTTCCAGATTCTTCAGCTTACCCTCGCAGCGGCGCACCGTCACATGGCCGTCGTTCACGACGGCGATCCCCGCGGAGTCATAGCCTCGGTACTCTAGCTTCCTAAGGCTCTCCAGGATCAGCGGCGCGGCATCCCGTTTACCGATATATCCGACAATGCCGCACATTATTTCTTGGTTCCTTTCATTTTCTCTCGCTTCTGCTCCGTCCAGCCCTCCCGCACTCGCTCCTGCCTCTCATTGAAAGCCAGAGCCCCCGCGGGAATGTCGTGACGAACCGTGGTCGCTGTGGCTACGTATACATCGTCACCCAAGGAAATAGGCGCGACCAACGTGGAGTCGCTTCCTACCTGCACGCGGTCACCGATCTTTGTGCGATACTTGTGAAAGCCGTCGTAGTTACAGACAATGGTTCCCGCCCCAATGTTGGTGTCGCGTCCGATCGTCACATCCCCTAAATAGGTAAGATGGCTCGCCTTGGTGCCTTCGCCGATTTTTGCTTCTTTGGTTTCGACGAAATTGCCGATGTGAACGTTGGGACCCAGTGAGCTTCCTGGACGAAGATGCGCGAAGGGCCCGATGATCGCGCCAGCGGCGACCCGGGAGCTCGTCAGCACAACTGAAAATTTCAAATGAACTTCATCGCTAATTTGAACATCCGTCAGATAAGCAGTGCCGTCGATCCGGCAGCGCTCGCCGATAACCGTGTTGCCGAGCAGATGAGTGTTCGGCCCGATCACGGTATCTCTGCCGACCACAACGCCCTCTTCGATGTAAGTCGTGTTCGGATCTTTGAGCGTCACACCGTTATCCATCCACTTTTGATTGACCTGTTCCTGCAATCTCTTCTCCATTAGAGCGAGCTCCTCTCTGGTATTGATGCCCATCATCTCATGCGGGTCGTCCACTCTTACCGTGGCGATTCGCTTTCCTTCGTTCAAGCCGATGCTCACGATATCGGTCAAGTAGTACTCGCCTTGCTCGTTATTGTTTTTTACTTTTTCCAAGGCAGAAAATAGAAATTGGGCGGACGCAACGTAACTGCCGGCGTTGACTTCCACAATCTGCTTTTGAGTGTCGGCTGCGTCTCGCTCTTCGACAATGCCCGCTATCTGACCATCAGCATTGCGCAGGATCCGACCATAGCCACGTGGTTCTTTCAGCGATGCCGTGAGAAGCGTCAAGGACGCGTTACGTTCCCGGTGCGAATGAATCATCGCGTTTAAGGTTCCCTCCGAGATCAGCGGGACGTCGCCGCTAAGAATAAGAATATCGCCGGCAAATTCCCGAAAGCTGTCCCTTGCGCAGAGCACCGCATGGCCGGTGCCGAGCTGCTGTTGCTGAATGCTCCACGTAATATCGCCGTTGCGATAGGCCCGCTTTACCGTCTCGGCGCCGTATCCGATAACAATAGTGACCTTGCTTGGCTTGAGTCGCTGTGCGGCGGCTAAAACATGGAGAAATAAAGGCTTCCCGCCCAAAGAATGCATAACCTTGGGCAAACCGGACTTCATCCGTTTCCCTTCCCCGGCCGCCAAAAGAATTACACCGATTTCGTTCATAGTGCCGGACATCGAGAGGCCTAAGGCGCGATTATAGCGAAAGTATGGATTCAATCAAAGTAATTGCTTGCGGCCGTCCTCGGCGGGGCCGAGAACTGTGGATCGATTCTTGAGCGGGGCCGGCGCGCCTTGTTGTAGGGGGTACGGCAAGCGATCCTGACACGCCCGCAGCAAGAACATGAGAAGGCCCACCGAACAAACGATGGAGGTAAGCGTGATGAAGGGCGTCCAAAAGGCGTTCCAGCGCGCGCGGCGCCGCTCTTCTCTGCGCTCTTCCAAGCTCTTTTTCGGTAAAGGTTTGTCCACCATCTTCTGGAAGGCAAGGATCCCATTTTCCGGCTTGATCGATAACACTTCCGCCGCGTTGTCTCTCAGCGCTGATATATTATGAGCGCAGGCTGAAGTCCAATGCGGCGGAGATATTGCTTGTCAACTAAGATTAATTCGTTTACAAGAAAACGTTATGCCCAACAAGAGCCTCGTCATCGACGTCCATCACCACTGGATGCCTGACGAGCACTATCGTCGACCCGAACTTCACATACATACGGATGAAGAGGTGATTCACGAATCCGACCGTTTTCGCATTCGGCGTGCGGGGGTGCAGCTTTTCTCACCGCCGCGCATGACCGCGCGCATGGAAGAACAGTTGAAAGCCATGGACCGGGTGGGGGTCGATCAGGCAGCGCTTCATGTGGGTGTCTGGCTCGATTGGGTAGACATAAAGGCCGCGCGCCTTATTAACGATCGGCTGGCGGAGCTTAACTTGAAATATCCCTGCCTCCGCTGGATCCTGATGCCGGAAAAGAATTGAAAAGAGCAATCGTCGGTTTGGGGTTCAAGGGCGTGGCGATGAATACCCGCATCGACGGCATCCTTTTGGACAGCGAGCAGCTTTACCCCTACTACAAGGCGGTGAGTGATCTTGATGTTCCCATTTTGGTCCATCCGGCTTCAGAGCTCCCGCTGGCCCATCCCCACGGTATGGAGCAGTTCAACCTGACACGAAACCTCGGACGGGCCATGGACACGACGATCAACATCACGCGGTTGATGCTGAGCGGAACCCTGGATCGCTTCCCTAAACTTCGCTTTGTTTTCTCACACATGGGCGGGGCCTTCTTTGCGCTAAAGAACCGGATGAATCCTTCATTCTGGGACAAACGCTCCAAGGGCTTCTTCGACAAATACAAAAAACGCATCTTCGTTGACACGGCTCCCCCGTTTTGGAGCGCCGAGGAGATTCGCTTCGCGATCAACACGATGGGGGAAAACCAAGTGCTCTTGGGTAGTGATTTTCCAACCATCGAGCAACTCAAGAATGCGGTGAATCTAATCAAAGAGACAAAAGCGACCGCTCAGGTGAAAAAAAAAGTCCTTGGCGATAACGCCCGTAAACTTTTTCGCCAAGCCTGAAGGCTTTTTTCCAATCGTTTCGCGGAGAGAAATCATGAACCGATCCGAACCGTCCAAAACCGATGAAGAGAAGCAGGAAAACTGGTGGGAGTTTTGTCCAGTCTGTGGCTCCAAGCTTCTCAACCACAAATGCCGTTTTGTCTGCTCCAACCCCCGATGCCATTTCTTCATGAGCTGCAGCGAGTTCGATATGTAGCGACGAGTCCAGGTTTACTGGCTTTGAGCTTGCCTGCAATCGTTCCATTGCGGTAGAAGAAGAACATGGCAAAAACCGCCGGTATCGTCATCATTGGCAATGAGGTGCTGTCCGGAAAAACTCAGGACATCAATTCTCATTTCTTCTGCACCGAGTTGCGTCAGCTCGGCGTGGACGTGCAAAAGATCTCCACGATTTCCGACGAAATCGAGTTGATCGGCCAGGAAGTTGTCGCTTTCTCAAAGCGCTTCGATTGGGTTTTTACATCAGGCGGAGTTGGGCCGACCCATGACGATGTCACCATAGAAGGAATCGCCCACGGCTTTGGTCTCAAAGTTGTCCGCCATCCAGACATTGAACGGCGCATGCACCAACGCCTTGGTACCGACGTTAATGAAGCCCGGCTGCGAATGGCGAACGTCCCCGAAGGCGCGGAACTTTTGGCTACCGAGGCTCTCTTCGCCCCGGTGGTGAAAATCCACAATGTTTTCATCTTTCCCGGCATTCCAAAGATACTCCAGGAGCGATTTCACGCCATCAAAGAAAGATTTCGCGATACGCCGTACTTTCTCAAGGTCGTGTACGTAAAGCAGGGTGAAGGAGTCATCGCCAGTATCATGAATGATCTCCTGCTCAATTATCCACAGCTGCTGCTCGGCTCCTATCCCGTGCTGGATACCGCCGACTACAAGGTCAAAGTCACGCTCGAGTCGAAAGACTCCGTTTATCTTGATCGAGCCCTGCAAAGTTTTCTGTCATCTCTCCCCGATGGCGCGGTCCATCGCATCCAATAGCACTCGGACATTCTGAAGAGCGATTAGAATTGCCTCTGCGGAAATCGGCAAATCCAAGATTCAGTCGTGTTATTCTCTAAGCACGAGGAAGGGGTTGGCCACTTTGAGTGCCGATCCAGATTTCGCCGCCTTCATAAACCTCTTTTTTCCAGATCGGCACCGTTCTCTTGATTTCTTCGATAGCGAACCTGCAGGCGGCAAACGCGGCCTCGCGATGAGCCGCTGAAACGGCAATCATTACGCTGGGCTCGGTAATCTGTACCGGACCCACTCGATGGACGATGGCCATGCGGCAGATCTGCCACTTTTTGCCAGCTTCCTCACCCAGGCGGGCTAATTCCTTTTCGGCCATCTCCGGATAGGCTTCGTAATCCAACGCAATCACTCTGCGCCCTTCGTTGTTGTTGCGGGTCGTACCGATGAAAGTGGCAACTGCTCCGGCTTCCGGGACTGTGACACAATCTACCAACTCTTGAAGATGGATAGGCTTATCGGTGACGCGAAACATCTTTACCCTCCACTCACCGGAGGAACGAAGACCACTTCGTCGGAATTTTCGAGCACGCGATCGGGCTTCACGTAATCCTGATTGACCGCGTAAAGCAGCCGAATACCCGGGACAGCCAACTTTGGATAATCCTGTTGGAGGACTGCCCACAGATCTGCCACGGTGCTGCCTTCCCGGATCTCTTTATGAACCTCCCCGGTTCCAGCGCGCTCTCTCAAGATCGCCTTTGGAGCCGGGAAGCGAGATAAGAACTTTTCCACGGGACGAACCCGCGACGGCCCGACTCATAATCGCAGCGGAGCCGATGTCTTGATAGCTCAGGTAGCGAAAGATTTCGCCGAACCCGTCGAGCCGTTTGTCGAGTAACCCAGCAATGACTTCGTAAGTTCCGTCGCGAGGCGCAATGCCCGTACCGCCGTTGACGATCATCGCCTCTACGTGGTTATCCAGAAGCGCTTGGCGCAGCAGCGCCTCAATCTCGGCTGGTTCGTCCTTGACGATCCGATAACCAGCCAACAGGTGCTCCTCGTCGGCCAGCAATGACTTGATCAACTGCCCGCTCTCATCTGTGGTCTCGTCGCGGGTATCACTCACCGTGACAACAAAACAGTTGATGCTCCTCTTACCCTTTGCTTTATGCTCTGCAACGGACATCGAGAACCTCGCAGAAGATTCCAAGCGGGCAATATAACAACCGCATAGGGTGATTTCAAATCACTAGCGCAAGGCCACCTAGATTGATAGAACCGGGATGATTTCGCTGGCGAATGCGGCAATTTCTCTCGCTGAAACAGGCCCAGCACATGGGAAAATAGCCCGCGCCCAAGCGGCAGAACGCTGGAATCATTTTCGGAAAAGAGTGTTCGAATTCGGCAACTACAAAAAATCGGCGAGACACTAAAGCCGGTCATCCGCGGAGG
>WNFS01006141.1_pt1 | contig 11112 bp, 9 predicted proteins | sample 5400141 | NCBI WGS metagenome assembly WNFS01 (sample SAMN13153358, study PRJNA577476) | soil metagenome | isolation source: 60 cm saprolite under Madrone tree | place: USA:California | collected 2016-06-14 | reverse complement strand
CGAATTCGCGCGCGCGGAAGGGCCGGTTGACAACCCGACACGGTTGCGTTGAGACGCCGGTTTTCATGCCGGTCGGAACGCAAGGCAGCGTCAAGGCAATGAGCCCCGAGGAACTCAAAAACGTCGACGCACAAATCATCATTGGCAACACCTACCACCTGTTTCTCCGGCCGGGACTCGACGTGATCAAGCATTTTGGCGGCCTGCACCGTTTCATGGGTTGGAATTACCCGATTCTGACCGATAGCGGCGGATTTCAAGTCTTCTCCCTCTCCAAGCTGCGCAAAATCACTGAGGATGGCGTTAACTTCAGTAGTCACATTGACGGCTCTCCCTGTTTTCTAAGCCCCGAGATTGCGATGGAAATCCAGACGATCCTGGGATCGGACATCGCAATGGCGTTCGACGAATGTCCACCTTACCCGTGTGAGTGGGGAGATGCGGCCGCCAGTCTTGAGCTGACATTGCGCTGGGCGAAACGCTGCCGGACCTGGGTTGCGGACCAACCCGCAGACGGACGACCGTTGCTCTTTGGTATTGTCCAGGGAGGCACTTACACTGACCTGAGGAAAAAAAGCGCGCTGTCATTGGTCGCGATGGATTTTGAGGGATACGCCATAGGAGGCGTCAGTGTCGGCGAACCGGAACCCGAAATGATGCTGGCCATCGAATCCAGCGAACCTTTCCTCCCCGCAGACAAACCACGGTATGCCATGGGACTTGGAACGCCCGCCCAGATCGTGGAGATGATCGGGCGCGGAATAGATATGTTCGATTGCGTCCTTCCGACCCGGCTTGCGAGAAACGGCACCGCGTTCACGCAGTTCGGTACGATGAATTTGAAGAACAATCCGTATCGGTTGGATAAACGGCCGATCGAAGAGGGTTGCGAATGTTCAACCTGCCGAACGTTTACGCGGGGTTACATACGGCATCTCATCAAGGCCGGGGAGATTCTCGGGCTTCGGTTGATTACCACTCACAATTTGCATTTCTATCTTAATCTGACGCGCCAAATCCGGAGCGCGCTCGAAAAACAGACATTCGCGGAATTTCGCCAAAGATTCGTTGCGAACTACGTTGAGCACGAACCAGCCTAGTCTGGAAATTTTCACCCCGCCGACGCGTGGCGAAATTTCACGGCTCTCGAGGCGCTCAGGAAGCGGCTCGGAAGAAGAATCGGACTTAAATCCAGGAGAGCAAGGTGAATACTTTTGCAATGCGAGCCAGCGCTGTGATGGGGCGGCGGTAGGGTCCGATCTCCGAGCGGACCGTCAGCATTGGTCGCCTTGAACTTACGACCTCACCGTAAAAGCATTCGCTCCGGCAAGGTGCTTCCCAAGCAGCTTGCGGCGGGCAGCTCGGAGATCTGCCCCTACCACGTCCACTACCGGGGCTTGGTACACGCACGATGCCAACTTCCTTGAAATCGATCATTGATTACCGGCTTGTCTGGAGGGGAGTTGCTTGCAACTCCAGCAGGTTCGTAAATGCCAACCAATTATCTTTTATCGCGCACCCAGGCGTTGCGAGCAACGCCCCTCCAGCCCCTCAAGCGCTTCCACCACCAGTTCCGGGAGGAAGTGATTAAGGGAGACCTATGGGGTTCGTGATATCCTCAAAGAAGATGAAATGGATATTATCCCTCGCATTGCTTCTATTTGTCTTCGATCTCCGTTCGCAGGATGCAAACGTGGACGGGAAAATCATGCTGACGGTGATTCTTCGGCATGATCAGACGAAAACGTTGGACGAAATCGATGATCACCTCTCAAAAACCGGCTTCAGAAAACAGTTTCCTCCGGAGGGTGTTGAGATCCTATCCTACAACATCGTCATGGGCGTTGGACATATCATCACTCTCCGGTTGCCTCCTGATAAACTCCGAGAAGTGAATCTCGCTTTCGAACATGGCGTCTGGGGCGCGTTCCGTACCGAGTTTTATCCCACCTACGACTATCTTAAAGTTTTCAATGAGCTGAAACAGAAGGAGAACCAGGGCAGCCAAGGCGCGGAAAACGCACCGGCAGAAGGCGAAAAAAAACAGGTCGAATCCCAAAAGCCGACCCCGGAAAGATCTGTCCGGCAGAAACGGCCCTCGAAAAAGAGCGACCAGTGAGCGGGCCGCTTCGGCTACGAATCACTTGACAAATCAGCAATTTCTCCCATCGTTCCTGCTCCCTGCTCCTGTCAGTTTGCAAGGGTAAACTATGTCCAGCCAACTTCTTGAGGAAGCTTCCAAACTCATTCCCAATACGGCATTGCTCGTGAATCTTGTTTCAAAACGAGTGCGACAACTGACCACCGGGCATCGCCCCCTCATAGAAGTGGGACCGCGGATGTCGAACGCCGATATCGCTCTGAAGGAAATTATCGACGGCAAACTTACGTTCGAATTCCTGTCCGAATCCAACGACGCAGCCTAGCGACTGCCTCCAACGCTCCCGATCGCCATGTCCGCGGAGATCGCTTCAAATCGCAGAGCGTTCCACAACTACCAGATTGTCGACAGGATAGAGGCGGGAATCGAACTCCGCGGCACCGAAGTCAAATCGATCCGAGCCGGCTTGGCGAACCTGAGCAATGCTTTCGCTCGAGTCGAAAACGGCGAGGTATTTTTGTACGATGCGGATATCCAACCGTACGAGCGCGCCAGCCATATACAGCATGAGCCAAAGCGCCCCAGGAAGCTTCTGCTGCACAAGGCCGAGATTGGTAAGCTGTTTTCGGCGAGCGCAGTTGAAGGCCAAACCCTGGTCGCCCTCAGGCTTTACTGGAAGAACAGCCTCGTGAAGGTGGAGATTGGGATTGGCCGAGGTAAGGCCGCTATCGACAAACGCCATGACCTGAAAGAGAAGGCCATCAAACGCGAGACAGATCGAACCATGGCCGCCTTCAATCGGCGCAGAGGATGATAACAGAAAACAGAAAACAGAAGTCCGAACTCCGAACCCCAAACCGCAGCCCATGCCGCCACCGATCGTCGTTGCCACGACCGGATGGCCATTGCTGGCCGATTTCCTGGGGCGTCCGCTCCGCCGGTGCCGTGAAATGGTGTTGATTTACGGCCGGCTACAGCTGCGAGGGACCGCAGCCCTCCATGCCGTCAACGATCATCGTTGCCACAAATGGATGGGCGGGCTAAATCCGGCTCGGCAGCTTTTCCATTGATGGTCCCGGCTGCACACGCTCAAACTTAGTCCTCGCCCATCCGCGCCAGAGCAACTTATTCTGTTTCGGGTCAATCAAGTCGATGATGATCGCGCCTTTGGCCGCTTCTCCCGGGTGTTGCCGGTCCTGCAGCTTCGAAATGTCAACTATTCCGGCTTGACCGGGCGCCAGGTCCGAATCCAAACCGGTTAACGCTTCATGGTCGGCCAGCACAATATGGTAGGCGACTAGAAAATCGGTCTGGCGATTGGGGAAGAAGCGGTACCCTTTCGCATTCAGCGCAGACAGAATGGCTTGGCCAATTTCTGCTCTCCAATAATTGCTCGTGGATGTCGGCGCACTTTTGTCGGTTAAAAATCTGAACGTCGATCGCCTCGCAAAGCTGGCATCGGGCGCCTGTCTGCCGCCGGTTTCAAGGAGCGCAGAGCATCCGGTCAACAGGCAGAAACACAGGGTTGCCAGGAGCGACCGGAAATGTGAAATGCTCATAGCTAAGTTAGACTCAAGCGAGGCGAAGAGATTTGGATTTTGTCTTACAACTCCGAACTAAAGCTCAGTGTCAAGCTCGCGCGCATGCCATAATTTGTTAAGGCTTCGTGCCGTCACCCCAACGCAAAATGGCGTAACCGAATCCTCTTCATTTTGCTACTGGCTGGGCGGCCCTCGAGTCAACCCTCGCTTTTGGATTCCTGAGTTCCAGGTAAGCAAAAGCCGGCACCATGTAAAAAAAAGTCGTTAGAAGGCACCAGAAAACGCCGATCGCGCAAACGATTCCCAACCCGCTCAGCGCAGGGTTCTGAGCGGGTATTAAAACCGCAAATCCTGAAAACGTTGTGAGACCGCAGATCGACAGCGGTTTGAGGACGTTAGCGAGATTCTCTTTAAGATCGCCTTCCCGCCGGCTCACCACGAGGAACTGGATCCCGTAATCCACCCCTATCGCAAGCACCAGCGGGAACGCGAGCGTGTTCAACAGATTGATGGTCAGGTGCAACAGCTTCAGGGACGCAACCAAGGCAAGCATCGAGAGGGTCAGGGCTGATGCGTGCACCAACCAAAGCGAAAACCGCCGATAGACGATCCAAAGCAGCACTAGAATGAGAACGCCAACGATCGTGGTAAACGCAACCAGTTCCCCTTTAGCCCAGGGGATCAGATCCCACAGTGTGTAAGACCATCCGGTGATTATTGCCCCGGAATCCGCTCCGTGAATCAAGTCAGCGACCTTTTGATGATCCTTCTGCGACCCGATCTGAGCTACCGGACGGACGTAACCAACCGCGCTGGTAGGTTTGTTCGCGAAGTAGCGATCGATGAGAAACCACCAGCTTGATTTCGCAGGAAAAAGCTTTGTCCAATCCGGCAATTCAGTCGCCGATTGTTCCTGTTTTAATCTATCAAGCAGATCGAAAATGCCCTTGAACGACTCCACCTCAAACCCGTTCTCATCGAGGCTCGCTTTGACCGCTGAAGCCACTTTGTCCAGGTCGATCCTTTTCAAATAATTACGGTTCACGGTGATGTTTTCGGGCGAAAGAGCGAGTGCCACCGGTGTACTGACATACTTCAGCAGGCCGTCTTTCTGCGCCTGGTCGAGCCGGTCGGTAAGACGCTTCCATCGATCGTGAAATCCCTGTTGATCCTTTGCGTTGACCAGAATCGTCACCGGGTCAGATTCCTGCTGCATCTTGTCGGCCAGCACTTGAAGCGCAATCGAGGCAGGAATCGTTTTGGGCTGTAGCGAAACCGGATTCGTGTCAAACCGAAGCGGAATGAATGGAGCAAAGGCAATCAGCGCTCCACCCACTAGAACAATAGAAAATCCGATCAGCAGGGGACGAGGCTCTCGAAACATCGCATTCACAAACCGCGTCGTACACGCAAGCATGAAATCCGTGGTCGCTGGAGGTCTGACATGCTTGAAGAACATGAACAAAAACAGCGTCATGAACAGGCCGGCAAAGCCGACGCCAAATGCCACCAGAGTCCCAAGCTGAGCAAATCCTGAGCTTTGACTGAAGTTCAACGCCAGGAAGCCAATCGCCGTCGTCACGACGACGTAGAAGACAGCAGCTCCAATGTCTCTCACCGCCACAAACACCGCCTGGCTGTGCGTTGCATTGTTGCGGCGGGCTTGCTGATAACGGCCAAACAAAAGGAGGCTGAAATCAACTCCAACTCCCGCCAGGATCGAGAAAAATCCGATCGCAACGACATTCAGTTGATGAAAGATCAACATCCCGAATGCGAGTGCAACGAAGGCAGATAAACAAAGAATTAAACAAATTCCGATCAACGGAAGAAACCGGCGAAACGCCAGGTAAAAGAGCCCGCTGACGATCAGAATCGACAGGATCGCGCTGAGCGCGGCATCCCTTTCCATGCTGCGCGAAATTTGAGCGACAAACGCAGTCCGCCCGGTGACGTAAACTTTAGGTTTGTAGCCGGTCCATTCGTTCAGGATCCGATCCCGAAACTTATTGAGTTTCTGCATCACCGCCTGACAGGTGCGGGCGTCGAGGTCAGGCTGATTCGTAATGATCAGGGCGATCTGAAAAAGATTGTCGGCTGAGGCCAGAGCGCTTCCCTGATCCATTGAGGAACCCGACCCGAAAGGTTTCATCGCCCGCGCAAACAATCCGAGTGGGTCGAGACTGGCTTCTATCTGAGTTCGGATGGAGTCTCCTGAGATCGTGTCCCGGATTTCCTTCAAACGTTCATTGATCGCAGCTGGCTCGAGTTGGGCCATTGCGTCTTTGAATTCGTCCGGAGGCAAATTCAGTAGGAGCGCTGGAACCACACCCTGGATTTCGTTTAATCCATCGGTCGTCTCCAGCGGAATGCGATCGAATATTCGCAAGACCCAAGGTTCCTTAGCCAGTTCTTCCATGAAATGCGCCTTGAACGCTTCAACGTCTTCCGCATGCCCAGGTTCTCCCAGGAACCCGAAAACCAATTGACGTGCCTGAGCAAATTCGCTGTTGTACTCCTTCAAGCCGACCACCGACTCGAACTTGGAAGGCAAAAGGTCCAAGACCTCGGAATCCAGATTCTTGCGAGTGTAGACGACAAAAATTGCCAGAGCCGCAATCGCGAACGCTGCGAAAACTAATGTCCCTGTTTGATGCGCAATCGTCCGTGCGAGGAACTCTGTGATCTTGCCAGCAAGAACCGAAATTGCGGACCTTGGGTGAGATTTCATTGAGTGGATAAATTCATTCGCGAGCCGGAATGGTGTTTCAACTACGTTATCTCGCTCACTCTTGCAAACTGAAGCGGCGAGGCCGCGCCACAGAACGGCCGAGATCTAACGGGGTCATATCTCAATTTTCAACATTCGTGGCCCATGCGGCCCAGGTAAAATTGTTCGGAGTTCGTGGTTATTTTTTTGGCGAAGCGGGATTGCGCTGTGATGGATTGGCGGCAATAGGGTCCGATCTCCGAGCGGACGGTCGAAAAGGGCTATTTTCCGCTGACGTTCGTCTATTCCAGGGAGGGACGGCCTCCGTGCTGTCCGACTAATTATTTTCAATTCGGGTAGGAAGGAGAAAATGGGACTGCACGGAGGCCGTCCCTCCCTGGAAATGAACAATTCACCCTCACGCGAGTTTCTCTCTTCTTTCCTCATTGCCTTGTACTTTCACCTTCTCGGCCACCGCCCGGACCACCTCTTCCACCGTTACCGCTTTCATACACCGAAAATCGAGTGGGCATTCTCGCAAGAAGCACGGACTGCATTCCACGTGATGCCTCAGTACCGTGTGCCCAATGCCGATCGGACCCGTTAACTGGGGTTCCGTGGATCCAAAGATCGATACCGTCGGTACGCCAAGGAATGCGGCCAAATGCATCGTCCCTGTGTCGTTCGTCAACAGAACTTCACAACGTCGGAGCTGTGTAATCAATTCCGACAAAGTAGTGCGTCCGGTCAGGTCGGTGGCATGTGTACCCAGGCGTTTCGCTATTTTGTCGGAAATAGAGCGCTCCTTTGCGGTTCCGAAAATAAGCCAATGCAAACCGAGCCGCTCGGAAAGCTCGCAGGCAGCAGCACCGAATTCAGGCCACCGTTTCGCTGGGCCATACTCAGCTCCCGGACACAACCCGGCCAGTCCCGGCTCGGATTTCCAACGGACGGCTTCAGGCAGCGCCTTCCTCAGATCTGCCCCGATCCGCTCAGCAATTCGCAAATAATGCTTCTTCTGATGGCTCAATGGACGTGGCCCTTTCGGTTCGGGAACCAATTGGTTGACAAAGCCGTTTCGCCAGCGGCGAGAATACCCGACGCGCCGTGGGATTCCCGCGAGCCACGCCTCGATGGCCACTCGGTGAGAATTGGGAAGCAAGATCGCAACGTCAAAACGATCCCGAATCTTAGATCCGACACGCCAAACGGAATCTCGCGGATTGATCGTCAAGACCTCGTCGACTTCGGGAAGCAATCGCCAGAAATCAGCTAATTTTGATTGCGTTAAAATTGTGAGAACACAATCAGGTCGACCATATTTGATCCGGCGCACCGCTTCCGAACTCATGACAGCGTCCCCCAGCCAATTGCTGGATCGGATCAAAATTCTGAACGGCTTCAGAACGCTGACGTCGCGCGGAGTGCAAACGCCTCTCTTGTACTCCTCAAGCAAAAATCTTGGCGAAGGCGTTTTCCACCGTTGATGAACCCAGAACCAGTCGCTCGGTCTGCGCATAATCAACGATTCCAAAGCGCGGTTCACCTGGTGCATCAGCTCTTCAGTTGAGGCTCCCTCCTGCGGAATAAAATCACCCACTTCCAAACGCCATCGAGCCGGTCCGGCAGTGAAAATGGCAACAGGAAGAAGTTGGGCGCCCGTCTTTTTCGCCAGGATCGCCGGAAGCGGTGTCGTCGACGCCAGACGATCGAAGAACGGAGTCCAAATGCCTTTGTCCCCCGCATGCTGATCCACGAGGACCGCCAGCATGCCGCCGCTCTTCAAAAGATTCGTGCATTGGGCAAGCCCATGCTGGCGCTCGATCAGTTTCAATCCGGTGCTTTTACGGACACGGCGAACATGTGCATCGATAAAACGGTTTGAAAGCGCCCGATAAACAACACCGTGTGTCCCTGGTCTCACAATTCGAACGGTATAAACAAACAATTCCCAGTTGCCGATGTGATTGATCGCCCACACGACACTACCGACGCGGTTCATGCGTTCCTGGATTCGCTCGAGATTTGTTAAATCGAGATATTTCCGAACCGTTACCCAAGGCTTACCCATCAAAACCAGGGAGCAGAGAAGGTTTGCCCCGAGATCCATAAAATGGCGCCTCGCGCACCGCTCCACTTCGTGGGAGGACCAGTCTGGAAAAGCTATCCTGATATTTTCACGCGCTAATCGCCGGTAAGATCGCAAAAGAACATAAGCAATCGCGCCTGCCAGCTGGCCAAACCGAAACACGCCGGCCAAGGGAAATAGCCCTAAGAACCAGCCAGAAAATCGGTAGACAAGGTAAACAACAAAATCGAGGGCATCGTTGGCGGCCATGAGCAAAGGTTCGGTATCGGCAGGCAGTGTCAGCGGTCAGTGCCAGTTTTCTTCTAGCACCGGCACAGCTGCTCGTCTAACCGCTCGTTTTCCCACATGGATCAAATGGGACGGCACGGAGGCGGTCCCTCCCCGTTCCATACCACCTCGAAATACTCGCCTTTTGGGAAGGAGACTTTATATCGGAGTTTCTGAGGGGTTGCCCTGAGACAGCGAGTTTCACGGCGCCGATGGAGCGGACGCCCTCCAGGGGATTGGCCAGCAATAGCATCCATTCCAGTTAGCGATGCTGCCCGTCTCTCAGAGGCGACCCGTCCTTTTGCGTACTTCGCCCCCTTGGATGGTATTTCTTATGAATCGCAAGAAGGCGGCTCTGATCCACGTGGGTGTAGATTTGAGTCGTCGAAATGTCGGCATGCCCCAACAACTCTTGAATGATATCTGCCAAATCCGCTGTGTCGTTAGTTTTTTGCCGTGACGCGAAAGGAAAATCTCGTTCCCGGTCTTTTTGCCCACCAGCGTTACACGTTCGCGCACAAGATACTGATCGATCGCCTCGCAAGCCGCACACCCAACCGGCACGATTCTGGTTTTGGAACCCTTACCAATGACTCTGAGAATACGTTCTTTCAGATTCAGATTTTCAAGGCGCGCACCCGTAAGCTCGCTGATCCGCAGTCCGCTTGAGTAGAATAGCTCCATGATCGCACGATCGCGCAATGGGAATGGGCGGTCCGACAAGTCAGTCTCCAGCAATCGCTTTACCTCCACTTGATTCATTGTTTCCGGGAGATAGCGGACCAATCGCGGCAATGGAAGCAGTTCGGCCGGATCATTTCCGACCAGCGATCGGATCCTCAGGAATCGGAAAAACACCTTGATCGCCACAACCACAAGCTTCATAGAAGCCGGAGCCAAGCCTTTAGCTTTCTCATATCCCAGGAACTCCGTCAGGTCCGCGGTGACGATTCGAATCGGAGAATGGATCTGTTTCGTTCTGTTCGCCCAGTTCGCCAGTTCCTCAAGTGAACGCCGCGTCGAGAGTTGATAGTTGTCGGAGAGGCCTCTCTCGGTCGCCAGGTAAAGAAGGAATTGGTCAATGGCTTCTGCGAAATCGATATCCACCTGGCCGACAATTTAGGGGGTTTGCATCCGCGTTGCGACGCGAAAAAAACAGCTTGAGATCCGGCGACTTCGTGGCACCCTTCATTCCCATTCCGAAAGCGGGCATAGCTTAATGGTAAAGCTCCAGCCTTCCAAGCTGGCTATGAGGGTTCGATCCCCTCTGCCCGCTCCAAGCAGCTTCTAGACTTGATCAGCCAGCAATCCATTCGATTTAAAAACGGCTTTTCACACATAAAGTCACACATCGTTTTCAACAGGTTTTAGTCGTTTGCTTTTGTTTTTGTGCCCCTAATTCACGATCTGCTTGCGGGAGTTTGGTGAGGGACGATATTCTCGGCCTAAACGGCATGCCTTAAACGGCGAAAGTGTCGCCAGCCCCACAACTCCGTGTGACAGGCTCTGTCGACCTCCGGATGAAGGCTACCCCGATCATCCAGAGCGAATAGCACCCTGCTGGCGACGATTCGAGCAGCAACCGTGACTGTTGCAACTAGCGCAAAAACAAACCTGAAAAAGTTCAAAATTCTATTTGACTGCGTTTCCCCTCTAATCTCGGAGTTTTCGTGCAAAATGCACAGATCATATCAGCGCACAAAGGGTCACGACCCGGGTCACGACCATCCATGTCGGGCTCTTTTTCCGGGAGGGTGAAGGCGAAATCGGTTTTGCTTTATTGAACGCCACATGCGTTCACAATTGTTAACAGAAATAAGCCGGAGCGGTCGGCGTCGCTGGTTACAAGTCGACGAAATGCCATTTAGCAGAGCGATCACCTACAAGCTGATAGACGCCGGATTAATTTCGAGCGTCATCGTTACCTGGCCTGGAAGTAGGCGAGGTCGACGTCTGATCGACGGAGACAGTCTGGACTCGTACCTTGAAACCTTAGCAGCAAAACAGGCTTTGGCCGAGGCAAAACAAAAAGAAGCCGTACAAATGCCGGAGCCATGACCTTGGATCTCAAATATGCGACCGTATCCTACTGCCGCCTTCAGCTCTATCGTCTCCGCTCTCGCTCCCACCCTAAGTTCGCTACTCTTCCCCTTCGTCTTCCTCCTCGATTTCTTCCTCGTCGTCTCCACCTAGAGTGCCGAGGCCAAGCTCTACCGAGACATATATTCAAAAATGCGATAAACATCCGCCGTATATGATGGTTCTTTCCTTTCTTTGTTTGGTTTCTTGTTCTTTTGCAGCAGCCGATTTGCTGCGACGAAAGTCTTCGGGAGTCATCTCCGAACCGCGTTCCCCTCGAATGACTCGCGCGCCGCGCCGATTCACTGACAGTTGGAGAAGGAAC
>WNFS01016311.1_pt1 | contig 11115 bp, 10 predicted proteins | sample 5400141 | NCBI WGS metagenome assembly WNFS01 (sample SAMN13153358, study PRJNA577476) | soil metagenome | isolation source: 60 cm saprolite under Madrone tree | place: USA:California | collected 2016-06-14 | reverse complement strand
ACCTTCAGCAAGGCTCTTGAAGCCTTGCGCCTGGACGGCGGAGTAGTGGACGAACACGTCCTCGCCGCCCTCTTGCGTGATGAAGCCGAAGCCCTTCGCGTCGTTGAACCACTTCACTGTTCCTGTTGCCATGACTGAACCTTCCTCCGGGGCACTGCCCCTTGTTGCTCCCGCCGGGATGGCGGTGTCATCCGCCGACATGGCGGACAAACAAAACGCCGCGCGAACTGGATCTCGCACGGCGTGTAGCTCGAACCTCCAAGCACGCGACCGAAGCTGCCCAAAACTATTGGTAATATGACAAATCCCGGGTTGCACCGTCAACCCGATTCGTGCCCCGCGCGGAGGATAGGCCGCGACGGATCAACGCACGTGCTCTCCTATGATCAAGACAATCCAGACGGCCCGTCGCGGTGGGACTATTACGCTTGATGGCCTAGCAGCCTCGACCCGCGAGGGCCGAAGGGCAAGTGAGTCGAACATGCGCGACAGGCGCGAAGACGTCGGGCCCGGGGTCATCGACTTCGTCTACGCAACGCTCGGCCTCGACGACGCGTGGAGCGTGCGTGAGCCGCGCGGCGTTACGTGGTGGGGACATCGTCTCGCTCAGCGCGTCTGCGCCGAAGCCGCCAGAGACACCACGAGCGGCGCGACCCGGGAACGAATCGCGCGTCCAAGCGTTGGCACAAGTGAACCATGCGAATGCTTTCGGAGGCGACGCCATGCTGAAGCGCGTGACAACGATGATGAGTCTGCTGGCCCTGATGGGCGGGGGGGTGGTCGGGACGGGCTCTCTCTGGGCTGCGGGAGCGCCCAAGGCCTATGTGGGCCTCTTCAAGGACGATGCGGTGGCCGTCATCGACACGGCCCAGAACAAGGTGCTTAGGACCCTCTCGGTCCCGAAGGGGCCGCACGGACTCGTGGTGACGCCTGACGGCCGGAAAGTCTACGTCAGCAGTGACGGCGCCTCCACGGTGAGCGTCATCGACACCGCCGCGGATCGCGTGGTCGCCAGCATCGACGTGGGGGCCAATCCTCACGGGCTCTCGGTTTCGGGCGACGGGAGCCGGGTGCTCGTTTCGGGCTGGGGCTCGAACCGCGCGCTGATCATCGACGCCGCGTCGGACCGCGTGATCGGTGACGTGCCTGTTGCCCAGCCCCACAACGGCACGCTCAGCCGTGACGGGCGTACAGGGTGGGTGGCCTCCCAGCAGCAGGGCGCCACGGCGCTCGTCCGGCTAGACCTCGCCACGTGGAAGGAAGTGGCGCGGGTACCGCTGGACAAGACACCGCGAGGGCTCGAGCTCAGCCCGGATGGCCGGCGCGTCTTTTTTACGCTCGCCGGCGTCAACGCGATCCAGGTCTTGGACACGGCCACCAACCAGATCGTCACGCAGATCCCGGTAGGCGCTTCGCCGCACTACGCGCCCTTCACGCCCGACGGTCGCTGGGCGCTAGCCGTGGTCCAGGGCCCCGGCCAGCTGGGCATTCTTGACGCCGGGAGCAATACGCTGGCCGGCACCATCGTCGTGGGCAAGGCCCCCCACTGGAGCACGGCGAGCTCCGACGGCCGCACAGCCTACGTGACCAACGAAGTGTCCAACGACGTCTCAGTGGTGGACCTCGCGAGCCGCACGGTGACGGCCACCATCCCCGTCGGTAACGCCCCGCGCAAGATCGCCGTCCAGCCGGTCTCGGCTGCCGCGGTCCCAGCCGCTGCGCCGACGCTGGCCGCCGCCGCGCCGTCCGGGAAGAGCAAGTCCATCACCCTGGGCGGCGTGACCTACGCCGACCACGGCACCAAGGACGTGCGGAACCTGTCGAAGCTCGAGCTGGAGGCCGACGACTACTACTTCTCGCCGACCTTCCTACAAGGCAAGCCGGGGCAGAAACTGACGCTCGTCGTCGAGAGCGAAGCGAGCACGCTCCACAACATCAGCATTCCCGCGCTCGGCATCGACCAGGACGTCCCGCCCAAGGGCAAGGTGCAGATGAACGTCACCTTCCCGGCCTCGGGCGTCCTCGCCTTCTCCTGCAAGTTCCACGGGCCGCTCGGCATGAACGGACAGCTGTCGACCGGCGACACCGCGTCCAGCGGGGCACGCTAGCCGCCCACGGAGATGCGCGCGCGTGTGGGTTGGCCCTATGGTTCGTCATGGCCTGGAGGAGCGAAGGGTTGGCTGCCGGGGCGACGCTGGGCAGGGAGGCCCTAGCCTACGTCGACGCGCTCCATAACCTGGAGCGCGACCTGACCGGCAACGCCGCGGATGCCGAGGATCTCGTGCAGGACGGGTCCGGGCGGCGGGCTGTCCACGGGGCCCGGCGGTGGTCTCTCAACGGGCCCTGGTGGCGGGTTGTCGACCGGTCCTTGTGGAGGACCTGTCCACAGAGCTTTTAGCGGGAGAACGACACAACGCGCTTCAACTGAGCCGACATGATCGTCGTGTAGATCTGCGTCGTGTCGACACGCGCATGACCGAGCAGGGCGCGTACCTGCTCGAGGTCGTGGTGCTGTTCGAGCACCTCCATGGCTAAGAGCGGCCGATGGGGCGGGTTCGCGCGGTTAGGCGCCCGGCGCCTCGGCCGCGGTCCCTTCCGCCGGCTGGAAATCGACGTGAGCCAGGAACGCCGGCGTGACGATCTCGGGTCCCAGGATCTGCGTCAGTTCGATCGCGTCTCCGATGGGGCCATGTTGGCCGCGATGACGAACTATCGCGTCACCAGCCGCTTCATGAAGTCCTGGGAGCTCGAGCAACTCCTGCGGATTGGCGAGATTGATCCGTGTTTTGTCCATGCGTCCTCTCTCCTCCTCGAACGGCCCGTTGTCAGGATGCTACCCGAGGGGGCAGTCCTGAAGAACTACCGCAGTGAGGGTGACGTGCCTACTGGATGCCGGCGAACGCGACGAACGCCGTCGCAAACAGTCCAACTTCCGACGCGCCGTCGAGGGCCGTGAGCGCGGCGGTCGCCGCGCTGCTTCCGATCACGCCGAGGACGAGGTCCCGGACCAACCCGTGGCCTCCGTCCTTCATCACGATGTTGGCCAGCCACCCCGTGAGCAGGCCCATCGCGATCCACGTCGAGAACATCACAGCATTCATCGTGCGTCTCCTTGTTCTGCGCGTTGAACTATCTCACTACATATGCTATATAACAAATGGGAGTTTATATATGAAAAGCAAGAGCCGGGTCCTCCTCGTCCTGCCCCAGGAGATCGTTGATCGGGCCCGGGTGTTTGCCGGTAAGGCGATGATCGTGCTCAAGCTGCCCGTCAGCCTGCAGATCGTCTTCCGGGCCCTCATCGAACACGGGCTGAAGCGGGGCGGCGACCGGGCGCTGCTCGCCAGCGTCGCGAGTGAGGCCACGGCGGTTCATAAGCGGCGGAGCCGCGCCGATTGAACACCAGCCGGGCGCCCCAGCCGAGCCGCCGCGAGCAGCCGACCGCCCGGACGTGGGAACGCGGCCGGAGTGACGCAGTGGTCAAGTGGGTTGCAGCGACGGCGTGACGGCGACGGTCGCGGCGGTGGTCGTGGGCTGCGCGCAGCCCGCGCCAGCCCAGCCCTGACGACACCGGTGCCGCCGACGTCGCTGGCGGCGCCAGTGAGCACCGACGAAGGAGAACGTTACGGCGGGGGGCAAGACGAGCGTCGCCTACCATGAAGCTGGCCATGCGCTGGTCGCCGAATCGCGGGAGCACGCGGATCTCGCCGCGCTCCTGAAGTTCACGGAGGCTGAGCGGTGAGAGGACGTGGATGCTGAAACCAGGGGCCGGGCCGATCACCGTCGGATCACGGGTGGACGAGACGATCACCCGCTATCCGAGCACGGGCCCAATCTTCCTCCAGGGGGGACCTCTCTACGTCGCCCGCCCGGGGCAGCTCTACGCGACCTATCCCGGGCTGACGCTCGAGGAGTACGCCGCGCTCAACAGTCTCGCCATCGAACGGCTTCTCGAGTCGCTCAACGCGGCCGCGGAGGCCGAGCAGTTCGCCCAGCGAACCGCGAGCCGTTCGCGGTCAGAAGGAGACGAGTCCGGCTGGCGGGCGCGGACGACTCCGCCGGTCGGCTCGATCGGCTACACCGGGAGCTATCGCGAGCCCTCCGCGGACGTCGTCGAAGTGTCCGTGGTCTCGGTGCTGGAGGCGCGCGGTCCGGACTAGATCTCGGCTCTTAGGGCGGTCGATCATGGTGCTGGTCTGCGAACATACGTTCGTATCCCATTGGACCCGAGGACGCCGTGGAGGCACTTCAGGAGTTCGTCGACAACTCTACGTACCTGGGCATTTTCGCCCTGCTCCTGCTCGGGAGCCTGGGAGTGCCAATCCCAGAGGAAATGCCGATCCTCGCGGCCCGTGTTGAGCCACGAGGGTATCGTCCGGTGGTGGCTTGCGCTGCCCGTCTGCCTGCTGGGGGTGCTATCCGGCGACGTGGTGCTCTACTGGGTCGGCCGGCACTGGGGTGAGCAGGTCCTCAACTGGCGACTGGTCCGGCTCGTTCTGTCGCCCGCGCGGGAGCAGTGGCTGAAGGCAGCATATCGACGACATGCACTGAAGACCGTCGTCACGGCGCGGCACGTCATGGGACTCCGCGCCGCCGCGTTTCTGACCGCGGGCAGTGCGAGCGTCCCGTTCTGGAAGTTCGTGGTGGCGGACGCGGGCGCCGCCGTACTCGGCGTCCCGTTGGCGTTCGGGCTGGCTTACTTCTTCACGGATCAGATCAGAGCCATCATGGCCGATGTGCACCGGGCAGAGCGCTGGCTCGGTCTCGCCGGCCTCCTGGCGCTTGCGGCGATGCTGGTCGTCGGGGTGTGGCGATGGCATCGTCGCGTCGGGAAGGAGCGTCTGGATCAGGACGAGCGAAGAGTGGACCCCTCCTACGCCGTCGTGAGGGTGATCGCGCGGTTCTGGATCTGGTTTTTCTTCGAGCGCGTCGAGGTCCGGCACCCCGAGCGGGTACCGTCGATGGGTCCGGTGCTGCTCTGCATCAACCATCCGAACAACCTGATCGACTCGCTGCTCGTGGGGTCAGTCCTCCCGCGGAAGGTGCACTACCTTGCCACCGCCGCGCTCTTCCGGAACCCGCTCATCGCGCGGTTCCTCGTCGCGTTGGGGGTGATTCCCGTCTACCGGAAGGCGGACGACCCGGACAAGATGGACCGCAACATGGAGATGTTCGCGGCGTGCGACGAGGCATTCGGCCGCGGGAGGCTCATCGCCATCTATCCCGAAGGCGCCACCCGCGCGGAGGCGCACGTGCAGCGGATCAAGACGGGCGCGGCGCGGATCGTGCTCGGTTATGAAGCGCACGCTCCGGGGCGCCTCACGGTCGTGCCGGTAGGGCTCAGTTTCGAGGCCCGTAAGAGGTTCCGCGGGCGCGTCCTCGTCTCTTTCGGCGAGCTGGTCGACCTCTCGTCGTACCTCGCCCTCTACCGCGAGGAGCCGGCGAAGGCGCTGCATACGCTCACGACGGCGATCCACTGGGCGATGGAGCGCGAGGTCGTCCACGTCGAGCGCATCGACACGGCGGCGCTCGCTCGCGCCGTGGAGGCGATCTATCGCGGCGAGCTCGAGCATGAGCTGTGGGAGGAGCGCGGGCTCTCGGATCGGCAGACCGACCCGTTCCAGCTCTCCGGGTCGTTCGCGGACGCGGTCGAGCACCTTCGCGAACGGGATCCGGAACGCATCGAGCGGCTCTGGCAGCGGATTCTTGGTTATCACGCCGGACTTGCCGCCCACCGGCTCCGTGACGAGGCGGTGCGGACTCGCCTCGAGCGCACGGCGGAGCGGCAGCGGGTTGCACGGTCATGGCAGACGATCGTGGGCCTCCCGCTCTTCACCTACGGTGCGGCGGTGAACTTCCTGCCGTACTACCTACCCGGGTGGCTCGCGCGGCGGATGTCACGCAGGCAGACGGACTACGCGACCATCCGGCTCCTCGCGAGTGTCGCCGCGTTCCCGCTCTTCTGGTCGCTCGAGACGTCGCTCGTCGGGTGGGCGGGCGGTCTCCGCTGGGCGCTCGCCTTCTTCCTTTCACTCCCGCTCGGGGGTCTGATTGCGTATCGGTATCTGGTGGGCACGGGGCGCTTGCGCCACCAGCTCAGGTTCGGCGCGCTCCTCCTCACGCGCGCTCAGGAAGCGAGGCGCCTCCTCGCTGAGCGCCGCGAGCTCGTCGAGGAACTCGAGCGCGCCAGGCGCGACTACGCTGGAGGGCGCGAAAGGACCGAGCGTTTGAACGAGACGCCGGCCGCCGTCAAATCATGCGGAAATGCCGAAGCGCCTCTTCGATCGCCTCACGCTTTTCCGGCGGGCACGGCTCGATGTCGCGATCACGACGGGCCCGGTTCGCCCCACGCAGCGTCGGTACGCCGTGAACCTCCTTGACATGAGCGATCCACCCAGTTTTCGGGATGAAGCCGTGGTGACGCTGCACGAACTTCTGGATCTCGTCGTCCGTGGCCATCTCGTGTCCTCCGCGATTGTCCCTTCCTGCGTAACGGGCCTATGATTCTGGCGTGATCGCTTTCGTCTCAGGTGTTGCGGGGCCCATGCCGAGCAGTTTGCGCATCAGTCGGCGTTTGACCACCTCGACAAGGACGAGATAGGTCAGGGTGACTCCACCGAGAAACACGAAGTACGCGCCCGGGAGTGGCACGAGGCCGAGCGTAGCGGCCAGCGGCGTGAAGGGCAAGATCACGCCGATCAGCACAACGAGCACCGTGGTCACCGCCAGCGGGAGGCTCGGCCGACTGCGCAAGGGACTGCCGGCGGTCCGGATGACGAAGAGGACGAGCGTCTGCGTCGCGAGCGACTCGACGAACCAGCCCGTCTGGAACAGCGCCTCGGAGGCGCGGAAGACCCACAGCAGCACTCCAAACGTGAGGAAGTCGTAGATCGAGCTGATAGGCCCGATCACCACCATGAACCTCTGGATGATTCCGATGTTCCACCGCTGGGGGGTCCGGATGAAGGCATCGTCGACATTGTCGGAGGGGATCGTGATCTGGGCGAGATCGTAGAGGAAATTGTTCAGTAATATTTGCGTGGGCAGCATCGGCAGGAACGGCAGGAAGAGGAACGCGCCCGCCATGCTGAACATGTTGCCGAAGTTCGAGCTCGTCCCCATCAGCAGGTACTTCATCACGTTGCCGAAGGCCCGCCGGCCCTCGAGAATTCCGGCATGGAGGACGTCCAGGTCGCGTTCAAGCAGGATGATGTCGGCCGCGTCCTTGGCGACGTCGACGGCGGTCGCGACGGACACGCCGACGTCCGCCGTGTGGATGGAGGGCGCGTCGTTGATGCCGTCGCCCAGGAAGCCGACGACGTGATTGCGACTCTTGAGCGCGAGGATGATCCGGTTTTTCTGCGCGGGTGAGACGCGGGCGAAGACGGTCGTGCGCTCAGCCACCGCAGCGAGAGCGCTGTCGGTCATGCGCTCGATCTCGTCGCCACCGACGATGCGGGCACTGTCGAGGCCGACCTGCCCGCAGACGTGCTGGGCGACAAGCTCGTTGTCGCCGGTGAGGATCTTCACCACGACGCCGTCGCGGCGGAGCGCGCGGAGCGTCTCGGCGACGCCTTCCATCGGCGGGTCGAAGAAGGTCACGAAGCCGGCGAGCACGAGCTCACGCTCGTCGCGGGCGGAATACACGGCCTGGGGCGGCACTATCGCGTAGGCGACGGCCAAAACGCGAGATCCTTGCGCGCTCAACTCGCGGTAGGTCGCTTCGCAGCGCGCGCGCATCGTCTGATCGAGGGGTGCCCGGCGATCGTCGACCTCGTACGTCGTGCAGCAGGCGATGACGCCCTCCGGAGCCCCCTTCGTGATCAGCAGCCGCTCGCCGCCGTTGTCGACGACGACGGAGAGCCGTCGGCGCTCGAAGTCGAACGGGATCTCGTCGATCTTCCGGTACGCGTCGGGCAGCGGTCCGCCGCGCTGGAGTATCGCCGCGTCGAGCGGACTCTTGATGCCAGTTTGGTGGGAGCTGTTGACATAGGCGAGGGTGAACGGCCGCTCCGATACCTGGCCGAATGGGTCAAGGTGTCGGTCGAGCATCATGTCTCCGCTCGTGAGCGTGCCGGTCTTGTCGCTGCAGAGAACGTCCATGCTGCCGAAGTTCTCGATGGCCTCGAGGTGCTTGACGATCACCTTCTGTCGCGCCATGTGCGCGGCCCCGCGAGAGAGGGTGACGGCGCTGATCATGGGTAGGAATTCAGGCGTCAGGCCCACCGCTAACGCGACCGCGAAGAGCAGCGACTCGAGAAAGGCGTGATGCAGGAGCGCGCCTGCCAGAAGCACGAAGAGGACAAGGAAGAACACCGTGCGCATGATGAGGAGTGCGAACTGTCGGGCGCCGCGCTCGAACTCCGTCTCGGGCGGGCGCGTCGACAGCCGCGCGGCGATGTCGCCGAAAGCAGTGGCCGGCCCGGTAGCGACGACCAGCGCCGTCGCCGTGCCGCTGACGACCGACGTGCCGAGGAAGATCACGTTGCGCGCGTCCGCCGACTGACGCGGCGAGACGTCGACGGCACCCGCGTCCTTCTCGGCCGGCATCGACTCGCCCGTGAGTGCGGCCTGCTGGACGTGGAGGTCACGGGCCTCGAGCAGACGGGCGTCGGCAGGAACGCGATCCCCCGCGGCGAGCCGGATGATGTCGCCGGGAACCAGATCGCGCCGCCGAATCTCGATCCAGCTCCCATCGCGGAGGGCGTTCGCCGTCGGCGCCACGGCATCGCGCAGCCGCTCGGCGACGCGGTGGGAGCGATAGGTCTGCACGAAGTTGAGCACGACGCTCAGCACGACCATGAGGACGATGATAGAAGCATTGACCCGCTCGCCGAGGACGGCGGAGGCAGCGCTCGCGATCAGCAGAATGATAACCAATGGATTCGCCAGGAGCAGGAGGATCTGGACGAGGCCGGCTGTGCGCGGTGCCCGCGCGGGCTCGTTCGGGCCGACTTCGCCGAGCCTCCGACGCGCCTCGGCCGTGGTCAAGCCTCGGCGCGAGGCGCGCAGTTCCTCGAGAAGCGAGTCGATGGGGCCATGGGGCACTGTGACGACGCGCCGCGCCTCTACATTGGGGATGTGAGTCGTTGCGGGCATCGCCGCGGGTGGCTACTTTCGCTCGCCCCCGCCCCAGTCGAACCGGTAACCCAGGATCATCTTGACGATCAAGCGGTCTGTACTGGGTGTCAGGCCGAGACCGACGCCGAAGTTGAACTCCCACTTGGGCCCCAGGTCGAGGTCGATCACGGGGAAGAGTTGGTGCTGCTGGTCGTGCGCCCGGTTGAAGTGGGTCACCGAGCCCAGCGCGCCGTAATACTCGAGCCCCACAGCTGCCTTTGGGGCCACCGTGTAACTGACCTTGGCGGCGGGCGAGAACTCGAAGCCACTGCCCGTGCTCTCGCCCTTGATGGCCCGATCCAGTACCGGATTGATCGAGCCATACCAGCTCTTCCACTGCTTGTCGATGATCGGGCGGAGCTCGAGAGTCCAGGTATCCGTGGAGAAGGCGCGCCGCTGGTAGCCGACCTCCGCCGAGAGGCTGAGACCCACCGGCAGGTGCCAACTCTCGGGTGCGCGCACGCGTGGGCGGATGTGGTCGCCCACCCACTCCCATGTGGTGTCGGGCTGGATGCTGGTGAAGACATAGAAGCCGGTCTCGAACCAGGGGGTCCAACCCTGGGTGATCTCCAGCGTTTCGTGGAAAGCACCCTGCGTTCGGAGGAGGTGGTCCGTGGTCTTCGTGCTGCCCTCGGCGGCCACGTTACTGTGCAGTTCCACCATCGTGCTACCGGGTGCCACGGTCTCGGAGCCGTAGACCTGGATCTCGAAGTTGTTCTGGGCGGCGACCGGGCTGGACGTCACGAGCGCTGCGCACAGGACGAGCAGTACGGCGCGCGAGGGTGAGGTCATGCCCGCAGTGTACGGGGTCCGGCAACGGCCGCAAGGCACACGGATCGGTCCTCGAGAGTTCAGAGCGGGCGGGGAGGCAGCATCAAGCCAACCGCACGATCGCCTCGAGCAACGGGCCTACGATCTGCGTCGTGTAGAGCGGGCCGGGACCGATCTAGCTCGGGGAGCGGAGCGCGCATCGATACGGACCCAGGAGTGAATGTGGTCGGTCAGCTCGCCGGCGCCGGTGGGTCCTTGAAGAAGCTGCCGGTGAAGACGACCGAGTTGGGAAAGACGACGACGCGCCCCGACGGTCGAAGCGGGTCGCCGGCCAGCTCCTGCAGCTTGATTCGCACGAAGCCGATCTCCGTGACCTCGCCGTGCACGTACCCGAAGGGCCCTTGCAGGCTCACGCGGTCTCCCACGCGAATCCCGTTCGGCGCGACCATCGTGAAATAGCCGGCAACCGCCAGGATGACGTTCTGGAGCGCAAAGGCGATCCCGGCCGCAGCAAAGCCAAGAGCCGTCACCAGCGCCGTCATTTCGCTGGTGAAGTGAAAGATCAACACGAGCGCGACGGCGACCGTCACGACGACGCTCCGAACGGTCAGGAGCAGCCGCCGGCGCGTTGCGTCCGTCACATAGCGGATCACCCCCACCCGCCACAGCACTCCGCCCACGAAGACGACGGCGAGCGCGACGACGACCCCGACGAGGTCCAGCACCAGGCCTTCGAGCGCCTGGCGGGACTCACGGTCGATCGCCTCATTCCAGCCCTTGAGATCGGCGGCGTACCGGCGGGCGAGCGCGGACTCCTCCCGCAACGGCAGCACGACCGCCGCCAGGAGCTTCTGGCGCTCGAGCAAGTCGCGAAATTCGCGCTGACTATCCTTCAACGATATCCCGGAGTCCGTGGGATCCTTCGCCAGCACTCCCAACCGGGCGATGATCGGCTTGATGCTCGCCCGGACGGCGGTGATATCGTCGTCCACGCCGCGCACCAGGTCGTTGGTCGCCGCCTCCAGCGCGTCGAGGTTGCTGCGGCTCCTCTGCACGGCGAGCAGCCGCTGGACCATCGCCCACGTGCCCGAGGTGGCCCGCTGCGGTGGCGCTGCGGAGACCGGCGGCGCCGCAGTCGGCGTACGCAGCTCGGGCACGGCTGCCTGGAGCGCCTCGATCTGGTGCTCGAGATCGTCGTCGGAACCAGAACGAGACGACTCGAGC
>WNFS01004529.1_pt1 | contig 11115 bp, 8 predicted proteins | sample 5400141 | NCBI WGS metagenome assembly WNFS01 (sample SAMN13153358, study PRJNA577476) | soil metagenome | isolation source: 60 cm saprolite under Madrone tree | place: USA:California | collected 2016-06-14 | reverse complement strand
TGAATCGCCCCCCCGCAAAACTGAAAATCGAGCCCCACACGCCGTCCAGATTCACCGGAATGATGGGAACGTCTACGCCTTTCATGATGCGTTCCATGCCGCGGCGGAATGGCAGCATCTGCCCGATGCGCGTCATCTGGCCTTCCGGGAAGATGCAAACGATTTCGCCATTCTTCAGCGCGTCAGTGGCCAGCCGCAAGGAATGAATCATTTCGCGCGGACCCTGGTCCGACGCGATGGGGATCACGCCCATGATCTTTGCGAATGGTTTTACGAGCGGGTGCTCATAAGAGCCTCTAAACATCAAGAACCGGATAGGACGATCGATCGACGCGATAAGCAGCACGGCGTCAGCCATAGAAACGTGATTAGGGGTCAGCAACGCTCCGCCACGCGCCGGCACGTTTTCGCGCCCCTTAACGTCCAGCCGATACAGCGTGTGCGTGGCAATCCAAAGCATCAGCCGCAGCAAGGAATCCGGCAACAGCCACAGCACATACCCTGTCTTCTTGTCTTCCTCGGGCGGGCGCTGGATCAGCGCGCTGATCGGCACAATGAAAAACCCTCCGAAGAAGCCCAACGCCGCAAGCAGCAACAACACGCTTCGGAACGATAAATCCGGAATCGCCAGGCAGAGTCCCAGGACCGTCATGCCCATCGAGCCTAGAGGAATTAGTCCATACTCGATTTTTCCCCCCGAGAGATATCCCGCCGCAAAACTGCCCAGTCCGATGCCAATGGCGATCGCCGCTTGCAGAAAACCGCCTTCTGTCGAGCGGATGTGCAACACGTCTTGCCCATAGATAAAAATGTTGAATTGCAGCAGCCCGGCAACAAAAAAGAAATAGGTGTTGCCGAGCACCGCCAGCCACAGCACGCGGTCGCGACGAATCAGCTTCATGGGCGACCAGACATCGATCAGCGAAGTGAGATGAAATTTCTTCGCAGGGTCCGCAGCGGGTACCCGGCCGATGCCAAAGCTCCACGCCAAACCGACAATCGTAAAGCCGAGCAGCAGCGCCCCTGAATAAACTTCGCGCCCATCGAACGCTTCGGCGAGAAAAGAACCGCTCACGCTCCCGATGATGATGGCGATGAAAGTCCCAAGTTCGAGGATTCCATTGCCCCAGGAAAGCCTCTCCTGCGGGAGTAGCTCCGGCAGCAATCCGTATTTGGACGGCCCAAAGAACGCTCCCTGCGTGCACACCAGAAAGATCGCCGCCAGCGCTAATTTCAGATTGGGTCCCAGGAGCGCCGCCGTCGCGAACAGCATGACGCCCACTTCAAACACTTTTGTCCAGATGGTCACGGCGCGCTTGCTGAATCGGTCCGCCAGATACCCACCCATGAGCGAGAAAAGAATGAAGGGGGCGGCGAACAGTACGCCAACGAGCAGTTCCATCTGATCGCGCTGCGCCTTGTCTTTTTCGACCGCAAGAATCAGGTATATGACCAGAAATTTCAGGGCATTTTCGTTGAAAGCACCCTGGAACTGCGTGGCAATCAGGCTCCAGAAGCCGAGCCGCCACTTTTTTTCAGGCACAGGCATGAAAGTGTTTTCGTCGGCCGCCATGCACGCTCACCAAGGGTTGCGATTAGAACGCAGGAAATGCCATTAGTCTAGCAATCCTGGACCGTCAGGAGCGCCGCGCCTCGGCCTCGTGTGCCGAAAATGGGACGCTCACACGCCGACGCGGCCCGTTCCAATTCGCGATACGATAGCCGACGCCATAAGGGGTGCGGAATGAGCGCGGAGCGTGGAACTCAAACGGTTTTGATTACCGGTGCAACGGATGGATTAGGCAAAGCCGCCGCTCTATTGCTCGCCGAGCGAGGCTATCGCGTTTTTGCGGCAGGGCGCTCGGCGGCTAGGCGTGCGCAACTAGACGCCTTGGCGAAAGAAAAAACTTTACCACTCGAAACTCTGGAAATGGACGTGTGCGACGATCGCTCGGTGCAAACGGCCGTCGCTTCCGTTTATCAAAAGGTCGGCGCGATCGACGTGCTGATCAACAATGCGGGATTTGTCCAGGTCGGTGCTGTCGAGGATCTGCGCTTGGAGGACTGGCGGCGGCAATTCGAGGCGAATTTTTTCGGTGTGATTCGCGTAACCCAGGCCGTTCTTCCCCGGATGCGTGAGCGCCGGAAAGGCCGCATCTTGATGATGAGCTCGGTCTCCGGCTTCGTTACGCCGCCAACGCAAGGCGCCTACAGCGCCTCAAAACACGCCGTCGAAGCGCTAAGCAACGCCTTGCGGTGCGAACTCTATCCTTTCGGCATTCACACCATTCTCATCCAGCCGGGCTACATCATGACCAGCATTCAAAGTACGGCCATGGACCTGGCGCAGCCATACCAGGAGAAATTCAAGAACGGACCCTACGCCGGTATCTATGCTTCTTATTTGGGAAACGCCACGAGCACTCGGGCACAATCCAAAACCACGCCCGAAGACTGCGCGCGCGTCATGGCGAAAGCGATTGAAGCTCCGCGGCCGAAAGCCCGTTACGGCGTGACCCCGCTCGCGACTTTCGCGAAATGTGCCAAGTGGCTGCTTTCCGACAGCGCGGCCGATCGTATGATTCGCCGAAGATACGGAATCACGCGCGGACGTTAGCCGCCCAGGCGCTCAGGGATTCGAAATCTGGAAGGAGAGGCTGTTCTCCCGCTGCTCCTGCCACGTCTTGGACCACGCCTCATGCACCGGGCTCTCGGCGTAATCAGCGGCCGCCTCGGCGCTCGTGAATTCGATGGCGTAGACGCCGCTGAAGTCCTTGATCTGGTTGCGCGAGGTTTTCAGCCACACGTTCTTGATGCCCGGGATTTTTCCAGCCATGTCCTTGATGCCGTTGATCGCTTTTTCCCGGTCGTAATTCGATACATTGTCTTTGAATTTGTATACCACCACGTGCAGCACGGTTTTCGGCTGCCCGAAGCGGTTCTGCATCGGCGCGCTGCGCGCCTGCAACGTCCCCGCCGCGATTCCCGCAGCGAATATCACTGCGCCCACAACAACCTGCGCGGCGCGTTTCATGGCTGAAGTCATCTATTCCTCCGCTAGTCGAACCCTGCCAGTTTATGGAAGGCATGCAGGGTGAAGCAAATCGCGCACCAAGCTGCGCGGTCGCTCGCCCAAAATGGTTTGACGGAAGAGCGCCAAGGCCGTTACGCTCCAAAGGCGAGATTCATCGAGGGCGGAATGGATTGGTCAAGCGGAGAATCACAAGAGCAGCAGGGGGAGACCGGCGCGTTACCTCCGTTTCCACGCATCTGGGTAGGATATCTTTTGGGCCTCGCCACGCTGATCGCGGAAATGATCGCTGTCACCCGGCATCCGGAGCTGGCCAAGGAACCGCTGCTCATCCCTCCTTTGTATCTGTTTCTCGCCAATTTCATCAGCCTGGTCTATTGGCTCGTTTGCGTCTATGAGTATCATGTCGTGCTCGCGCGGATAACGGGCGGCGCGTATCCCATTAAGCCCTTGCGCGCGGCGTGGTTTCATCTGATTCCCATCTACGGTTTGTACTGGGTTTTCAAGTGGCCGCGGGAAATGGCGCGATTCGTGAACAGCCGTCTGGCATCGCCGCTGATGAGACACGATCGAACAGGGTTGGCCATGCTTATGGCCTTTGTTGTTTTTCTCTTGCTGGACCGCGGGGTTGGCATGATTCTGCTGTTTTGGGCGGCCTCCCATCTGTCGCGATGCCTTCGCTTTGCGCTGGTGGCGCGGCCGGCGTCGCCAGAGGGCCCGCTGCCTTTTTCGTGAACAGTCGCTCTGAGGAGAATAGATGCAAAGAGGAACACGCTGGATCTTGTCTTTTTGTCTGCTCGCAATTTGCTCGACGCCGGGCCGAACCCAGGTTCCGGATCAAACGAAGCAATTGGCGCGCGACATTTTCAAGCAGCTAATCGAAATCAACACCACCGATTCCCTTGGCAATGTAACGACTGCTGCCGAAGCCATGGCCAAACGTCTGCGCGATGGAGGCTTCGCCGAAGGCGACATCCAAATAGCCGGTCCCCACGAACGCAAAAAAAATCTTGTCGCCCGTTTTCGGGGAACTGGAAAACGCAAGCCCATCCTTTTCATTGGGCACTTGGACGTTGTCGAAGCGCTGCGCTCGGACTGGACCACCGATCCGTTCGAATTCATCGAGAAGGACGGCTACTTCTACGGCCGTGGCACGGAGGACATGAAGGAAGGCGATGCCATCCTGGTCACTAATTTTATCCGCTTGAAAAAAGAAGGGTATCTTCCGGACCGCGATCTGATTCTTGCATTGACCGCCGACGAAGAAGGCGGTTCTTCCAACGGTGTGGATTGGCTGCTCCGCGAGCATCGCGACTGGATTGCGGCGGAATACTGCGTCAATCTCGACGGCGGCGAATTCGAAAAGGACAAGGACAAACGTCTGCTTGCAGGAATCCAGGCCAGCGAAAAAGTCTACGTGGATTTCAAATTCGAATCGCTGAATCCCGGCGGCCATAGCTCCGTCCCCAGCCCGGACAACGCCATCTATCACTTGGCTGGCGCGTTGGCCCGCCTGCAATCCTTTTCGTTCCCCCTGGAAATCAACGAAATCATCCGCAGCTATTTCGAGCGGAACGCCGCCATGGAGAGCGGGCAGCTCGCCGCAGACATGAAAGCCGTCGGCAAGCAGCCGCCCGATCCGGCGGCGATGCAGCGGCTCTCGGGTGAGCCTTATTACAATTCGCTCTTGCACACCACGTGCGTTGCCACCATGCTTTCCGGCGGTCATGCGCCCAACGCTCTTCCGCAAACCGCTCGCGCCAACGTCAATTGTCGGATTTTTCCCGGCGAGGATCCGGAAGAAGTTCACAAAGCGCTCGAACGCATTTCGAACGATCCCAAAGTAAAAGTCAGCGTCGTCGCGCAGCTTACTCCCGACGGAAAAGTTGTGCCCGTCGTTCCCGTGCCGCCGTCGCCGCTGCTCCCGGAAGTAACCCAGGCCATGGAGAGAGTTTTGAGGGCCGTCTGGCCGGGTGTTCCACTCGTCGCGACCATGTCCACAGGGGCCACCGATGGAAAATACACGCGCATTGCCGGCATCCCGACCTACGGAATCTCCTGCATGTTTTTTGATAAGAACGACAATCGCGAACACGGAAAGGACGAGCGCGTTGGCGTTCAGGACTTTTACGATGGCGTGAATTTCAACTACCAGCTCATAAAAGAGCTCTCTTTGCCGCAATGAACAATTCGTCTCAATATTAAATCGTGTCGGACAAAACAAAACGGCCCGGAGAAGTGACCCTCTCCGGACCGTAAATTTTCAACCCTTGAAATATTGAACTAAGGCTTGCCGGGCGCCGATTCTCCGGTTTTCGGATCGGTCGGCGTAGCCGCGCTGGCTGCAATGGGCTTCGCGGCTTCCGTGGTGTACCGCGTCAAGTAAGGCATGAACGGGGTGACTTCGAACGGCATCTTTTCACGCTCCGCCACCGTGCCGATTGGCTTGCTCTTTATAAGATCCAGCTTGTCATTCCACGGATCCAACTTTACGCGTCCGCCGATGGGAAGCGCCGTGATCATCTTCGGGTCTTGCTTCTGATCGCTGCCCGGCATCGACGCCCTGAGCTCACCGATCACCGGCACGCGATCGCCCAGGTGCGCGCTGATCAGGTTCGGGATTTCCTTCTGCCGCGTCTGCAGCGCCTGGAAGAACAGAGAAGCATTCGCCAGTTGCCAGCTTTTCGCCAATTCCGGGTTCTTGAGTGCATTTGCTAACAGCTCCGCCGCCTTCTTGTTGGCCGAGGCTTCTTCCTCGGGCGTGCGCTGAAAGCCGAAATGGCGGAAGGTTTCCTTGTCTTCGATCAACAATTGATCGAAGAAAGCCAAGCTGGAATCGAGGCGATGGCCGAGAATCGCGTGGCTAAGCTCGTGGGCAATGATGGTGGCCAGGCTGGCTTCGTCGGGGAGCACGTCGATTAATCCGCGGCTCAGCACTATAGTATGTCCGACGGTGTAAGATTCCAGCGTCGTGGTGGTCATCACACGGCAGCGCACATCGGGTTCTATGTCGATGTTATTGGTGACTTCGAGATTGTTGACTACCGTCTCGAGCGCTTTATCAACTTCCCCCTTTGGCGCGATCAGCCCGATGCGCTCCAGCCGGTCGATCACGTTATCTTCCGCTTGGCGGTCCCAGGAGCGTTGCGCCTGAATCGGGGAAAGGTCATTGGCCGTCTTGGTGTCGTCCTGTACCGGCGTTTCCACCAGGATTTTGCTTAATTCCTGTTCCTGGCTGGCGTGGCCCAGGTTGTAGCCCCACAACCGCGTTTGCGCCTTAAAGTCCAGTTTCTTCGCCAGCGCGTAGTGCAAATCTTTCTCTTCGCTATACACGAACGACGGCATCCAAATCCCGGGCTGCACGTTGGTGCGCCAGCTGTCGAAGTGAAAATACCAGCTGGAGTGCCCTCCGCCGCCGTAAGCGCCGTTGAAGCGCACGATGTTGAAATCTTGATCTTCCACCCAGATGCGGCCGAGGAACCGGCCTTTGCCGGACTTATCCACGGGCGTGACGTCAAACACCAGGCAGCGCACTTCGCCGAGAAATTCCCGGCGCACGTAATCGAACTTGTAGTGCTGTTTGTCAAAGCCATTCGTGTCGATGAAGATCATCTGCAGGAAGCCGTCCGGCAGGAATTGCATCGCGAAAGAAAAGAAGTTGCCGATGGAGCCGAAAATCTTCTTTCCTTTGCCGTTGGCGTCCGTCAAGGAAACCAGCGCGACGCCCTTCGAGAAGTCGGCGCGCCCCAGGAAATACTTGTCGCCGGCGGGCGTATAGCCAAGTTCTTTATCGGGCTTCAAGTTCTGGATGTAGGTCTCCACCAGCGGCGAATACTGTTTGATCTGTTGGTTGCCCCTGTTTTCGTTGGTGATCACGCGGTCGATGACTTCGTCCATGGTCCGCGGCTGATCGGCTGGTCTGGGGGCCGCCTTCGCGGCCACCGCGCCCAAGCCGCTCAAGATCACAACGGAAAAAAATATCGCTGCCTTGCGCATCTTCATCTCTCCCCTCAGTATGCCAGGCGGAATTCTATTCGCACGCGCGCCGGGAAATCCACTGGTTGACCTTCACGTTTGGCCGGTTTGAATTTGATCTGCTGCGCTGCGTGAGTTGCCGCTTCATCGAGACCATGGCCCAGACCGCTCACCACGCGGTTCACCTGAATACTGCCGTTTGCCAGGAATATCATCTCGAGAACGACGTCGCCTTCAATCCTTAGACTACGCCCTTCCGCGGTGTACACCGGACGCGGTTTGTCCAGGATGTCAACAGGCGTCGTCGGGCTTTCACTGTTTGCCGCTCTCTTCTTGGGCGCTTCTGTCGCGACCGTCTGATCCGTGAACCCGGTGGTTTGCAGTGCGCCGCGCTTGGGGCCGCTAGGAGGAGGATTGGCGACGCCGTTACCGAAGCCCGTGCTCGCCACCGTGCCGCGAATTCCTTTGTCGCCGCCCGTTCCGTTTCCGTACCCCGGTCCGCCTGGCAATGCCGGCGAGCCAAGACGATTGACGTTCGTGGCTTTGTTCGGATCGCCCTTGCCGGGGATTCCGTTGGGATCGCCGAAGCCGCCGGTCTGTACTTTGTTCAGCGGAGCCACGACCGTTGCCGGAGCCGCGCTCCCTGATCCAAGATTGCCGACTTTCACTTCATCTTTCGGACGCTTCGGCTGGTTCTTGGGTGCGTCGATTTTCACTTGTTCGAAAACAGGACTGAGTTCAACGGGCTTCGCTTCCAGGGTCCTTATCTTGGGAGGCTCCGCCTTTGGCGTGAGAAAAACGTGTGTCTGCTTTGGGTTTAGCTTTACCGGCTCGGGTTCTGGCTTTGGTTCCGGAACTTTGGCCTTCACCTTCGGTGGCGGGGGTGGCTCCGGAGCGACAGGGATTAACGTCACCGGCTGCATCAATTCCGTTGGGCGAAGATGCAATGCCGTTTTCATCTGGTCCGGGAATAGCAGGGGAATCATCAGCAGGAATCCCACGATCGCAAGCTGTCCGGCGGCGCTCACGCCGATGCGATCCCACTTCGGCTTCGAATCAGGGAGCAACGCCAGCCGCGCTGCAACTGGTTTTGTCCCGATAGCCTTTTTCCACGCTTGGGGATCGCCGGAGCGGCCGCGGTTGGCTTCAAAACCGACGCCCATCGTTGTCTTACGTGGTGGATCTGCAAGCATGGTTGTCATCCGCGTTTCGCCTCGTGAAGTTTCCGGTCCGCAAAGCGGAGTTGTCTTGGGGTTTCAAACGATCCCAAGTCCGCTTGGAGAGTAGAGAATGCGCTTTACCAGTACCACAGTACTGACGAGGCTGAGGGAGTCCGAATAGGACTTTCGTACTAGCGTCGCGAATTCGCCAATGCTCCCGCGAGCGCACCGTTGCGCACCTTATTCCAACCCGGCGAGGCACTTTCAGTTGCGAGTCTGGGGGCGCAACACCTGATAGGATACCGCAATTCGTACCTGGGTTGTTTCAGTTTTGCACACCACTTTCCAGCCGCCGGGCTTATGCTCTAGGATGCAAAGTAGACCCGCTGCACGTGCGGGTCTATCAGGGGTTTACCCGTCTAGCCCGGTAGGTCAATGATGGAGGATCTCCCAAAGCGCGAGAATCAGTGCGTGGATCTCTCGCGCCCGTTCGACGGCCAGCTCTCTTTGCTGGAGTGGTTCTACGCTCAGTCGCAGGCCGGTCGCTGGCAGATTTCGCGGGAACGATTTGCCGCCGCGCTCGAGCGCAGCGCAAAGAAGGCGTTGTCCCCTGAAACGGTATCATCGCAAAAGCTCCAGGAATATCTGAGCGCTTTACATCTCGAAGATCTGGCGCTGGCCACCGCCTGCGCCGATGGGAGCGAGGCCGCCTGGGAACATTTTTTCGCCACCTACCGCGTATATCTGCGCGCCGCCGCCGCCGCGATTCTTCGCTGCAGCGCGGGTTCTGCCGAAGCCTGCGATCTGGCGGATTCGCTTTTCTCGGAGTTATACGGTCTAGCGGATGGCAAGGGCTCGGAGCGTTCCCTTTTCCGTTACTTCCACGGCCGCAGCTCATTGAAGACCTGGCTCCGCGCTGTCCTTGCCCAGCGGCACATTGATTCCATCCGCGCCAGCCGGCGCTTCGAGGATCTTAGCGAGGATGAATCCGGCGCCACACAGACGAAGACTCCGCTCGGAACGCAGCTGCCGCCGGTCGATCCGCATCGCGATCGTTACATCTCCTCGTTCACCCGCGCCTTGCAATCGGCGCTCGATCGGATCGAACCCCCAGAGAAGCAAAGGCTCCGCCTTTATTACGCCGAAGAAAAAACACTTGCGGAGATTGGACGCCTCCTGGGAGAACACGAATCCAGCGTTTCGCGGCATCTGGACCGCGTGCGCCGCGATTTGCGCCAGGCGGTGGAAGACATTCTTCGCCAGGGTATTGGCGCGGCGAATGGTTCCGCGGCTCAACCCGCACTGAGTGACGCCGAAATCGCTCTGTGTTTCGAATACAGCGAGGGAGAAACGCCCATCGATTTGGATAAATTGCTGCCGCGTGCAAAATCTCCCGGCCCGGCAGCCGGAAAGCGGACGCCGTGACCGCCCAATGCAAGACAAAGTGCAAGAAAGCGGCTATGCGCCGTTCTACCCATGGAGAAGCCTATGGCGCCTGACGAACGCGATCGGAGTTTTGACAAAGCGGTCGCGCGCCATCTGCGTGCCGATCGTTCTTTGCAGGACTCTGCAAATTCGCTTTCCCGCAGTGTTGGACCCATCGGCGAATGTCCCGGTCCGGAAACGCTCGCGGCCTATCACGAGCGTTCTTTGTTTCCCGAGGAAATGAATTCCTGGAAGGAGCACATCGTCGGCTGCGCCAACTGCCAGACTATTCTCTCCCACTTGGAAGCGACGGATGCAATTCCCTTGCGGGCCGCGGATGAAGCGAAGGTCTGGGCTCAGGAAGAATTCGCGCACCAGTCGGCTGCCTCCGGCCAACGCCAGCCTGCGGTTCCCGCAATTCTTCCCAAGCAGTCCCGCCGCGCACGCCTCTTGCGTGGCGCGCGCTGGCAATGGCTCGCTCCCGCGGGAGCTCTCGCCGCCAGTCTGCTTGTCTGGATCGCGCTGCATGAGAAGCAGCCACTGGCTCCCCCAAATCTGAAGACCGTCCAGATCGCGACGAAGGAGGCGCCCTCTCCGCCTCCGGCGTCCGTCTCAAGACCAGCTCAAGAAACATCGCCGCCGTCAAACGCTCGCAGAGCGAAGCCGCAATCCGAAGCCGATGAATTTGCCAACGCGCGGGCAAGAAACGCTTCGGGCGGGGAGAAAAAGGATAGTAAGCAGGAATATCTAGCTCAGGTTTCTCCTCCCAAACCGATCGTCGATAAAGAGCGCGAATTGCGAAAGGATGGCAAAACCTCCGTTGATTTGCTTCGCGCCCAGGAAGAGTTGGACCGCGACGCCAAAACAGCGGACAACGTAAGACAGGAAAACGCCGAAGTCCAGTTACCAGCGCAAGCCTCGAACGCTCAATTGCAAAACCAATCCAACGCCAACGCTTCGAAGACGCCTGGCCCCGCTCCACTTGGCCAGATGGAATCGAAGAAAATGAAGGCGGTATCCGCCGCTCCTGCAGCTCCTTCTCCGCAGCCGGGAGTGGCCGGCGGAATTGCTTCCAGCTATAACGATTCCGCTTCTCTGGAAGTCGCGCGCGCAATTACCAGTCCGCGTTTGATCGCGCCGCCCGGCTCGAAGGTCGTTTGGCGCGCGGGCCGCTCCGGCTTGATTGAATTCTCCAAAGATGGCGGCTCCTCCTGGTCGCGCCAGACCAGCGGCGTCCTTGTCGACCTGCTCACCGGCTCCGCCCCCTCCGATCAAGTGTGCTGGATTGTCGGCCACGCCGGCGTCATTCTCGTGACCACCGATGGCGCGCATTGGAAGGTCGTGCAGTCGCCGCTCGCCGAAGACCTCGGCGGAGTCCGCGCCACGGATGCGCTCCACGCCACGATTTGGAACGCTCGGCTGACGAAGAGTTTTCAAACCAGCGATGGCGGGCTCACCTGGTTCCCCGTTCCGAGCCGCTGAGCTCTGCCGCCCATCAACTCCGCGCCTTGCAAGAAACTTCGC
>WNFS01004077.1_pt1 | contig 11115 bp, 4 predicted proteins | sample 5400141 | NCBI WGS metagenome assembly WNFS01 (sample SAMN13153358, study PRJNA577476) | soil metagenome | isolation source: 60 cm saprolite under Madrone tree | place: USA:California | collected 2016-06-14 | reverse complement strand
TAAAGCCGGTTCGTCAAACTGCACCCATTCGGCTTGGGCGCTTGCCAAGCATTGCAGCACCTCTAGGTAAACCTCTACCAAATCCGGAAGTAGCTGATACCGGTCAAAGTCTTTGCCGTGTATTTTTCCCAACTTCAGGAAAGTAAACGGTCCAAGCAGAACAGGCTTGGTCTTGATGCCGAGGGAAAGCGCCTCGTGAAATTCATCTACCGCCTTGTTGGAAGCGAAGGAAAATTTTTGGCCTTCATAAAACTCAGGTACGATGTAGTGATAGTTGGTGTCGAACCACTTCGTCATCTCCATGGCATGGATGCCGGCATGATTGGAACCAGAAGCGGCGTCCCCGGCCTTTTCATACCCGGTCGTCTTGCCTCTCGCCATCGCAAAATAGGTGGGGAAATCTATTCGCGATCCATTCCAGCCAAACCGCTCTGGCACCGCACCAACCATGGCGCTGGTGTCGAGAACATGATCGTAAAAACTGAAGTCGTTGGACGGAATCAAATCGATTCCCGCTTCCTTTTGTTGCAGCCAGTGCATGCGTCGCAAGTCGGACGCGCTCCGATGAAGATCGGCTTCGAGTTCTCTGTCTTTCCAATATGCCTCGAGCGATTTTTTAAGTTGGCGAAGGGCTCCCATGCGCGGGTAGCCTAGGTTATGCGTGAGGATACGTGATCCCATGATGTCTCCTTATCATTCTTGCGATGACGTTTGTGTTGCGGAATAGTCGCCGGAAACAGATGTTCGGACTCCGAGCGTCGTGGCCACATTAGGGCCTGCCTCACCTCCGCCTTCACCGGTTGCCCGATTGGCTTTGCCGCACCGACCACCTGGACAAGGAGTCGATGCATGGAGGATTGTTGCTCGATACCGCAGCGGGACTGTGGCCGGATCTCACGGCCTTCCCTGCTTTCCACGACGTCAAGGTATGAGACTCTGCTCTTACCTTAAATTCAAAGAACTAGAGGGAAGGTAGAGGTCGCAGCAGCAGAGTCAATTTATAGTCTTCTCTGTCCGCGTTGATGCATTTTGCTCGCCCAGGCTTAGAAAGGGCAGTGACGGCATCCGCTCCCACAGCAGGTGCCACGCTTGAGATGATACGCAGCTGTGAAAACGACATTTCCATTCTCGAAATAACAATCCTCTTGCGCTGAGGCTGTTCTTTTAATCGTTTTATGAATCTCGGCTACGACTCTCTCTGGGTCGGCATATTCTTGGGTCAAACGCGCGACTGTCGCAAGGCAAGGTGGGCACAGACAAGCCTGTTCAAGAAGATCTTCTGCCAGACGAGGAATAATATGTCCAGAAATCACGACTTCGTGGCACCAACACGGCCCCTTGTACAGGTGACCTTTGGCAACGCGACATTGATTATCGCCTCCACAGAGGGGGCATTGTTCATCTTGGCCTAGGCATGCAAGCTTGGCGTAGATGGGGTTCGCATTAGTATCGCCCGTTTCTATACGAGTATTGTGACGTCAGGATGATCAGTTCTCAACAGAACACTTAGAAACGTCCCGACAGAGCCGAGCAAATATGCTCCTAGTGAATCGCGCCAAACAAAATGTAAAAAACTACGCCAAATATTCCGTAAACTGACAGCAAAGAGATTTAGCCCGGCCTAATATTTGCCCTTCATGACCTTTTATGGGCGGTGTGGTGGAGCAGGGAGAACTTTAACAATGGGCCCTGAGAGAAGTTTTTTCTGCGGCATGAGGCCTGAATTTAGCGGAGCTAGTGTGAACCACATCCTTATCACATGACTCTCGATCCGGATGGCGCTGAATCTTTCAGCGCTACAGAGTAAATGCCAGACGGCGTCACTGTCTCCGGGATGATTGATTGCTCGGACTTTTCCGATTGGCAAAATCATCCGAAGTTATGCGCGAAATGCCCGGCTTATACCTTCGTACCAGCAATCGGCTCGAAACACTTCTCGAAGACTTGGCGGCTGTTGTTGGCAAACCGTTGCCGTTCATTTTGCAGCCGGAAACAATCGTCGTGCAAAACCTTGGAATGGGGCGCTGGCTCTCGCTACAGTTAGCAAAGCAGCAGGGGATCTGCGCGAATGTTCAGTTCCCGTTCCCCCGCAGGTTTTTGTCCGATGTTTTCCGGGTAGCGCTACCGGAAACTCCGGAGGGGAAACATTTCGATCCCGAGATCATGACGTGGCGTCTGATGCATGTTTTGCCGCAGATGGTTGAGAGGCCGGAGTTCGAGGCGGTGCGCAATTATGTTAATGGAGAGCGGCCGGGACTTAAACGCTTTCAACTCGCCTCAAAGATCGCCGGCGCGTTCAGCCAGTACATCGCTTTCCGGCCGCAAATGATCCTGGATTGGGATGCGGGCAATGAAAACCATTGGCAGGCAATACTGTGGCGGGAGCTGATAAGGCAAACGCAGGGCCTGCATCAGCCGGCGCTCGGGCGGAAACTCGTGAAAACACTCAAGGACGGCGGGGCCGTGCTCAAACAACTACCGTCCCGTGTCTCAATCTTTGGTATCTCGACGCTGCCTAAGTTTTACCTAGAATTGATAGAGGCACTCTCTGCATACGTCGAGGTGCATCTCTTCGTGATGGAGCCCACCCCACATTGGTGGCAGGATATTGTGTCGGCACGTGAAGAAGGGAAGATTCTCAAAGAGCAACCGAATCGCACGGCCGAGGATCTTCATCTTGAACGCGGCAACACACTGCTCGCGTCAATGGGAAAGCTCGGGCGGGATTTTCTTGGTTTTGTCGCTGATCTAGATTCAGCGATTCATGGGGAGCACTTTATTGAGCCACGCGGCGACACGATGCTCTCAAGCATCCAAGGGGATATTTTTGAGTTGCGCGACCCGACACAGAAGGCGCCGCTGTCCGCAAACGACCGGTCGATTCAGGTGCACTCATGCCACGGCGAGATGCGTGAAGTTGAGGTGCTGCACGATCAGTTGTTAGCATTATTGTCCGATAATCCCGGTCTGCAACCGCAGGACATAGTGGTAATGATGCCCGAAGTGGCAACGTATGCGCCCTTTATTGAGGCGGTATTTGATACGCCAGAAATTCAAAAGCAGCGCATTCCGTACTCGATTGCGGATCGGACCGCGCGTGTGGAAAACGGCATCATAGACACGTTTCTGAGCATCCTTGAACTTGCCGGTAGCCGGTTTGGTGCAAGCAGTTTGCTGAATATTCTTGAATCTCCGGCGGTGCAGGGGCGCTTCAAGCTGGCTCAAGCGGATCTTGAGACGATCCGCGTCTGGCTTGACAAAGCGGCGATTCGTTGGGGCATTGACGCAGCCCATCGAGAAAAGCTTGGCCTGCCAGCTTTCGCCCAGAACACCTGGCGGGAAGGGCTTGACCGACTGTTATTGGGCTATGCGTTGCCTGGCGGCAACAGTCAGCTTTTTAAAAACATCCTGCCCTGCGATGAAATCGAAGGCAGCCTCGCCGAAACACTCGGGAATTTCATCGAATTCACCAGCCGCGTTTTTGAGACCGCAAAGGAGCTGGAGACGGCGCGAACGCTTGGAGGGTGGCAAGCCACGCTGCGGGAGGTTGTGGACCGCTTCTTTGATCCGACAGAAGATGTTGAGCGCGAGATGTTGCCGGTACGCCGCGTTCTCGAGTCCCTGGCAGAGACAGGCGCGGCCTCCGGTTTTGACGAAGCCGTTGAGCTGGATGTTTTGCTCGAGTTTTTGACGAGCGCCTTCGGAAGCGCGATCTCCGGGTCTGGCTTTCTCCTGGGTGCTGTGACCTTTTGCGCTCTCAAGCCGATGCGAAGCATTCCGTTCAAAGTGATCGCCCTCCTTGGAATGAACGATACGGCATATCCGAGGAAGCCTGTGGTGACCGGTTTCGACTTGATCGCGCAGAATCCGCAGCCGGGAGACCGTTCGGTGCGCGATGACGATCGTTACCTGTTTTTGGAGGCGCTGCTTTCGGCACGGGACGTTTTCTACGTGAGTTACATTGGTCAATCCATCAAGGACAACAGCGCGCTTCCTCCTTCAGTACTGGTGAGTGAACTGCTCGACTATCTTGATCGAGCGTTGGAGATGCCGCACCAAAAATTGGCGAAGGAATTCCTCGTCACGAGACACCGGCTGCATCCCTTCAACGTCGATTACTTTTCCAAAGGTGATGAGGGACTATTCAGTTACTCGGTGGACAACTGTCGAGCCGGCGAAGTGGCGCGGGGCGTACGATCGAACCCTCGTGTGTTTGTCTCCAGGGCTATCGGGGAGCCGGAAGACGAATGGCGAACGGTTGACATCGCTAGCCTGATCGCTTTTTTCCGGAATCCAACGCAGTTCTTTATTAAGAAGCGGCTAGGGATCACTTTGTCCGGCGGCGCCGGGATGCTCGAAGAGCGTGAGCCTTTTGCGCTCGACAGCCTCACGCAATATCAGATTGAGCAGGATTTGTTGGGAAAAGCGCTTTCAGGGATGGATCTGGAGCGAGAACTTCCTCTGATCCTCGCTTCGGGTCAGCTTCCGCATGGGCACTGCGGCGCTAGTACCTCTCGCAAGCTATGCAGCGATATGGAAGCGTTCGCCGCCAACGTTGCGACGCATGTAAATGGTAAGCCACGTCTGCCGGTGATGGTCGATATGAGAATTGGCGACTGGACGTTGAGTGGGCGCATCGACGGCATCAATGAAAACGGGTTGGCTTCTTATCGCCCCGCGCCTTTACAGCCAAAGGACATGCTGAAAATTTGGATTTTGCATCTCGTTCTAAATTGCACCAGCCCGTCGTCATCGATCCTTATCGGCAAAGAATTGATGCAAGTGTATCAGCCGGTAGAAAACAGCGGCGTGGTTTTAAAGGAATTGCTTGCGCTTTACTGGCGGGGCTTGCGGGAACCATTGCGATTCTTCCCGAGAAGTTCGCACGCGTTCGCCAAAGCGACGATCGAATCGGATGGCAGAAGAGATCCTCAGACACAGGCAAACGCCGAATGGAAAGACGAACAATTGGACGCCTATCTCGATCTCGCATTCCGGAATGTGTCCGACCCGCTCGATATTGAGTGGCAGGAGCTAGCATTAAAAGTTTTTGAACCGCTCATCAAAACCCGGACAGAGACAGAGCTCTAAGCTGTGAAGGCGCGGGAAAAGTTCGATATCATCCGTTCAGCGCTGGCCAGCGAAATTACGCTCATCGAGGCGAGCGCCGGCACGGGGAAGACTTACACCATCTCCGGTTTGGTGTTGCGGCTTGTCCTCGAAAAGCAGCTCGCCATTGAAGAGATTCTGGTCACCACTTATACTGAGCTTGCTACCGCAGAGCTCCGGGACCGGATTCGCAATCTGCTTTTCCAGGCATTGACGGCCTTCCAAATCGGTAAGTCAGAGGACGAATTGATTCAGCCCCTTGTACGCCGGTACAAGTCAGATGAGCAAGCGCAGCGCCGGCTCTCAATCGCCTTGCAGAGTTTCGACGGCGCTTCCATTTACACTATCCATGGCTTCGCTCAGCGGATGCTGAGAGATAGGGCGTTTGAGAGCGGGGCGCTTTTCGATGCGGAGCTCATCGCGGATCAGAGCGATATTCTGCACGAGATCACCGATGATTTCTGGCGGAAGCATTTCTATTCGGGCGAGCCGATCGTGACCACGTTCGCCATAAAAAACGGGCTTACTCTTGAAAAGTTCTTTCGCCACATTACCGAACTTACCAAGAACCCGACACTGGTAGTTATTCCGCCACCTCTACAGGATATCGAAACTATCAAAGCCGAGTGCGCGGCGATATGGAACAAATTGCGTGACTGCTGGAACCGATGCGAGGGTCAAATCCGCACGATCTTCGAGCAAAATGCGTGGGCCAAATACACGCACGGCAACCCTGCCAAGATGGCTATTCTTCTGGCGAAGCTCGGCAAGTGTCTGTCCAATGCGGCTGGCGCTCAAGACCAGCTGGACTGCATCGAAAAGTTCGCCTTTAGCACGATTGAGAAAAGCGTGCGCGTGCGGTTTAACGCGCCTAAACACGAGCTATTCACGCTCTGCGATAGCCTGCTGAACAGCGAGAGGAAGCTCTGCGTAAGTCTGCAAGCGGAATTCTTCGCGTGGGCCCGTCAGGAAATGAAGCGGCGGAAAGTTAAACGCAACGTCCTGTCTTTCGATGACATGCTCACGCAGTTCGACGAGGCACTGAGCGGCGAGGGGGGAGAGGTGCTCGCGTGCGCAATCCGCGAGCGATTCAAAGCCGCACTGGTTGACGAGTTCCAGGACACCGATCCGATCCAATACTCGATTTTTCAAAAGATCTATGGCGGGAGAAAGATGCCGGTCTTTTTTGTCGGTGATCCCAAACAGGCAATCTACGGGTTTCGCGGCGCCGACGTTTTTACCTACATTGCGGCGGCGGCATCAGCGCCAAACCAATTCACACTTGGCAAAAACTGGCGCTCAACAACTGAGCTTGTTCGCGCTGTTAACACGCTCTTCAAACTCAACGAGCGTCCGTTCATTCTTGACGGCATCCCATTCGAACCAGTCAAAGCCGCTGGAGAATGCGATCAAGCGCCGCTGACGGTCAACGGGGTGAAAGAACCACCGCTCAAACTGTGGCTCGCAATCGAAGAAGAGCCGATCAAGAAGGAGGACGCTGACCAGTTGCTGCCGCAGGCTGTGGCGGCTGAGATTGCGCGCCTCTTAAACGGGAATGCGAATATTGGCGAACGCAAAGTCCAGCCGTGGGACATCGCGGTACTCGTTTCCAAAAACCAAGAGGCGCGCGTCATGCAGGATGCGCTGACAGATTTGGACATCCCAAGTGTGCTCTACAGTGCGGCCAATGTCTTCCAATCGCCTGAAGCCATCGAGCTGGAACACATCCTGGCCGCGGTGAGCGAACCGGGAAACGAGAGATTAATCAAGGCGGCGCTGACAACCGACACATTGGGCGTAACCGGGAACGACCTGGACGCGTTGGTGCTCGATGACCATGCGTGGGACGCGAGGCTCATACAGTTTCAAAAGTATCATCAGCTTTGGAGCGAGAGAGGTTTTATCCAGATGTTGCGGACCTTGTTGCTGGAGCAAGGTGTTCGCGCGCGGCTGCTCAGTTACCCGTCCGGCGAGCGGCGTCTTACCAACATACTTCATCTCTCCGAGCTCCTGCACGCCATTTGTGTTGAGCACCGGCTCGGAATAACGGGCACTCTCAAACGCCTTGCCGAACAGATTGAAAACCCGGATACCACGCGCTCGGAACAATACGAGCAGCGACTGGAGAGCGACGAAGAGGCCGTGCGCATCGTTACTATCCACAAGAGCAAAGGTCTCGAATATCCAATCGTCTTTTGCCCCTACAGCTGGAGTGATGCAGAACCCGGTCGGGACCAGAGTGTCATCTTTCACCAAGATGGAAAGCTTACCCTCGACCTGGAGGGATTGGAGGCGCATCGCCGAGCTCAGAGTAGCGAATCATTGGCCGAGAAAATGCGGCTGCTTTATGTGGCTCTCACCCGCGCAGAGCATCGCTGCTATGTGGTGTGGGGCGATTTCAAGTATGGCCGCAAGTCGGCGCCTGCTTACCTTTTTGGTGTCCCAAAAGCACAAGACGCTTTGGAAGAATTAGAAAGACACAGCCAGGCTGCGACAGGCGCGCAGGTCCGCGAGGAGGTCGAACTTTCTCTTGGGCGTGAAGCGGCAGTTGAAATCGCCGATTTACCCAATGTCCCGGGTCAGTCCTATAAACCTGCGCTCGCGGAGGCAGTAGAGTTGCGGCCGCGCGTGTTTGATCGAGTGATCGCTCGGACCTCGGGCATTACAAGTTTTACAGGGCTGATCCGAGGGCACGATATCGCGCCTGAGTCGCCCGACTACGACTCAGTTGAAACGGCGCAAGGCGATGAAGCCGAAGCGGAAGTTGAAGCGCCCTTGACCGGCATCTTCGCATTCCCTCACGGGACACGGTCTGGCACCTGCCTGCACCAAATTTTCCAAGAGCTAGATTTTTCTGACTTGGACAACATGCCGAACATCGTCAGCCGGAACCTGCGCGCGTTCAGTATTCGCGACTTTGACGAAGTTGTGTGCGAGATGGTTCGCAAAACGGTTTCTGTCCCGCTAGAAATTGCCAGGCCTGAGTTCACGCTTTCCCGGATTGCCGCACCGGCGCGGTTGCAGGAGATGGAATTCTATTTTCCTATGAGCGCGGTGACACCTGCCAATCTGGCGCAGGCGTTCACCGAACATCGCGAGCACTTCGACGGCGCGATCCCGTCGACTATTGATCGGTTGCAGTTCCGGCCGATGAGCGGCTTCATGAAAGGCTTTATCGATCTGGTATTCGAGTTTGAAGACAGATTCTACCTTGTGGATTGGAAGTCGAATTGGCTCGGACCCGATCTTGATGCATACGCGAGCGCCGCAATTGAAACCGAGATGACGCGAAGATTCTACACATTACAGCTCAGCATCTACACCGTCGCGCTACATCGGTTTCTCCGTGCCCGAAAGCCCGGCTATGATTATGAGAAACATTTCGGCGGCGCTTATTACCTGTTCCTTCGCGGGATTGAACCTGCCCGTCCGGAGTTCGGCGTTCATCGTATGAAACTGCGAGCGGATTTTGTCGAGAAACTCAGCACGGTGTTTACCCCATGACCAGTGAAGAAACTTTCAGCGCGCTGGATCTTCACTTTGCCGATTTGGTTGGAAGGTTATCGGACCGGCCTTGCATCGAGCTGGATTTGGCTGCGCTTCTTGTGAGCCGGCAGCGTACGGGCGGGCACATTTGTTTGCCGCTTCGCGAAATAGCCGGTCAGCCGCTGCCGGCTGTTTACCGCGGCTTGGAAAGCGCGCCGGAAGCCGACGATTGGATAGAGAAGCTTCAAGGGACGGATGTTGTCGGTGCGCCGGGAGAATTCAAACCACTGATCCTCGATGAACGGGGCCGGCTTTATCTGCGGCGTTATTGGGAGTACGAAAAGAGGCTGGCCGACATCATCAAGGCACGCCTGAAGGCCGCGCGGCCCGCCGTTAACATTGACCTTTTGAGGCAAGGGCTCGCGCGATTTTTCCCCAACAAGGGAGAAACCAATTGGCAGAAAGTGGCTGCGTTCACGGCTGTCATGAGCAATTTTTGCGTGATCACCGGCGGCCCCGGGACCGGTAAGACGCGTACCGTGGCTGCGATTCTAGCGCTCCTGCTGGAACAGGCTGGCAATGAGCGTCTTCGCATTGCTCTTGCGGCGCCAAGCGGCAAAGCGGCTGCACGCTTGAAGGAGTCCGTCCAGAACGCGAAGGCCACACTCAATTGCGCGAATGAAATCAAAGCATTTCTGCCGACAGACGCGACGACGATTCACAGATTGCTGGGCACAATTGCGGATTCGCCCTATTTTCTCCACAATGCGGACCATCAGCTGATCACTCATGTAGTGATCGTGGATGAAGCTTCCATGGTCGACCTGGCCTTGATGTCGAAGCTTTTCCAAGCCGTACCGGAAAGCGCGCGCATCATTTTGCTAGGGGACAAGAACCAACTCGCTTCAGTCGAAGCTGGTTACATCCTCGGTGACATATGCAATACCGGCGCGGCTATCCAGCTTTCGAAAGAGTTTGGAAAACTTTACGCCGCCTCAACGGGCGAGACTCTGGCGGTCAAGATGCGTCCTCGAGAAAATGTTATACAAGATGCAATCGTCGAGTTGCAGCGAAACTACCGTTTTAAGAGCGACGGCGGTATTTTCAAGTTGAGCCGTGCGATCAACGCTGGAGATGTGAAGACTGCATTTGAAGTCCTGCGCAACAAGTCTCACGGCGACGTTTCATGGCGTCTATCCCCGCCAGCGCGGTCTTTGCCGGCTGCCGTTCGCGAGAAGGTGACCGGCGCTTACAAAGAGTATCTCCAAACCGATGCGCCGGCCGAAGCGCTCGCTAAATTCGGTGAGTTCCAGATCTTATGCGCGCTGAGAAACGGGCCGTACGGAGTGGGCGAACTGAACCGGCTTGCCGAGCAAAGCCTTTCGGAAGCCGGACTCTTGGAAAGGGAAGGGCAGTGGTATCGCGGCCGCCCGGTCATGATCACGCGAAACGATTACAACCTGAAGCTTTTCAACGGAGACGTCGGCGTTGTTTTTCCTGACGCGGAAGCCAACGGTGAAATGCGTGTTTTCTTTGCATACGCCGATGGCGCGATACGCAAATTTCCGCCGTCGCGATTGCCAGCGCACGAGACCGTATTTGCCATGACTATTCACAAAAGTCAGGGTTCGGAGTTCGGTGCTGTGTTGTTGATTCTGCCCGACGACGATGCGCCGATCCTGACGCAGGAACTGATTTACACCGGCCTTACTCGCGCCAGAGATCACGTTGAGATTTGGTCGCCTGAGAGCGTGCTGCGCGCAGCTCTTTCTAAACGAGCATCACGCACTTCGGGTCTGCGTGATGCTCTTTGGAACAAACCCAACTACGTTCAGCTAACAATGTCCATCTAATCGATGTCTATCGCCCTCACGGTTTTAACAAGGTCGCAGGTTCCCGAGTGTGCTGGTCTACGATTTAGCTGCAAATGACACTAGTCATTTCAGGACACTAGACGCGACAGTCGCACCAGAAAACTGTGATTTGGGCAATTATTTTGCGCTTTTTCTTGTCCGGTAAATTGCGTAGTCGGGGCTTCGAAAAGAGGTGCGGATTCAAATGCTCAGCTCGGACATTCGCATTCGAGCAGCGGCATGGTTTAACCAAGGCGCAAAATAGCACCCCAAAAATCACGCAAAATATTTCCCAAATCACAGCGACACAAAACAAATTTAGCCAAGCCTAACTTTAGCCCATCATAACCTGCATTCCGGTCGGTTATCGTCATCCGATTTCTGCGTAAGGCTTTGTAAATCAGGTAATTACATTAATGATGGCTTAAGCAAAGAACTCAAGGCCTCTCTGGGCAACAAGCGAGTGGATAGGGAACACCAACACGTCCAACGAGCAGGGTGGGGAAGGGGAGAGTAGGGGATCGGCAGCCTAAACTTCGTGGTCAGCCGCTATTTTATATTAGAACGCGTTGGGTGATGTTATCAGTTCGAACTGTCTCCGGTCGCTGATCACACGGCTGTAAAGCGAGAGTTACTGTTACATTGATCCAGGCTTAATAGAAAAAGC
>WNFS01014001.1_pt1 | contig 11123 bp, 10 predicted proteins | sample 5400141 | NCBI WGS metagenome assembly WNFS01 (sample SAMN13153358, study PRJNA577476) | soil metagenome | isolation source: 60 cm saprolite under Madrone tree | place: USA:California | collected 2016-06-14 | reverse complement strand
CAAAATGACCATCAACTCACATTTCGACACGCAAACCAGCTGCACAGAAACGACATTTGTAATTCCGAGCGAAGCGAGGAATCTGCTTTTTCTTGAATCTTCAACGTCCCTGGATACGCTGCGAGTTGCAAGCTACGCCAACGGTTTCTGGTCGTCCGGCAACGCCGCCGCCATCGCCGCTCTCACTCGTTTATTCAATTCATCGCGCTGCTCAAACGTATACGCCGACGCATCAATCGGCTCCAGAAATTCCACAGTGATCACGCCCGGCCGAATCACCAGCGATTTTTTCTCCATCACCTTCTGCGCGCCCGCACACACCATCGGCACGATCGGCACGCCCGCTTTGATCGCCATCACCACTGCGCCGCGCTTGAATTCCTGCAAACGCCCGTCCGGACTCCGCGTCCCTTCCGGATATATCAAAAACGACTGCCCCTCCTTCATCGCTTCTGTCGCTTTTTCCAAACTCGCAACGAGCGTAAAGGCCTGTCCCGCGATCGGCCACGAAAAAAGTGATTTCTTCAGCAGAATTGCGATGCGCCGCGGAATCGCACCCACTACTGCCGGAGCATCCGCCGAACTCGTATGGTTCGCCGCGAACAAACAAGCGCCCGAGGGAATTCGCTCCAGTCCAGAAACTTTCACCCGCACACCGACCGAGCGTACAAAAAACATCACGCCCTTCACTCCGCCCCAATACAGCGCTGCCGGGTTTCGCGAAATGACCGTCCAGAGAAGGAGAGGAATCCCCACAACGATGATGTAGAGGCTGAGAAAAACCGCGACAAATAGCGAGCGCGCCATTTCAGTGAAAAATACTTTGCATGATTTGCGCGCGCTCGCGCAACTTCCTTCTCTCGCGATTACTTGGCTGTTGCGCCAATCGATTTGTCCGTCGTGCCCATCAGAATTCCCGCGCGAATCCGTTTCTGTTTTTCATTGGCGGAATCGTCTTCGGAGAGTTCAAACGAAGTCTGCGTCCCCATTTGCGGGGCCGAATGAACGACGCGCCGAATCTTCAGCCCCGCAAAACGGAAATATTCGTCGTATGGAAACGGCGTTGTCCCGCTAACGAAATTGTCGAAGAACGCTTTGCACGACGTCTTCGCCGTTTGCGTGCAAACCGCCTCGAGATCTTCGCGATCGCGATACGGTTTTCCGGTCTTGCCGAATTGTTCGTTCAACGCGCGCATCATGTCGTCGAGGCTTCGCGCATTGTTCGTCTGCTCGCGAATCCAGAGGTCAAGCAGCACGCCGATCACCGCGCCTTTCGTGTAGTACGAAACGCTATGATCCGGCTGACTGTAAATCGGATATTTCTCAAACCATGTATCGAGACTCGACTGCTCCGCGCTCTGCCAAGCGTTCGCGGGACTCGCTTCCAGCTGCGAGATTTCCTTCCCAAGATCTGCGTAGAAATGCGCCTTCGGCCAGATCCCGGTTCGCAGCAACGTGTACTTCTCGTAGGTGCTCGTCACGCCCTCGGCGAACCACAACGATTTCGTGTACTGCTCTTTCGTATAGTCCACCGTCTCCAGCGACGCCGGCCGTATCCGTTTCACATTCCACAGATGAAAAAACTCATGCGCCGCAACGGTGAGCAATCCCTCTTCCGTGCGCGCCGCAATCGCCGTCCCGTTCGCGTGCTCCATTCCCCCACCACCCACATTGTCTCCAATATGAAAAATAAACGTGTACTGCGGATATGGCGCTCCACCCATCAACGCAATTTCATAACTACAGATCTTCGTAAGCTTTGCCTCGACCTCATCGCGATGTGGGAGCGCGGCATGAACTACGACGGAGATATTCTGGACACCTGGCAGCGCGAACCGATCGAAGATTCCAATTTCAAACGGAGCATCGGCGAGCGAATCGTAGGTCATCGAGTCAACAAACCACGGCGCCGAGCCCTTCCAGCCGGCGGGAATATCGTTGAAGGCCAGTTCCAGTTCTTCGCTGCGGCGGGAGGGAGCATACATGAGAATCATGGCGGGATTGAAGAAGGCGTGTTCGGAATTGAGCTGGGAGGAGAAGGGGCCGGGCTCGTCCCAGAAGGTGTCGTACTGAAGGGTGATTGTTCCACTGCCAGTAACGCGCCAGGTTTGTTTGTCTAGTTTTTCGATGAGGAGTGGACCGGATTCGGTTGACGCTTTCACTTCGCGGATGTGGCTGGCGAAATCGCGGATTTCGTAGAGAGCATTCCATGCGGGCATTTGGACGGTGACGGAATCCTTCACGTCTGGAATCGTCATCTTGATGTGGAAGATGTGCTGTTCCGGATGCGCGAGCGAAATTTCGTACTGGATTGTTGAATACGAAGGAGTTGCGAACGCGCAAGGCAACAAGACGAAGCTAACGAATCGAAGCGGAAACGAGCAAAGGATTCGCCTCACCGCGATGAGGCTCCGGACGACGATTCGACTGTTGAGGAAAGCTTGTTTGTTAGTTTTTGGCACAGGCCGTCGAAGCTGCCGTTGGACATGATGAGGAAGAGGTCTCCGCTCTTTCCGTTGGACGCGAGATGTTCGGTAATGGCTTCCGCGCTGCCGAGAACTTTGGCTTCGATTCCGAGTTTGCGTACGTCCGCGGCAACGGATTCGGGATCGAGGCGGTTGTCGTCGCCGAGCTGCTTTGCGTTGTGCACGCCGCCGAGAATCACTTTGTCGGCCGTGGCGAGCGACTGCGGCAGGGCTTCCTGGAAGACTTTGCGGCGCATCGAGTTCGAACGGGGTTCGAGAATGGCCCAAAGGCGTCGGCCGGGCCAGCGGCCGCGGGCGGCGGCGATGGTCGCGCGGACGGCGGTGGGGTGATGCGCAAAATCGTCGACGACGAGAATGCCGCCGAATTCACCTTTAACGTCGAGGCGACGCTTTACGCTTTTGAAAGTTTTGAGAGCTTCCTGAATCTTGGCGACCGGAATGCCGCGGCCTTGCGCGACGATGATGGCGGCGAGGGCGTTCAACACGTTGTGTTTACCGGAAGCGGCGAGATGGAATTTGCCAAAAGCATTGCCGTTGCGGAAAAGTTCGAAGTGCATGCCATCTTCGGATGCGACGGGTTCGCCGGCGATCCACTCGTTTTCTTTGGCGAAGCCGTACGTGTGTACTGGACAAAATGCTTTTTCCGCCGCAGCGCGCAATTCGGGACCGGAATCCTGAGTATCGCCCCAGATGACGACGCTGCCGTTGCGCGGAACGAGATTTACCAGGCGCTTGAAGGCTAGTTGATAGGTTTCAAAATCGCGATAGATGTCGGCGTGATCGAATTCGAGCGAGGTGATGACGAGATCATCTGGATGATAGTGAAAGAATTTGGGGCCGCGATCCCAGAAAGCGGTTTCGTATTCGTCGCCTTCGAGAATCATTTCGCTGCCTTCGCCGAGGCCATAGCTTTTGCCGAAGTTCTCCGCTACGCCGCCGACGAGAAAAGTCGGCTGCTTTCTGGCAACGTGAAAAATCCATGCAAGCATAGCGGTCGTGGTCGTTTTGCCGTGCGTGCCGCTGACGACGATGGAATGTTTTCCGGGAAGGAATACTTCTTCGAGTGTTTCGGGCAGCGACCGATACGGAATCTTTTTTTCGAGCGTTTCTTCGAGTTCGGGATTGCCACGCGCAATGATGTTGGCAACGATGACGAGGTCCGGCGCGGGTTGCAGATGAGCCGCGTCAAAACTGTGATTGTACGGAATGGCGAGCTTGTCAAGAAAAGTTGAGGCTGGGGGATAGACGCCGGAATCCGAGCCGGTGATTTGATAGCCACTTTCTTTCAACATGCCCGCGAGAGGCGACATGGCCGAGCCGGCGATGCCGATGATGTGGATGTGCTTGGTCGAGGTCATGGGATAACAGCGGTCTCCAGGAATTCGAGAGTGCCACTTCCCTCAGCATTCAGGCGGGCGCGGATTCCGAGTGGAACGGTGAGTATGGGACGCGGCGTGTGGCCAACCGCCGCACCGTAAACAATTGGAACTCCGAGCGGTTTCAAGATTCGCTCACAGATTTCTTTTGCGGTTGAGCTTCCCGCGACGGGCGGTTGGCAATCCGGAAATTCGCCAAGGATGATGCCGACGACATCGCGAAATTTCCCCGCCTGCATTAGATGCATAAGGGTGCGATCGATTTGCCAGGGCTTCATACCGCGATCTTCAAGGAGGAGAATGCAGCCGGTCGTATCGAGCGCCCAGGGCGTGCCGAGGGAAGTCTCGATGAGGTTCATGCAGCCGCCGAGGACAATGCCTTCGGCAAAGCCGCCAAGAATCGATTCACCCTGCAAATTCAATTTCCACGCAGGTGACAAGCCGGATACCGCGGATTCGAACGACGGTCTGTCATAGCCCCTCGGAGCATTGGCGCCCGCATCGAGGCCGGCACCGACCATGGGGCCGTAAAGACTGGTCCAATGAAATTTTTGCCAAAGGAGAATTTGCAAGGAGGTGACGTCGCTATAGCCCACGATGCATTTGGGAGGCAGACTGTGCTCGGCCCAGAGTTCATCGAGCATGTAATTGGAACCGTAGCCGCCGCGGAGCGCAATGAGCGCCGAAATTTCGGGGTCGTGCAGGAGCGTACGAAAATCTTTGAGGCGTGAGGCGGTCGAAGCGGAAAAGTAAGCCTGCGATTGCCGCGAGAATCCATCTTGCGGATCGAAACCGAGGTTCCGAATTTCCTCGAGACCGCGTTGGACGCGGGTTTCTTCAGCGGGGGAAGCGGGCGCAAAAATGCCGACGCGTGAACCCTTTCTGACTGCAGCCGGTTTAACCGATTGCCAAATGGCCCGTACCTCGGCGCGTGTGATGGAGGGAGCCATCAGGAGTTCTGCCTTTCCGCGGGAAGCATTTCATAGGCGAGGCCGAGTTCGCAGAGTCTGGAAGTGACTTTTTCCTGTTGACGCTGACTAAGGTCGGCTTCGAACTGCAGGATGTGCTTGGCGTCAACGAGGGAGACGCTCATTTGATCGAGCGGCAGTTTCATTTCGCCGAAGAGTTGATGAATTTCGGGCAGCAGACCAGACGCGTTTTCAGAACTGATGCGAAAGAGGAGATAGTGCGAACGGAGCTTGAAGAATTTCTCGATTTGGACGAGAACGACCAGTCCGAAGAGCATCATGACGCAGACGAATCCGGAAACTTTGTACAGTCCGGCGCCAGCGGCCATGCCCATGGCGGCTTCGAGAAAGATTGTTGCAGCAGTGGTTGCGCCAAGGACGCTTCCCTTGTCGCGAATGATGACACCGGCGCCCAGGAATCCAATCCCCTGGACGATGTTCGAGGCGATGCGCGTAGTGCTGGTGTCGCCCGTCATTTTCGCGAATTCAACGGAAACGATAGTGAAGAGTGCGGCCGCCGTGCAGACAAAGAGACTTGTGCGGAGGCCAGCGGGGCGCTTACTGCGAATGCGCTCGATGCCAATGAGTGATCCGAGCAGTCCAGCCCAGAGCAGGCGGTAGATGATGGTAGAGAGAGGAAGCATTTTCTTTGTGGCGCGCACCGGTCCCCTGCGCTACAGAAAAATTAACACGAGAACTAGCTTACAGGCTTACTTTCGAGACGCGCGGTGCCCATAGGCGAAAGGGCGGCACATTTGAAATCGAAGAGCACAGGCAGGAATGCCTGTGCCACCAAAAAACTGAGCACGTTAGAGTTTGAATTGACTCAATTTCAAAATGTGGCGTGCCCTGGCGTGTATCTCTTTGGTCTTGAGGCGCGCGAGACGGCGCGGACCGAACTCTTCCACGGTGAAGCTGCCCATTACGGTGCCATAGACCATGGCGCGACGCATTGCGGCGTCGTTCTTCTGCCCGCAGCCCGCCAGATAGCCCATAAAACCGCCAGCGAACGCGTCGCCGGCTCCGGTGGGGTCGTGAGGCTCTTCGAGGGGGAATGCCGGCACGCAGAAGACCCCGTTTTTGTCGACGAGAAGTGCGCCGTATTCACCGCGCTTGATGACCAGCGCGCTTGGGCCCATTTTGAAGATGCGGCGCGAGGCGCGCAGGAGGTTGTGTTCGTTCGAAAGCTGGCGAGTTTCTGAATCGTTGATGACGAGGATGTCGATGTGTTTGAGAGTTTCTTTTAGATCGTCGGGCGTGCGCTCGATCCAGTAATTCATGGTGTCGAGGGCGACCACTTTGGGGCGCTTTTTTACCTGGTGCAAGACGCTGCGCTGGAGATTTGGCGCAATGTTGGCGAGGAAAACGTATTTCGCATCGACGTATTTCACGGGGAGCTTCGGATTGAAATCGGCGAAGACGTTTAGCTCCGTGGTAAGAGTCACGCGTTCGTTGAGGTTTTCGGAGTAACGCCCCGCCCAGAAAAAGCATTTTCCAGTGGCACGTTCAAGGCCAGTGGTGTCGATACGACGGCCGTGAAATATTTTTTCGTCCGTGGCGGTGAAATCGTCGCCGACGATTCCGACGAGATTGACGTGAGTGAAATAGCTGGCGGAAAGCGCGAAATAGGTGGCGGCACCGCCGATGATGCGGTCCTCTTTTCCGTATGGGCTTTCGATGCCATCGAATGCGACAGAACCTACGACGAGCAAGGACACAGAGTTCTCCTCTTCAGAAGTTTACGAGATGTATTTCCCGATGATGGCCGAAAGATTCTTCTTTGTAGCTTTGGGGACGAGCTTTGGATTGACGGACTCGTGATCGGAATGCCAGCAATCGTAGTCGGTGATCATGGCGATGGTGCCGTAGCAGAGTTCGGCCTCGCGGGCGAGCTTAGCTTCCGTGACGTTGGTCATGCCAATGACGTCGAACTCCATTTTGCGGTGCATGTGGGCTTCGGCGAGCGTGGAGAATTGCGGGCCCTCCATGCAGATGTACGTGCCTTTGCGATGGACAGGGACGGCGCAGTGCACGCTGGCGTCAGCGAGGACGCGGGAGACGTGCGCGCAGGTGGGCTTGTCGAACGTGACGTGGGCGACGAGACCCTTGCCGAAAAAAGTTGAGCCGCGGCCTTTAGTGCGGTCAACGAATTGGTCGGCGACGAGAAATTCGCCTGGGCGGAGATCTTCTTTGAGGGAGCCGACAGCGCTGACGGAGATGATGCGTTCGACGCCGAGAAGTTTTAGCGCGTAAACATTGGCACGGTAATTGATTTCGCCCGGCAGAATGCGATGGCCACGCGCGTGGCGTGCGAGAAATGCGACCTGCTTCCCTTCCAGCGTTCCGACGACGATAGCGTCGGATGGATCGCCGAACGGAGTCTTGATGCGGACTTCGCGGGCGTTGGTAAGGCCCTGCATGGCGTAAAGGCCACTGCCGCCGATAACGCCGATGGTGGCGTGGGGCTTGGTCGACGGTCGTCTCTTAGGTGATTTCGGCATTCATTTGGCTCCGGCGTAAAACTCAAAAACAAAAGAACAATCAAAAGAACGGGTCTGAAGACCCGCCACTACACAGACGGTTACGATGCATCGCCGGGCGCGCGTGATTCATCGATGGACGTCCGCTCCCTCGAGTAGTTCCGAGACCGCGGTGAATGGATCTTTTTTGCGTTGCGCGACTTCGGCGGCCATGCGATCCAGGCGCTTTTCACCTTCGGCGCCGTGGAGGACTTGTTCGAGCAAGCGCGATTCGAGCAGGCCGAGGAGGCGATTCTTCCAATGCTCTTGATGCTTTTTTTCGCGCTGTCCGCTGGATTCGAAATGGATGCGGAACTTCTCGATGGCGGCGGCGAGGGCGTCGATGCCGGAGTTCTCCGTGGCGACAGTTCGAATGACGGGCGGATGCCAGCCGTCCCGCGGCATGACAAGCGAAAGCATGGCGTGGAGCTGCTCTTCGAGGCGGTCGGCGCCTTCGCGGTCGGCCTTGTTGAGGACGAAAATGTCCGCGATTTCCATGAGGCCCGCTTTCATGGATTGAATGTCATCACCGAGGCCAGGAACGAGGACGACGACGACACAATCGGCGAGGCGGACGATGTCAATTTCATCCTGGCCGACGCCAACGGTTTCGATGAGGATCTGTTTTTTGCCTGCGGCGTCCAGGACGAGTGCGACTTCGGCAGTGGCTCGCGAAAGACCGCCGAGAAAACCCCGTGTGGCCATAGAGCGGATGAAAATGCCGGCATCGCCGGCATGGCTCTGCATGCGGATGCGGTCGCCGAGGATCGCACCGCCGGAGTACGGGCTGGTGGGATCGACGGCGACGACTCCGACTTTTTGGCTGGCTTTGCGGTATTGAGCGGCGAGACGGTCGACGAGCGTGCTTTTGCCGGTGCCAGGAGCGCCGGTGATTCCTGAGAGATAGGCGGCGCCAGTGTGCGGGAAAAGAATCTTGAGTAGGGCTTCGGAGTCGGGCGCGTGATTTTCAATGGCGGTGATAGCGCGCGAGACGGCGCGGACTTCACCGGCGCGGATTTGTTGCGCCCAGGATTCAATTGGCGCAGACATGATTTTTCCGGAGGCCACAGACGGGCGCAAAAGGCATGGTTCTATTATGCGGGAGTCGCGAGATAAATTCAGCCGACGGATGAGTTGGTGGCGCGTTTTACATCGAAGAGCGCAGGCCCTTCCAGGGTAAACAAGAGTGCCTACGCTACTCTACCTTTTGCCCAGAAGCTGGCGGGCAATTACCAATTTTTGGATTTCGCTGGTGCCTTCGCCGATGGTGCAGAGTTTGACGTCGCGGTAAAACTTCTCGGCGGGATAGTCCTTGATGAAGCCGTAGCCGCCGTGAATTTGTACACATTCATTGGCAACGCGGACAGCGACTTCACTGGCGAAAAGTTTGGCCATGCTGGATTCGCGCGTGAAGCGTGCAGATTTTTGATCGGCGTGCCATGCGGACTGGTAAACGAGGAGGCGCGCGGCTTCGACTTCGGTTGCCATGTCTGCGAGTTTGAACTGGATGGCCTGAAATTCGCTGATAGCTTTGCCGAATTGCTTGCGTTGTTTGGCGTAGCTGGTAGCGGCGTCGAGCGCTCCCTGGGCCATGCCGAGCGCGAGGGCGGCGATGGAAATGCGGCCGCCGTCAAGGATCGCGAGGCTGCCGGTGAAACCTTCGCCTTCGGGGCCGAGGAGATTAGCGGCGGGAACGCGGCAATCGGTGAAGATGATTTCAGACGTGTCGCTGGCGCGGAGGCCGAGCTTGTTTTCTTTTTTCCCGGGACGAAAGCCGGGCATGCCTTTTTCCAGAATGAAAGCGCTGATGCCGTGCGAACTTTTGGATTTGTCGGTTACGGCCATGGCGACGCAGGTGTCGGCGTAATGACCGTTGGTGGTGAACGTCTTTGAACCGTTGAGGATGTACGCGTCGCCACTGCGAAGGGCCGTCGTGCGAGTGCCGCCGGCATCGGAGCCGGCTTCTGGTTCGGTGAGCGACCAGGCGCCGATCTTTTTCCCCTGCGCTAGCGGGACGAGATATTTCTGTTTTTGCGCTTCGGTTCCGAATTTGTAAATGTGATTCGAGCAGAGCGAATTGTGCGCGGCGACGATGATGCCGATGGAGCCGTCCACGCGCGAGAGTTCTTCGATGGCAATGACGTATTCGATGTAGCCGAGGCCGGCGCCGCCATATTGTTCGGGGAAAATGATGCCGAGGAGACCCATTTCGGCAAGCTTGGGCATGATTTCGATCGGGAAATGGGAGACTTCGTCCCACTCCATCACGTGGGGCGCGATTTCGCCTTCGGCAAATTCTCGGATGCTCTTGCGGAGTTGCTGCTGCTCAGAGGTAAAAGAGAAATCCACGCTGCCCCCGGGGAGTAAGTGTTATCTATAGCCAACCAAAGATAATTTTATAACGAGGCGCAGCGCGATTGCGAGGCAGTTTGGAAATGTGTGCTCACGCGCGAGCGGGACGGGATTTGGCGACAACGTCGCGAAGGACGTGAATGGCGCGTTCACAGCCAGGGCGGTCGACGTCGCAGTGGGTCACGAAGCGGACGGAGTAGACGGCGGTGTCGAGCGCCCAGATGCCGTGGGGCTGCAGAGCTTCGCAGAGTTGGACGGCGTTGAGGCCGGTGGACTCGCAGTCGAAGATGACGATATTGGTTTTCACGGACGCGGGTTCGATTTGAAGGCCGGAGATTTTCGCGATCTCGCGCGCGAGGAATTGGGCGTTGGCGTGGTCTTCGTGGAGGCGCTTGGGGGATTCTTCGAGCGCGAGAAGGCCTGCGGCGGCGAGGACGCCGGCCTGGCGCATGCCGCCTCCAAACATTTTGCGATAGATACGGGATTTGTCGATGAAGGCTTGCGAGCCGACGATCATCGAGCCGACGGGCGCGCCGAGTCCTTTGGAAAGACAGAACATCACGGAGTCGAGACTGCGTGTCATGTGCGCGACAGATTCACCGAGTGCGACGGCGGCGTTGAAGACGCGCGCGCCGTCGAGATGAACTTTGAGATTGGCGACGGCTTCGATTTTTTGCCAGGTGAGGATGCCGTCGCCGGCGCGCGCGATGCGCGGCATGCAACCGGCGATGGCAGACATCGAGGCGAGTTCGTAGAGATTTACGTGGCTGCGCTCTTCGCAAATGACTTCGTCGCCGTGATGCGTCCACACCTTGATGGCGATGAGGTTGCCCATACATCCCGTAGGAACGAAGAGTGCGGCTTCTTTGCCGAAGATTTCGGCGGCGCGTTTTTCGAGGCGGTTGACGGAAGGATCTTCGAGGTAGACGTCGTCGCCGACTTCGGCTTCAGCCATGGCGCGGCGCATCGCGGGTGCGGGGCGCGTGACGGTATCGCTGCGGAGGTCGACGATGTTTGCGGGTTGGGAGTTGGACATTCTGCGATTACCCCTGTGCTGGATTTGCTAGCCGAGCAGTTCGACGAACACTTCGTTCGAGATGCTGAGTTTTTCGGGCGCGAGTCGGACGAGGTTGCCGCGGCGTTCGATAAGTCCGGCGGATTCGAGCGGCGGAAGTTTTGCGCGCAAGGCCGCCGCGTACGACGGTTCGAACTGGTCGAGATTGATGCCGGCGAGTTGGCGGAGGCCGAGGAACATTTCTTCCTCGTGGGCTTGGTCGATTGTTACGGCTTCGATTTTTTGCCAGGTGAGGATGCCGTCGCCGGCGCGCGCGATGCGCGGCATGCAACCGGCGATGGCAGACATCGAGGCGAGTTCGTAGAGATTTACGTGGCTGCGCTCTTCGCAAATGACTTCGTCGCCGT
>WNFS01004069.1_pt1 | contig 11127 bp, 10 predicted proteins | sample 5400141 | NCBI WGS metagenome assembly WNFS01 (sample SAMN13153358, study PRJNA577476) | soil metagenome | isolation source: 60 cm saprolite under Madrone tree | place: USA:California | collected 2016-06-14 | reverse complement strand
AATCTGGAAAATCTCCCTACAGACGCGGTCGGGAGCGCGCAACTGTGCTGAATCAATGAGCAAGTCCAGGGCGACGGTGGATTCGTTGCGGTAGCGCTCGGCGAAACCACGCATCAAATCGACCAAATCGGCACTCTGGACCCGGAGCGGGCGAAGGTCCGTAACGATCTGGCGCAACTCCGCACCCTCATTCTTAACGGTCTGCTGGAGACTGGCGAGGCCGCTGACGGCTTGGTCTGGCGCGCCGGGTACCCGGCGGCGCAGGACATCCAACTGGATTTCGACGCTCAAAAGGGTCTGAAGAATCCCGTCGTGCAGGTCGCGTGCAATGCGGCTGCGCTCGGCTTCGATGGCGCGGGCGCGTAAGTGCCTCAAAAGAAAGATGTTCTCGAGAGTGGGAGAAATGTGACCGGCGATGCTTTCAAGCCAGGCTAGGTCCTGTTTTTGGAATGGCTTACGGCCATTAAGCAGGAAAATCCGGCCACTCGCCTCCGCTCCCTGATCGAAGGCCACTGTCAAGAATGAGCGCACCTTGAGTTCCTGCTGGGCAGGTCCCGGCAATCGTGGCAAATTCTTGATCACTCTACCGTTGCGCCGGTCCCAGCCGAATCCGGCCCCCGCCCCATTAAGCGAGTTCCAGCAAATGGCAGCGTCCAAATCGTCGAGCAAGAAGCCGTCCGTACGCGAAAGGGGCATGCTTTCCGGCACTAGCCGCTCACTTTCGCCAGCTTTCAGATGCCAGAGGAAGATCCGCTCCAGATCGGTATCGCGGTAGAGCAAGAGAGCCTCTTCGGCCTGGAAGGTGCTCGCGAGCTCGTCGAGAAAGAGCCGCAGCGATTCCGCCAGCCCTTGATCCACTTGCATGGTCGCATTGATGCGCGAGAAGAAATCGATTTGCGTCACAAACCGGCGGTTGAGGTCGCCGAGGTAAGCGAGGCCCGCGCCACCGGCAAAAGTTCCAGCCAAAAGGCCAAGCCATGCGACTACGCGCATCCAGTCCAATTCGCCGCGACCCGCGGTTCGCAACACCAGGACGAGGGCGATAGCTCCGGCAAGCGGGACGGTCAAGTCCAGGCCCCAGCGAATGCCACCCGCGTAGCAGATGAACATGAAGGGAAACCACACCGGTACCGTGGAGGGACTGATATAGATGAAATATCCCAGGGCGAGCAAATCGCAAATCAGCGGCAAATGCCAAGAGCGTTTGCGGAGCAGGCGCTCCAGTTGGGTCACAAGGAGCGCCGCGATCAAATAAGCAATCAGAAATGAAACGGAACGCCGCAATTCATTCGAAGGCCGCCGCTCTAATACAGCGAGCAGCGCCAACAGAATGAATACGGGTCGCGCGTAAACAATCTGCCGCTCGAAATGGTGACGGTCCGTCTGATGAGGGCTCATGCGCGGGAACGATTGTCCTATCCATTCAGTCTAACAAGATGCGAGATGTTCGTGGCGGGGCGGTTTCCAGGGTGCAACGGTGACCTGCTTGAGCTGGCGGACGGTTCGATGAGCACGTCGCAACATCCGACATGAAGCGGCGGTGGCTACTTTTCGAGGCGCGGGAATTAGCGTAAACTAGGGTAGTTCGACGGATGGTGGGAGTAGCTCAGCTGGTAGAGCGTCGGTCTGTGGCACCGAATGTCGCGGGTTCAATCCCCGTCTCCCACCCCAACCTTCAGAGACATTTCATACCGCGTGCTGCTTCGCTTGCGAGATTGCTTTCGACTTCACTCGCGCTGTTACCTAGAGGCGCTCCAGGAGCAGGAGTTTAATCGATCCCGCAGACGGCGCGCGCATTAGCGACGACGGTCGCCAGGTCATGGAGTTTGGAAAAGACGGCAGTAATTCCGCAAGAGAGTGCGCTCTTTTCCATCTTCATGCTGTAGTCCGCTGTCAGCATGAAGATTCGCAATCCAGGCATGACTTCCATGAGTTCCTGAGCCAATTCTATGCCACCGACGTCCGGCAGCGAGAGGTCCAGGATCGCCAAGTTGGGAGACAGGCACTTTGTTTTGTCCAAAGCTTCAACTCCGTTTGCAGCTTCCGCAAAGGCATCGAATCCGTTGCCATGATCGAAAACTTCAAGGAGTTGTTTTCGGAAAACGATGTCTTCTTCGACGATGAGGACTGTAGGCATGGATGACCCCGTTCTAGAACTCTCCCTCGGGAGAAGTTCACACACACAATTCGCTCCAAGAGTTCAAACGCCGGCGTGCGCGAGAGGCGCCGGCTTGTTCTGCAAAGACGGTAGCCTGGCCCCGCCGCACAAATCCGGGACCAGCATCTATGAGCAACTTCGAGTGGCGACAGATTCTGCGGTCTTCTTGTAGACTGAATAGGAACCTGCAGTCCAAATCTTCAGAAAGCAAGACTTCCAGCAAGACCGTAGATAAGTGACTAGGTGTGTAAAGATATTGTAGAATTGTTGCAATACCCAAGAATACGTACGTTGGCCTAGACATAGGCTGTGCGTGCGTATGCCCCGCAAATCAGAGAAATCCTTGCAACTCCAGACGTGTAGATGTATGAGTAGTGTCGTGAATACGTACGTAATCACATAAGACTTACGGAACCGCAGTTTAAGATTCACGGGGAGTCCGTCAGCGAGCACCTGTCCTCGGCCCTACAGCACTTTCTCTTGTCATCTTTCTTTCACCCCAGCTAATCGCCTCTGGGAGAGACACCATGAATCTGCTGAGCGAGTGGTTGTCGTCAAACGCACTCATGCCGCACGGATTCTGTTACCACTGGAAACCAGCTCTAATTTGGCTCCACTCGGTATCTGATGCCCTGATTGCCCTGGCCTATTTTTCCATCCCCATCGCTCTAATCCACCTCGTGCGCAAAAGGCGAGATATTCCATTCAGTTGGATGTTCGTTTGTTTCGGCGTCTTCATTGCCGCATGTGGCGCGACGCACCTGATGGAGGTGTGGACGCTGTGGATTCCTTCTTATTGGTTTTCGGGAGGGGTCAAAGTCATTACCGCTCTGGCCTCAATACCCACCGCCGTTTCTCTCGTCCGTCTTGTTCCTCAGGCATTGAGCCTGCCTAGTCCTGAGGCAATGAGAGCTGCGAATGAAGAGCTGATTCGTCAAGACGCCGTTTTGAAAAAGAGCGAAGAGCGATTTCGGCAGATGGCTGAAAACATTCAGGAGATATTTTGGATGATGAATCCGGTGACCAAAGAAGCTACGTATGTGAGTCCGGCTTTTGAACAAATTTGCGAGACGCCGTTAGAGGCGCTGCATTTAAATCCAACCTCCTATCGCGAGCTGATTCATCCCGAGGACCGGCAACGAGTCCTGGCAGGCCTTGAGAAGTTGGAGAGGTCCAATCGACTCGAAGAGGAATTTCGCTTCGTATGCCCGAGCGGAGCCGTGAAATGGCTGAGGGCTATTGGATTTCATGTCAAGGATTCGGCCGGCGCAATTCGGAGCTTTGTTGGGACGGTTCAGGAAATCAAGGCTCGCAAAGAGATGGAAGTGGTGTTGCGCGAGAGTGAGGACCGCTATCGCGATTTGGTTGAGCATTCGACCGATCTGATCTGCACATACAATCTGGAGGGACAGCTCCTCTCGGTCAACGAGCTGCCAGCCAAACTTCTCGGATATTCGCGGGAAGAGCTGCTTAAGAAGCCCATGCGGGAATTTCTGCTGCCGGAAGCGCGGGCGCAATTTGATGAGTCACTCGTGGGCATCAAGAAAGACGGCTTCGTCAAAGGTCTAATGGTGGTTCTGACCAAAACCGGCGAGCGAAGAATCTGGGAGTACCACAACACTCTTAGGACGGACGGGGTAAGCACTCCGGTCGTTCGCGGGGTCGCCCATGACGTAACGGACCAAAAACGCATAGAGAGGGCGCTGCGGCTTTCGGAAGAAAAATTCTCGAAAGCATTTCTCGCCAGTCCGTATGCCATCATTATTTCCACGATGGAAGACGGCAAGCTGCTCGATGTGAACGATAGTTATGTCCGGATAATGGGGTTCTCCCGCGAGGAATCCATTGGCCGCACATCATCCGAGCTCGGGTTACGGAGTCCCAACAGAGAAGACATCCTGAACGAATTCAGGCTGACCGGGCGAGTGCGATCCAGGCAAATCGCCCTTCAAACGAGGGCAGGAAAACTACTCATCGTTAACTACTCGGGTGAACTTATCGAAGTAGGAGGCCGCAAATGTCTGCTCTCTGTTTGCGAAGATATAACCGAACGCAAACGAGCCGAAGAAGACTTGCGGCGCCTTTCGGGACAGCTCTTGCGTTCGCAGGACGAGGAACGCCGCAGCATCGCGCGCGACCTGCACGACTCCACGGGACAGAATCTCGTCGTTCTGGCGGCCTCCCTGGCTCAGCTCCAGGATTCCATTCCTTCGGCTAGTAGAAAGTCTCGAATGCTTGTTTCTGAATCTCAAGCTCTGGCGGATCAGTGCATTCGTGAAGTCCGCACTTTGTCCTATTTATTACATCCGCCGATGCTAGAAGAGGCCGGGCTAGAGGATGCCATCTGTCTCTACGCAGAGGGCTTCACGAAGCGCAGCGGAATCCTGGTTCAACTGGAAATTGCCCCGCAGTTCGGGCGGCTTGAACGAGATACGGAGTTGACTCTCTTTCGGGTGGTTCAAGAAAGCCTTACGAACGTCCAGCGGCATTCGGGAAGCCTGCGGGCCAAAATACGAATTGTCCGCGACCCTGGAAAGGTCACGATGGAGATAAGCGACAGTGGCAGTGAAATTCCTGGGAACCGGCGAAACGGAAAAGCACCATTTGGGCTTGCAGTTGGCATCGCCAGCATGCAGGAGCGAGTGAAGCTTATCGGTGGCCCGCTTGAAATTGATTCCAGTTGCAGCGGCACAATGGTGCGCGTGACGGTGCCGGTCAATGGGTAGAGCCGCGAAGAAACTGTACATCCTGGTGGCGGACGACCACGAACTCGTGCGGCGCGGCATACGAGGCCTCCTTCGCGCACCACGCGGCTGGAAGGTAGTCGGCGAAGCTGCCAACGGCCGGGAGGCAATAGAGAAAGCTAACAAGCTGAGACCAGACATAGCCATTGTTGATCTCACAATGCCAGATCTAGATGGATTGCAGGCGACGCGCAAAATTCGAGAAGAATCCCCGGCGACCAAAGTTGTGGTCCTCACGATGCATGAATCCGACCAAATGGTCCGCCGGGTTTTGGACGCGCTCCCGGGTACGTCCTGAAGTCTGATCTCGCAACTCATCTGGTGAAGGCGGTAAGAGACGTGTCTACGGGCAAGCTCTTCCTCGCCCCCAAAGTATCCGACATCGTATTGAAGGGCTTTCTCAAGACCGGCAATCAACCGGAGGCGGCGGAACAGTCGCAGGCCTGGCCAACTCCACGCGAGGTTGAAATTATTCGACTTGTGGCTACAGGAAAAGCGAATAAGGAGATTGCCGCGCAGCTAGGGATTACGGTGCGGACGGTGGAGACTCACAGGGCAAAGATCATGAATAAGCTTCACCTGCATTCCGTCGCCGAGCTCATTCACTACGCAATTCGCAGCAAGATCGTTTCGGAGCGAAACATTTTGGAATAAGGGGAACAGCGGGGCATTGGTTCATTTCTTGCCTGTCACTCACTTCATTTTCCACAAAATATCAAATCCACTTTGTATTTTTGAAACACGCGATCGGCAGTGAGCAGTGTCATTTCTTCGGAGAGTGCTTGGGCAATAAGCATCCGGTCAAACGGGTCACGATGATGTACAGGCAGTTCGCCCGCGCGCAGTGCGTGTTCGTGTGTGATATCCAATGCGCGCAATGCCCATGCCCTAAGCGCATGAGGAATGTATTCCGAAGGCGCCTTTGGGAGAGGCAGTGAACCGAGCGCGAACTTGAAAGCAATTTCCCACGAGCCTACGGCCGAGAAATACAGCTCCGATGTTGAGGATTTGAGTATCTCTTGTGCGGCGGGGTTAAGTTTGTATTCCTCGGACAGAGCCCAGAGAAACACGCTTGTATCTAGCAAGAACTTCATGCGTTCTTTTTTGTTTTTCGGGAGCGCTTCTTCTTGCGGCCTTCGAACAAATCGAGTAGTGCATCGGGCAAAGGTGCGTCAAAATCAGCCGGGACGCTAAACTGGCCGCGAAAAATCCCCAATACGCGCTGCGTCTTTTCTGGAGGTACGGGAACCAGCCGTGCGACCGGAACGCCACGGTTGGCGATAGTAATTTCCTCGCCCGCAGCTACGCGGCGCAGCAGCCGCGAAAACTGCGTTTTCGCTTCGTGAGTGTTCACCGCTTTCATGTCACCATACTAGACTAAGTTACTGGACTAAGTCAACTTAAGGGATTCCTGCCATTTCGCATCTCATGGGCCCAGCGATATTTAGCCTTTCTGGTGCGCAACGCGCGGCAATAGAGAAACGCCATTCGCGTTCCGCATTTCGCAATTCTCGGATTCTTGCCTATCATGAATCATGACCAGCATCCGTTGCCGCGGTGTACTCTTCGATCTGGACGGCGTGTTGGTGGATTCCACGCCCGCTGTGGCCCGGGTCTGGGCTGGGTGGGCGCAGGAACACGGTTTTAATCCCGATGAAGTTGTCAAAAAGGCGCATGGCCGCCCCAGCATCACAACCATTCGCGAACTCCTCCCGCATGCGGATCACTCTGTTGAGGATCGTGAAGTGGAGCGCCGGGAGATCGCTGACGTGGAGGGGGTCATTCCATTGCCAGGCGCAATGGAATTGCTGAAAGTACTTCCGCTCGAACGCTGGGCGATCGTGACTTCCTGCACCCGGGCGTTGGCAAACGTGCGTATCGCCGCAGCAGGATTGCCGTGGCCTCGGCATTTGGTCACCTCCACCGATGTGAACCATGGCAAGCCTGACCCCGAGCCCTACCTGAAAGGGGCGCAGATGCTTGGCGTACCTGCGAAGGAGTGCATTGTTATCGAGGATGCTCCTGCAGGCATCCGCGCCGGCAAAGCTGCGGGAGCGCGCGTCCTGGCATTACGCACCACCGCAATCGATGCAGAACTCCAACAGGCTGGCGCGGATTGGATCGTCGATGACTGCGCCGGAATTTTTCTGCAATCCTCCGCGGCCGACGAAGACTTTTTGCTCCTCGGCCGTCGAACAAAATAGTCCAGGGTTTCGTGGAAACAGGTAGAATCTCAGCTTCGCCAAATCACAAATACTAGTCTGTTCGGAGGAAAGAAAGATGATTCGTGTGAAAAACCTGAGCGTGCTACTTGCGCTTGCCTTGTCCACCGCCGCTCCTGCCACAACAGCACGCGGGCAAGATAAAGATGCCAAACCTGCCGACAAGCCCGCCGAAACCGCCCCCGCTGCGCCACCAAAAGAAGAATCTTCCGTCACTGAGCACAACATCAAAATCGGCGGCCAGAACGTTCCCTACAAAGCGACCGCGGCAACCATTCTCTTGAAAAACGAAAAGGATGAACCGACTGCGCTGGTCTATTACACCGCCTACACGCGCAGCGACGTTAAGGATCTGAGCCAGCGCCCCGTCGCGTTCGTTTACAACGGCGGTCCGGGCTCTTCCTCCGTATGGCTGCACATGGGTTCGTTTTCGCCGCGACGCGTTATCACCGTGAACGCCGATGCCACGCCTCCTGCTCCTTACAAGCTCTCCGAGAATCCGCACTGCCTCCTCGACAAAACAGATTTGGTCTTTCTCGATCCCGTGGGAACCGGGTTCAGCCACGCCGTGGGAAAGGCACAGGACAAGGACTTCTGGGGCGTCGATCAAGACGTCAAGTCACTGGCGCAATTCGTCAACACCTACGTCAGCCGCACGGGCCGGTGGAATTCCCCAAAGTTTCTCATCGGTGAAAGCTACGGCACCTTCCGCTCCGCTGCACTTTCCAATTATTTGCAATCGCATGACGGCCTGTACTTCAACGGTATCGTGCTGATCTCTTCCGTTCTGAACCTCGGAACGATTTCCTTTAATCCCGGCGAAGACATGCCGTACATTTTTTACTTGCCCAGTTACACCGCAACTGCCTGGTACCACAAGGTATTGAAGGAACGGCCTGACAATTTGAGTTACTTTCTCGAGGAAGCGCGCAAGTATGCGCAAACCGATTACGCGGATGCCCTGATGAAAGGTTCCAAGCTTGGCGAGGCGGAAAAGGCCACTGTTGCCAAAAGACTTTCTCGCTTTACAGGTCTCGGCGAGGACTACCTCGTCAAAGCCAACCTGCGCGTGAACCTGCCGCAATTCATGAAGGAACTGCAGCGCAGCCGCGGCTTGACCACCGGGCGCCTCGACGCGCGTTTCTCCGGGTGGAGCTACGACTTGCTCGGCGAATATGCGGAGTACGATCCTCAGGACACCTCGATCACCGGGCCATTCACCGCGGCATTTAATAATTATGTCCGCGACGAGCTAAAGTTCGGACAAGACAAGGTCTATCGCACCGGCTCGGACGAGGCCGGGAATAGTTGGGATTGGAAGCATCGCGGCGGCGGTGACAACTTCGGATTCCCCGGGTCGCCAAACGTGGAAGGCGATCTCATTCAGGCCATGCTCACCAACCCGCATCTGCAAGTCGAAGTGGAAAATGGACTCTATGATTTGGCAACGCCGTTCTACGCTACCGAGTACACCATGGAGCATCTCGGCTTGCCGGACAAACTTCAGAAAAACATCCACCTGCAATATTACGACGCGGGGCACATGATGTATCTCCGCGATGAAGATCTCGCCAAACTGAAGACCAACATCGCCGGCTTCATCGATGGTGCTTCCAAGCGGTAAGCAAGAGAACGCCCCGGCTGGCACGCGTGCTGGTCGTTAGGTTTCTTTTGTCCAGCCCACCTGTCCATCCGGACAGTAGTGCCCAGGAAATTACGTATTAACCCTTTGCTGTCCGCAAGTATCGGTTCGCCTACAATGGGAGTGTCATGCAGGGCACCGTTTAGCTGCGATTCACGCGATTCGCCCTCCTCTTCTCGGGCTTCGCAAGGACACCACTCAATCCATGGCCACATCGACGCCAACAATGCCGCCGCAGACTGTGACTCCGCAAGCGCCGGCGCCTTCATCAGCACCCTCCGCGCAGCGCACGATCCACACCGCCCAACTTGTCACCGCCATGCTGAAGTCCAATTCGCACGTTAGCGACCTGATTTTCTCCCCAGGCCGCGCCCCTCAAGTGGAAGTGAGCGGCCAACTCGTGGAGCTCAAATACAAAGGACTGGAGTGTCTGAGTTCGCAGGACACTCTTTCTATTGCCAACGACATCATGGGAAAAAACGAGACGCCCGTCCGCAAGCTCGAGCAGGACGGCTCCGCGGACCTTTCCTATGGAATCGCGGGCGTGGCGCGCTTTAGAGTGAATATTTTCAAACAACGCGGAAGCTGCGCCATTGTAATGCGTGTCGTTCCCGACAAAATCCCCGGGTTCGATGAGCTGCATCTCCCTGGAGGCTTGAAGGAAATTGTGGATCTGCGGAACGGCGTTGTGCTTGTCACAGGCCCGACGGGTTCCGGGAAATCTTCCACTCTCGCCGCCATCCTCGACAAGATGAATGAAGAGAAGGCCTACCACATCCTCACCATTGAAGACCCCATCGAGTTTCTTCATCGACACAAGAAAGCGACCATCCATCAGCGCGAACTGCACTCGGACACGCCGACCTTTGCGCTCGCTTTGCGCGCGGCGCTTCGACAGGCCCCGAAGGTCATTCTGGTCGGCGAAATGCGCGACCGGGAGACGATTGAGATTGCTCTGGAAGCCTCCGAAACAGGTCACCTGGTTATGTCCACGTTGCATACCATTGATGCATCGAAAACGGTGGAGCGCATCGTTGGAGTTTTCCCCATGGCCGACCAGCAGGCCATCCGCACCCGTCTTGGTAAAGCCTTTCGCTACATTGTTTCCCAGCGTCTCCTTCCGCGCAAAGACGGCAAAGGGCGTATCGCTGCTGTGGAAGTCCTCAAATCGACGATGCGTACGAGAGATTACGTTGAAAAGGGAGAAACCGAAGGCAAGTCTCTTCTCGATGCGATGCGCGATGGCGACACCGAGGGCATGCAACACTTCGATGGCGAAATTGAAAAGCTCATCCGCGCGGGGATCGTGGATTTCGAGGTCGGGATGACGTATTCATCGAATGCGGGAAATCTGCGTTTGGAAATGGCCGATTTCCTCGACGAGCGCCCTAAGCAGCCTGCTGCAAGCAAGCCCGCTTCGCACGATCCAAACCGCACCACCGAGATCGAAATCGAGCGCTAAGCCAGCATCAAGCAAACCCAACGCCGGCATCCGAAAGCGTTCCTAAATGCTGTGGAGCGTTCTTTACTTCATGCACACCAGGTCAATATAACCGGCCGATTTCGAGAGCCGCTCGATCATCTGGTCATCGGGGGACAATTCGAGCGATGATCGCGTCAAAACATAGATTTGATAGTTCCTTGATCGGAAGAATCGGAGGAGCTCCGACGGCTCCTCACCGAGTTCGCAAAGCGAGTCGGGGCTGTATTCTATTGATACCGGAGCTTTAGGGAATTGTTCGAGTGTCAGCCGCATTCCTTCACAAACGGCAAGCTCATAGCCCTGCACATCTATTTTGACAAACGCGATCCGCTTCAACCCGCGCAAACGCACGAATTCGTCTACCGTGGTCGCGGTAACGGATGCGACCTCCTCACCAGGCACGCCGGACTCTTTAAACTTTGGTGTGACCACTCGGTGGTCCGCGGAATGCTCCTTGTTGTGCCAGAGATCCACCGAGCCGACCTCGCTTCCAACCGCAATGGGGAGGGGCTCGATAATTGCCGGCAAGTGCCTTCGCTGAATCTCCTCCACCAGCGTGTTGTAGCTCTCCCGGTCCGGCTCGAAAGCGTAGACTTTTGCAGAAGGACTGGCCGCACTCGCAAACAAGCATGCCGTGTAGCCTATGTTCGCTCCAATGTCGAGAATGTCGCCTTTGAGAAAGAGTTCCGGCCTGTGCCTGATCAAAAACCAGTAAGGGTCTTCATACAGTCTTTTATAGAGAAAGTACGAGGAGATGAACGCTTTGCGGAACCAGCTCAACTGCAAGATTCCCATAGATCGTACGAGATTATAGGCCCGAGCGAAGACGGCTACGGAAACTTTGCTGCGTGTCATGCTCTTCTCTCACAAAGTCTGGA
>WNFS01011036.1_pt1 | contig 11128 bp, 10 predicted proteins | sample 5400141 | NCBI WGS metagenome assembly WNFS01 (sample SAMN13153358, study PRJNA577476) | soil metagenome | isolation source: 60 cm saprolite under Madrone tree | place: USA:California | collected 2016-06-14 | reverse complement strand
TCGCACGAGATACACGTTCAGCTCGGGCAACAGTCCGCATAGATCGCGGACGAAATTGTGACGCCGCCAGTTCTCGCGTAGGAAGACGTATCGGTTCGAGATCACCACCATGTTGCGGAGGAATTCCCGATGCCGGTCGTGCATCACCACGGCGTTGGAGTACACGAAGTCCACTCGCCGTGCGCCCGTGACGTTTGGGATCGTCAGGTCGAAAACTTAAAGCGCTGCATCTTTGAGCGACGGGTTGCGCTCGAGAGCGAATTCCTTTTGTGTCTCGCCGGATGCGGAGAATTACAGGTCCATCATATCCAGGCCAGAGGTCAACTGGGCGACGACAACGAGAGGAACCTGATCACGCTTTGTGCCAATGCCATCGAAGGGAGTTCGACATCAGTAAGGGGGTGCACCTCTCTGTGCGGCGGGCTCAGCGGAAAGAACCGCGGGCAGGAGGAACCACTGGATTCAGGCCCCCGTACGGTGTAAGACAGTGGCTAAAAGCCTTCGTCACTTGAACCACTTATGATTAAATTACTTGGGGTGGAGTCAGGATCGGCGGATGTAGATCAACATTGGAGTTCGGAATTGGGGTAACTATGGCCACCATATCGATTCGACCATGAAGGAGTATGGGTCACTCTTTCAAGAGAGCGGAATCCTGTCACAAGGGACCTTTCCGAAGGCGTTAATCGTCCTAATAACGAGTGCAGTGGTGCTAGGCCCAGGCGCTGTCGGCGCAATCCGATCGAGAGTGTTATGGGCACTGAGTTTCGCGGTGCTGCTGCCCTGCTGTTTACATGCACTAGGTCGGAATTCGCACCCCTTGGCAAAGAAGTTTGCTCTTTCTGTCTTAACCGTGTGTTTCACGATAACTGTGTTCGATCTAGTGTTACGCTCTCCTCTCCTTACGCCATTGTACTATCAATCTCCTCCCCGTCCGGCCCCCTGGCCATTGATGCCTTTAGTCCACCGTTATGCTGCCAATGTTAGATATCGAGGATCGAATTTTGGTGATCTTACGGCGCTATTGGGAAGCAGGGGCTATGCGGAGTACAGCGACCTCGAGTTTGTGACCGATCAGTTCGGTTTCAGAAACAAGACTTCGGAGAACGAAAGTACGAGCCGGGGCCTTGACCTCATTCTTCTTGGAGATTCGTTCGCGGTTGGAGAGGCCACCACTCAGAACAAGACATGGGGCAGTGTCCTGTCTAAGGACCATGGACTTCAAGTATACAATTTGTCCGTGGCGGGGGTTGGCCCCTGGGAGGAGTACGTCAATCTGGCTGTAGAGGTGGACAGACTGAAGATAACACCACGAGGTACGGTTGTTGTTTGGGCCATCTTCACTGGCAACGATTTGGAAGACCCTTGCTACTCCACTCTGGAACTGACGAAGCTACCATGGAATAACTGGCTCCGCTCCCTGGTAGTGTCGTACGGAGTATTTAGGTACGGTTCCCCGGTCTTTACCGTAGTAAGCCGTGGCCTAAGGCTGTCCGGAGGGGGTGAGAGTCGGGTTCTTGTCAGAGATTTCCTGGACGGAAGCAAGCTTCTTTTCTTTTCCGAATTCGCGGACCGAAAGGATCGCAAACTGGACGAAATCCGAAGCAATCCCCAATACAGGTGTGTTGAGGCAACGGTAGAAGCAATGAGCAAATTTGCCGCTTCAAGACATTTGACTGTTGCCGTCGTTCTGATGCCTACGAAGGAGGAGGTTTACTCTTGGGTTGTGGATCGAGGGCGGCCCTGGTCTACAAACTCGGAGCCATCCGGCTTCGCGGCTGCCTTCAAGGATATTTGCCAGCGGAATGGTGTGCAGTTTTTGGATTTAAAGCTATTCCTAGTTGACGCCTCAAAACGAGCGTGGGAAGACTCGCACAGCTTGGTTTGGTACCGCGACGATATTCATTGGAATGCTCGGGGAAACAAGGAAGTCGCGTCCGCCGTTTACAACAACTTGTTGCGCTCCCTTCTGTCGGATCACTGAGCCCGGGCGAGATGCCATTTTTAGGAGGGACCGAATCACGTGTAAGTGAGAAACCGCCACCGCCAGATCGGGGAGCCTGCCGGGTGTCCACGACGCGGATCGGAACGCAAACGGCGCACCGGTCGAGGTGACCGCTGGCGGAGCGCTCGCGGGCTTGTTTACTAGGCTTAAGTCCGACCTCTACACCTACCTTCCCACCACACCAGATTGACCGCGGGCAAGGGGGGTACCGACGCAAAAATAATGCGGGAGAGGAATTGATTATTTTCTTAGGCATCGTTGTGGCAGTCCTCTTCTAAAGTCTTAAAGTCCGCGCTCTTCGAGTCTCCTGCCGGGAACCTCCGCTGTCCACGTGCGAGGCGAATTCCTCGGCAATCGAAACAAAGTCCCTGGGCAGGTAGCCGAGATCCCGTTGGGCTTTTCTCGAGCTATAGAATTGATGGCAGAAGCGGCGGTCGTAGTCCGGGAGGAGGCTTACGCCCAAGATTCGTCGGAAAAGACTGGCGATCTTGGCTTTATACTCCACAAGCAGACTCGGTACGGGAATAAGCAATCGGGTCAGATGGAGCCGCTCTCGCACCGCGTTACTCATGTCATGGAAGGAAACGTTGCTTCCCCCCAGGATATACCGATTGCCGCTTTGTCCTTTGCGCAAAGCCAAGAGAATGCCATCCAAGACGTCTTCCACATGCACCAAACATTGTCCGCCCGGCGAGTAGGGGATTATCCAATTGGCGAGTGCCCTTTGCATCGGTCGAGGCACTCGATAGCCGCTCGCTGTTGTTCCGCAAATTAGGGCCGGGTTAACGATGACCGCGTCCAATCCACACCGGACCTCCGCGAGGACTTCCTGCTCCGCGCGATGCTTTGAAATATGGTAGTTCAGACCAGTATTCTCGGCATTAAAGCGAAAATCTTCGTCGGCGGGCTGCGCGTTAGTTGGAATGCCAATAGCCCCCACAGAGCTAATCTGTAAGAACCGCTGAACTCCTTCCGTGCGCGCGGCTCGCGCGGCGTTGCGCGTGCCCTCCACATTGACCCGCATCTGCTCCTGTCGCGCTCCGGGCTGGTGACCGACGTTGGCCGCCGCATGGATGACGCACTGGCAACCCTGCACAGCCGCCAGAACACTGTCGGCGTCGGTAATATCTCCGAGCGCTTTTTCGAGAGGGACCGCCGCGACAGCAGCCAGGTTGGAGGTCTCGCGGCAAAGGATGCGAACCTGATAACCCTCTGCCAGCATCCGTTGACAGAGCCGGGCCCCCAAAAATCCCGTGGCCCCGGTTATGAGAACTTTCATGGGAGAGATACGCCGTAGAGACTGGGCTTCAGGAGGCGTCAGGAGCCCTGCGCATACGCCCGCTGGAAACCCCTGCGGCCGATGATAAACAAAGTCCGCGCGGAAACTGTGGAGGCGAAATCAGCCAACTTCTTGGCTCCGATGTAGAGCGTGCCTTTGCGGTTGTCATCCTTCAGGATACCCGCACGATTGATTAGATAGCGCTCAAAGATTTGCGCGAAACGCAGCAACGCAGCCACTTGTCCCTTGGTGAGATTTTCGTTTCCGATCATCGCTTCATGGCTGCTGTTGTAGGAGTATTCGTCGTGCGTTGTCAATCCACGGGCCACGGCCCAATCCCGGAGCTTGGTACCGATTAGCGGAGAGGCCGCGGTGAACTGTATCCAGTTGGCGCCCACGCGCACCGCAAAGCCGATGGTCTCCAGCACCGTCTGTACAGTGTCTCCCGGTAGGCCGATAATAAAGAAGCAAAATGTCTTGATGCCGTGCTTGCGGCAGATCGCCGTCATCTCGACAATCTTTTCGCGGGAGATGGGTTTCCGGCCCACGTTTTTCTGAATTGCCACTTCCGCGCTCTCCACCCCAAAATTGATTCCATCACAGCCCGCCGCAGCCATCGCCCGGATCGTTTCTTCCGTGAGGCAGTCGGGGCGCGTTTCACACTTCCATTTGAACACCAGGCCGCGCCGCGTAATTTCCTTGCAAATCTCGATGACCCGGTCCTGGCGCAGAGAAAACATGGGATCGCGGAAAAGAATGTACTGAATCCCCAGATCCTTAACCAGATGCTCGATTTCATTCACAACATTCTGTGGCGTGCGGTAGCGCCACGGCAGGCCTTGGCCAACCGGATACGGGCAGTAGTTACATCCGAAGGGGCAGCCCCTCGAAGTCAACATCGGCAAGAATGGAACGGGTACGGTGGCTGACGACTTCGGCAGGGAATACTTCTTGTAAGGAAGGCGCTCCCATTTGGGAAATGGAAGTGTATCCAGCTCCTTCAAAAAAGGGCGCGACGCGGTCTCCTGCCATCCTCCGCTGGAACGATAGTTCAGACCTAGAATCTCGTTCGCCGGCCGCCCGCTCATCAGCTCGCAAACCGTCGCATCCGGTTCGTCACGCAGCACGTAATCGACGCACGGCTCTCGCAACACACGATGAAGGACGTGACTTACGATCGAGCCATAAACCGCGATGGAAATATTTGGCGCCGCGGACTTCATCGTATTGCAAACGGAAAGATCCCAGTCCAGACTCGGTAGCGCCGTTCTGACCACAACCAGGATTCGCTCCGATGGATCGCTGCCTGCAATGCGGGTAATCTCTCCGGCCAATTGCTCGCGAGACAGACCTAGACCCTGCGCTTCCAGCACCTCGAAAGGCACGTTCTTGCTCTCCAGATAGCCCACTAGGTAAGGAACATCCAGCGGCGGCAGGATGGGCGCGCCAATCGGGTATAGCTGCCCGTAGCCACCCATGGAGTCCCGGTTGGCAACGTAGCCCGGAGGACTCGGAGGATTAACGACGATGACTATCTTGAACCGCATCGGTGCGACCACCGAGCTCAGAACCGAATTTGCGATCCCCGTCAGGGAATTCATTTAGTCTCAATCCTCTGTTTTCGCTTCGGCCAGCGCACCTCGCCGGCGATTGGGACCACACTCCCACAGCCCCTTTGGAGCAATTTGCCCACCAAGCCAGCCCCGGGGACGAGGAGGCGGTTAGCGACTAACTACCTTTATCGTCAGTAGAATAGAGCCCGATCTGCCTGACCGAGACGACGGAGATGGAGCAAATTCGCCCGCATAACTTCCCTTTTTGCGAAAATCTTTTCACCGTCGAATTTGGCAATGCACACCGCAACCCTCACAATTTCAAAGATTTGGCACGCCTTCAACGCATCGAGAGAGCCTCGGCATACAACCCCTGAAGGCGCTGGCCGACCGACTCCAAGCCAAATCGCTCCAAAGCGTAGGCCCGCAATTTCGCGGGATCGTAATCGCCGCGCCGATCCAATACTTGTGCAATTCCTGCCGCGAGTGCTGCGGGATCCTCCGGCGGAACGAGGATACCAACTTCCTCGTTCACAATGTCCTCCGGGCCCCCACACCGCGTCGCCACGACCGGAGTGCCGCATGCCAAGGCTTCCACGAGCACCATCCCAAAACTCTCGGCGCGGCTGGGCAAAATCAACACAGCACTTTCCTGAATGGAGCGCACCAACTCTGGAGGTCGGCGTTTACCCACAAAATTGACCCGGCTTCCCAACCGCAAATCCTCTACCATTTGACGCAGCCGATCATACTCGCGTTGGTAGCTCTTGAAGTAGCTCTCCCCAACGAGCACCAGACTGACATCTTGACCGGAGTCGGCCAGAAGACGCACCGCCCGGAGGAGTATGTCAACGCCCTTGACCGGGCGGATCGCGCCGACGAAGAGTAGCTGATTAGGAAGAAGAGGCTGTCCCCCTTCCTCGCTCCTATTGAAAATGGTTCCGTCCACTCCCACCGGAATCACGCGCAACTTCTCCGGTGCGCCAACCACACGCGCGACCGATTCGCGCACTGGCCCGCTTACCGCAATGTGGAATGCACACTCCTCCACTGCTCTCACTGATTCCCGCCGCACGAACGCATTGTGGTATGTCCAAGGCCCCCAGGGAACATGTTCGGTAATGACGACCGGAACGCCGAATTGCTTCCCTAGGCGCACTGCCGCAACTCCATCAGGATATGTAAAATGCGCGTGGATCAGGTCAAAGGGAAAGTCGCGCCGCAATCGCTTTGCCATGCGACGCGACGCCCAATAGTAGGTTCTCGATTCAAGAGAGTATAGCGAGTCTCCAGGACCTACTAACATTCGGGGGTGGAATACTTCGATGTCATTGGTAAGACAGCGACGCGGAATGCCCCGTAACCGCGCGTAGTACTCGGGCATACCAGGAATCGGAGGACAGTACGGTACAGGCGAGATGACCTTTGGTTGACAAAACCTGGCGGAATATCGCACTAGGTTCTCGACCCAAAGTCCCAGCACATCAAACACTTCGTTTGGATAGCTCTTTGAAAGAATCAGAACTTTGGGGTGATTCGGAATGCTGGATGTTGGCGCGAGCGACACTATCCTACCGCCGGATTGCGTTGCGAATCTCTTCCACCGGCTGTTTTCCGCGCTTTCAGGATGAAGCCCGCGGCGAGCCAATCCGGCTTGCCGCCACGCGCGTCCTCCAATCTTCGGCTCGGCCAAAGCGTCCCCGCCGGCCAGATCTCATCAATGCCATCGTTGGCATTCCCGTAGATTCCACGGTTCGCCCTCTGCCGATGGTACTTCACGCGCTCTCCGTACGCGGCAGCCACCATGCCCGTCCCATCCGTCGACGCGTCATCCAGCACCAAAATCTCGGTGCGCGGATAAGTCTGGGCAAGAATCGAGTCGAAACTCTCGCGCAGGTATCGTTCCCCGTTGAACACCGGTACGATGACCGATACCAGCGCTTGCGTTTTCGCCTCGCCACTCATGCTTGGCTCGCTTGCCGAAAAGAAATTCTCCCCAGTGCCGTGCAGTGAATCCCCAGCCTTTTATAAAGCAGCATCACCGTGCCTTCCAAGCCCCATCTAGGTATCAATAACAAATTCAGAAGAATTGTTACGATCGCACTGATGCCGATCCCCAAGGCGGCGTCGCGTTCGTGACCCGTCATGATCAGTATCATACCGGGCTCGCCCATTGCCGTCGTAAGGATCTTGCCCACAGCCAAAATGGTCAGAGCCTGACGCCCGGGCGTGAACGCAACACCGTAGAAGAACTTTAGATACCAATACCCGAATCCGATAAATGCTAACGCGACGGGAAGCGAAAGTAGAAAAGTCACGCGGGCAAATTTTATGACAAGGCGCTCCAAGCGCTGGATATCTAATGAAGCATACAAGCTGGCGATAGTGGGAGTCAGCGCCGAAGTGACAACCATCAGGAATATCAGCACCAAATCGGATCCCCTGTCGGCTACGCCATATATCCCTACAGCTTTGGCACCCTTGATAGCGCCCAGCATAAGGTTGTCCGTCTGACCATAAATCACGCCTATGCTTGCGAGGAACATCAACGACAGCGCACTCTTTCCCCAATTCCAATGTCGATGCTTGGGTGCTGCTTCTTCAACTCCTCTGGGCAGATTCCTGAGTAATAATCCTGCGCCAATCAAAAACGCGATTAGGCAAGACATGACGTTCAATCCCATTGCTCGCGGCGCGGTCAACTGACTCCCTCCGAACCGGAACGCGATCCCCAAGAAAGCAAGCAAAACGACGGGCTGAACGACCATTTCCGGCAATGATGCCAGAACCACGCGATGGAGCCCCTGCAGCGCGCACTGTCGGATGCGCGTGAGGGTGATCAGCGGCAGCAGCAGGAGAGCCGCAAGAAACGTCGCGTGAAGTTGCGGGTCGGTTCGGCGGGCAAGCGCCCAACTAACGAGTCCGCTGATGAAGACGAGTCCCAGTGACGAGAGAAGGACTACCTGATTGGCCTTACGCAACAGACTACGAATCGAACCCGACGCGGCTTGACTGCTAGACGCTGCAATCTCCCTGACCAGCAACTGGTCCATTCCCAGCATTCCGGGAATGGTCAAGAGAACGACCCAGGAAAAAGAGTAAGTGTAGAAGCCTAAACCCGACACGCCTAACATGCGGGCCAGCATCACACCTTGAATAAAAGAAAGTCCATGGAAAGCGACCCGCGACGCAAGAATGCCCGCTGCGCCCGCAACCACGCGATTGCTGAGACTCTGCCTGAGAAACTTCTTGGCCAGCTCTTGAATACTTCCGTTAGCTAATACGTCCGAGCCAGCCATCAGCGCTTCTCTCTCACTCTCTTTCGAAGTTATGCGTGGATCTGCGTCACGGTTCTCGATTTCCCGAGCATGGACGAAGCGAGACGAAAAAACAGCTGAATTCACTGCCCGGAAACCCAAGCTGTCGTCGACTTGAAACCGCCGGCGCTTGTTGTCGAGTACCTTCGGTCGCTTTCATAGGCCTTCACTGGCAGGGGGGAGCAATCTGCTCGCCAACTGCGCCGAACAAAATATACGATACCTTGCGGTACGAGGCCTCGCCACCGGTACGCTGGATGCGTATGGGCGTGAGGAAGAGAGCCTGACCACCGTGCTACGTGAAAGGAAATTTAGGTGCGTGGCGAAGGGGGCATATATTTCACGGTCTCCGGCCATCACGTCTCCATCCTCCGAACAGGTCAATGCAAATAACTAGCTTTGTTTCAATGAGTTAGTATGACCTTCTGCCCTTTGACAGTCGTGCCGAAAGCAGTTCCGAGTTTCTTTTTCGCTGCCCGACCCCAGCGGGGGAGTTGCGTAAACGTAAAAATGTTGCCGTTTTGCGGCAAATTAATAGAGTTGTGTAATTCCGGCGGGGACTGTTTGCATCGCCGCGTCACTGTTTAAGCCAATGTTTGCAACAAGTTACCTTCGACCAGTTTTATCCGCGTAGCTCGCGGTGGCGGTATCAGAAAGGCCACAAAGCTGCAAATTCACTGCGATTAACGCCGCCTGATTCGCGTAGGTCTGTGGTGTATCGTGCCGACTCCTCGAAGGAGGTGTTTCTGACAGATACCGAAAAACTAGAAGGACACCGAATGAATGGCGCAGAAACCGCCTTCCCCCAAAGGCATGAGCGCTCGGCATTCTCCTGGGATTCACCGATCCGCTACTTCGATCAGATCGCAGACGTGTATGCCCTCGCGGACTTGCAGGCCACGACAGGGGGACGCGCCAGGCGCGTACGCCGAGCGCGCGTGATGGAATTGTTTGACAAGCCCGGCGGCCGGGTGTTGGACGTGGGCTGTGGTCCGGGTGTGCTGGTGTCATCTATGCTGAGCCGCGGCTGCGACTTCTGGGGCCTGGACGGCTCCCCGCGAATGATTGAGCAGTGCAACCAAAATTTCGGCGGCCGTGACCGGACTCATTTCGTCGTCGGAAACGCCACTGCATTGCCGTTTGATGATTGTTTTTTCGACGCCGTAACTTGCCTGGGGGTGATCGACAGGATCGAGGAATATGCACTAGCGGTAAGGGAGATGGCAAGAGTTTTGAAGCAGGACGGGACGTTGATCATCGCCGTCGGAAATCTGCTGAGTCCTGCTGCGTTTTGGCGGAATTATATTTACAGTCCGTTGGTAGCCTTCCTTCGTCCTTTTTACTACGCGTTGGTGAGGAAACCGAGAAAGCCGACGATGGCTCCTATCGCCAACCTGCAGCGTGCCAGTACTTACCAGAAGCTGGTCGAGGCGCGCGGCTGTGCGGCGACGGACATTGTGTACTTTGACTTTGATGTACTGCCTGCACCGTTGGATGAAATGTACGCCGATTTTGCAGTCTCGGTTGCCGATAAAGCAGAAGGCTTGAGATTCGGCAGCCTCAAGTGGCTGGGGCGGGCTTTTCTTTTGAAATCTAGGAAGCTTGGGGCGGGGCTCCTTCAGCAGGTTCCCCCGAATCCAGGAGAAGGGAGGAATGAGGTCCGATGAACAACAACGGACAGCGCCCCAGATTCAAGATCATTTACCTGGAGCTCACCAACGCGTGTAATTTTACTTGCGACTACTGTCCTATCGATCAGCAGACGCGAAAAAAAGTGGTGATGCCTTCCGACGTCGCCCGAAACATTATCGATCAGATTGCGGATAATAATTTGACTCAGTTCTTAAGTTTCCACCTCATGGGAGAACCGTTTTTGCATAAGGATCTTTGCGCCCTAACAGCATACGCGGAGGCACGGGGCATAAGGGTCCGTCTCCTTACTAACGGCAGTCTTTTAGAGAAAGCGCGGAATGAGGGACTATTCAAAGGTAACCTCTCCAGGTTGGAGATTGGATTTCGGACTCCCAATGACACCTCGTTCAATTTGCGCCTTCGCGGCGGTAAGTTGACTCTGGCTGAGTACATCCGGCGGGTCAAGGAACTCGTTGACGATAAGATCCGATTGCAGGCGAGGACGGAGTTGTGCATTAAGCTGTTCATCAGGTCCTTCGCAGCCGAAGTGAGGCTGGGAGATCCTTACGAGCACTTAACGAGTGAGGAAGACAACCTGAGGATCGCCAAGCTCTTTCAGGAGCACACCTTGGAAACAGCCCGCAAGTACGGGCTAGATGTGACTGAGCAAGAGAAGATTCCAGTCCGGATCGTCGATGGAGAGTATCCGATCTTTCCGGGCATCAACCTTGGTTTCAGCCGTATCCAGGATTTCTGGGTTCGAGAGCAGCGGGGTGGAACCCGCAACGGCTCGAAGAAGGGTTTCCCGGCTTTTGTGGGTGGATGTTCCGCAGGGTTCCGTGACGATTTCGGCATACTGGCAACCGGCGAAGTCACCACTTGCTGCGTGGACTACGACGGAAAAAACGTCATTGGCGACTTACGCAAACAGTCCTTGTTGGAAGTGCTGGAGTCGGCCGAGGCCAAGCGGATCCGGCGCTCGTTCAACTTCTTTATTCCCCCGATGCCGTTTTGTCGTGATTGCCTCGGCGGTCCTACGCCGACGTCCTCCATCGTAAAACAGATCAGTTCGATCGGGGTCGATTTGCGGGACCGAATTCGTCCTCGGAAGGCCTACCGGAGTATGCTCGAGCGGTTAACCAACGGGTAGTGAGCACTTCGACAGATTCATGCGGTCGTCGTGCCGTCCTTGCCATACCTGCAGGCGTTGATGGCCGAAGCCCGCTGCCGGAACCCGCGTGTTATAGAGTGCTCAGGGGTTGGTCATAACGTTGCGGCGACCGATGAAGGAACTGAATAGATATCCGGCACCGGCGGACAAATTGATTCGCTGTTATCAGAC
>WNFS01013427.1_pt1 | contig 11129 bp, 11 predicted proteins | sample 5400141 | NCBI WGS metagenome assembly WNFS01 (sample SAMN13153358, study PRJNA577476) | soil metagenome | isolation source: 60 cm saprolite under Madrone tree | place: USA:California | collected 2016-06-14 | reverse complement strand
GATCACTCCCAAGGCGCAGGACGAGATCGTCCAGAGCATCACCTCGTTCGCGCTGTACGGATTTCCCGAGAGCCATGCCGCGTCGTTCGCGCTGATCGTCTACGCGAGCGCCTACCTCAAGGTGCACCACCCGCACGCGTTCTACGCGGCGATGCTCAACTGCTGGCCGATGGGCTTCTACAGCCCGGCCACGCTGGTGAAGGACGCCCAGCGTCGCGGGGTGCGGGTCAGGCCCATCGACGTGGCCCGCAGCGACTGGCTGTGCACGCTGGAACGGACCGGGCCGGAGGAGGAGCTGCGCTTGCGCCTCGGGTTGCGGTACGCGCGCGGGCTGCGGGAAGCGGTGGGGAAGAGGATCGTCGAGGAGCGGGTGCGGGCGCCGTTCGCCAGCATCGCGGATCTCGCGGCGCGGGCGGGGCTGCGGCGGGACGAGCTGGCGGCGCTGGCGGAGATCGGCGCGCTGGCGTCGGTGCCGGCGCGGGCCGGCGGCGCGCTGCCCACGCGGCGGGCGGCGCTCTGGCAGGCGGAAGCGGCGTCGCGGCGGGGGTACGGCCTGTTCGCGCGGGTGGAGCCGCGGGAGGACGAAGCGCTGATGTCAGACCCGGTGGCTAGCGTGGTAACCGGTGGACCAGGTTTTGCCCCGGAGCCTCCGAGGCCAGCGGAGCTCCTCGCGCACGTGAACGCGCACCCGCGCGACCACGCGATCAAGGCGCTGCGCACGTTCGGCGAGGAGGCCCGCTCCGGCCAACTCGTCCCGGGACGAGTTGAAGCGCCGCCTGACCGCGCGCGCAGCCCGCTGCCGGAGATGACTCTGCGCGACCGCATCGCCGCCGACCTGCGCGGGACCGGAATGACCGTCGGTCCCCATCCGGTGGCGCTGGAGCGGGAGCGCTTGCGCGCGATGGGCGTCCACGCCGCCGCCGAGTTGCCGGGCTTGCGCCGCAACAGCCGCGTCCGCGCCGCCGGCCTCTGCATCGTCCGCCAGCGCCCCGGCACCGCGAAAGGATTCGTCTTCCTCTCGCTGGAGGACGAGACGGGCATCTCCAACATCGTCATCGACCCCCAGACCTTCGAGGAGAACCGCCGCCCCATCCTGGCCAGCTCGCTCCTGGTCGTGGAAGGCCGCCTGGAGAAGGCCGACGGAGTCACCAGCCTGAAGGGCGATCGTTTCTGGGGCATCCACGACGCGGGAAATTACCAGATCCAGTCGCACGACTTTCACTGATCCTCACGGCAACGGCTGCCACGGATACCCGGTTGACCCGCCGGCGAACCCGTGCGAGAGCGCCGCGGTGCTCAAGGCCCTCCTTCTCGATCTCGACGGCACCCTGGTCGACACTCCGCAAGCGATCGTCGACGTCGCCCAAGGCACCCTCGCGGCGCTGGGACTGCCACCCGCCGACCCGCAGGCGATCAAGGAAGGGATCGGGTTGCCGCTTCCCGTCGCGCTGGGGCTGCTGATCGGGACCGGGCCCACCGGCGCCGCGGACGCGGTCGAGATCTACCGCGTGCTCTGGCGCACGCACGTCACGCCTCGGATTCCAGAGCTCCTCTACCCGGGCGTGCGCGAAGGACTGCTGGAATTGAAAAGGGCAGACCTTCGCCTGGCGGTGGTCACCGGCAAGGCGCAGGACGGGGCGGACTCCACGGTGGCCGCCGCCGGTCTGAAAGACCTGATGGACGTCGTCCTCGGCTACACCAGCGTCGCGAATCCCAAGCCGGCGCCGGACATTGCGCTGCTGGCGCTGGAAAAGCTCCGCGTCCGCCCAGCGGACGCGATCATCGTCGGCGACTCCACCCACGACCTGGAAATGGCGAGGAGAGCGGGCGTCCGGTCGATCGCCGTCACGTACGGCGCTGTGCCGGAGTCCGGGCTGCGCGCCGTTGCTCCGACATGGGTCGCACACTCGTTCCCCGAGGCCGTGCGCATCGCGCGGGGACTCGTTAATGTCGAGTCGCCATGACCATCGCCAGCACGAATCCCGCCACCGGAGAGACGCTCAAGACCTTTTCCCCCGACTCCGACGGTCTCATCGAGGAGAAGCTCGGCAAGGCAGCCGCCGCCGCGAAGCAGTGGCGGCGCACCACCTTTGCGGAACGCGCCCAGCGGATGTCCCGCGCCGCGGTGCTCCTCGAGCAGCGCAAGGACGCGCTCGCCCGCTTGATGACGCTGGAGATGGGCAAGCTGCGCAAGGCGGGAGTGGCCGAGATCGAGAAGTGCGCCACCGGGTGCCGGTACTACCTCGAGAACGCCGAGCGTCACCTCGCTCCGGAGCCCGTCCAGACCGACGCGCGCCGCTCCGAGAAGCGCTTCCAGCCGCTGGGCCCGGTGCTCGCGATCATGCCCTGGAACTTCCCCTTCTGGCAGGTCTTTAGATTTGCGGCGCCCGCGCTGATGGCCGGGAACGTCGGCCTGCTCAAGCACGCGAGCAGCGTCCCGCAGTGCGCGCTCGCCATCGAGGAGATCTTCCGCGACGCCGGCTTCCCGGAGGGCTGCTTCCAGACGCTGCTGGTCGGCAGCGACAAGGTGAAGAAGATCGTCGAAGACCGGCGCGTCCTCGCCGCCACCCTGACGGGAAGCGACGCGGCCGGCCGCAGCCTGGGTAGCAGCGCGGGCGCGCAGGTGAAGAAGACGGTGCTGGAGCTGGGGGGAAGCGATCCCTTCGTCGTGCTGCCCAGCGCCGACCTCGACAAGGCCGTCCAGGTGGGCGTCGCCGCCCGCGTCCAGAACGCGGGCCAGAGCTGCATCGCCGCCAAGCGGTTCATCGTCCACGAGAAGATCGCGCCGGAGTTCGAGAAGCGTTTCGTCGAGCGGATGCGCGCGCTGAAGATCGGCGACCCGCAGGACGACGCCACCGAGTTGGGTCCGCTGGCGTCCAGGCAGGTGCTCGAGGACATCGAGAGGCAGGTGCGCGCTGCGCGCGAGCAGGGCGCGGAGCTCGCCTGCGGCGGCCGCCGTCTCGACCGGCCTGGCTTCTTCTTCGAGCCGACCGTCTTCCTCAACGCCAAGGGCAGCAGGGTCTGGCAGGAGGAAGTGTTCGGACCGGTGGCCGCGCTGGTGCGCGCCAAAGGCCTCGACGATGCCATCGCGCTGGCGAACGATACCCAGTACGGGCTCGGCTCCGCCGCATTCACCCAGGACCCGAAGGAGATCGAGCGCCTGATCGAGGACCTCGAGGCCGGGCAGGTGTTCATCAACGGCATGGTGAAGAGCGACCCGCGCCTGCCCTTCGGCGGCATCAAGGCGTCGGGCTACGGGCGCGAGCTCTCGCAGGAGGGGATCCGCGAGTTCACCAACGTCAAGACGGTCTGGATCGGGTGAGGCGGCGCTCCGCCCCGCGTGTTACAAGGGCGCGAGACGGAGAGCCGAGTGGCGACCATCATCACCGAGGAGTGCATCAACTGCGGCGCATGCGAGCCGGAGTGCCCCAACCAGGCCATCAGCCAGGGAGAGGACATCTTCGTCATCGACCCCGCGCTCTGCACCGAGTGCGTGGGGTTCCATGACGAGGAGGCCTGTGCCGCGGTGTGCCCCGTGGACTGCTGCATCCCCGACGCGAACAATCTGGAAGCGGAAGGGGATCTCCTCGCCCGCGCCCAAAAGCTTCATCCACAGAAGCAGTTCCCGCCTCTCGCCGAGCTCCCGGCGCACCTTTCCCGCTTCCGCCGCCCCGCCGCCTGAAGGACGCTCTGCCGCGGAGCGGCTTGGGCCGGTCTTGACCCGGTGCTAGCCTCGCGTTCCTCGGAGGCAATCCGTGCGCGCTTGCACAGTGCTCTGGCTCGGGGCACTCCTACTGGCGGCGGCCGCGCCGGCGGCAGGGATCGAGCTCGACGATCCAGCTGCGCGCCTGCGGGCGACGCGCGAGTGGAACGGCTCGGATGCCGCGGGCCGGGCTGGCATCCTCGAAGCCGCGCGCAGGGAGCGTGACCGGTACGGGATCGGAGCGAGCCGGATCAGCGCCGGAGTCCAGCTTCAGGCGCTGGGGGCCGTTTCCAACAGCTCGTTCGTCAGCGTGGGCCCGACGCGCGCCGATTTCGCGATCAACGGCGACCGGTACATGGAGATCGACTCCGGGCGCGTGAGGCAGCTCATCCCGCATCCTTCGGATCCGGACGTTCTCTACGTCTCCACTGCAGGCGGCGGCGTTTGGAAGACGTACACTGCTCGCTCCGCGACGGTGACGTGGGAGCCAATCACCGACGCCCTGGGGACCATGGCGGTGGGCACGCTGGCCATGGACCCAGCCAATCCCGACATCCTCTTTCTCGGGCTCGGCGACCCCTTCGACGTGCAGCAGCCGGGGATGACGGGGAGCACGGACGGCGGAGGGACGTGGTCGACTCCGGTCCAGCTGAAAGCCTCGTACACGGTCGGGGGCCAGACGTACCCGCTCACCGCCGGAAGCGTGACCGACATCAAGGTCGATCCACGAAACAGCGCCGTGGTGCTCGCGACGACCGACGTCGGCCTCTTCCGCAGCATCGACGGCGGCGCAAGCTGGCAGCACGTCGTGGTCTCGCCGGCCTTCGATTACATGTGGAGCCTCGCCTACGCCGGAGACGACGCCTGGCTGGCGACAGGGCAGGCCTCGGACATCACCGCTCCGCCCTTCCCGAACAGCGGAGGCGCGCTCGGGCTCTGGCGCTCGACCGATGACGCGCGCGACGCTGGCGACCGCGCAGAGCACCCTGGTGGAGCCGGCCAGCACGCGCGTGTACTTGTTGACGGCGAAGAGCGACGGCCGCGGACAGCACGACCTGTTCCGCAGCGACGACGCCGGGCTCACCTTCCAGTCTCTCCAGGTCAACGCATCTCGAGCGCCGCTCAATTCCAATCCGGATGTGCGCTCGCTCGACGTCCTCAGGGGCCAGGCCTGGTACAACCAGGCGCTCCACGTCGACCCCGGGAATCCGGATACGGTCTTCATCGGCGGACAGTTCTCGATGGTCCGGTCGACGGATGCAGGGCGCAATTGGGCGGTGCTCTCCGACTGGCTGCCGAACAACTCCGAGAACGGCAACGTCCGCCGTCCTTACGTGCACGCGGACATCCACGCTTTCGCGGTGGGAGCGGACGGCACCTTCTACGTGGGGTCGGACGGCGGGATCGCTGTCTCTCCGAATGACCCGTCCGCCGGCGCCCTCCGCGGCGACCCGGCGTCCGTGACCTTCACCAGCGCGCGCAATGAAGGCCTCGTCACCCATCTGGTCTATGCGGTGGCCTGTGCGCCCGAGTCCTGGAACACCGAGTTGTCGGTCCGGGACTTCGTCGCCGGCGGGTTGCAGGACAATGGCACCAGGGTCCGCGACCGTGACACCACCACCTTCAACCAGGTGCTGGGTGGCGACGGCATCGGCCTGGCCCTCAGTGCACATACGCACCTCGATCCCAGGCTGGGAGCTCAGGTGCCGGACTTCTTCCTCGCATCGGTTGCAGGGGCCATCTTCATGACTACCGACGGAGCGCAGACGTTCCAGCGCTTCGTGGACGGCCTCGCGCCGCTTCCGTTCTTCGTCCGGATCGTCCGCGATGCCGCCTTGCTGGACCGGTTCCTCACCTTCAGCGGCTCTCCCGCGGCAGTCTACAAGTGGCAGTACGGCGATTCCGCCTGGGTCAACGCCTCCGGCACGCTGCATTGGCAGGACTCCGGCCGCACCACGGTCGGTTTCACCACAGTGGATGGCACCCAGATCGGCTTGCGCAACCTGGCAGCGCACCCGCGCCGGCCGGGAGTCTGGGGCGCCGTATCGAATCGCTTTACCTACATGACCACGGACGCCGGCGTGAACTGGCTGGTGGGCGTGCAGCCCAGACCTTCCCCCGCATCGCCCGCAGGCGCATACCAGCTATCCAGCATCGAGTTCGACCCGACCGTCGAGAACGGCACCACCTACTACATCACCAGCGTGGCTTCATCGCTGATCGACGCCGACAACAAGCTCTCCAGGTACCCAGCCGACTTCGGCCATGTCCTGCGCACCCAGGACGGCGGGCTGACCTGGGAGTCGCTGGGCGTCCAGGGCGCCTTGACCGATCGGCTGCCGGCCGTCGGCGTGAACGTCGTCAAGGTGGATCCGAACGACCCCGCGACCTTGTACGCAGGCGCGGAGATCGGGCTCTATCGCTCGACGGATTCCGGCGCCACCTGGTCCAGGTTCGGGGCCGGGACGCTCCCCCTCGTCGAAGTGCGCGATCTGTGCATCACTGCCGGAAGCCAGCGGCTGACCGCCGCCACTTACGGGCGCGGGTTCTGGCAGATCGACACGACGGGCGCGGTGGCCGGCGGCGTCCGTGGCCTCGGTGACACCAACTTCGACAGCCGCATCGACGGGGAGGACCTGATCGACCTGGCCGACGGATTCGGCGCCACGCAGTCGAGCCCGGTCTACCGCTGGCAGGCAGACCTGGTCGGCGCGACGAACGAAATCGATGACGCCGACCTGAGCGCGCTGCTGGCGAAGTTCGGAGGGCGGCCATGAGACGGGCGCTCGCCCTCGCACTGATGCTGTCGGCGTGTTCGCAAGAAGGAGCGCTCCCCGTCATCGAGAGCTTCACGGTGGACAACCCGAATCCGGAAGTCGGCATTCCAGTGCAGTTCTCGTACTCCGTCACCGGTGCCACCAAGGGCATCGGCATCTATCCGATTCCCGGTCCCGTCGACCACAGCCCGGTCACGCTGGTTCCCCCGAGCTCGATGACCTTCACGCTTCAGGCGACCAACGAGCGCGGCATGTCCTCGCGCGACATCGTGGTCAGCTTGCGCCAGCTGGCGATCAACGCGGCGGATGCGACGCCAGGTCAGGTCTCTTCCGGCGGGGCGGTCACGCTCTTCTGGACGACGGAGAGCGCGGGCCGTGCCACGCTGGCGGAGGGCGCGACGGGTCAGCCAGCGGACGTGCCAGCCGACGGCTCTGTCGTCGTGCACCCGACTTCCACGACCGTCTACACGCTGACGGCGTACAGCAAGCCCGGCGCGCCTCCTGCGTCGCTGACCGCGAAGATGACCGCTCGCGTCGTTTCGCCACCCTCGGTCAGCGGTTTTACCGCGAGCCCGAATCCGGTCACCCAAGGCCAGCCGACGACGCTGAGCTGGAGCGGGAACGCGTCCAGCTACTCCGTGACGGACGGAACGACGACCTTCAACGTGGGTCCGCGCCGCAGTCTCGTCGTCCGCCCCCAAGCCGATACTACGTACACGCTCAATGCCGAGGGTCCAGGTGGTGTACTGCCCAGTCCCCCGCACATCGTCGTGAGCGTCAACTCACGGCCCCCGACGACCTCGCTTGTCTATAGCGGGCCCGGCGCCGGCCCCCTGCAACTCGTCTTCCACGATTGCAATAGCCCGTGTACCGCGGTGACCCTGAAGATCGTCGCAACCAGCGCCGTGCAGGTCCGCGGCATCGCGCTCGACCTTCCGCTGGATACGACCAAGGTGAGCTTCGATGTGGCCAGCTTCGTTCTCGGCCCCGCCCTCTCAGGCGCGGTCTCGAAGGCGGCGCTCGGGAGCGGCGCGCTGCAGGACACGCTGGCGCTCGGGATCGCTCTCAAGGGGACGGGGACGGCGCCCGCCCAGGACGTCACCGTCAGCGCCGGCGCCGAGCTCGCCCGCTTCACGCTGGCGCTCCTCTCGGCGGGCGGCCCGGGCACGGTCTTCAATGGAGCCACCCCTGCGGCGTCGCCCTACAAGGCCATGATCCAGAGCGCTTCCGGCCGCGCTGCGAACGCGATTGCGGTCGGCAAGCTCGACGCGCAATAAAGACGCATGGCAACGGCCACCGGCGCGCAGCTCCTGGTTCGGATGCTCAAGGCCGAGGGCGTTCGGCATCTGTTCACGCTCTCGGGCCTGCACATCGCGCCCATCTACGCGGCGTGTGTGGAAGAAGGCATCCAGCTCGTCGATACCCGCCACGAGCAGGCCGCAGCGCACGCCGCCGACGCCACCGCCCGGCTGACGCGCGGGGTGGGCGTCTGCGCCGTCACGGCCGGTCCGGGCGTCACCGACGCGCTGACCGGAATCGCGAACGCATCCGCGGCCAACAGTCCGGTCCTCCTCCTCGGCGGCGCCGCCCCGAGCTTCAACGCCGGGAAGGGGTCGTTGCAGGAGATGGAGCAGGTCGACCTGTTCACGCGGATCACGAAGTGGTCGGATCGCGTGCCCTCGCCCGATCGCGTCCCGACGTATCTCGCCAAGGCCTTCCGCACCATGCTGACCGGCCGCCCCGGGCCGGTGTTCCTCGAGGTGCCCTGGGACGTGCTCTCCAATGGAGTCGAGGAGAGCGACTGTCCCCTGCCGGCCGGATACCGCACGCGCGCTCGGCAGCCTGGCGACCCCGCGTTCGTCGAGCGCGCCGGGGCGCTGCTGGCGAGCGCGCAGCGGCCTGCGGTCGTCGCGGGAAGCTCGATCCACTGGGACGACGCAGCGGCACAGCTCGCCGCGTTCGCCGAGCACGCCGGCGCGCCGGTCTTCCTGAACGGCGCCGGCCGCGGATCCCTCCCGGCCGACCATCCGCACTTCTTCTCCCACACCCGCAAGGACGCGCTCGCGGAGGCGGACGTCGTGGTGATCGTCGGGACGCCGCTGGATTTCCGCCTCGGCTACGGGGCGGGCATCGCGGAGACCGCGAGGATCGTACAGATCGACAGCGACGGGGCGGAGATCGGCCGCAACCGGGCGGTCGACGTCGGGATCGTGGGCGATTCCCGCAGCGTCCTCGGGCAGCTCACCGCAGCCACCTCGAAGCGCCGCGCGGGCGGGTCCTGGCTGCGCGGCCTGCGCGAGCAGGAGCAGGCGAAGGCCTCCCGGCAGGCGGACTACGAGCGGTCGGACCAGGTCCCCATCCACCATTTCCGCCTCGCCAAGGAGCTGGACGCCGTCGCCCGCGCGGCGGGAGAGAGCATGTTCGTGGCGGACGGAGGGAACTGGGTGGCGATCGCGGCCAAGGTGATCGGCTTGCGCAAGCCCGGGAGCTGGCTCGATCCGGGACCGCTGGGGTGCCTCGGCGTGGGCGCGCCGTTCGCCATCGCCTCGAAGCTCCTGCATCCGGACCGGCCGGTGTTCGTGATCCAGGGCGATGGGTCGTTCGGCTTCAACGGCATGGACTACGAGACCGCGCTCCGCTTCAAGCTGCCCATGGTGGTGGTGGTCGGAAACGACGCCGCCTGGGGCCAGATCCGGCTGCCGCAAGTGCAGCTCTTCGGGCCGGAAAAGTCTCCGGCCACGCAGCTCGCGCCGACCCGCTACGACAAGGTGGTGGAAGCGCTGGGCGGATACGGCGAGCACGTGACCCAGCCTTCGCAGATCCGGCCCGCGCTGGAGCGCGCGCTGGCATCGGGGACGGTGGCGTGCGTGAACGTCATCCTCGACCCGGAGGCGCCCGCGGCGAGCGGCGCGCAAGGCTATGCAATCTGAAGGGAGCGCTTCCGCGCTCGCGCTCGACCGCGCCGATGCGCTGCTGATGGTGATCGACGTGCAGGAGAAGCTCGCCGCCGCGATGCCGAAAGCTCCGCTCGCCGAGCTGGAAAGGAACGCCGCCGTGCTGATCCGGGCCGCCCGGCGCCTGGAGATACCGGTGATCGCGACCGAGCAATACCCCAAGGGCCTGGGGCCCACGGTGTCCTCGCTCCGCGAGCTCCTCCCGCAGGAGCCGATGAGGAAGATGGAGTTCTCCTGCGGGGCGTCCAAGCCGATCGCGCGCCACGTGCTCGGCAGCGGGCGCAAGCAAGTGGTGGTGGTGGGGATGGAGGCGCACGTCTGCGTCTTCCAGACGGTGCGCGATCTGTTGCGCGGCGGGTTCTCCGTGTTCGTCGCGGAGGACGCCGTGCTCTCGCGCTCCGAAGGGAACCGCGCGGTGGGCTTGCGCCTGTGCGAGAAGGCGGGGGCCACGCTGACCAGCACGGAAACGGTCCTCTTCGATCTGCTCGGCGTCGCGGGCACGCCGGAGTTCAAGGAGTTGACCGCGCTGATCAAGTGAGAGTTGCGCCCCGGCCAGCCTCGTGCGAATCGTTGGAGCTCCAAGGATGCCCGATTCCGCCGACACCGAGGAGCTGGACGAGAAGGGGCCGCCGCTCGGCGCGGTGCTCGACTTCATGCGCGTGCTCTGGGCGCTGGATCATGCGCTGCAGTCCGCCTCGAAGAGGATGGAGTCCACGTTCGGGATGACCGGTCCGCAGCGCCTGGCCGTGCGGATCGTCGGGCGCTTCCCCGGGATCGCGGCGGGCCGGCTGGCGGAGATCCTGCACGTGCATCCCTCGACGCTCACCGGCGTGCTCAGGCGGCTGGAAGGGCGCGGAATCCTCCAGCGCCGGCCCGATCCGCGAGACGCGCGCCGCGCGCTCTTCATGCTCACCGCGAAAGGGCGCAAGGTCGACACCATCCGGACGGGAACGGTGGAGCAGGCCGTCCGGCGCGTGCTGCTGAAGGATCCGCAAAAGATTTCCGCCGCGCAGGAGATCCTCGCCTCGCTCTCGGTCGAGCTCGACGCCGGCTTGCGCTGATCAGCCCCGCTGTCCGAAGCCGAGCAGGTCCTTCCGGGATCCGTCGGGCCGGGCGATGCGGATGTCCGCCGGACCCGGGGCCCGCCCGATGCATCCGCGGCTGAACCTCCGCACCACGCGGTTGGCGAAGAGGACCGCGACCAGGAACGGCACGATCGCGCACACCAGGGCCGCGGCCAGCAGCGCGGCCTCCTGGGGTCCGGGCTCCAGCACTGCCTTGCGCCAGAGGAACAAGGCCACCACCAGGCCGAGCAGGATTCCCCAGAACGCGATCAGCATCCCGGTCCGCGCTCCGTAGTATCCCCGGATCGCGGAGGCCAGCTCGCGATCGCGCAGGAACGTCTTGCGGCCCTGGGGCTCGGCCACGTCGATCAGCGGGTGACCTTCGCCGCAGCGCGGGCAGTCGCGGCCGCCCGACCACGTCCTCCGGCAGATGGGGCAGATCTTCAGCACGGCCCCTATGCTAGATCGCCGCCATGCCGAACGACTTCGATTTCTTCTACGACCTGGGCTCGCCCTACAGCTACCTGGCCTCGACGCAGCTGGCCGGCATCGAGCAGCGCACCGGGTCCAGCGCCCGCCTGCTCCCCATCACGCTGGGCGGCTTGCGCAAGGCGACCGGGCATCACTTGCC
>WNFS01006067.1_pt1 | contig 11129 bp, 12 predicted proteins | sample 5400141 | NCBI WGS metagenome assembly WNFS01 (sample SAMN13153358, study PRJNA577476) | soil metagenome | isolation source: 60 cm saprolite under Madrone tree | place: USA:California | collected 2016-06-14 | reverse complement strand
GCAGATGGTGTGCTTGTTGGTCTGTCTCTAGGCAGGATACACGTCCAGGGCGGGCGTCAAAAGACCTCCACTAAACAAACAGCGCCGCTGACCAACGGTTGCCGGGAGATCCTCGCCAGAGTTCGAGATGAGCGAAAGAAGATGAAGATTCAGGCGCTGGTTAATCCATTCGTCTTCCAGCGCGATGACGGTAAGCCGCTCACTGGGCCGATGATCTAAGCCGCCATGAGGAAGGCGTGCAAGAAGGCTCCCCTTAGCGATCCAAATAACGGTCGAAGATCCGGGACTGGTGGAAATGTAAGATGTATTGATCTTGTCTGCGCGCCGAGACGGGTTGTCACGGAAAAGAGAGCGAGTAAAATTGCGGCTCCAACGTGGGGAATCCATTTCATAAGCGACCTCCAAAACCCGTCAGGATATCTTCAACTGCGCAGGAGCCTATACCACTTTCGCTAACCCGGTGAAAGCTCAATTGACAGGGTGGGCCCTGGAGTTTATCTTTCTTGCTAGATGTTCGACTTGGACGGTACACTCGCTGATACCGGACAGGATTTGGCCGACGCGGTCAATCACACGCGTGCGCACTTCAATCTTGAGCCATTGCCGGAAGCGCTGGTTTATTCGAACGTGGGCCGCGGCGTAGAGCACCTTTTAAGATGTTCGCTGCCCGAGGATAGTGCCGATCGCTTCCAGGAGGTGATGCGTGTCTTTCTCGCGCGCTACGAAAACCACCTTCTCGATAAGACGGTTTTGTATCCCGGCGTTCATGAAGTTCTGAATTACTTTAGGGAGAAGCGTAGAGCCGTGGTGAGCAACAAAATCCATCGACTCACCGTGGCGGTGCTACGCGGGTTGGGTGTCGAGAAACAATTTCACGCGATTTTGGGCGGCGACAGCGCGGTGGAGAAAAAACCCCATCCGGCCTTGATTCGTGACGCGCTTAACCGTTTTGGAATACTGCCTGCCCATGCTCTAATAGTTGGTGATGGCGACACGGACGTGGAGGCGGGCAGAAGAGCCGGCGTCGTTACCTGTGGCGTCACTTACGGTCTAGGAAACAAGGAAGGTTTGATCGCGGCGCAACCGGATGTCCTCATCGACGATCTGGCGAAATTATCCGGCTATTTCTGTTGAAGAAGAAAAATTCGTTATCAGAAGGAGGGTTATTATGGCGGCTAACATTCCAGAGCAGTACAAGGATCTATTCAACAAAGTCGCGTTTGCGAATCTTGCGACTTTGATGTCGGATGGTCGTCCTCAGGTCACGCCGGTCTGGTTTGATCTCGATGGATCTCATATCCGAGTCAACTCAGCCAAAGGGCGAGTGAAAGACAAAAACATGCGGCGCAACAAGAAAGTGGCCCTCTCCATCGTCGATCCGGATAATCCCTATCGCCATCTGGACGTGCAAGGTGAGGTGGTGGACATCACCGAGCAGGGCGCTGACGCGCATATTAATGCGCTGGCCAAAAAATATTTGGGCAAGGATCAATATCCCTATCGCCAGCCCGGAGAAGTGCGAGTTATTTACAAGATCCGTCCGGACCGCATTACTCAAATGGGCTAAGAAACCGCTCGGCTGCTGGGGCGCGGGAGATCCGAAGGCGTATCGGGATGTCCGGTGGTGAGAGTCTCAGGGAGACTTCTCTGGGGAAAGCGGTTGAGCGCGGCCAACGCCGCAACCTTGTAGCATTCGGCCAAGGTCGGATAGTTGAAAACGTTATCGACAAAGTAATCGAGCTTGCCCCCGTGGGCCATGACGGCCTGGCCAATGTGCACCAGTTCTGTCGCTCCTTCGCCAATCACATGGACGCCGAGAAGCTGCCGAGTCTCGCTGTGAAACAGCAGCTTTAACATCCCTACCGTGTCGCCGATGATCTGACCCCGGGCGATCTCACGGTAGCGAGCAACGCCGACCTCGTAAGGAATCCCGTCCCGAGTCAGTTCATCTTCATTGCGTCCCACCATCGAAATTTCCGGGATCGTATAGATGCCGTAGGGCAAAAGATGGGTTGATGTCTCACAAACAAGACCCAAGGCGTGACAGGCGGCGTGCCGTCCTTGCTGCATTGATGTCGAGGCGAGGGCCGGGAAGCCTACGACGTCGCCTGCTGCGTAAATGTGCGGGACGGAGGTCTGAAAGTTTTCGTTGACGTGCAACCGGCCCCGTTCATCCGGCTGAATCCCGACGCTCTCCAGGCTCAAGCCCGCCGTGGCGCCGACCCGTCCGATGGAATACATCAGCAATGGCGCGCTGATCTTCTTGCCGCTTTTTAGATGGATGGCGACAGTGTTGTCCCGAGATTTTTCAATGCCGACGACTTCCTCATTGAAGCGCAGCGTGACGCCGATGCTGCGCATCTGATACTGCAGGGCTTCAATGATCTCGCTATCGACGAACTCGAGCAGTCGTGGCCGGCGTTCCACCAAGACCACGGGGATGCCGAGCGTGGCCAGAATCGACGCATATTCGCAGCCGATCACTCCACCGCCTACTATAGTTAAGGAATTGGGCAACTGCTTCAGCGCAAGCAGGCCGTCGCTGTCAATAATGGATGCCGAATCGAAAGCGATCTCTGGAGGGCGCGCCGTCTCCGTGCCCACGGCAACCACAATAAAGTCCGCGGTATGCTCGTTGATTTCCGAATCTTGCTTAATGGAGAGCCGATGGGGGTCGAGAAACGCTGCGGTCCCCACGATGAAATCCACGTGGTTGCGAATCAGTTGGTTCTGGATGACTTCCTGCTCGGCCTTCACCACATGATCGCAGCGCATGGCGAGATCTTCAAAAGTAATGTCCTTTTTGACGCGATAGCTGGCCCCGTACAGGTTACGTTGGCGGAAGCCGGACAGAAAGAGGACAGCCTCACGCAAGGATTTGCTCGGAATCGTCCCGGAGTTGATGCAGATGCCGCCGGCAACTCTCTTGCGTTCCACAATGCCCACTTTCTTGCCAACTTTGGCGGCTTGGATGGCTGCCTTCTGACCGGCAGGGCCGGAGCCGATCACCAACATGTCGTAATGCGCCATTTGTTATTCCTAAAAGACGCTCGTTACAATCGCTCTGCAACGTTGCTGTCTTTAATTCTTTCGTACGCTTTAAAACCGACAGCAACGTCCATGATCCCAATGCCTTGGAGCTTATAAAGCGTTATCTGGTTGTCGTTTTCCCTTCCGGGCACTTTCCCAAGTAGAAGACTCGATATCTCGTGTACACGATCCCATGAAACAACCTTGTCTCGAATCGCGCGAAAGATATCACTTTCGTTCACGCAGACGGTCTCTTTCGAGGTGATGAAAATCGTGTTTGCCCTTTGGATCGTCGTTCCGTCGATCTCCTGTCGGGTGCGACTTCTGTCGCCGTTCGATATCGAAGTGATGTGGGTTCCTTCTTTCAGCCAGTTCCCGTCGAAAACCGGCGTCCGAGAGTTGGTTGCCGTAATAACGACATCGGCGCTTTCCAAAGCTTCTTCAGGGCTCGATGCGGCGCTGACTTCGATCGCCAATTCACGGCTCATCTTTTCGGCGAAGGCGTGACGGTGAACTTCGGCGGGACTGAATACTTTTACCTGCGTCAAAGTTCTGACGGCCGCAGCCGCCTTGAGCTGCGTCTCGGCGTGGACTTGGCTGCCAAAAACTGCAACCCGGCTGGCATTTTTGCCGGCCAGGTACTTAGTGCCGATGCCGCCTGCGGCTCCGGTCCTAAGTTCATTGATGTAACAATCCTGAAACAGAATCAGAGGATCGCCGGTCTCTACGCTATAGAGAATAACCGTTTCGTGGTGTAACCGGCGATCCAAATCCGTCTGGAGATACGCTCCCATCACGCCATGGACCGAGCCAGGTAAGAGACCGAAAATCATCCGATTCGGGTGGTGGATTCTCCTGCGCGGCAGATCGAATCCGCGACCGAAAGCCATTTCTTTCAGAGCATCTTCGATGGTGACGATCATCTCGTCCATCGAGACGATTTGATCGAGGGGAGTGTTTTTCAGGAAGAGCATGTCACTCGAGAGTGAACGAAGCTTCTAAATTCCTGTGCCGTGAGTGCAGGTGTGTGCTTAAGACGAAGTGTAACGCAGTCGTATAAAACCCGTCAATGGGAACGCCTGAGAGCGGGTAATCTTCAAAAGAGCTTTTGGAAGGGCGAGCGCCTATACCGGGTTGACCGCTAGCCGCCGTTCAAGGTGCCGCGCGTAGCGGGACATTCCGTAACTACACAACCAGTAGATAACCGCGATGAATAGATAGAGCTCAAAGGGTCGAATTTCGCGATTATTCACAATCTGCGCCGCCTTGGTCAAATCCACGTAGCCGATAATCGACGCCAGCGAGGTGTCCTTAAGCAGCACAATAGATTGCGTCAGTAACGAAGGGATCATGTTGCGCAGAGCTTGGGGCAAAATGACATAGCGCATCGTTTGTGCCCGCGTAAGTCCAGTCGCGGTGGCAGCCTCCGCCTGGCCGCGGGGAACGGATTGGATTCCTGCCCTGACGATCTCGCCGAAGTAGGCTGCTTCGAATATGACGAAGGCCGCGAGAGCCACGCTGTACTCCGGTAAAGATTTTCCAAGGAGAACGGGGATGATGAACCAGAACCAGAAAATAACCATCACTAACGGCACACCCCTAAAGAACTCCACGTAAAGGGTTGCTGGGAGGTGAATCCAGCGCGAGCGGGCCAGGCGGCCTATACCGATGAACACACCTAGAAGAAACCCAAGGATGATAGCCGGCACTGCCAAGCGCAAAGTACCGCCGGTGAAATTGCCCAGCCCGAAAAAGCCCTGGAAGATCAGAAAGCCGATGTTGTTGGTAATGACCGCGAAATCCATCCTCAAAATTCTCCCGTTTGCCTTTTGGCAATCATCCCTGGAATCGCAAATCTTTTCTCTAACTGCGACATAGTGACGGCGATGGCCAAGCAAAGCATGAGGTAGATTAAAGTCCCGGCGGTCAAAGCTTCGAATGCTTTCGCCGTATAGGTTTCAATCTGGCGCGTCTGAAAGGTTAATTCGGCGACGCCGATGGTCAGCGCAATCGAGGAGTTTTTGATCAGGTTCAGCGACTCGTTGGTGGCGGGTGGTATAATTAGTCTCAAGGCGATGGGGATGATGATCAAGCGATAAGCTTGAGCCATCGTGAGGCCCGTCGAAACTGCGGCTTCGAACTGAGTTTTCGGAATCGACTGAATGCCCGAACGCATCACCTCGGAAAAACGCGCGCCATGATAAACTCCTAGCGCGACAACAGCGGCCAAGAACTCAACTCCGTGATCGAAAAGCCAATCTTGCAAGAACTGCGGCAGTAAGGGTGGGACGGCGAAATACCAGAAGAACATCCAGACGAGGAGCGGCACGTTTCTGAAAAATTCGGTGTAAAAACCTGCAAGCCAGCGTAGCGGCGCGATGGACACCGTGCGAAGAGCGCCCGAAAGGATGCCGAGGGCCACCGCGAGCACCCAAGCGATCACGGAAATCTCGATGGTCGTGACTAGACCTTGGAGAAGCCACAGGCCAGATTGGCCGCTCCACAGTACACTCCAATCGAAGTTGTAAGTCATTGCAGAAAACAGGCAACAGCAAAACCAGGCTCTCCACCGGAAATGAACCGGCCAAGGCCAAAGCGAGAATTTAGGGTAAGGGCCTTCTTGCCCCTACTTGGGTATCACCTGCAGCTGGAGAAAACGCTTGGTATCTGGCGCTAAAGGATAGGGCACTTCACCCTTGGGTCCAAACCATTTGTCGTATAGGCGAAAGTATTGTCCGGATTCGATGGCTTCCATTAGTGCGAGGTTAACTACTTGGCGAAAGTCCGAGTCGTTCTTTCTCATTGCCATGCCGTACGGCTCGTAAGAAAAGAATTCGCCAACAACAGCCCAGTCATCCGGCTTGGGCGCTTTGGCTTTCAAGCCTGCGAGCTGAATTCCATCGTTCGTATAGGCCTGCACCTGTCCCTGGACCAGCGCCTGAAATGCGGCCGGCTGATCCGGGAATTCCAGCAGCTTCGCGTCGGGCACGCGCTCGCGAATGATTTTAGCATTGGTGGAACCCTGTTGGGCCGCGACTCGTTTTCCGGCGATGGTTTGAATTCCTTTGATCGGAGTTCCTTTCTTGACAAGAAACTGCGCGCCGGTAGCGAAAAAGGTCAAGCTAAAGTCGACTTGCTCCCGACGCGATTGAGTGTCGGTCATGGTTTCGGCGATTAAATCCACCGCGTTGGAAGTCAAGAGCGGGATCCGGGTATTCGGCGCCGACTCCTTTTTCTCTAGCTTGATCTGCTTGTTGAGCTTTTTCGAGATCAACGGCAATATCGATGTTTCCACGAGATCGATGGAGAATCCTACCCATTCGTTATTTCTGTTCACGTAGGCGAAGGGCGGTGAACCCGTGCGCGTGCCGATGGTGAAGATCCCGGTCTGGCTGATTTTTTCCAGTGTGGTTTCTCCCCGGGACACAGTGATGCTTCCGGCAATCGCTATGAGGGTGGTGAGAAGGAGTAGCATGGGTTTCATCAAATTCTCCTTAGTGTGAAAGAATTTTCCCTAAAAACTGCTTCGCTCTGGGTGATTGGGGCGCGCTAAAAAAATCTTCCGGCGCGCCTTCTTCGATGATTTGACCTTCATCCATGAAAACAACCCGGTGAGCGACGCGTCGGGCAAAGCCCATCTCGTGCGTGACCACGACCATAGTCATCCCGTCGTGCGCGAGGTCGGTCATGACTTCCAAAACTTCGTTGATCATTTCGGGATCCAAGGCTGAAGTGGGCTCATCAAAAAGCATAATCTTCGGTTTCATCGCCAGGGCGCGGGCAATGGCCACCCGTTGCTGTTGCCCGCCCGAGAGATTGGCAGGGTAGACATTGGCTTTGTCCGGAATCCCCACACGATCCAGCAGCTCTTTGGCCACTTTTTCGGCCTCGCTTGTAGCTAACCTCTTTACTTTGATGGGGGCGAGGGTGATGTTCTTTAGCACGGTCATGTGAGGATAAAGATTGAAGGATTGGAAAACCATGCCCACATGTGTCCGCAGTTTAGATGGTTCAAACTTGGGATCCGAGAGCGACTGGCCATCAACGATGATCTCGCCGGACTGAGTAGATTCCAACCGGTTGATGCAGCGTATGAGCGTGCTTTTGCCGCTGCCACTGGGTCCGCACACCACCACGACTTCTCCTGCACTGACTTTCAGGTTTATGCTTTTGAGAACGTGAAGCGGCCCAAACCACTTGTTTACATCGCGAAACTCGATCACGGCAAGAAGTTATATGTCACTCAGCAAGATTGCAAAATGTCGGACCGCATACTATATGAACAAGGGCATTTTGCAACAGACGGGAACGCGATCTTATATACAAATAGCTCGCCTAGACGCTAGCATCATTGCTAGCCAGCAGAATTTTCTTCTCAAGTGAACATTCCGGAATTAAAATCGGTGGAGGTTCAGTCCGGCGTGAATATTTATCTCGTGCGACACGGGGAGGCAGAGTCGGAAACAACCAGTCCGGAAAGACCGCTCACTCGCTTGGGGCGGGAGGAGGTGGAGCGAATAGCCCGTATAGCGGCGAGTAAAAGTGTTCAGGTCTCGGCTATATTTCATTCCGGAATTCTTCGCGCAAAACAAACCGCAGAGATAATGGCGGAGCATCTGCAACCCACCTTGCGGGTACAGCAACTCTCCGGCTTGTTGCCGCAAGACGATCCAGACATAGCCAAAGCCGAGCTTGAAGATGCGGAGCATCCGATCATGCTGGTGGGTCATCTTCCCCATCTGAACCGGTTGGCGGCGTTGTTAATCAGCGGTGACGTGGAGTCTCAGGTTATGGAGTTCCTACCTGCGACTATGGTGTGTTGTGCCCGGGATGGGTCAAAATGGACGATCGCTTGGACGCTTACGCCGCGGACTCTCTAACACGCAGTTGACCAGCACGGGGGGATAGTCTAAAAAGGAACAGGAGACGCGCAGGGTATAATTGAAAGGCAAATGTAATGGCTTTAGAGACACTGACGATCATCGACAACCGGACAGGCAAAAAATACGAGATTCCCATCCGCAACGGCGCGATAAAGGCCACAGACCTGTACCAAATCAAGGTTGCTGAGGACGACGGATTGGTCAGTTACGATCCAGGCTTCATGAATACCGCCTCCTGCCAGAGCAAAATCACCTACATCGACGGCGACAGGGGTATCCTGCGTTATCGGGGCTACCCGATCGAGCAGATCGCGGAAAAGAGCGACTATCTAGAAACCGCCTATTTGATTCTTCACGGCGAGCTGCCAACCCCGTCTCAACTGGAGGATTGGACACATAACATTACGTATCACTCCATCATCCATGAAAACATCAAGAAGCTCATCGACGGGTTTCATCATGATGCCCACCCAATGGGAATTCTGGTCAGTACCGTAGGAGCCTTATCGACTTTTTATCCGGGGGCGAAGAAAATCTTCGATCCCCAGTCCCGTAGAGAGCAAACCTACCGATTGATCAGCAAGATGCCGACGCTAGCTGCCTTTGCCTATCGCCATAGTCTCGGTCTTCCCTATGCTTACCCAGACAACGATCTGAGTTACACTGGTAATTTTCTGAACATGCTCTTCAAAATGACGGAGCTCAAATACAAGCCCAATCCAGTTCTGGAAAGGGCGCTGGACGTCCTTTTTATTCTTCACGCGGATCACGAGCAAAATTGCAGCACCAATGCCATGCGCGGCGTTGGCAGTTCCCAATCCGACCCCTATTCCGCCGTCGCGGCTGCTGCGGCTGCTCTTTATGGCCCGCTTCACGGAGGCGCCAATGAAGCTGTGCTGCGAATGCTGATGGCGATCGGCTCGAAGGACAAAGTCCCCGATTTCATCAAGAAGGTCAAAGGTGGTGAGGGGCGATTGATGGGCTTTGGCCATCGGGTCTACAAGAATTACGACCCGCGCGCCAAGATCATCAAGCAGATTGCTGACCAGGTCTTCGAGGTCAAAGGGCGCAACCCGCTGCTTGATATCGCTCTCGAACTCGAACGTATCGCTCTCGAGGACGGCTATTTTATCCAGCGCAAGCTCTATCCCAACGTCGATTTCTATTCCGGTCTGATATACCAGTCGATGGGCCTACCGATGGACATGTTCCCGGTCTTGTTCGCCATTCCACGCACCTCGGGCTGGATTGCTCAATGGGAAGAAATGCTCACCGATGTGGATCAAAAGTTAGCGCGTCCGAAGCAGATCTATCTCGGTGCTGAGAAGCGCGACTACGTGCCGATGGAAAAGAGAAAATAGGAAGAAGACCTAAAGAGCCTACCTGAGATCGCCGCGAAGTCCATCAAATATTAGTACTTTCAGCAGCTGACCGATCCGAAGGCGCGGGTTTGAAAGACCGTTGAGTTCCATTAACGATCTCACCTGTTGACCGTAGCGGTGGGCAATTGAAAAGAGAGTCTCGCCTCTCCGAACTTCGTGGGTTACCACTTGCGTGGGCCCAGTATCTTTTTCCCTTAAGCGTTCGTAGGCGTTCGCGAAAACTAAGCCCCTTCCGGCGGGCAACTTTACCGTAAAGTCTCCTTCCGGCGGCGTGGAGTTTCGGAACAAAGCCGGATTGAGTTCTTGAATCGCTTCCAGACTCGATTCGGCCATAGTAGCGATGGCCTGCAGTGTTAAGTGCCCGCGGATTTCGATCTCTTCGTAATTCAACGGGTCTTCATATTGAACTTCTTCACCTAGGGACAACGTTACGCGTCTCGTCGCTGAGTTTGGCTTTTTCACTTACACCCCATAAATTTTTCGCGCCAGGCGTCTGCATCGCCTTGTCGATCGCCCCCAGTCCGGCATTGTATGCCGCTGTTGCCAAATACCACTTGCCGAAATATTCGTGAAGATCCTTAAGATGGGCGGCCGCTGCGTAGGTCGATTTGACAGGATCACGCCGTTCATCGACCCACGTATCGATCCGCAGCCCGTACTTGCGGGCGGTGCTCGGGACAAACTGCCAAAGTCCCGCGGCGCCATTGGGAGACGTTGCCTCGGGCAAAAAACTGCTCTCGACGAGCGCAAGATAGGCAAATTCTTCCGGCAATCCCTCTTCACGGAGGATTTTCGTTATCATCGGCATGTAGCGACCTGAGCGGGCTAAGACCTTAGCGAAAGATTCCCTGCTAGTTTTGGAGAACTGGTTGACGAAGTAACGGACTCTGGCGTGTTCGATGACGGCCTTCGAGAACTGGATTCGACGACGTTCAATCGGCTGCTCTACGGCCTTGTCGATGTCTTTTTGCAGCAGATCCAACAATCGATCATCTGCGTTCGATCCGGAAACTTTTTTTAGGGCCGAAGGTTTGTTCTGAACTGCTGGCGTTCGCACCCTCGGGTCTTGTTGATCAGGGTTGCTCGCTGCCTCTGGGCTGTTTTTTAAGCCTGTCTCCAATTCGGCAGCGGCCGCCAGATTTTCCTCTTGCACCACACCGATCTGCTGCGCTGGAGCCGCCAACGTAACGTCGTACTCGACAGCAAGCGACGGTTGGGGAAATGGGCTATCAGCTTGGGCTTCTTGCGTTGACTCTATTCTGGGGGCCGCGTCGCGCAGGAGTGGAATTTGAAAGAATGCGCAACCGTGTAAGAAGCCAACCGCCAAGCTGAGGACTAGAATTTGAGTTCGCGTCGACATAGCTTGGTCACCGACAAACTTGCAGAGGCTACTCGAATCGTCACCCTCATGCAACCCAAAAATGCTTGACAACTGATCGTCCGAGTCTCTAGATTCCATAGCGATGCCAAGAAATTGAAAAGAATTGACATATTGGAGCAAAAAAACATAAAAAAAATCGTAGGTAATTTCGTATTCGAGGAGCGAGAACCACGGAGGTGTTATTGTGAAGAGAAGAGTCACTATGATGCTGGCGATAATTTGTTTAGGCTTGGCTTCTCTACTGTCTGGGGCCGAAAGTAACAAATATCCGGCTCCTCGTTTCCCTTCTTATTTGCGACCGCCAAAATCGATTGATGATGTCATGCCCTTTGCCCGCGCCGCAGTGCGTCAGACAGGAGGGCGAACTCCGCTCGGGTTGGTCGAGAAAGGAATGGCGACGCTGATCGTGACGGAAGTCAACGCCGATCCGATGATCATGCAGGCTATCAAGCG
>WNFS01010994.1_pt1 | contig 11131 bp, 9 predicted proteins | sample 5400141 | NCBI WGS metagenome assembly WNFS01 (sample SAMN13153358, study PRJNA577476) | soil metagenome | isolation source: 60 cm saprolite under Madrone tree | place: USA:California | collected 2016-06-14 | reverse complement strand
GCGAGGCCCGCGTCCTTGATCAGCTTGCCGTAACGCGCGTGGTCGCTACGGATGCGCGCCAAAAAGTCGGGAACGGTGGTGACGTAGGGCTCGCCGGATCCGGCGGCGGCCAGCTTTTCCGCGATGTCCCCCTGCGCGAGAACTGCGCCCATGTCTTCGCGGAGCCGCCGCACGATCTCGGGCGGCGTGCCGATGGGCGCGAACAGCCCCTGCCAGATCGTGACTTCATAGCCAGGATAGAACTCGGCAATCGGCGGCAAGTCCGGCAACAGATGCGAGCGCCGCTGCCCGGTCACCGCCAATCCCCTGAGCTTGCCCGACTGGATGAGCGGCGCCACCGAGCCGCCGCCGAACATCGCGGCGATATCGCCGGCCATGACGCCGATCGCCGCAGGGCCGCCGCCGCGGTAGGGCACATGGACGAGATCGACGCCGGCCTGCTGCTTGAGCAATTCCATGGCGAGGTGGTGCTCGCTGCCGTTGCCGATCGAGGCGTAGAACAACGGCGGGCGCGCCGCGCGCGCCAATGCGACGAAGTCCTGAAAATCCTTGACCGCAAGCGCCGGATTGGCCGCGAGGATCAGCTCGTTCACGACGAGGCTCGCCACCGGCAACAGCTCCTTGAGCGGATCGAACGCCATCTTGGCGTAGAGATGCGGGTTGACTGCGAGGAGCGAACTGGGCGCCAGCAGCAGCGTGTAGCCGTCGGGCGCCGCGCGCGCGGCGAGCTCGCCGGCGAGGTTGCCGTTCGAGCCGGGGCGGTTCTCCACCACGACCGGCTGGCCGAGCCGTACGCTCAAGGGCTGACCCAGCGTGCGCGCGATGAGATCGGAGGCGCCACCCGGAGGGAACGACACCAACAGCCTGATCGGCCGCGTCGGATAGGGCTCGCCCGGCGCGGCGCTCGCGAGCATCGCGAGCGCGGCCGCGAGCGCGAAACGGATCAGAGCGGACACAACGACACTCATCACGCGGTGTTCCCGGGACCACGGCGCCGCCGCCCGTCATTTTGCCGCACGCAGGCGCACGGCGCCAACCAAAGTCGCACGTCCCCTAGACTTGTCGCTCATCCGGCGACCGTCGCATAATGGCATGGACGAGCCCTTCGGGCGACGGCCCGAACAACAGAGAATATTTGCGTACGGTTGCTTTTCCGGCGCGGTGCTTGGAGGAGGACATGTCCGAGAAAATCTACGACGTTCCGCCGGAGTGGAAGAAACGCGCCTATATCGACGCCGACAAGTACAAGGAGATGTACGCGCGCTCGCTCAAGGACCCCAACGGCTTTTGGGCCGAGGAAGCCAAGCGCCTGCACTGGTACAGGGCGCCGAGCAAGATCAAGAACAGCACCTTCGGGCCGGGCAATGTCTCGATCAAATGGTTCGAGGACGGCGTGCTCAACGCCGCCTACAACTGCATCGATCGGCACCTTCCCAAGCGCGCCAACCAGACCGCGATCATCTGGGAGGGCGACGATCCCAAGGAGTCCAAGCGCATCACCTATCGCGAGCTGCACGACGAAGTCTGCAGGCTCGCCAATATCCTGCGCAACCGCAATGTCGAGAAAGGCGACCGGGTCACGATCTATCTGCCGATGATTCCCGAGATCGCCTATGCCGTGCTCGCGTGCGCGCGCATCGGCGCCATCCATTCCGTGGTGTTCGGCGGCTTCTCGCCGGAATCGCTCGCCGGGCGCATCGCCGATTGCAAATCGAACGTCATCATCACGGCGGACGAAGGCGTGCGTGGCGGGCGCAAGGTGCCGCTCAAGGCCAATGCCGATGCCGCCATCGACAAGGTCGGGGGCGTCGATCACGTGATCGTGGTGCGCCGCACGGGTGCGCCGGTCGACATGCAGCCCGGGCGCGACGTCTGGTACCACGAGGCGGCGAAGGTCGTCACATCCGAGTGTCCATGCGAGCACATGAACGCGGAGGACCCGCTGTTCATTCTCTACACGTCAGGCTCGACCGGGCAGCCGAAGGGCGTGCTCCACACCACCGGCGGCTATCTCGTCTACGTCGCGATGACGCACCAATTGATCTTCGACTACCACGACGGCGACATCTACTGGTGCACCGCCGACGTCGGCTGGGTGACCGGGCACAGCTATATCCTCTATGGGCCGTTGGCGAACGGCGCCACCACCATGATCTTCGAAGGCGTGCCGAACTATCCCACCACGTCCCGCTTCTGGGAGGTGTGCGACAAGCACCAGGTCAACATCATCTACACGGCGCCGACCGCGATCCGGGCGCTGATGCAAGCGGGCGACGCGCCGGTGAAAAAAACCTCGCGCAAGTCGCTGCGGCTCCTCGGCACCGTGGGCGAGCCGATCAATCCCGAGGCGTGGGAGTGGTACTATCACGTGGTGGGCGAGGGCCGCTGCCCGATCGTCGATACCTGGTGGCAGACCGAAACCGGCGGGATACTGATCACCCCCCTCCCCGGCGCGACACCTCTCAAGCCGGGCTCGGCCACGCAGCCATTTTTTGGCATCGTTCCGCAGATCGTCGATGGAGAGGGAAAGGTGCTCGAGGGCGCCGCGACCGGCAACCTCTGCATCATCGATTCCTGGCCGGGAATGATGCGCACGGTCTATGGCGACCATCAGCGCTTCGTCGACACCTATTTCAAGGCGTATCCCGGCAAATACTTCACCGGCGACGGCTGCCGGCGCGATGCCGACGGCTATTACTGGATCACCGGCCGCGTCGACGATGTGATCAACGTCGCCGGCCACCGGCTCGGCACCGCCGAGGTCGAGAGCGCGCTGGTGGCGCATGCCAAGGTGTCGGAGGCGGCCGTCGTCGGCTATCCGCATGACATCAAAGGGCAGGGCATTTATGCCTATGTCACGCTGATGTCCGGCGAACAGCCGAGCGACGAGCTGCGCAAGGAATTGGTCGCCTGGGTGCGAAAAGAAATCGGCCCGATTGCCTCGCCCGATCTCATTCAGTTCGCGCCCGGCCTGCCAAAAACCCGCTCGGGCAAGATCATGCGCAGAATTCTGCGCAAGATCGCGGAAGACGAGCACGGCAATCTCGGCGACACCTCGACGCTCGCCGACCCGAGCGTCGTCGACGATCTCGTCGGCAACCGACAGAATCGCAAGGCGCACGCGTAACGCGACGCGGACCCTCGCCCCGCAGTTGCGGGGCGAGGGTGGCGCGCTATGGCGAGGGCCGGGTGAGGGGCGACTCTCGCAACGCGGATCCTCGTTCAATAGCGCTCGCTTGCCCCTCACCCGGCTCGCGCCTGCAGCGCTCGCCACCCTCCCCGCAACTGCGGGGAGAGGGTCCACGACCAAGCCCGCGGCTTACGCTGATTCAGTTCAGAGGACGGGAGGCCCCGCTGTGGCACGCGGGGCACAGTCGTCGGGATTCTTGAGCGTTCGCTGATCCTCACGTGCGGTTTGGGCTGAGGCTGCGCAAAGATTCGGTTATTATGGTTACTGATCCGTCGTCGCCCGCATGAGGGGAATCCAAACGGGTTGTCGGACGCCGACGATCAAAGGGGATAACGGGCAACAGACACGGTTACATCATGAATCTGTCACGGTCATTTGCGGCCGCTGCGGCCGCATGTGTGCTTGCTGCGACCATGCCGCAGCTGGCGCAGGCACGCGAAATCGTCGGATTTTCCGGCGCGTATTCGAGCGGTACGGTCGTGGTGAAAACCAACGAGCGGGCGCTCTATTACGTGCTCGGCAACGGCAAGGCGGTGCGCTACCCGGTCGGCGTCGGCCGCATCGGCAAGCAATGGTCGGGCACGGCCTATATCAGCAGCAAGCAATTGCGCCCGGCATGGTCGCCGCCCGCCGAGGTCAAGCGCGACAAGCCTTCGCTGCCGAACGTGATTCCCGGCGGGAGCCCGGGCAATCCCATGGGGGCGGCCGCGCTGACGCTGAGCGGCGGCGGCGAATACGCCATCCATGGCACGAACAATCCGGGCTCGATCGGGGGCTTCGTCTCCTACGGCTGCATTCGCATGTACAATGCGGACGTGCTGGACCTCTATAACAGGGTCGGCTGGGGCACGACGGTGGTCGTCTCCGCCGTGGCTGATATGGGCGCCCTCCACGCCGGAAACGTAGCCGCGGAATTCCGGCAACATCAACCACTGCGGGACTTGGCGCTTGAGCACGCCGCGCTCGCTTAAGTCGCCGTGCGGGCCGCGGCCCTTGCCGGTAATCACCAGAACGAATTTGGCGCCGCCGTCCCGCGCTCTGCGCAGGAACGCCAGCAATGCGGCATAAGCCTCGGTTTGCGTCTTGCCGTGAAGATCGATGCGGTTATCGAGCCGTTCGATGCCGCGCGCGAGGCGCTGCTTGAGCCGCCGGTCGAACGGCTCGAGACGCGGCGCGGGCAGGGCGATGGCGCTCGCGGCACGCGCCGGAGCTTGGGCCGAAGGCGCCGTCTTGCCGGGCGGTTCCGAAGTCATCCGCTCGGCCGGGACAGATTGTCCCCGCAACGGCGCGACTGAACGGGCGATCTCGCCCCAGAGCTTGCGCTCCTCGGGATTGAGCCGCCGGGAGCCCCGCTTGGCCTCGCTCATGTTCGGGGCCGCCATCGCACGGGGCCGACTTGACGGCGCAATCTCTTCGACCGGGTTTCGTCCTCGCCCTTGCCGGCTGCGTGCTTGGATTTGCCTTGCTCGCGCTTGACCTCGGCCTCGGGGATCTGCGGCTTCGGGACCGGGATGGGCATGTGTTTGCCGGCTTCGACCATGTCGAGCTCGCGCGGAAGCAGCATGACGAAGCGGCCCGGGTGGCGAATGCGGCCGGCAATCCGGGCAGCATCGTCCCCCGCCCCCCAATAGAGATCGGCCCGCGCAGGCCCCACAATGGCCGAGCCGGTATCCTGCGCGATCATCAGACGGCGGAAGGGTGTCGTCGGCTTGGCGCTCTCGATCGGCAAGCTCGCCTCGATGAAGAACGGCGTGCCATAGACGTGAATCTTGTCGACCGCGATCGAGCGCCCGGGCGCGAGCGGGACACCCTGCGCGCCGACGGGCTCGCCCTCGTTCGAGAGCCCGGTGATGCGAAAGAATATGTAGGAGCGGTTCGTCGCGCGCACCTTCGGCGCCTCGTCGGGATTGGCAGCCATCCAGTCGCGGATGCGTTGCATCGACATTTCTTCGCGCGGGACGAGATTGCGCTCGATGAGCACGCGCCCGACGGCGCTATAGGGATAGCCGTTGTGGGAATCGTAGTTGATGCGCAGCGGCGTGCCGTCTTCGAGGATCACCCGAGCCGAGCCCTGGATCTGAATCGCCAGGGCCTCGAATGGGTCGCGGAGCCAGCAGATTTCGAGCTTTTGTCCATCAAGCGCCCCGGTCTCGATCGCCCCGCGATCGTGATAAGGCACGATCTCGTCCTTTTCGTTGCGCCGGCCGATGAGGGCGCCCTTGTTGGGAAATTCGGCCCCTGGCTTGTACCCGGCGGCTACGAGATCGGGCGGACGCCGATAGAGCGGGACGTGGAATTCGGGATTGGGGAAGCGCGAGCCCTCGACGATCGGCTCGTAATAGCCGGTCAAAAAACCCTGCGTCTCGCCGAGCCGCGCGATCTCGACCGGTCGGAAATTATCCTCGAAGAAATGGCGCGCGGCCCCTTTATCGGTCGGCCGCACTCGCGCCGCCCGCCGGCAGACCTCCCAGAGGGCGTTGAACACCGGCCGGTCATCGTGAGGCTGCTTGATGCCGCGAAAGGTCTGGCAGCTCGCCTGGTAAGCCGCGAAAGCAGCGAGGTGATCGTCCGCCGCCCAGCCGGCGACGTCGGCCCACTTGAGGGGCTCGAGCTGACTGTCCGCGAGCTTGAACGGCGCGTCGGCCGGTTCGGCGCGAAGCTCCCCGGCCAGCCAGAAAGCCGCCACGGCGATGCTTCCGAGGAAGACGCACAGGCGCGCCGGCATTACCTTCCGCCCCGATTACTGCGCGGCTTCCGTGGCGAGGAGCTTCCAATTGGGATCGCGCGAGGAGAGGTCGCGCGCGAAGGTCCACACGTCGGTGACGTCGGTTACTTTGTCGGGATTGCCCTCGATCACGTTGCCGGCCTTGTCGCGGGTGACCGAAATGAGTTGCGAGACGAAACGCACCGTGATCTGCGCGGTGCGGCCGCGCAGCTCGACGCCGGCAATGTCGGACTTGTCGATGGCGACGAAACGAGTCTCGACCGTCTCGCCCTTGTTCTCGCGCTCCCTGATGGCCCCCTCGAACCCCTCATAGACTTCGCGTGAGAGCAGATTTTTAAGGCTACGGCGATCCCCTTCGGCGAAAGCCAACACGATCATTTCGTAGGCTGCACGCGCGCCGGCGATGAAATGCTTGACGTCGAAAGTTTTGTCTTCGCGGGCGATCGAATCGAGCCCGGCCGCCAGCGCTGATCCGGTTTCGGCGATGCCTTTCCAGGGCTCGGCCGGATCGGAGGTCTCGACCGGCTTTTGGGCGGTCTCACCACCGCGGCCGGGCAGCGTGACCACATTATCGTTGGTCGCTCCGCGCATCGCGTCCCGGGCGGAATAGGGGTTGGGGGGTCGTTCGCGGCCCGTGCGCTGGCCCAACACGCTTCGCAGGCGCAGGAAGATGAACACCGCCAGCGCCAAGAAGATGATGGTGTAGATGTCGAACACGTCTCGCACGCTCTCGACCGCCGTGAGGGAACCGCAGGATCAGTGGCAAGGCAGACAGGAAATCTGCAAAAGCAGAGGCGGTTCCCGCATCACTTATGTAAGTGCGCGACCGCGCTGTTCCAGAGGCCTGCGCCGAACCCGGTGCATGCGTCGCACCGATGTGACCATAGACGATCCGAACCATGGCGCCAACAAGGCTGGTGACCCAAAGCCGACGAGGCAATAGGCCGATGTCCTTGGTTAAATGGAGATTAATCGGATTGCTCATCTTTCAGTCACGCCGTGACCGGGCTTCACCCTCGCGCCGTCGATGGGCCGGGCACAGCGGGGCGCCTTTCACCGCCACCTCAAGCGTAAGCTCTCGAAGGTCTGCGTACGGCGATCTCGAGCACCGAAGTCGCGCTTTGGCGTCCGGCCCGGGCGTCGCAGTCGCACGGATACAGGACCGGGCCGCCGGATTTAGCTTGATATTTCCGGATATTAGAAAGCGCCCACGCGGGTAGCGCGGGGCCGACGCTTCGGCGATATGTGCGCGAAAATTCGCATGCAGCAGCACGCGACGGTGTCGTGCAATTCGCTTACGGGATCCGCCGTAGATGTGGAGCTCGGCGCGGCGCTCGTTGCCCGAACAGGGCGGCGCAAAGGGGAGCGCGAGGGTATCCTTGTCCGACCGGAGCGCCTGTGTTAGCCACGCCGCCGGCTGCAATATTGTGAGCAGTGAGAGGGGAACAGTCGATGGCGACCACCGGCAATGGCGGACCTGCGCCGAGCCCAGGCGCTCAGCAAGCCAACGCGCAGCTCACGGTGCTGGGCCAATATATCAAGGACTTCTCGTTCGAGAATCCCAACGCGCCTCGCTCGTTGACGCCGCCGCAAACACAGCCTGCGATCAATATTCAAATCAATGTCGGCGCCCAACAACTCGCTCAGACGGATTACGAAATCTCGCTCAAACTCGAAGGCAAGGCCGAGAGCGCGGGAACTGTCCTGTTCGCATTCGATCTGACATTCGCCGGCGTTTTCCGAATCCAGAATGTACCGGCTGAGACGCTGCAGCCGCTCGTCATGATCGAATGTCCGCGTCTGTTGTTTCCATTCGCGCGCGAGATCGTCGCAACATCGGTGCGCAATGGTGGCTTCCCCCCGCTGCTGCTCGATCCCGTCGATTTCGTCGCGCTGTATCAGCAGCGCACGGCGCAAATGCAGGCGGCGCAACCAACCACGCCGTCGAGCTAGCAAATCCTGGGCTTGCCCCGTCTGGAACGTCAGCGAGGGGCAACGCGATCTGCCCTGCTGCCATGAATAGAGATCAAGCTGGCTGCAAATTTCAGGCAGCCGCCGCCGGCATGTTGAGGTAGTCGCGCCAGATCACATTTTCTCCGAGCGTTGCGATGAAGGCGAGATGCGCTTCGCGCTCGTCGTCGCTCAATCGGACCGCGAGCACCACGGGGCGCACGGGAGCAGCAGCTCGACCGACGGACGCGACCGTTGCGGCTGCCCCCATCTCCACGAGGACAAGCTGCGCCTGCCGGGCCCCAATCAGCTCTAGATAGACTTCCGCCAGAAGTTCGGCGTCGAGCAGCGCGCCGTGTTTGGTGCGATGGGAATTATCAATTGCAAACCGCGCGCACAGGTCATCGAGGCGGTTTGGCGCTCCCGGATACTTGCGGCGCGCCAGCAGCAGCGTATCGAGCATCCGCTCGCGCGATACCAGCAGTTTGCCGGCACGCTCCAGTTCGGCATTGAGAAAGGCCAGGTCAAACAGCGCGTTGTGCGCGACAATCGGCGCATCGCCGATGAATGCAATCAGGTCCTCGACGATCTCGGCGAAGAACGGCTTATCCTTGAGAAACTCCGTCGACAGGCCGTGGATCGCGACTGCTTCCGGCGGCACCTCGCGTTCAGGATTAAGATACCGATGAAAGCTCTGCCCAGTCGGGATGCGATTGAGGAGCTCGATGCAGCCGATCTCCACCACTCGGTGGCCTTGAAAGGGGTCGAGTCCCGTAGTCTCGGTATCGAGCACGATTTCGCGCACGTCTACGTTTCCGCAATGATGCCCGCGGCTGCCGAATCACCGGCGCCGCTTCGGCATTGTAGCAATCGCCTTGAGGATCGCACGTACCTCGGCGCGCGCCGCCTCGAAGCCGCGCGACGTATCCACGACGAAATCGGCCCGTCGCCGTTTCTCCTCGTCCGGCATCTGCTTCGCGAGGATCGCATCGAGTTTGTCCACCGTCATGCCCGGGCGTTCGAGCGCGCGCGAGCGTTGCACCTCGGGTGGCGCGGATACCACCACCACCGCATCGACCCGTTCCTCGCCGCCGGTCTCGAATAAGAGGGGAATATCGAGCACCGCGACTTTCTCGCCGCGCGCTTCGGCTTCGGCCAGAAGACGTTGCTCGGCCTGTTGCACCAGGGGATGAACAATGGCTTCGAGCCGTTTGAGTGCCACGCGATCGCCCAGGACCCGCGCGGCCAGCTCCTCGCGGTCGACCTTGCCATCCGCGGTTGTGCCGGGAAATGCCGCCTCGATCGCGGCCGCAGCCTCCCCCTCGTAGAGGCGATGCACGACCGCGTCGGCGTCGTGCACTGGCACGCCTTCCTCAGCAAACAACCGTGCCGTCGTCGACTTTCCCATGCCGAGCGAGCCGGTAAGGCCGAGAATGAACATGTCGCCCCCATTGCCTAAGGTGTCCGACAATTCACCCAGCCAGCCTGCCTGCCTGCCGGAAATATTGCAGCAGCGCCATGAGCGGCAGCCCGAGAATGACGAAATGGTCGCCTTCGATGCGCTCGAAAAGGTGGATCCCGAGCCTCTCGAGTTGATAGCCGCCAACGCTGGCCGTGAGACCGGCGCCTGCGGCCTCGACATAGGCTTCGAGGAACTGATCCGAAAAGGCGCGCATTGTGAGCCGCGCAACCTCACGGTGTTCCCACAGGATGGAACTCGCTTGTGCCAGTGCGATCGCGCTGTGGAGCTCGTGCGTTCGACCGCGCAGCGCTTCGAGTTGATTGCGCGCACCGGCGCGATCGCTGGGCTTGGAGAATCGCTGCTTGCCAAGCGCTAGCGTCTGATCCGCGCCCAGCACAAGCCGGCCAGGACAGCGAGCGGCAACCGTCCGTGCCTTCTCACGCGCGAGCAGCGCCGCGCTCTCGCCCGCATCCCGGGGCGTGCTGCATTGCTCGATTGCCCGTTCGTCGATATCGGCAGCCTGAACCTCGATCGGGATTCCGGCATCCTGCAAGATGGCACGTCGGATCTCGCTCTTGGAGGCGAGGACCAGCGGTTCACGGGCGAGCCAAAGCGGCATCGCTCAAGCGACCGGCTGGCGGCGGCGTTCGGCGAGAAAGCTCATCACTGCGGCGGCGGTCTCTTCGATCGAGCGCCGGGTTACGTCAATACTCGGCCAGTTGTGCCTAGCACAGAGCTTGCGCGAGAACGCGACCTCCTCAGCAACCGCCTTGCGGTCGATATATTGGTCGGCGTCGTGATGCGCCCTCAGCCCGAGCAAGCGATTTTGGCGGATTTGCACGATCCGCTCCGGGCTCGCATAGAGCCCGACCACAAGCGGCCTTGAGAGCTGCTCTACATGTCTTGAGATCTCGACCCCCGGCACGACGGGCACGTTACCGGTCTTTACACCGCGGTTCGCCAGATAGATCGAGGTCGGCGTCTTGGACGTTCGCGATACCCCGACCAACACCACATCAGCTTCTTCCAAGTCCTCCAGATGCTGGCCGTCATCGTGCAGCATCGTGTAGTTGAGGGCATCGATACGCTTGAAATAATCGGCATTCAGGGTGTGTTGCGCCCCGACACGATGCGAGGTTTCGGTTCCGAGATAGGATTGCAGAAGCTGCAGAACCGGTCCCAGGATCGATAAGCAGGGCAGGCTCAGCTCACGGCAACGATTTTCAAGTCGTTGCAGCAGCACATCATCAAGTAGGGTGTAAAGGACGATACCGGGCGACTCTTCAATCTCAGCCAGTACACGATCGAGCTGTTTCTGCGTCCGGACTAAAGGGTAGATGTGTTCTACGGCCGAGACTTTCGTGTATTGCGCCGTCGCCGCGCGAGCGACGGTGGTTAACGTCTCGCCGGTCGCATCCGACACAAGGTGAAGATGGAAATAGCTACCGGTACGCTGCGCCATGGTAAAGAGGACTAACTGTGGATTACCGGGGAGAAGGCCACGAGTGGCACCCAAGTGCAAGTCCAGGCTCGGCACAAGCCCTCAGGCTTTCCCCACTATAGAAGTGAGGAGAGCGTTGACACTTATCGGCCGATTCACGGGTAAATGTGAATCAGATCTGGATTATCAATCACGAGATACGATGGAAGCAGCGATAAAGCTTGCACTCTCGAACTAAGTTCATATGGATCGCAATTTACTCCACAGGGCCGGCATAACTTTCTCAGCGTGGATACCATGTGGACAGAAATGTATGAGTCAAATCAACGCTCCAACAATCACAACTAAAGATTCTTAAGATGT
>WNFS01009672.1_pt1 | contig 11131 bp, 10 predicted proteins | sample 5400141 | NCBI WGS metagenome assembly WNFS01 (sample SAMN13153358, study PRJNA577476) | soil metagenome | isolation source: 60 cm saprolite under Madrone tree | place: USA:California | collected 2016-06-14 | reverse complement strand
TGCTCGTCTTGCTAGGCGGCACCACCTGGCTGAGCGGCGGATTCTGGGCACCGGACGGCGTCTATTCGCGCTTCGTCTCGCCCGCCATCGGCCTGGTGTGGGGCATGGTCGTGAGCGGGGTGCTCTTGACCCGAAGTCCCGCTACACGTGCTGGATGGTGAGGCCGACGCTGGCCCGCGATCAAGCTAGTAAACGGAGCCGGAGACGTGGGCCGGGGAACATGCCTGGTACTCAGAATCGGGCAACGTGAAGCACCGGGACGGAAGATCCAACCTTCTCGAGCGACATGCCTCGAGGCGAAAGTAGTGATAACTGGTTGGTGTTAAGACCGGGTCTCGGAACGACCACGAAAGTGTGATGGACGTCTGCCCGCACAGTAGCGTAATTTCGGATCGCAACGACCGTCACGAAAGGCCGGAGCCAACCGAACTCAGGCGCGGCTCCGGCGCTCCAGGACCCGCGGAGCAGGAGATGAAGCCCGAACAAATCAACCATGATCGGCGCCGCTATTTGAGCGCAACCGTCAAGAGCGTTGCCGCGGCCGAGCTCACCACGATCGGCAGTGCGGCGCAACCTGAAACGACACAGCGGAAAAAGATGGCCGCCATCCGACCTGGGACGAACACGTCGTTCGCTTCATTGAGGCACATCGATGCCGGCGTCCTGAATGTTGGATACGCCGAAGCCGGCCCCGCCGACGCTCCAGCGGTAATTCTTCTGCACGGCTGGCCCTACGACATCCACAGTTATGTCGATGTTGCTCCTTTGTTGGCGTCGGCCGGCTACAGGGTGCTCATCCCGTATGTGCGCGGCTATGGCTCGACGCGCTTTCTTTCAGGTGAAACGTTCCGCAACGGCCAACCGTCGGTGCTCGCCGTTGACACGATCGCGTTCATGGATGCGCTCGGAATCAAGACGGCGATCCTGGCCGGTTTTGATTGGGGAGCACGGACGGCCAATATCACCGCGGCGCTTTGGCCAGAGCGCTGCAAGGCCATGGTGTCCGTGAGCGGTTATCTGATCGGCAGCCAGGAAGCCGGCAAGATCCCGTTGCCCCCGAAGGCCGAGCTTCAATGGTGGTACCAGTATTACTTTGCCACCGAACGCGGCCGGGCGGGCTACGACAAATACCGGCACGACTTTGCGAAGCTAATCTGGCAGATCGCATCGCCGAAGTGGAACTTCGATGACGCGATGTTCGATCGCAGTGCCGCGTCCTTGGACAATCCGGATCACGTCGGCATCGCGATCCACAATTATCGGTGGCGTCTCGCACTGTCTGAAGGGGAACCGAAATATGACGATCTGGAAAGGCGACTCGCCGCAGGACCCGTCATCACCGTGCCCACCATTACTCTTGAAGGTGACGCCAACGGTGCGCCGCATCCCGACGCCAGTTCCTATGCCAAGAAATTCTCGGGAAAGTATTCACACCGGATCATCGAGGGCGGCATCGGACACAATCTGCCACAGGAAGCGCCGCAGGCTTTTGCCCAAGCCGTGGTCGACGTCGACGGCTATTGATCGACGCCCCTTTATCCTGCGCGCCGATCGCAGAGGAAGATGGAAACATCCAAAATGAAAGAGAAAGCAGATAGCCCACTCGATGAGCGGCGCGCGCAGATAAGCCGCCGCCAAGGCCTCAAGCTCGGCGCCGCAAGCATCATGGCGTCGCTCCTGCCAGTACCCGCACTGCCCGCTGCGCAGACTGAATCAGCCCCGAAGGAGAAAACCATGGCCGACAACGCCGCTATCCGTCCGTTCCACTTTCAGGCACCGCAGGCGGACCTCACCGACTTGCGCAAGCGCATCAGCGCAACAAAGTGGCCCGATCGCGAACAGGTCACGGATGCATCGCAAGGCGTCCAGCTGGCAACCATGCAAAAGCTCGCGCAGTACTGGGCGAGTGAGCATGATTGGCGGAAGTGCGAGGCGAAGATCAACGCCGTGCCGAACTTCATCACCGAAATCGATGGGCTCGACATTCATTTCATTCACGTTCGCTCCAAGCATGAAAATGCGTTGCCGATGATTGTCACGCATGGCTGGCCTGGCTCGATCATCGAGCAGATGAAGATCATCGATCCGCTAACGAACCCGACGGCGCACGGCGGGACCGCAGCCGATGCCTTCCATCTCGTGATTCCGTCTCTGCCGGGCTACGGCTTCTCGGGCAAACCTAAGGCGCCTGGATGGAACCCCGTTAGCATTGCGAAAGCGTGGGCGACGCTCATGCAACGCCTCGGCTACACGAAATACGTGGCGCAGGGTGGCGATTGGGGCAATGCCATTTCGGAGGTGATGGCCTTGCAGCAGCCGGCGGGATTGCTCGGCATTCATACCAACATGGCGGCCACGGTTCCGCCCGATGTTTCGAAGGCGCTTTCCGCGGGCGGCGCGCCGCCCGCCGGCCTTTCGCCGGAGGAAAAGCACGCGTGGGATCAGCTCGATGACTTCTATAAGAATGGGCTGGGCTACGCCAACGAGATGGCGCTTCGTCCGCAGACGCTTTACGGAATCGTCGATTCGCCGGTTGGTCTTGCGGGCTGGATACTCGATCACGACATTCGCAGCTACCAGATGATCGTCCGCGTTTTCGACGGCAAGCCTGAAGGGCTGAGCCGCGATGACGTGCTCGACAACATCACGCTCTATTGGTTGACGAATACCGCGATCTCTTCGGCGCGTCTCTACTGGGACACGGCACATAATTTGCCGGCAGGCGGCTTCTTCGACGCGAGAGGCGTCAAGCTTCCGGTCGGCGTGAGCGCGTTTGCGGAAGAGATTTATCAAGCGCCGAAGAGCTGGGCAGAGAAGGCGTATGTGAAGCTCATCCACTACAACAAATTTTCCAAAGGCACCCACTTCGCCGCCTGGGAGCAGGCGGCGATCTTCGTCTCCGAAATGCGCGCAACCTTCAAATCGCTCCGCTAATCATCTGAGTGGACGATGGCGCGCGCCATTTCGCGCGCGCTGCCACCCATAGACGAATGCAGGTCGTTTCCGACGAGTCCGGCAAACGTCGCAACAAGCGCGATTTCAATAGGATCGAGGTTCCCGGTCGGGATCCGAATGCCGTAGAGAAGTCCCTGTCCGGCCTCGAGGTCCAGGCCGCCCGCGGCCTCGAATAATTGTAGAAGTTGACAGCGGAGCGCGGGACCTAAGTGCACCGGGCCGTGCACCGGAACGAGCCGCGGATAGGCCTGCGTCAATCGCTTGACCGCAGCCTCGCGACGGTGCGACGAGCCGTTGTCCATGATCCAGAAAACGCGGCGGGCTTCGTGGTAGGGCGCCTGGCGCATGACGTGATCGACCAGCCGTTGGAACGCCAGACGACCGCTCACGTGGAATTTGGTCGGCGAACGCCAACTTCCGCTCGTGGCCGGGTCCGACGTGCGACACCTCGGTCGCGATCATTTTGCCACCGCCCGCAATGCTGCCCACACCGGGCGTTCGCGTCGCCTGCGACCGCTCCGCATCCCTCAGCGGGCAAGCGGCCGCAGCCCTGTTAGGAACAACATTCCTGCGGACGCGGACCCAGAGCGCATATTTGCCCGGTCCGCGCCGAGGCGTCAGCAAACCATCCCTCTTGATTGCCGTGCAGCCCGCGGCCCACATCCCTGTATGCCCGGCTGCCGTCTTGGCAATGTTCAGTTCGCTCGCATGCGTCTGACATCGCGTTGAGGTGGAGCGCCGAACAGGCGGCTGTACTCCCGACTGAACTGCGAGGCACTTTCATAACCGACGAGTCCCCCGGCGTTGCCGGCGTCGAGGTTCTGGTTGAGCATCAGTTGCCGTGCCTCCTGCAGCCGCAACTGCTTCTGGAACTGCAGGGGGCTGGTACCGGTGATCGCGCGGAAGTGCTGTCGGAAGGTGGATGGACTCATATGCGTGCGGTTGGCGAGCTCGTCCACGCGTAGCGTCTGCTTGAAATTCTGCTTGAGCCAGGCGACGGCCTTCGCGATCTGCTGGCTCGGCGATCCAATGGCGACGAGGCGCCGCAGTTGCGGGCCATGCGGACCCGCCAGCAGGCGAATGGTGATTTCCTGCAGGATCAGCGGCGCCAGCCGGGAAATCAGTGCCGGCTCGTGCAGCACTTCGACCAGCCGGACCAGGGCGTCGGCCAGGGAATCGTCGAGCGTTTCGATCGAGATAGCTCGACGGGTGAACTCCCTCTGGGTTTGTGGTAGTTCCATCTCGGAGGCCACCTGCACGATGTGGCGGCTGTCCAATGTCAGCATCAGACCGAGAAACGGTTCGCGGATACTGGCCCGCGTGACATGCGAGACGACCGGCTGATCGATGGTCGTCAGCATGCATTGACCTGGGCCGTAGTCGATCACGGCGTCTCCAAGCATTACCCGTTTGCCGCCCTGCGCGACGACACCCAAACCCAGGCTGTAAATGCAATGCAAAGGTTCGGTGGGCGCCTTGCGGCGATGGAGCGTGAGTGCCGAGATAGCGGTGGTGTGATCGCCGTCAGTTTGGGCAAGGTTGCCGATAGCGGTGGCCAGCAAGCTAATCGTTGCGCTCCCAGAGGCCAAGTGCTTGTCCATGAATGATCTGAGCGATTTCTACGACAAGCCGCAGCCTAGCACCCCCCGATGCGACGTATGCGCACCTTCGACAAGGAAACGTTGTTCCAGGCAATAACCCCGGTGAATTCGGCAAACGTTCTAAGTGTTCTCCCGGGATACTGCGGCATCGAAATTCGTTCTAGAGAACGGAGACACCATGAAGCACATCTCAATCGGCGGACTCGACGTTTCCCGCATTGGACTCGGCGCCATGTCGATGTCCGGTTACTACAACATTGGGACAGGCAGCGACGCAGAATCGATCCGCGCGATCCATCGGGCGCTGGATCTGGGCGTCACCCACCTCGACACCGCCGAGACCTATGGCCGGTTCGCAAATGAGGAACTGGTCGGCAGGGCCATCAAGGGCCGCCGCGACCAGGTCGTACTGGCGACGAAGTTCGGCATCGTCTCGCACGCCGGTGGGGGCCCCGGCGTCCTCGACAGCAGCCCGGCGAACATCAGCGCCGCCGTCGAGGGCTCCCTGAAACGTCTTGGCACCGACCACATCGACCTGTACTACCAACACCGCGTCGACCCTAAAACCCCTATTGAGGACACCGTCGGCGCCCTGGCCAAGCTGGTCGCCGAGGGCAAGGTCCGATACATCGGCCTTTCCGAGGTCGGCCCCGCCACGATCCGCCGCGCACACGCCGTGCATCCGGTCGCCGCGCTGCAGACCGAGTACTCCCTGTGGACCCGTGACGTGGAGGCCGAACTACTGCCGCTGCTACGCAAGCTGGGCATCGGCTTCGTTCCCTACTCGCCGCTGGGCCACGGCTTCCTCACCGGCGAGATTCGCTCGCCCGAACAACTCGCCGACAACGATTGGCGCAAGACCAACCCGCGCTTCACCGGCCAGAATTTCCGGCGCAACCTGCGCATCGTTGACGAGGTCAAGGCCGTTGCCGCAGAGGTGGGTGCGACACCAGCGCAGATCGCCTTGGCGTGGCTGCTTGCGCAGGGCGATGACATCGCCCCGATTCCCGGCACCAAGCGGGTCGCCCGCGTCGAGGAGAACACCGCAGCCGACCGCCTGAACCTGAGCGCCGAGCAGATCAAGCGGCTGAACAACCTGACGCCGGCCGCAGGCGAGCGCCACGACGAAGGGAACATGGCCGTTATCGATCGCTGACCACCCTCGGGGAACGCCGCCATGCCAACGACGCCGCTCACACCGATACGGCGGGGCATGGTGCGCCCCCGACATTCGGGCTCGGCATCTCAAATTGCTGGCCACAAGAAACTGAGTGTCCGTTTGTGGGCCCACCAGCGGAAGCGTACGCACCTCATCCAGCCATCGCGACAGGGTTCTGCTGCCGCACCCCCGTCTCCCGGGCCAACTCCATAGCGCTGACCGCATTCTTCCCAGTCAGCCGTTCGACCATCTTTCGTTTAAAAGCAATGGAATAAGGCCTCGTCATGTCGCGTCCCCCTCTCACGGTGAGAACAACGGAAGCGACAACTATCCTGGCACAGGGGGTAGGTACGAACCGTCACCGATGCGTCCGGTTCGTACCCACTCGATTCGTGGCGCGCTCGGCGCGCTTCCACCTGTGCCATAGATTGCCGAGTCTGGGTTCCGGTACCGCCCTGTTTTGCCGAGGATCGGATCGGTTCAATCGCGCAGCACTGCGTTGCCCGGTCGCGACTTTAGGCGGAAGGCGGCGGCGCCGTTGTCCACCGTTGCATTGAACGTTCCTTGTGTGGATCTTTGTCGCGGTCGTGCGCAGGTTCAGCAAACCCAATGCGTAAGGTGAATGCCGCTATAGGGGCACCCGCCTGGCCGCGCTGTGAGCTCGCGGCTTCGTCGGTTCAAGGTACCCGTAACAGGCGCTATTACAATCATCGTCACTCCGCAGTGGTTGTGCTGGACCGACGAATGGGTCCACAACATGGCGTCGACGGGCCTCGCAAGCATCCTCGACGCGTTGAACGGCCGCAGGCCCGAATCGGTCGGCACCCCGAGGAGCTTGCCCATCCGCGCGGCATAGCGTGGCTTGCGCCGCAAAAGCCGCAGAGAGGAGATCGATACCATGCCTGCTTCGATCGCCGTGATCGATCGCCGCCTGTCGCCGCTCATCGCGGCGCTCTTGGTCGCCTGCGCACCAATGGCGCCCGGGCCGCAGGGCGGCGTCGAGCGCTTGTACGTGCTCTATTGCGGCGAGGCGCAGATTCCCGACATCTCGCCCTGGGCGCCGGGAACTGCTCCGGGCACCCCGATGCTCTTCAGCGACAACTGCTACCTGATCAAGCACGCGAAGGACTACATGCTCTGGGATTCCGGTCTCACCGATTCGCTCGTGGACAAGCCCGACGGCATGCAAGGCCCCCGCGGCATGATCATGAGACGGAAGGAGACACTCGCCGCGCAACTCGCGCAGATCGGCGTCGCGCCCGCCGACATCAAGTACCTCGCATTCTCGCACACGCACTCGGACCACGTCGGCAACGCCAGCATGTTCACCGCGGCGACGCTTTACATACAGCAGGCCGAATACGACGCCGCGTTCGGGCCCGAGGCGACGACCCGGTACGGCTTCGCGCCGGCGCTCTACGAGAAGATTCGCGCCAACCCAGTGATCAAGCTCAATGGCGATTACGACGTGTTCGGCGACGGCTCGGTGAAAATTCTCAGCACCCCCGGACACACTGCAGTCGATCGACAAGGTTGCGGCGATTCTGAAGTCGGAGCACGCGCAACTCTGGATCAACCACGACAGCGCACAGAGCGCGACCATTTCGCACGCCCCGCAGTACGTACAGTAGCGGCGCCACGCAGTCTTTTCGAGAGACGTCCGATGTCATGGAAGGCTTCGGGTGATCCGATCGGAGTAAAGACGAAACCGGGAAATTTTTGATGCAAATGACTGACGGACTCGTTGATCGCGCCTCTTCCGACAACCCTGCCAAAGGGGTCCACGAATACTCCGTCCCCGTTCCAAAGCTCGGCGATGACGCCCTTGCGCTTCGTAGCATCGGGCTCGCCGAAGACTTCGGTCAAGTTGCGGGATAGTAAGGTCTCGGTCTTTATAGCCATCTAGCGGCACGTGTTCGCACGTTGCAATAGGGCTAATCCGTTCCAACCGGGGCCGATCCACTCATGCGACGCGCTTGGCCAGTAATGCCTTACCGGCTCGCGACACCGGCGGGCGTCCCAGCACCTCGGAAATGAAGGCACCGGCGTCGACCAGCGTCTCGAGGTCGATGCCTGTCTCGATGTCCAACCCCTTAAGCATGAAAACCACATCCTCCGTGGCAACGTTGCCAGTGGCCCCCTTCGCGTACGGACAGCCGCCGAGCCCAGCGATGCTTGCGTCGAACGTATGGATGCCCATCTCCAGGCAAGCGTAGATATTGGCCAGTGCCTGACCATAGGTGTCATGGAAATGTCCGCTCACTTCGTGGAGCGGATAGTGCTTGAGCGCACGCTCCATCGCGGCCTGCACCCGCTTCGGCGTGCCGACGCCAATAGTGTCAGCCACGCCGCAATGATCGACACCGATGTCCTTCATGAGCATCACGACCCGCTCGACTTCGCCCGCGCTCACCGCGCCTTGATATGGGCAACCAAGTGAGCACGAAATAGCACAGCGCACCTTGAGATTCGCGTCGTGCGCGGCGGCCACCACTGGGCGAAAGCGCTCGATGCTCTCGGCGATGCTGCAGTTTATGTTGCGCTGGCTGAAGGCCTCGCTTGCAGCTCCGAACACGACGACCTCGTCGGGCCCTGTCGGCAGCGCGCCCTCCAGCCCCTTCATGTTGGGCACCAACACGCTGTAGCGCACATTCGCCTGTCGCTGCAGGCCGCTCATTACCCCGATGTTGTCGGCCATCTGCGGAACCCACTTGGGGCTGACGAAGCTGGTGACCTCGATCTCGCGCAAGCCGGCGGCTTGCAACCGATGCACGAGCTCGACTTTGTGCGCTGTCGATACTGTCTGCTTCTCGTTTTGAAGGCCGTCACGCGGGCCGACATCGACGATGGTCACGCGGTTTGGAAGCATGATGAAATCCTCGTTAGAGCCGTTCAAACTGTATCCCGGAGGGAGGAGGTGTGACCGGTGGCCTACGTGCGCCTCATTCGTCGCTTAACCGCAGCAGTTCGCCACCCTCGGCCACTTGGTCGCCCACCGCGTAGAGAAGCTCTGCTATGGTGCCGTCGCGCGGCGACGTAATGGTGTGCTCCATCTTCATCGCTTCCAACACCGCCAGCGGCTGGCCGTGCTTGACGGCCTGGCCCGGCAGCGCCAGAAAAGCGACGACCCTGCCTGGCATCGGCGCTGTTAGCCGGCCGCCTTCACTGACGCCCTCCCCCGCATTGGCGATCACATCGACTTCAAGTACCGTGGCCGAGCCTTCGCGCGCAAATACGCTGGCACGCTCGCCGCTAGCGTAGACGGTTAATGCCCAACGCCGCTGTCCGATCAGTATGTCGTGGTGCTCGCCGATCGATGCGTGCAGCACAAGTGGCCACTGCCGCCCACTGATGACGAGAGTCAGCGCGCCGTCGTGAGCGCGATCCAGGTTAACGGCATGGTGCATGCCGCCAAACTCCAGGTCGAAGCGTCGCCGCGCGCCGCCGTGCAAGCGCCAACCATCGCGTCGGCTCCACGGATCGACGTCTTCGAGAATGCGCTCGACAGCAAGTGCATGTGCCACCACGCCTGCCGCGGCCACCTCTGGCGGCAACCCAGCCTGGTTGAATAGCACGACGCGTTCGCGCTCGATCAGCGCAGTATCCAAGTCGGCGCGGGCGAAAGAGGCGCTGTTCACGACACGCCGCAGGAAGGCCACATTGGTGTGCGGTCCCACGATGTGCGTACGCGCCAGTGCGTCGTCCAGCCGCGCCAGGGCCTGCTCGCGCGTCTCACCCCACACGATGAGTTTGGCGATCATCGAATCGTAGAACGGGCTGATGGCATCGCCCTCGCGCACACCGGCATCGACACGCACGAGCCCGTCGCGTCGAAACGCAACATGCTCGTCCGGCCAGCGCAGCACGTCGAGCCGCCCGGTTGCCGGCAGGAAATTGGCATCCGGGTTTTCGGCGCACAAGCGCGCCTCGATGGCATGGCCGTGCAGATGGAGTTGCTCCTGCCTCAGCGGCAGCGGCTCGCCGGCGGCCACGCGCAGCTGCCACTCGACGAGGTCTTGCCCAGTGATAGCTTCCGTCACTGGATGTTCCACCTGCAGCCGCGTGTTCATCTCCATGAAATAGAAGCGCTCGTCTTGCTCGGCGATGAACTCGACAGTGCCGGCGCCGACATATCCTACGGCCTTCGCCGCCGCGACTGCCGCCGCGCCCATCTTCGCCCGGCGCTCGGCAGTCATGCCGGGCGCTGGCGCCTCCTCCAGCACCTTCTGGTGACGGCGCTGCACCGAACAGTCACGCTCGAATAGGTAAACGCAATCGCCGTGCGTATCGCCGAAGACCTGGATCTCGATATGGCGGGGCTTTTGAACGTAACGCTCAATCAACACTGCATCGTTGCCGAAGCTGTTGATGGCCTCCCGTTTGCACGAGGCGAGCGCAGCATCGAACTCCTCTGCCGAGTTCACGGCCCGCATACCCTTTCCGCCGCCACCGGCACTGGCCTTGATCAGCACCGGGTAGCCGATGCGCTCGGCCTCAGTCTTAAGCAACGCCGGGTCTTGGTCGGCACCGTGGTAGCCCGGTACCAACGGAATGCCTGCGTGCTCCATCAGGCGTTTGGATTCGGCCTTCAGCCCCATCGCCCGGATCGCCGACGGCGGGGGGCCGATGAACACGAGTCCGGCATCAGCACAGGCCTGTGCGAACTCCTCGTTCTCGCTCAGGAAGCCATAGCCGGGGTGGATGGCCAGCGCGCCGCTGGCCTTGGCCGCCTCGAGTACGCGTTCGTAGAGCAGATAGCTTTCGCGCGGCGCACTTGCGCCGATATGTATCGCCTCGTCGCAAGCGGCGACATGCCGCGCATGCGTGTCGGCATCGGAGTAAACCGCTACGGTGCGGATGCCCAAGCGCCTACACGTCGCCGCCACTCTGCAAGCGATCTCGCCGCGGTTGGCTATCAGGATCTTGGCGAACATTGGTTTGGTCACGCCGTGAGCCACGACGGCTTTCGCTTGTTCAGGAAGCTCTGTACGCCTTCACGGCCCTCGTCGCTCGCGCGAATATCGGCGATCCGCTGTGCTGTGTCCGCACGCAGCTCGGGCGTGATGGCTCTCGCAGCGACGTCCTTCACGAGCAGCTTGCAAGCCTTCACCGCGGCCGGCCCGTTGGCGACGATGGCGGCGAGGATCTCGTCGAGTTTGGCGTCGATTGCCTCGGGCGCGGCGACCTCATGCACGAAACCCAATCTCTTTGCAGTGACCGCGTCGAAGCGCTCCGCACTGACAAAATAGCGGCGCGCTGCCTGTTCGCCGAGCGCTTTTACGACATAGGGCGCGATGGTTGCAGGCAGCAGCCCCAATTTGGCCTCGCTGAGGCAGAAGTGCGTGTCCTCCGCGGCGACCAGCACGTCGCAAACAGCGGCCAACCCCACCCCACCGGCATAACAGTCGCCGTGGAT
>WNFS01004060.1_pt1 | contig 11135 bp, 10 predicted proteins | sample 5400141 | NCBI WGS metagenome assembly WNFS01 (sample SAMN13153358, study PRJNA577476) | soil metagenome | isolation source: 60 cm saprolite under Madrone tree | place: USA:California | collected 2016-06-14 | reverse complement strand
GGGGTACTCGGCAAGCGGGAATTTCCATTGCCCGAAGCGGAGGCGACCCCCAATAATGGCTTGAGCGTAGTCACCAACCGATGCCAAGAACAATTCCGGAGAACAGCCATGACTTCACCTGCCATGAAGGCGACCCTTCTGGGTGCCGTGACCTTTCTTACCTTCGCCGGCTCGGCGTTCGCCGGGCCCACCGTCGACGTGTTGCACTGGTGGACATCGGGCGGGGAATCGAAGGCGATGCTCGAGCTGAAAAAGGAATTCCAGGCGGCCGGCGGCACCTGGATCGACAGCGCGGTAGCGGGTGGGGGCGGCGACGCCGCGGCAACGGTGCTGCGCTCGCGCGTGCTGGCCGGAAATCCGCCCTCGGTCGTCCAGATGAAGGGCCCCACGATAAAGGATTGGGCAGGCCAGGGCGCGCTCAACGACATCGACGACGTGGCCAAGTCCGAGAATTGGAACAACCTGTTGCCCCCGCTGCTCAAGGACGTGGTGACCTATGAGGACAAATATGTCGCCGCCCCGGTCAATATCCATCGCATCAACTGGATCTGGGCCAATCCCCAGGTCCTGGAGAAGGCCGGCATCGCCATGCCGACGACCTGGGATGAATTCAACGCCGCGGCCGACAAGCTGAAGGCCGCCGGAATCACGCCGCTGGCCCATGGCGGCCAGCCCTGGCAGGACGCCACCGTCTTCGAGACCGTGGTGCTGGGAATTGGCGGGCCCGGTTTCTATCACAAGGCCTTCGTCGAATTGGACGATGCCACTTTGCGCTCCGACACCATGGTCAAGGTCTTCGACGAGATGCGCAAACTGCGCGGCTATGTGGATGAAGGATTCTCCAACCGCGAATGGAACCTGGCCACGGGCATGGTGATGAACGGCCAGGCCGGCTTCCAGATCATGGGCGACTGGGCCAAGGGCGAATTCACCGCCGCGGGCAAGAAGCCGGGCGTCGATTTCATCTGCGCCCCCACGCCCGGCGCGCAGGGCTATCTGCTGAACACCGACAGCTTCGTCTTCTTCAACGTCAAGAACGGCGGGCCGGATGTGGCGGCCGGCCAGAAGCTGTTCGCCAAGCTGTTGATGGGGGCAGACTTCCAGGAACTCTTCAATCTCTACAAGGGCTCTATCCCCGCGCGCCTGGGCGTCAAGCGCGACAAGTTCGACGCCTGCGCCATCAAGTCGATGGATGACCTCGACCTCTCCATCAAGAACCATTCGCTGGAGCCCTCCATGGCCCATGAAATGGCGACAACGGGCGCGGTCAGGGGCGCGATCCTCGACGTGGTGACGGAGCATTTCAATTCCGACATGGCCTCGGCGGCGGCCGCTACCAAACTGGCCGACGCCGTCGCCGCGGCGAAGTAGCGGATGGCGATGCGGGGGCGGGCTCCGGCCCGCTCCTGCTTCCATACACATGGTGATCGGCGAAGCAGCACCCGCCCGGTTCGGCCGCATCGAACGCCAACTGTCGCGTCTTGTGGTGGCGCCCAGCTTCGCCCTCAGCCTGTTCTTCGTCTATGGCTTCATCCTGTGGACGGCTTATATCTCCTTCAGCCGATCCAAGATGATGCCGGTCTATTCGTTGATCGGCCTCTCCAACTACGTCAAGCTGTGGAACCAGGACCGCTGGCATGTGGCCATCGGCAATCTGGCGATCTTCGGCCTCTGCTTCGTGGGATTCTGCCTGCTGATCGGCATCACGCTGGCGGTCCTGCTTGACCAGCGCATCCGGGCCGAGGGCACGCTGCGCACGATCTATCTCTATCCCATGGCGCTTTCCTTCATCGTCTCCGGCACCGCCTGGCGCTGGCTGCTCAACCCCACCGTGGGCCTGCAGCAATTCATGCGCGATCTGGGATTTCCCAATTTCGAATTCGCCTGGACCACGGATTCCCATCTGGCGGTCTATGCCCTGGTCATCGCCGGGGTCTGGCAGTCCTCGGGCTTCGTGATGGCCATATTCCTGGCAGCACTGCGCGGCGTGGATCAGGAGATCATCAAGGCGGCTTATCTCGATGGTGCCGGCCTGCCCCGCATTTATCTCGCCATCGTCATTCCCTCGATACGGCCCGTGTTCCTGACGGCCATCGTCGTGCTCTCCCATATCGCCATCAAGAGCTTCGATCTGGTAGTGGCCTTGACCGGCGGTGGGCCGGGTTATGCCTCCGACCTGCCGGCGACGTTCATGTATGAGATGACTTTCCGGCGCAACGAGATCGGCATCGGTGCCGCCAGCGCCATGATGATGCTGGCGACCGTAATGGCGATCATCGTGCCCTATCTCTATTCCGAACTGCGCGGGGAGAAGCGCCTTGATTGACGCATTCACGCCGCCCCGCAACCGTGGCTTGACGCCGACGCTTCTGCGCATCGGCCTCTATGGCGCGCTGGGACTCTTCGCCGTCTATTTCCTGCTGCCCCTGGCCGTGATGATCTCCACCTCCCTCAAGAGCCTGGACGAGATTCACACCGGCTCGCTCATCTCGCTGCCCAAAAGCATTACCTTCGATGCCTGGATCTATGCCTGGAACCAGGCCTGCATCGGTACCGATTGCATCGGACTTGGCCCCCATTTCTGGAACTCGATCAAATTCGTGGTGCCGGGCGTCGTAATCTCGACGTTCCTGGGCGCGGTCAACGGCTATGCGCTCACCAAATTCCGCTTTCCCGGCGCCAATCTCGTCTTCGGCATGCTGCTGTTCGGTTGCTTCATTCCTTTCCAGGTGGTGATCCTGCCCATGGCGATCACGCTGGGCGAGCTGGGCCTGGCCTCGACGACGGCGGGTCTGGTACTGGTCCATGTGGTCTATGGGCTCTGCTTCACCACCCTCTTCTTCCGCAACTACTACGTCGCCTTGCCCGACGAGCTGATTCAGGCCGCCACAATCGACGGCGCCGGGTTCTTCACCATCTTCTGGCGCATCGTCCTGCCGCTCTCGGCTCCCATCATCGTCGTCACCCTGATCTGGCAGTTCACCCAGATCTGGAACGATTTCCTCTTCGGCGCCTCCTTCACCGCCGGCGGCGCGCAGCCCATGACGGTCGCCCTGAACAATCTGGTGAACACCACCACGGGTGTGAAGCAGTACAACGTCGATATGGCGGGCGCGATCATCGCGGCCTTGCCCACCCTGGTGGTCTATGTGCTGGCAGGAAAATATTTCCTGCGCGGGTTGACCGCCGGCGCGGTCAAGGGATAGGGCACCCATGGCAACCCTAAGCATCCGCGGCGTCAAGAAGCGATTCGGATCCCTCGAGATCCTGAAGGAAATCGACATCGAGCTGGAGGATGGCGAGTTCCTGGTCCTGTTGGGGCCCAGCGGTTGCGGCAAATCCACGCTACTGAACATCATCGCGGGCTTGAGCGAGCCCAGCGAGGGCGAAATCCGCATCGGCGATCGCCTGGTCAACAATGTCCATCCCAAGGATCGGGACATCGCCATGGTGTTTCAGTCCTATGCCCTCTACCCCAATATGAACGTGGCCAGGAACATGGAATTCGGCCTTGCCATGCGGGGCGTGGCGAAAGGAGCCCGGGGCGAAGCGATCCAAAGGGTGGCCAAGCTGCTGCAGATCGAGCATCTGCTGGGCCGCAAGCCTGCGCAACTCTCTGGCGGCCAGCGCCAGCGCGTTGCCATCGGCCGGGCCCTGGTGCGCGAACCCAAGGTGTTCCTGTTCGACGAGCCGCTCTCCAACCTGGACGCCAAGCTGCGGGTGGAAACGCGGATCGAAATCAAGCGGCTGCACCGGCGGCTGGGCACCACCATCGTCTATGTGACCCACGACCAGATCGAAGCCATGACGCTGGCTTCCCGCATAGCCATCATGAAGGACGGTCTGGTGCAGCAATATGCCACGCCGGCCGAAATCTACGAGCGGCCCGCCAATATCTATGTGGGCGGGTTCATCGGCGCGCCGCCGATGAATTTCATTCCCGGTCGGCTGGGCGAGAGGCAGGGCCGGCTCGGCGTCGCGATCGCCCGCGAAGACTTCCTGCCTTTGTCCCGGGCACCGCAAAGATTGGCCGACTGGAAGGACCGCGATATCGTGCTCGGCGTCCGGCCCGAAGCCTTCAGCCTCGCCAAAGGCAGCGGCGACGGCGCCGTGCAGCTCGACGTCGAGATCGACGTGGTCGAGCCCACCGGGGCCGATACCATGGCCTACCTGACCCTGGGCGACAGGACGCTCATCGCGCGGCTGAAGCCCCATGACAACGCGCGCGCCGGCGAAATCCTTCGCCTTGCCATCGACATGAACCGCGCCAGTCTGTTCGATCCCCAAAGCGGCAATCGGATCGATTAGCGACCGGTTATTTTTCAGGCGGAAGCAGGCGCTCCAGCGTGGCGAGTTGATCGGCCTGGCGGTAGGGCTTGTCCCAGCGGATCCGGTTGATGCGCGGGAAGCGCATGGCAAGGCCCGAGCGATGGCGCTTGGAGCGCTGCAGCCCCTCGAAGGCCACTTCCAGCACGACGTCGCGTTCGACTTCCCGTACCGGTCCGAAGTGATTGACGGTGTGGTTGCGCACCCAGCGGTCTAGTTCCAGAAGTTCGGCGTCGGTAAAACCGAAATAGGCCTTGCCCACCGGCACCAGCTCCTCTCCGCGCCAAAGGCCGAAGGTGTAATCGGAATAATATGACGAGCGCTTGCCGTGGCCCCGCTGGGCATACATCAGCACGGCATCGACCAGCTTGGGATCGATCTTCCATTTGTACCATTGGCCAGTCGGCCGGCCGGCGACATAGGGACTGTCGGCGCGCTTTAGCATCACGCCCTCGACACCGACCTCGGCGATCGCCTTCTGTTTGTCGGCAAGTTCATCCCAGCTCTTGAACGGAATGAGCGGCGAGAGATCGAAGCCGCGCCGCGGCTTGGCGGCATACCAGGCTTCCAGACGCGCCCGGCGAACCACGAAAGGCAGGGCCCGCAGATCCTCAGCCTCCTCGAACAGGATGTCGTAGAGCCGTACGCCGACAGGCGATTCCCGCAGCATCTCGGCGCTCACCGTCTTGCGGTTCAGGCGTTTCTGCAGATCGGCGAAGGTTCCGACCTGCCCATGGCGCATAACCAGCAGTTCGCCGTCCAGGGTGACGTCACTGGATGCCGCGTCCACCACATCGGGAAATGTCGCCGTCATCTCGTCGCCCGAGCGCGAATAGAGCCGGACCTTGGCCCCCTCGCCCACGATCTGCACCCGCGCGCCATCCCATTTCCACTCCGCCATGAAATCGGTGGGATCCATTTTCGGCAGATCGGCAAGCTCGAGTGCATGGGCTAGCATGGGCGAGCGGAAGGCGGCGCGGCCGCGGGCATCCGGCCGCGGCCCCTTGCCCTCCAGCCAGGCGAAGAGCTCGCGATAGGGCGGCTCGAGGGCATGCCAGACCTCCTCCACCTCGGAAGCCTCGAGATTGCCGATATCCGCGAGCGCCGATTTCGCCAGGCGGCTGGAAACGCCGATGCGAAGACTTCCCGTTATGAGCTTGATCAACGCCCAACGCCCCACCGCGTCCAGCCGATCGAGCCATTCGGCGAGCAGATTCGGAAGCTTCGACTTGGGCGTGGCATGGAGCGTCTCGACGACGGTCGCCAGCGACAGCGGCTCCGCCTCGACAATCCCCTTGCCCGGCCAGATCAAGGCCACGGTTTCGGCCAGATCGCCGACGTAGTCATAGGAGAGGCTGAACAGCACCGGATCGGTGCGCTCGGCCGCGAGATTGCGCAACACGCCGGCCTTGGCGTGCTGGAACGAAAGGTCGCCGGTCAGCGCTGCCAGCGCATAGCCGCGATCCGGATCGGGCGCCGATGTGAAATAGGCGGTCAGGAGACGCAGCTTGGCATTGCGCTGCGGCTGATAGAAAAGCTGATCGAGCAAGGCGGCGAAGCTCTTCATTCCTCGTCTTCGTAGCCGATCAGGGATAAGGCCTTGGCCTCGATGCCCAGGCCGGTGGCATAGTGCATCAGCGCCTCTTCATTGCCATGAGTGACCCAGACCTGCGCCGCGCCTACGTCGCGGATCGTCAGGGTCAACTCGTCCCAATCCGCATGGTCGGAAATGACGAGGGGCAGTTCGGCGCTGGCCTGACGGACCCGTGCGCGCACGGCCATCCAGCCCGAGGCGACCGCACGAATGGGTTCGGCCATGCGCCGCGACCAGCGGTCGCGGATGGCGCTTGGCGGGGCGAGCACGACCTGGCCCTTCATTTCGGCCGCAGCCGCCTCGGTGGCGGAGCGCAGCTCGCCAAAATTGCAACCCATGCGGATGTAGAGTTCGGTCAGGGGAAGGAGTGCACCATGAAGCCAGATCGGCTTGTCCCACCCTGCTTCGCGCAGCAGCGCCAACACGCGCTGCGTCTTGCCCAAGGCATAGGTGCCGACCAGATGGGTGCGTTCGGGAAAGATTTCGATGGAGGACAGCAGTTTGCGGATCTCGCCGCGATCCGAGGGATGGCGGAATATCGGCAGGCCGAATGTCGCCTCGGTGATGAAGAGATCGCAGGGGACGACCTCGAAAGGCGGGCATGTGGGATCGGCGCGGCGCTTGTAGTCGCCGGAGACGACGACCCTGGTTCCCTCATATTCGATGACGGCTTGCGCCGAACCCAGGATATGTCCCGCCGGCGCCAGGCGCAGCATGACATCGCCGATCCTCAAGCTCTCGCCATAGGCGAGCGGCTGGAGCGCCTTGCCCGACGCCTCGCCGAAGCGGGTCTGCATGATGGCGATCGTGCCCGGCGTGGCCAGCACATGGGCATTGCCCGGCCGCGCATGATCGCCATGACCATGGGTCACCACGGCGTAATCGACCGGCGATAGGGGATCGATGGTGAAGCCGCCGGGTTCGCAGAGGAGACCCCTGGGCGTGCTGCGCAGCCACTGTTCGGGTTTGACCATGGGGCTTAGATAATGAGCCCCATGGCCATTGACCAGTCATCGACCGGTCTAGCCGACGAACCTCCGGCCTATCCCCCCGCCATCTTGGGCAGGATGAAGACCTCGCTGCCCGGCGGGATGGGCTGGAACCCGGGATCGCGATAGATCTGGCCGTTGAGCGAAACCGAAACGCCCTTGTCCAGGAGGGGCTTCAGCTTCGGGTGCTCGGTGCCGAGGCGGTTCAGCATCTGATAGAGATTGGCCGCCTCGACCTCGAACACAGCATTGCCCCCGGCAGCCGCCTTCAACGCGCCTGACAGGGTGACCTGGATCATCAGTGCCTCTTGCCTGCTGCCTTTTCGCCGATGGCCTTCAGCACCCGGGGCGGCGACATGGGCAGTTCCAGCAGCCGCACGCCGGCCGCGGCCGAGACCGAATTGGCGATCGCCGCCAGCGGCGGCACGATCGAGGTCTCGCCCACGCCGCGCACCCCATAGGGATGGCCCGGATTGGGCACCTCGACGATCACCGTATCGATCATCGGCAGGTCGGAGGCGACCGGGATGCGGTAATCGAGGAACCCGGCATTCTGCAACCGGCCGTCGGCGCCGTAGATATATTCCTCGTTGATCGCCCAGCCGATGCCCTGGGCGGCACCGCCCTGATACTGACCTTCGACGTAGCTGGGGTGGATCGCCTTGCCGGCATCCTGGACGACGGTATAGCGCACCACCATGGTCCGGCCGGTTTCGGGATCGACTTCGGAATCGACGATATGGGTGGCGAAGCTGACGCCGGCACCCTCTGCGTTGATTTCATGGTGGCCGGCGATGGGACCGCCCGTATTGCCCGATGCCTTGGCGATGTCGGCCAGAGACAAAGGCTCGAAAGCGCCCGCATTGGCGCCCGCGGGCTTGGCAAAGCCATTTTCCCAGACCACGGCTTCGGGGGATATATCCCACATCTTGGCCGCCCGGGCGCAGAGCACGCCGATGGCATCGCGCGCTGCAGCGATAGTCGCCAGACCGCTGGAGAAGGTGACGCGGCTGCCTTCGGAGATGTCGTTGTAGCCGAGCGAACTGGTGTCAGCGACGACGGCCCGCACCTTGTCATAGGGGATGCCCAGCTCCTCCGCCGCCATCAGGCACATGGAGGCCCGCGAGCCGCCGATATCCGGCGTGCCCACGGCCAATGCCACCGTGCCGTCGACGTTGATGTTGAGGGAGGTGCAGGTCTGGCCGCCGAAATTGAACCAGAAGCCGCAGGCGACACCCCGGCCCTGGTTGGCCTTGAGGGGCGCCTTGTAATGGGGATGCTTCTTGGCCGCTTGCAGCGTCTCGACCAGGCCGACCGGACCGAATGTGGGACCGTAAGACGACTTGGTGCCCTCCTTCGCCGCATTCTTCAAGCGGAAGTCGATGGGATCCATGCCGATCTTCTCGGCCAGTTCCTGGATCACGCTCTCCGCCGCGAATGCGGCCATGGGCGCGCCCGGCGCGCGATATGCGGCTTGCTTGGGACGATTGCAGACGACGTCGTAGCCGACGGCCTTCACATTCTCCAGGTCATAACAGGCGAAGGTGCACATGGCGCCCATCTCCACCGGGGAACCGGCGAACGCGCCGCCCTGGAAGCGCAACGTGGCCTCGGCCGCCGTGATCCGGCCGTTCTTCTTGGCGCCGATCTTGATGTCGATGGAGGTGCTGGAGGTGGGGCCCGAGGCGCGGAACACTTCCTCGCGGCTCATCACCATCTTTACCGGACGGCCTGACTTGCGCGAGAGCGCCAGCGCCAGAGGCTCCAGGAACACCGTGGTCTTGCCCCCGAAGCCGCCGCCTATTTCCGAGGCCGTGAAACGCAGCTTGGATACATCCATGCCCACGAGAGCGGCGGAGATATTCCGCATGGCGAAATGGCCCTGGGTGCAGCCCCAGATTTCGCCCTGGCCGTCCGAGCCCATGCTGGCAAGGCAGGCATGGGGTTCGATGTAGCCCTGGTGTGTGGCCTCCGTTTTGAAACTGCGCTCGATGATCACATCGGCCTCGGCGAAGCCCTTCTTCACATCGCCATGGCCGAATTCGGAACGGTTGACGACGTTCGAGGCTTTCTTGGGCGTGGGCTCCACGCCGGTGGTGAAAATATCGTCATGGAGCACCGGCGCGTTTGGCTTCATGGCCTCGTCGACGTCGGTCACATGGGGCAGGATTTCGTAATCGACCTTGATCAGGCTGAGGGCTTTGCGGGCAACCGAGGCGCTGACCGCGGCGACCGCGGCCACGGCATGCCCGTCATAGAGCGCCTTCTCGCGCGCCATGACATTGCGCCAGACGTCGCGCAGATCGGCCGAAGGCTCCTTGAAATCCTCGCGCGTCACCACCGCCTTGACGCCGGGCAGAGCGAGTGCCGCCTTGGCGTCGATGGAGCGGATGCGGGCATGGGCATGGGGGCTGCGCAGCACGCGACCGATCAGCATGCCCGGCATGGTCGCGTCCGCCCCGAAGCGGGCGCGGCCGGTGACCTTGTCCAGGCCGTCCGGTCGCAACGGACGCGTCCCGACGACGTTGAATTTGCGCTTCATAGTGGCGGTGTTGTCGAGCGGCATGATCAGCTTCCTCTCATTTCAGCGGCGGCGGCCATCACCGCGCGCACGATTTTGTCATAGCCGGTGCAGCGGCAGAGATTGCCCGCCAGCCAGAATCGGACCTCGTGTTCCGTTGGTTTCTTGTTTTTCTCCAGCAGCGCCTTGGCGGCCACCAGCACGCCGGGCGTACAGATGCCGCATTGCAGCGCCGCATGCTCGATGAACTGGCGTTGCAAGGGATGCAGCTGGTCGCCCTTGGCCATGCCCTCGATGGTCTGGATGTCGACGCCTTGGGCTTCAGCGCCCAGGACCAGGCAGGAACAGACCAGACGCCCGTCCAGCATGACGCTGCAGGCCCCGCAATCGCCCGAGCCGCAGCCTTCCTTGCTGCCGGTCAGGCCGAGGCGATCGCGCAGCACGTCGAGAAGCGTCTCTTCCGCCTCGCAGACGTATTCGACGGCATCGCCGTTAACCTTGGTGGAAACGTGAATCTGGTCCATTACTTGCCCCTTGCGCGCTGCAATGCTATTTCGGCCGCGCGTCGCGCCAGGACGCCGGCCACTTGAATGCGAAACTCCTTGGTGCCGCGCTTGTCGTCGATGGGACGGCAGGCGGCAGAGGCGGCCGCGGCCAGCTTGGCCAGCGCCGCCTCGTCGATCTTGGTGCCGATCAGCGCCTGGGCCGCTTCCTCGACCAGCAATACCTTGGCCGCCACCGCACCCAGCGAAACGCGCGCCGCGCGGCAGACGCCGCCGGCATCCAGCGTGACATTAACGCCGGCCCCCACCACGGCGATGTCCATTTCGCTGCGTGGAATGAAACGCAGATAGGCATCGCCCGAATGGGCGGGTCGCGCCGGCAAGAAGACGGATTCGATCAACTCGCCCTTGGCCAGCGATGTCTTGCCCGGCGAAACGGCCACCTCCTCGACCGGGATGTCGCGCCGTCCCTTGGGGCCGACGATTCTGGCCGTGGCCGAAGCTGCCACCAGGGCCGGTACGCTGTCGGCCGCCGGCGAGGCGTTGCAGAGATTGCCCACCATGGTGGCGCGGCCCTGCACCTGGGTGGAGCCGATGAGGCGGGCGGCCTCTACCACGCCGGGCCAGAGCTTGCCCAGTGCGGTATGTTCGCCCATTTCGGCCCCCGACACGGCGGCGCCGATGCGAAAACCGCCGGCCTCGGCGCTGATCGCCTTCATGGCGGCGATGCGTTTCACATCGACCACGAGGTCGGGCTCGGCGCGGCCCGAGCGCAATTGCACCAGCAGATCGGTGCCGCCCGCCAGCACGCGGGCCATGCCCGCCTCGCTGGCCAGCAGCTTAACCGCCGCTTCGACGGAATTCGGCGCTTCATATCGCATAATGACGGTCCCACATTGTGATGCTCGATTGATCCGACGCTAGTTTAGGTCGGGAGAGGTCGGTCGGGCAACTTTCCTGGACCAGGCAAGCACCCGACCGAGCGGGCGCACTATAGGCAATTCGCCCGCCCGATTGAACGACGGAATTTAGCTACAGAGATCGCCCGCCGTCCGTGACAATCGTGTGCCCGGTGATCCAACTGGCCAAGGGCGAAGCCAGGAACAGTACCGCATTGGCCACTTCCTCGGGCCGGCCATGGCGGCCGAAGGGAATCCTGCTTTTCACATTTTCATAGGTGGCCGGGTCGTTCCGTCTGATCA
>WNFS01004057.1_pt1 | contig 11137 bp, 10 predicted proteins | sample 5400141 | NCBI WGS metagenome assembly WNFS01 (sample SAMN13153358, study PRJNA577476) | soil metagenome | isolation source: 60 cm saprolite under Madrone tree | place: USA:California | collected 2016-06-14 | reverse complement strand
TCGGCCTGCCCGACCTGGTGCTCTACGGCTACAACGCGATCCTGGCGGCGTCCGCGACCCCGCGGCCGATCATCGACAAGATCAATGCCGCCGTGAACGAGGTGCTCGCCGATCCCGACACCATCGCGCGGGGCCGCACCCTCGGCCTGCGCATCGGCGGCGGCCCGCCGGAAGAGCTCAGGCGAATTATGGACAAGGTGACGGAGATTTACGCCAAGGTTGTCAAATCGGCGAACATCAAGCCGGAATGAGGCTGCGGCTCAGGTCATTACGCCCGCGCCCAGCCAATTCCTCCCCGAGGCGTCATGGCCGGACTTGTTCCGGCCATCCACGTCTTCCTTCGCGCAAGCGCCGCAAGTAAGACCTGATGGCCGCGACAAGCGCGGCGATGACGATGTGGGCCGTTGCGGCGAAAATGATCCAGGATCGTCGCGGAAACCGGACGGCATTGATTTCGTTGGGAATTCCAAAATTAGTTCGTTTTGTCTAAAATCCCTAGGGCTAAGTCGTAAATATGACATTGCAGTATATAGTATTTGCGCAAATCCCTCCATCAAGGAAACGTAGCCCGCGTAACCACCGAGGCTGCTTTTGGAACACCGTATCAAAGCAGGTGGTTACTGGATGCCTCGCTTCCGAGCGCGTGAAGAAATTGAAAGCCCTCATCCTGAGTTGCCCACCGGCGGGGCCGACCACTGCGGATGAAAGTCTATTCTCCATGGTGCTGCCCGGCGGGAATTTTGTTTTCACTTTCGTACTAGGAGGCCGCCCTCTTGGCGGCCGTCTCGAAGGATGGCAACAGGCACTGCTGAGCCAGTGGCGATCCTTCGAGACGCGCCGCTAAGAAGCGGCGCTCCTCAGGATGAGGTCAGATTATTTACGCGGCCCCTAAGTCTGGAATATTACATAATAGCAGCATATTATGTTAGCTGATTCCCTCCATAACCACGCTTTCACCGCGTGCCCGCAACATACAATTTCTCGGATGTTGCTGCAAAACTACAGTCAGCCAAGAGACATTCCGGTATAAAGGACCTTGGAGGTGGCGTTGCGATGATTATGCGTGTGGGAGGATTGCATGATGAAGTCCGTGCTGACGCATTCAGCGGACCGGCCGCCTGTGCGGCAAACCAACGCCACCAAGGGAGTTTGGGCATTCGGCATCGCGGCGCTCTTTGCGGTGGCTTGTTCGCCGGCATTCGCGGCCGACGTGCCGATAAGAGGGCCCGGCCCGGTACCGCCCTATATGACGCCGAATCCGTGTTATAATTGTAATTATTATTATAATTGGACCGGGTTTTATATCGGCGCCAATGTGGGAGCGGCCTGGGAGAGGTCAACACTGACCGATAATTTCTTCAATGTGAGCTTCAACAACGATCGTTCCGGTTTTATCGCCGGCGGTCAGATCGGCTATAATTGGCAACTCTCGCCGCAATTTGTTGTCGGCGTCGAATGGATGTTCGACGGAACCGATCTCAAGTCGGACACGACGACGGTCGTCGGCCCTGCTGTCATTAGAACCAGCGCAAAGGTCGATTGGATCACCACCCTTGCGGCACGCTTCGGCTGGGCGGCAAACAACTGGCTGTTCTATGGCAAGGCCGGCGGCGCCTGGGTGCACGACAGCACAACCCTGACGGCGACGATACCCGGTGTCGGCACGTTTTCCGCCAGTGCTTCCGACAACCAAAGCGGGTGGCTCGTCGGCGTGGGCATTGAATACGGCTTCGCTGCCAACTGGACCGCAAGGATCGAGTGGGACCATATCGGACTAGACGATGTGAACCACTCCGGCTTCTTTGCGCCCGATACCATCACCGTGTCGCGCCGGTTGGACCTGCTCACCGTCGGCTTGAACTACAGGTTCTGACGGTATTTTTGAGACTGAGTAGCGAAGCTCGAACGTCTTCCGATCAACGGAAAGGGCCGCGGCCAAGCCGCCGCGGCCCTTTCTTGTTGTTCGCCAGGCTCGCATTCGCCCGGCAACGGCGCGGTCGTATAAATTCATCAGAGCGAAATCACTCTGGCGTGGGATCGCGCGCCACCAATTCGGCAGATGATGGACAGGGTGACTGACATTTACGCCACAGTCGTCAGGACGGCGAACATCAAGCCGAATTGAGTCAGGGCGCGGGCGTCCCCGCCCTGACCATGCCAACCATTTGTTTCGCAAAGAAAATTTCGCGCAGGTCACGCCTTCAGCGTCATCCGAATTGCCGCCAAATTCTTCGTTCATCTGCAGGATGGACCAGAATTAGACACAATTACGCCTCCTCTTGGCTACGTTCAATTTCCTGATTGTGACAATCCAGCTACAGCAAAGTCGGGCACGTTACGTTATTGCTGTGTTATGCAGCAGACTCGGGTTGCCGAGTTGGCCTGTTTGTATCGGAGAGGGGAGGGGCGAATGAGGAAAATACTGGGTTTGGTTGGGGCTACGCTGCTGTTTGCCGGGCCGGCATCCGCGGCCGACTTGCTCAAGGCGCCGGCGCTCGCGCCGGCGGCTGCGTTCAGCTGGACTGGTTGCTACGCGGGCATCAACGGCGGCTGGATTGGAAGCAAGAGCAAGTACGACCTCAATCCGTCGGGAAGTTATCTCAATGCGCCGGGCGTTTTGGCGCCTCCGAACATCAATGGCACGGGCAATTTTGCCGTCGATAACGCCGCATTGTCGCATTCCTATTCGTCAAGTCCCTCAAGCGGCGAGATCGGCGTGCAGGCCGGGTGCAACCAGCAGTTCGGCCTGTTCGTATTGGGATTTGAGGCAGACTGGCAGTGGAGCGGCCTCAGTGACTCTGTCAACGCGTCCTACGGCGCGTTCGCCAATCTCGGCAATCCGGCCTTCACCGACGCTGCGCACAGCGAGCACGTGACATCGAAGCTCGAGTGGTTCTCCACCTTCCGCGGGCGCTTCGGCTTCACGCCGGTGCCCAATGTTCTTATTTTTGGCACCGCCGGACTTGTTCTCGCCGATGTCAAATCGGACACGGCGGTTAATTTCTCGACGTTCCCGGTTCTGCCGGTTTTCAATGGTGCGTCACATTTCGGCTCCGCCAGCCAGATCCTTCCGGGTGCGGTGGTCGGGGGAGGCCTCGAGTGGGCATTTGCGCCGAACTGGTCGGTGAAGGCGGAATATTTGTATTTCAAGCTTCCTGACCTCAACTATGCATCGCCTCTCGTGTCTGCCGCGGTTCCCTTCGCATCCGGGTATTCGTGGAACACGAAGGTCCGCTTGGAGGAGTCTGTCGCTCGGGTTGGCTTGAATTTTCATTTCTGAGCGATCGGCTCCAGTTACGTTCCAAAGTTAAGCTCGAATAGTCAGGGCTGTCCTTCGTCCCGTGAAAGGCCTCGCTGGTAACAGCGAGGCCTTATTTCTGGCCCCGGGGCATTATTTCTGTCGGTCCACGACAATTTGCGCGCCATCCCAAAATCCACTTGGCGCCAAAATTCCACTTGGGCGCCGCAGCTAAGAGTGTATGTTCGTTCGTCCGCCGTGCCCTTGCGTGCAGCCGCACGGTTTGGCGCCTCCGAACATCAATGGCACGGGTACTTTTGCGCCGCATTGACGCATTCTTACTCATCGAATGGATCAAGCGACGAGATCGGCGTACAGGCCGGATGCAACCAACAGTTCGGCTGGGCCGTATTGGGATTTGAGGCAGACTGGCAGTGGAGCGGCCTCAGCAACACCGTTAACGCATCTTATGGCGCGTTCGCCGATCTCGGCAATCCGGCGTTCACTGTTGCAGCGCACGCCGAACACGTGACATCGAAGCTTGACTGGTTCTCGACCTTCCGCGGGCGCTTCGGCGTCACACCCGTGGCTAATGTCCTCATTTTTGGCACCGCCGGACTTGTTCTCGCCGACGTTAAATCAGACACAGCCGTCAATTTCGCCACGCTCCCGGTCCAGCCGGTTTTCAATGGTGCGTCACATGTCGGCTCCGCTAACCAGATCCTTCCGGGTGCGGTGGTCGGAGGAGGCGTCGAATGGGCATTTGCGACGAACTGGTCGGTAAAGGCCGAATATTTTGTATTTCAAACTTCCTGACCGTAGCTATGCATCGCCTCTCGTGTCCGCCGCGACACCCTTCGCATCTGGGTACTCATGGAACACGAAGGTTCGCTTGGACGAGTCCGTTGCTCGGGTTGGCTTGAATTTTCATTTCTGAGCGATTCGCTCCCGTTAAGCCCCGAAGTTAAGCTCGAATAATCAGGGCTGTTCTTCGTTCGTGAAACACGCCTCGCTGTTGACAGCGAGGCCTTTTTGATGCCCCGCGTGATGCTCGCGGTCTGCATCAGGACGGACCCTTCGCTCTGCAACGTAGCTATGCGCGTCCGTCAACGCGCCACTCTGTGTCCAATTGGCCCTCAAATTGTCGTTTGTCGGCGTGATGTACTAACATTTGCCATAATGTAGCCCCTCCTTGGCCACGCTCGTTTTCGTTATCGTGGCAGCTCGGCTACAGCCAAGTCGGGAATCTTACGTTATTTGCTATGTCATGCAGCAGACTCGGGGAGTCGCCGAGCTGGGCGTTGTGTTCCATACCGGGATGGAGGGGCAAATGAGGAAAGTACTAGGTTTGGTTGGGGTTACGCTGTTGTTTGCCGGTCCGGCGCTCGCGGCTGATTTGCCTGTGAAGGCGCCCAGGGCTGCGACTTTGATGCCTGTCCTCAGTTGGAGTGGCTGGTATGTCGGAGCCAACGCTGGTTGGGTCGGTTCGGCGAACGACACGGTCACGAACACCGGAACCGATACCGACAGCGGCGGGCTTGGCACCGGGCTCGCTAACGGCGCTCTACCCACATCGATCAATGTCAAGTACGATGGTTTTATAGGGGGCGGTCAAATCGGCTACAACTGGCAGGCCGGCAATTGGGTCTTCGGTCTCGAAGCGGATATTGATGGGGCCAGTGCCAAAGGCAGCACCACCCGGATCTTCCCCGGCGGTGCTTTTGTACCAAACACGTCGACATATAGCCGTGAACTTGACTGGCTCGCTACGGTCCGTGGTCGCCTCGGCATGACCGTAACGCCATCGTTCCTGATCTATGGAACTGGCGGTCTTGCAATCGGGCAAACAAAGATTGGCAGCACCGAAGACTGCCCGCTCGCGAACCCGCCCTGCGCCAGCGAGCCCTCTATGAACACGAAATCCACGCACACTTCGGCCGGCTGGACGGTCGGCGCGGGTGCCGAGTGGATGTTCGCTCCGAACTGGAGCCTGAAGGCCGAATACCTCTACGTCGACCTTGGCAGCCACAGCAATACGATCGTTTACACATACGGTCCGTTCACCAGCTCCATGACAAGTACGGCCCGTGATACCATGAATATCGTGCGCGGCGGCATCAACTTCCACTTCTGAGACCGTCGCTGTTGGAGAGCTTCGTGCGGCGCGGCCCCGAGGAATTCCCTCGGGGCCGCAGGCATTGAGGGCCCCTGCGGCCGAACTTTAGCGTTTAGTTTCAGATTCAGCTTCCGCAATCAATGAACGGGCATTCGCCCGGTGCTTTCGTTTTGAATTGCGCCTCACTCGCCCAGCCCCTCCATATACCGCAGCACCTGCGTGTGATTCGCCTTCTCATCCAGCGCGTGCGCCGCGTTCTCCCAGAGCTGGACACATAGATCCGCCATCGGCGTCGCAATCCCGAGCGCGTGGGCCATGTCGTCGGCAGTGCGCACGTCCTTGGCCATCAGGCGCAGCGGGAAGCCGTCGGCGAAAGTTTCGGAAATGATGAACTGCTTGAGCTTGCCCTCGGTGGTGTTGTTCTTCCCCGATGAAGCATTGAGAATGTCGGCCATCAGCGCCGGATCGAGCCCGAACTTGCGGCCGATCAGCACGGCCTCGACCACAGCGATCAGGCCGGCCGACGAGACGTAGTTGTTGAGCGCCTTCATGGCGTGGCCGGAGCCGAGCGCGCCGGTGCGGAAGATCGAAGTCCCCATGGCGCCGAGCAGCGCCGCGATGCGGTCGACGGTGGCATCGTCGCCGCCCACCATGATGGCAAGCGTGCCGTCGGCGGCGCGCCTGACGCCGCCCGACACCGGCGCATCGACGAACGCGTGTCCGGCCGCGATGAGCTCCGCGCCGAGCGCACGGGTGCCGATCGGATCGGACGAGCTCATGTCGACCACGATGGCGGCGGGCTTAAGGTGTCCCCGCAGCCCGTTCACGGCCTCGCGCACGATCCTGCCGTTCGGCAACAGCGTCATGATCACGGCGGCCGAGGCCACCGCAGCCGCCACATCGGCGGCGCTCCGCCCGCCGGCCGCGGCGAAATTCTCCCGCGCCGTCTCCGACACATCAAAGCCCGTCACCGTAAAGCCCGCCTTGATGAGGCGCAGACCCATGGGCACGCCCATATTGCCGAGGCCGATGACCGCGACGGCAGCCTGCGGAACGATGGCGGAATGGGCGGTCATGGGGCGGTCCTTTGCCATTGGGGACGTGATAATTGTCGGATTCAACTGAGTGTTCATAAGCATGAGCAAGCGGCCATCCTTCGAGACGCGCGCATCCTTCGACAAGCGCTCAGGAGCGCGCTCCTCAGGATGAGGTCGGTGTTTGTTGGATGCCGATCAATACAACTCAGACCTCATCCTGAGGAGGCCGCCTTCTTGGGCGGCCGTCTCGAAGGATGGCCACAAGCTCGGCACGTGCCACATCCTCTCTCTATCCATGGTCTTTGCGCTTGGGAGATCGATTCCGCCGCTTTGCCAGTTCGGGCAAGCGGTCCCATTCTCCCCTAATCATCGCTTCCTTCTTGGCACGCGACCATCCCTTAATTTGACGTTCTGCCGAAACCGCATCGGTAATGGTTTCGAAATGCTGCGCGTAAACCATGGTGACCGGACGTCGCGTTGCGGTGTAGCCGGCATGAAGGCCGGCGTTATGCTCAGCGAGCCGTTCTTCGAGAGTTTTTCGCGTAGTGCCCACGTAGTAACTACCGTCGGCGCAGCGCAAAATGTACAGATACGCGCCAGAACTCATCTACTTCCCCGCAACGCATAATTACAGCTCGCGAATAGATTGGTGCACCCCAAATGCCGTTCCGGTGGGTGGGCGTAGAGGTGTACGTCTTGTGCGGTGGCCATCCTTCGAGACGGCCGCCCAAGAGGGCGGCCTCCTCAGGATGAGGTTTGAAATGGTGGCTGGCCTACCGCACCGCCGTGGCAAGCTCCAGCACCGCGGCTGCGGTTTCCTTCGGGGCTTCCTGCGGCACGTCGTGGCCGATCACCGGGATGAGCCGGTACTGGTAAGGTCCGGTGAAGAAGCGCGCTTGCGCGGCCGAACTGCGGCCCGCCCCGATGCCGTCGCCTTCGCCCTGCAGCACGATGGTCGGCACCGTGATCGGTGGCCGCTCGGCGAGCTGGCGTTCGAGCACGTCGTAGGCCGGGTCGCCCGGCGCATAACCGAAGCGTTGGCGGTAGGAGTGAATGACGACGTCGACGAAATCCGGGTTGTCGAACGACTCCGCCGTGCGGGCATAGGTTAAGTCGTCGAACTTCCAGTTCGGCGACCACAGCTGCCACAACAGCTTGCACAATTCGCGCCGGTTGGCCTGCAGCCCGGCGCGGCCGCGTTCGGTGTGGAAATAATACTGATACCACAGCCGGTGCTCCTGCGCCGGCGGCGCCGGCACCACCGATCCGGCAATGTCCTGGATGTTGTAGCCGTTGGCCGATACGAGGCCGCGCACGCGCTCCGGCCACAGGGCGGCGGCGACGCAGGCGGCGCGCCCGCCCCAGTCGAAACCGGCGAGCACGGCAGCGGGCAGCCCCAGCGCGTCCATCAGCTCGATGAGGTCGCGGCCGAGCGCGGCCTGCTGGCCGGAGCGCGGCGTGCCGGCGTCGAGAAAGCGCGTCTGCCCGTAGCCGCGCAGATAAGGCACGATCACCCGGTGTCCGGCCGCGACCAGCGGCGGCACCACCGCGTCGAAAGCGCGCGGATCATAGGGGAAGCCGTGCATCAGCAGCACCGGAAAGCCGGTCTGCGGCCCGCTCTCCTCGTAGGCAATCTCCAATACGCTGGTGCGCGCGCGTTTGAGCATAGCAGCCCCGGCTTGCTGAGAGAACGCGGCGGGCGCCGCGGCGGCGGCAGACATGAGGCCGATGAAGAGACGACGGTCGATCATAGCGGCTCCCCCGTGGTAGTCGCAAGGGAAGGAGAATATCACGCGAGTAGGGTGGGCAAAATCGCCTGCCACGGCGGAGAAGACTTGCGCCAGCATCGATGGCGATTTTGCCCACGCCGTCACACCTCGCCTCCGACAGCGTGGGCAACGGCAAAGATGCCGTTGCCCACCCTACCCTTCACACCGGCTTGATGAGCACGTGGCGCTTCTTGCCCGCCGACAGCTTGATGACGCCTTCGAGGCTCAGGTCTTTCGGCGTCAGCACCATCTTCTCGTCGGTGACGGTGACGTCGTTGACCTTGAGCCCGCTCGCCTTGATCTGGCGGCGGGCCTCGCTGTTCGAGGCGACGAGGCCGGCCGTGTGAAAAGCCGTCAATACGCCAAGCTCGGCGTCGAGATCGCGCCGCGCGATCTCAACCGTCGGCAGCGTCTCCGCAAGGGCGCCTTCCTCGAACGTCTTGCGCGCGGTGGCGGCGGCTTCCTCCGCGGCGGCGCGGCCGTGGAGGAGCGCAGTCGCTTCGGTTGCCAGCACCTTCTTGGCCTCGTTGATGTCCGCCCCGCCGAGCGCGGCGAGACGCGCGACCTCGTCGAGCGGCAGCACGGTGAACAGCTTGAGGAAGCGCGCCACGTCGCCATCGTCGCTGTTGCGCCAGTATTGCCAGTAGTCGTAAGGGCTCACGAAGTCGGCGTTGAGCCACACGGCGCCGGCGGCGGTCTTGCCCATCTTGGCGCCCGAGGCGGTGGTGATGAGCGGCGAGGTCAGGGCGAACAGCCGGGCGTTCGCGATCCGGCGGCCGAGGTCGATGCCGTTGACGATGTTGCCCCACTGGTCCGAGCCGCCCATCTGCAGCACGCAGCCCTGGCGCTTATGGAGCTCGACGAAATCGTAGGCCTGCAGGATCATGTAGTTGAATTCGAGAAACGACAGCTCCTGCTGGCGCTCGAGCCGCAGCTTCACCGAATCGAAAGCAAGCATCCGATTGACGGAGAAGTGGCGGCCGACGTCGCGCAGGAAATCGACGTAGTTGAGGTCGTTGAGCCAATCGGCATTGTTGGCCATCACGGCCTTGCCGTCGCCGAACGACAGGAATTTCCCGAATACCTCGCGAATGCCGGCGAGATTTTGTGCGATCATCTCGTCGGTGAGCAAGCGCCGGCTTTCGTCCTTGCCGGACGGATCGCCGACCCGCGTGGTGCCGCCGCCCATGAGCGCGATCGGCCGGTGGCCCGTCTGCTGCAGCCAGTACAGCAGCATGATCGCGACCAGGTTGCCCACATGCAGCGACGGCGCCGTGCAATCGAACCCGATATAGGCCGTAATCTCTCTCTCGCATGCCAAGACATCGAGCGCGTCTGGCTCCGATATCTGTTGGACGAAGCCGCGGCTCGACAGCACGTTGAGAAAATCGGACTTGAAGGTGGTCATCCGCGTGGCTCGTTCGCTTCGGCGTCGGAAATGTGATTCGATGTGATCGGAACCGCTCCACGTCGCGCTCTGTCATCCGCTTTTTCGATTCCGGCCGCGTGGTTTATCAGGTCCGGGAGGAGAATCAAACCGGACAGCCGCGAGTCGCAAAGCGCACGGACCGGAATCGCGCCGTAAGCGTTGGTTTGTCTCTTCACATACTGCTGCGCCGGCCATGACCATGACACTGTAAAACCATTTTGGAAACAACGTGCATGCTGCATTTTGCCTATGGTTCCAACATGAGCGCCGCACTGATGCGGCGCCGGTGCCCGGGCGCGCGGCTTGAAGGCCGCGCCTGTCTACCGGACTACCGTTTCGTCATCATGCGGTCCGGCTATGCTTCCGTGGTGCCGGCGCCGGGCTCAAGCGTGCACGGGTTGTTGTGGCGCGTGACGCCGCGCGATGTGGCGGCGCTCAATGTCTATGAGAACCTCACCGGCGGGCTCTACCGCGCCGTTACGATGGCGGTGGTGTCGCACCGCCGCCGCCGCGCCGCGTTGGTTTATATTGGGTGCGACCGCGTGCGTGGCCGGCCGCGGCCCGGTTACCTGGATATCGTCACGCAGGCGGCACGCGAGGCCGGGTTTCCGCCGCGCTACCTCAAGTGCCTAACGCGTTGGGCGTCGACGCAGAACAACACCCCCTCCCTACCCTCCCCCGCAAGCAGGGGAGGGTTGGGAGGGGGCCGGAGCGTCTCTTCATGGCGATCGGACCACACGACATCAAACGGTTGACGATCCGGGGCGTCGTCCAAAAAATTGGTTTTCGCGTATGGACCGAACGCAAGGCCTTGCGGCTCGGCCTCGACGGCTGGGTCCGCAACCGTCTCGACGGCTCCGTTGAGGTTCTGGTCGCCGGTCCGCCGCCCGCCGTGGCGGAACTCATCGAGCAATGCCGAGACGGGCCGCCGCTCGCTCGCGTCGACTCGATCGCCGTCGAGGAGGCGTCCGAACTCGATCTCGGCCGTCGCCGCCCCGGGGAGGCGTTCTCGCTCTTGCCGACCATGTAGACGGTGTAGGGTGGGCAACGCGCCCACGCCGTAACCTTGCATTGTATGCGAGAGCGTGGCGGCGCGTTGCCCACGCGGTCGAATCGGTCGGTCTGACAGCGTGGGCAAAATCGCCGACGATCATCGCGCAATTACGACCGCCGAGGCAGGCGATTTTGCCCACCCTACGACGCTACGGCGCGCCCTACCCCTCCGCCCGCACCAGCCCGAACACCTCCACGAATGCGCGCCGCAGTGCCATGTCCACCTCCGCCATGCTCGCCACATGACCGAGGTCGAGAACGCTCGTCACCCCGAAGCGCGGCTCGCCGACGCCGCACGGCACGATGCCGCCGAAATGGCTGAGATCGGGATCGACATTGAGGCTGACGCCATGCAGGCTCACCCAGCGCTTCACCCTGATGCCGATGGCGGCGATCTTGTCCTCGCAGCCCTCGCCCTTGTCGCGCCGGCGCACCCAGACGCCGATCCGGTCCTCCCGGCGCTCGCCGCGGATGTTGAAGGCTGCGAGCGTGCGG
>WNFS01004056.1_pt1 | contig 11140 bp, 8 predicted proteins | sample 5400141 | NCBI WGS metagenome assembly WNFS01 (sample SAMN13153358, study PRJNA577476) | soil metagenome | isolation source: 60 cm saprolite under Madrone tree | place: USA:California | collected 2016-06-14 | reverse complement strand
CCCAACCTTGGCGTTATCTCGCGTTGGCATCTCGCCAGCAGCACTATTTGTTAGAAAGATGGGTTGCCGCTCCCGGCAACGCATTGATCTCGATCAGTGCGGAATGTCGCAGCGTGGCATCGCCATGGGGCGGCGATGAGGCAAAATAGGTGGTCGGGTGGACGTTATCCGCCAAAACGGCGATTGCCAGAGCGAAGTGCTCGCGTTTTTAGCGAACCCGGCGACCCATGGGGGCGCGCCGGTCCGGCGCATCGACACCCATTCGGCGGCGGTGTTTCTCGCCGGCGATCGCGCCTACAAGGTCAAACGCGCGGTTCGCTATTCTTATCTGGATTTTTCCACGCTTGCACTGCGCCGGGCGGCCTGCGCGGCGGAACTCGAAATCAACCGTGCTTTTGCGCCCCGGCTGTACCTTCGCGTGATCCCTATCACCCGGGAGCCAAACGGCGCCTTGCGGCTCGGCGGCTACGGCGAGAGTGTCGAGTGGGTGGTGGAAATGCGCCGTTTCGACGAAACCAGGACGCTCGATCGCCTGGCCGACGACAACGCGATCGACCTTGCGCTCGCGGATAAGCTCGCGCGCGCCGTGGCGGCGACCCACAGTCGTATCCCGGTGTTGGAAGGTGCGCCGTGGATCGCGGCGCTTTCAAGCTATATCGCGGAGAACGATGCGGCATTCCGCGCCGACCCGGACCTGTTCGATCCGGCGCAAACAGGCTCGCTCGACCGCGACAGCCGCCTCGCGCTCAATCGCCTCCGCCCGCTTCTCGCCGCGCGCAGCGCGGCCGGCATGGTGCGCCGCGGCCATGGCGATCTTCATCTCGGCAACGTGGCGCTCCTCGACGGCAATCCGGTGCTGTTTGACGCCGTCGAATTCAGTCCGTTGATCGCCGCAGGCGACGTCCTCTACGATCTCGCCTTCCTGCTGATGGACTTGGCCGACCGCGGTCTGTCCGCCGCCGCCAACGTAGTCCTCAACCGCTATCTCGCCGAGACGCGGCGCATGTCGGATCTCGATGCGGTTGCCGCATTGCCGTTCTTCATGTCGTTGCGGGCCGCCATTCGCGCCAACGTCACGGCCTCCCGGGCCACAATCGCAAGCAAGCCCGACCGCGCGGAGGCCCGGTTCAGCGCCAAGAAATATTTCGCGCTGGCGTGCCGGCTGATCCGGCCTGCTCCCCCGGTGCTGGTTGGGATCGGCGGCTTGTCGGGCACCGGCAAGTCACGGCTTGCCGCCACGCTCGCCCCGGAGCTTGCGCCGGCGCCTGGTGCGATCGTGCTGCGCTCCGATGTCGAGCGTAAGGCGCTGCAAGGACGCCGCGAGGGCGAGCGTCTGCCACCGCAAGCATACACCCCGGAGAGCGCGGCACGCGTCTACGCCATGCTCGTCGAAAAGGCGGGGCGCGTCATCGCCGCGGGTCACTCGGCAATCGTCGACGCCGTATTCGCTCAGCCACAGGAGCGCGACGCGTTGCAAAACGTGGCGCAAGCCCGCGGCGTCACGTTTCACGGGCTGTTTCTCACGGCCGATATGGCGACCCGCGTGGCACGGGTCGGGTCGCGTCGGGGAGATGCCTCGGACGCCGACGGAGCCGTCGCGCGGGCCCAGGAGCGCTACGTGCTCGGGCACAACGCCTGGCGGTCGATCGACGCCTCCGGCCCTCCCGAATGCACCTTGGCGCGCGCCTGCGAGGTCCTGGCGTAATCGCCGGGTTGCGCTTTCTGCACACCTCGACATCGTGATCGGGCGTTGCGCTTTCCACGCGCGCCGTTATTAAGCCCGCATGGCCATTGATTTTCGGCGGTTTGCCGTCGCCGCCGCGGGATTCTCCACTTTCCTCCACCTTTACGCGCCGCAGGCCTTGTTGCCGGAGCTTGCGCGCGAGTTCGGGGTCTCTGCTGCACAAATCAGCGCCATGATCACGGCGAGCACCCTCGCCATCGCGTTGACCGCACCGTTCACCGGCGCCGCCGCTGACGTACTCGGACGCAAGCGGCTCATCACGGCAGCTATGTTCGCCGTCACGGTGCCGGTGCTGATGGAGACCATTGCGACCACGCCGGGAACCCTCATTTTCTGGCGTTTCATCGAGGGGCTGCTGCTGCCGCCAATCTTTACGGTCGTGCTCGCCTATGTGGGCGACGAGTGGCCGCCGGCCGAGGTCGTCGGGGTTGCGGGGCTTTATGTTTCTGCATCGAGTCTCGGCGGCTTCTGCGGCCGCCTGGTCCCGGGCATTGTCGGCGATGTTGCCGGCTGGCGTTACGCCTTTCTGGCGATTGCGGCGATCGGGCTTGCGGGCGCCATCGTGGTGGCAACGAAACTGCCCAGGGAGAAGCACTTCGTGCGCTCGGATGGGTTCCTGGCCTCGGGCCGGCAGATGCTGCGCCATCTCGGCAATCTGCAGCTCATGGCGACCTGCGTCGTCGGCTTCGGCGTGCTGTTCAACTTCATCGCGATCTTCACCTATGTGAGCTTCCGCCTCGCGGCGCCGCCCTACGATTTCACGCCGTCCCTGCTGGGCGCGGTGTTTTTCACCTACCTGGTCGGCGCCGCAGCGACGCCCTGGACTGGACGGGTGGTCATGCGCTACGGGCGGCGCGCGCTGATGATCGGCGTGATGTCCGTCTGGGTGGTGGGCCTCGCGCTGCTGCTGGCGTCGCCGCTAGCCCTGATCCTGATTGGCCTTTCCGTGTGCGCCGGGTGCGGGATGCTGTGCCAGGCGACCTCGACGGGTTACGTCACGGCGAGCGCCAACGAGGGACGCTCATCCGCAATCGGCCTCTATGTCAGCAGCTTCTACGTCGGCGGCAGCGTCGGCGGCGTCGCCGCGGGCGCGTTGTGGAGCGCGGCGGGCTGGTGGGGCGTGGTCGCATTGTCGGCGGCTGTCGTCGCGATGATGGGGCTGATCGTCATCCTCGTGTGGTCGGCGAAGCCGGTGCGAAGGTGAGAGGATGACAGACTTGACGCAACGGCTGTCTCAGCCCGTCAAGGCATCGTCCCGATTTTTCAGCGGGCTCATTCAACTCGATTGCAAGCTCCCCACATGAACGATCCGGTCCGACAAGTAGGGATGCTTGTGCACGACGTCGTAAAATCGCTGGTCGGCCGTAACAACGGGCAGCTGTTCTTGCACAGCCAGTGCAAGATAGAAGCAATCGTAGACGGGATGATCCAGATCAGTGGCGAGACGCCCCGCAGAAGTGGCGAGCTGGCGCATGGAGACTGGAACGGAAACTGGCGCCGTCCTCAGTACGCCGACTGCCTCTGCAAAATCAGCCTTGGTGATGATGCCACGGCGGCACATGACCCACAGCGCATTGCCCGCCTCGGCGAAAAGAAGCTCAGGCGCGATGAGCGTCAACTCTTCGTCCAGAAGACGCACCGCCTGCTCCGAAAAATTCTCGGTGACGAGCCATTTCACCGCTACGCTCGCGTCGACAACGTAGCCGCTCATACGGTTGCATCGTGGTCACGGTCGGCTCTAATGACCTCGCTGCTATCAACAGTGGAGCGTAAACGCTGACGCAAGGCTTTGGCTCGGGTGGCGAAATCTTCTTCCCGCTCAAGGAGCGCCTCGCGAAGGATTTCCCGATGTTCAGCCTCGGCCGAACGCCCATGCGCTGCTGCCCGCTGTTCCAGCGTACGAACAATCTGCTCGCTGACGTTTCGAACAGTCAGTTGAGTCATCGGTTTGCCCGTAAAGGGATGCCATCACTGTATGCAATATGCGTACAATAGGGCTAACTTGCAACCGGTGCCCTGACGCACGGACCGTCGGCGGCGGACCTGTCCTGGCGCGCCCCGAATTGACTCAAACACCAGAATAAACGAGTGGCCGGGACAAGCCCGGCCACCACATGCTGAAATAATCCGCGCTCCACTCACGCCTGAGGCTGCGGCTCCATGCCTCCGGTTTCTGGGCGCGGGCGCGGCTTGCCGGCGGTCGGGACCGCGGAGGAACGCGGCGTCGCCGGCTCGATCACCGACTCGCGGCGTGGCCGTTTGCCATTCAAGAGGTCCTTGATCTCGTCGCCCGACAGCGTCTCGAACTCGAGGAGACCCCTGGCAAGCAACTCCAACTCGTCGCGCCTGGCCGTGAGGATGGCGTTCGCCTCGCTATAGCCCGCCTCGACCAGCCGCCGGATTTCCGTGTCGATCTTTTGGGCGGTCGATTCGGAAATGTTCTGCTGGCGCGATACGGAATACCCGAGGAAGACCTCCTCCTGGTTTTCCCCATATGCGACGTTGCCCAATTCGTCGGACAGCCCCCAACGGGTCACCATCATGCGGGCAAGTTTTGTCGCTTGCTCGATGTCGGACGCCGCGCCCGAGGTGACCTTCTCACGGCCGAACACCAATTCCTCCGCCACGCGCCCGCCCATCATGATGGCAAGCCGCGAAGTCATCTGTTCCCGACTCATGGAGAGCTTGTCGCGCTCCGGCAGCTGCATGACCATGCCGAGCGCGCGGCCGCGGGGGATGATGGTGGCTTTATGGACCGGGTCGGTCGCCCTGACGTTGAGGGCAACAATTGCATGGCCGCCCTCGTGATAGGCGGTGAGCAACTTCTCCTCCTCGGTCATGACAAGGGATTTGCGCTCGGCGCCCATCATGACCTTGTCCTTGGCATCCTCGAACTCGACCTGCGTCACCATGCGCTTGTTACGCCGCGCCGCCATCAAGGCTGCCTCGTTGACGAGGTTCATGAGGTCGGCGCCGGAGAACCCCGGCGTGCCCCGAGCCACCGTCTTGAGATTGACGTCGGGCGCGAGCGGAACCTTGCGCACATGCACCTTGAGGATGGCCTCGCGGCCCACGATGTCGGGGTTCGGCACCACGACCTGGCGGTCGAACCGGCCGGGCCGCAGCAGTGCGGGGTCGAGCACGTCGGGACGATTGGTCGCGGCGATGAGGATGATGCCCTCGTTCGCCTCGAAGCCGTCCATCTCCACCAGCAGCTGGTTTAGAGTCTGCTCGCGCTCATCATTGCCGCCGCCAAGGCCGGCGCCGCGGTGGCGGCCGACGGCGTCGATTTCGTCGATAAAAATGATGCAGGGTGCGTTCTTCTTAGCCTGCTCGAACATGTCGCGCACGCGGCTCGCGCCGACGCCGACGAACATCTCGACAAAGTCGGAACCCGAAATCGTGAAGAACGGCACATTGGCTTCGCCCGCAACAGCGCGCGCGATCAGTGTCTTGCCGGTGCCGGGCGGGCCGACCAGAAGCACGCCGCGCGGAATACGGCCGCCAAGGCGCTGGAACTTGCCCGGATCGCGGAGGAACTCGACGATCTCCTGGAGATCCTGCTTGGCCTCGTCGACGCCCGCCACGTCCTCGAACGTGACGCGTCCGTGCGCCTCGGTTAAAAGCTTCGCGCGCGACTTGCCGAAGCCGAGCGCCTTGCCGCCCGCGCCCTGCATCTGGCGGGACAGAAATATCCATACGCCGATGAGCGCGATGAAAGGCAGCCAGGACACCAGCAGCGAAACGAACCACGGCACATTGTCCTGCAGGGGACGCGCCGTGATGGTGACCTGCTTGCTGTAGAGGCGCTGCACCAGCGACGGGTCGTTGGGCGCATAAGTATTGAAGCCGCGGCCGTCCGTATAGGTGCCGTGAATTTCGGGTCCCTGGATCACGACATCCCGCACCTTGCCCTGATCGACGTCATTGAGCAGTTGCGAAAACGAAATATCCTGCGACACCGACCGCTGCCCGGGGTTCTGAAAAACCGTGAACAGCGCCAGCAACAGCAGAACGATGATCACCCAGAGGGCGAAATTGCGCAGATTGGCATTCATCCAACGACCCTCATGGTGCAAGGCCACATGTCTTCACTTAAAGGCCACAGGTCTTCACTTAAACGTGCCTTCACTTAAGTTGCCTTCACTCGCCGCCTTACCTTTGGGTTCCTTCGGCATTGAGCTTTCAGTGAACAGCAACTTCAGTGACACGACATTGCCATTGCCTCTCCCGCCCAACTCCCAGGTCACAATGTAGGCGCGCCACCTGCCGCTGCCAAGCTGGCCTAAGGGATTTCGGCAAATATAGCCCAGCCGTTGGTGAATAGGGCTCTTTCGCCCACGCGACGGCCTTACTGTGCAGAACCATGCTTGCCATGCGGAAAAATCGGGCCAGGCTTGCGCCGCAAATCGCCCTGTCGCCGCTTGGAACGGCGCGCCGGCGCCTGGTCAATAACTATGCAATTCTTCTGCAGCGATACCATCGCGCCCGCCAGCGTGCGGCGGAATCGCGGGATGTTTCCTGCCACCGCGGCATTTAACGCTTCACCCAGGGCCTCGAGCTTGCCGAACTCGACGGGTCCTTCGGTCCCGATCGTGCCGATCGCCCGGCCGAGCAGCCGAAGCGCAATTTCGGCGGGAAATTCGCTCCAATCAGCGCTGCTCACCGCCACCCGCCGGGTATCCGTCGTCAAACCTAATCGCCTTGCGGCCCAATCCACAACGGCCTCGTGGGCGGCCTCGCTGCGCCGTACCCGGCGCGCCAGACGAACGAGGCATTGCGGGGTCAGCCCTTCGTCCGCCAGGGCCGGCATAAGCTTGCGTAGGCGGGAGCGCGCAAAACGCGGGTCCACATTGCTCGGGTCATCCGCATAGGCAATCCCGGCCTCCCGCAACGTGGCGATGAGCCGCCCCTTCGGAACCTCAAGCAGGGGCCTGACCACGACCACGCGCCTGGACCGCTTGGATCGTTCCGCGTCGCGTGCTGCATCGATCGGTTGCCCAAAGCCGGCGGCGAGATTGTCAATCGGCACGCTGCGCGCCATTCCGCAGATGCCGGCGAGCCCACTGCCGCGCGCGATGCGGAACAGCACGGTCTCGGCCTGATCGTCGAGGGTATGGGCTGTGAGAACGCAACGCGCCTTGGCGCGGTGGGCCGCAGCGCGCAGCAGGCGGTAACGGGCCACCCGGGCCGCCTCCTGAATCCCGGTCGACGGTTTTGCGCCCCTCCACCGCATGGTTCGATGTTCGACACCGAGCTTTTCGGAAAGGCGTTTTACGGCAGCCGCTTCGCGCCGGGCTTCCGGCCGCAGGCCATGATCGATCGACACCGCCAGCAGATGCGGGGCCGGCCGCCGCGCTGCGCACCAGCGCGCCATCAGATATAGCAACGCCGTCGAATCGGGACCACCGGAAATCGCCAGCACGAGCGCCGGCTCGGCAGCGATATCCGCGAACAGCGCGTCGGCCTCGGCTTCGCCAACAGCTCCGCTAGCAGCGAGCACGCTTTTGTTCCCGCTCGATCGCCTGCTTGACGGTCGGCTGGGCGCGCGGATATTTGCGGCCAACGTCGCCGAAGGCCACGCAGGCAAGTTCTCTCTCGTTCATGGCGGCGAGCGATTGGCCGAGCCGCAGCAGCGCTTCGGGCGCTTTGGGGCTGGTTTCATACCTTTTTGACAAGGCCACAAAGGCATTGGCGGCTTCTTGATAGTTCTGAAGTTGGAACAGGCTTTCGCCGAGGCCAAATTGGGCTTCCGCCGCCAACCTGTCGGACGGATATTTTGTCAGAAACCCGCGAAATGCCTCCTCGGCAAGCGCATAGTCCCTGCGCTGGAGATACCCCACGCCGACATCGAGTGTCTCCCGCGGCGACGACAACGACGGCGGCGCTGTCGCGACCGCATAGGGGTCGACGGAGCCTGGGTTTCGCTGCCCCGCCGCCGCCGCCGGAAATCGCCCGTAACCAGGGTCCGCGGCCGCACCTGCTCCCGCGGCCGCACCATAAGGCGCAGGCTCTGCGCCAATGCCTCGCTGCGGAGAGACCATCGGCGCTGGTTGGGGGGGAATCGAACCCAGCACGCGAGGTGCGCCGGGAGCATTGGGGTTATCCACCGGATCGAATGCGTCCGAACGCCGGGACATCAAGGGCGGCGGTTGAGGCGGAACCGAACCCAGCACCCGAGGTGCACCGGGAGCACTGGGGTTTTCCGCCGGCTCGAACGCGTCCGAACGCCGGCCGCCCGGCATACCTGGCGGGTTCGGCGGCGTGGCGCCAGATGGGGCACCGAGTGGGGCAGCCACATTGCGCGGCCCGCTGTTATCGTCTTGAAGTCGCCTGAGCGCGGCCTCGAGTTGCTGATTTCGGTACTGCATCTGCTCGATCTGACCGGTCAGCTGACGAATTTGGTTCTCCAGGCGGTCAATTCTGACAACAAGCTCCGCGGGGCCCGCCTGCGCAAAGGCGCCCGTCGGAATCGCTACGATAAAGGCCGCCGAGATGGCGGCAAAAGCGACGCGGTTCAACATCGTTCGCACCGACCAGCAAAGAACGGAAGATCGCCAACGATAGCCGCGGCTGCGTCGAAATTGTGACTTCGACACGCCGAGCCGCGATGGCGCGTGCCGAGCGTCCGAAACACCCTGGAGTGCGGGCGTCTCGCCCGCATCAAGGAGAGAAAGAGCGGGCGAGACGCCCGCGCTCCCAGGAGGCGAATTCATGAACTTGCGTTGAGCACCGTCACCACGCGACGATTCTGCGACCAGCAGGAGATATCGTCGCACACCGCAACCGGGCGCTCCTTGCCGTACGAGATCGTACGCATCCGCGACGGCTCGATGCCGCGCGACGCGAGATAGGTCCGCACCGCTTCGGCGCGCTTGGCCCCAAGAGCGACATTGTACTCGCGCGTACCGCGTTCGTCCGCATGGCCTTCGACGATGAACGCATAGCGATTGTAGGTGGCGAGCCATTGCGCTTGCTTGTCGAGGGTGGCGCGCGATTGCATCGTCAGCTCGGTCGAATCGGTATCGAAGAAGACCCGATCGCCCACATTGACGACGAAATCCTGCTGGCTGCCGGGGACGGCGGCGCCGCCGCCAGCTCCGGCCGCTCCAAGTTCATTCACCTTGCTGGCACAAGCCGACGCGGTAAGCGCCGCCAGCAACGCGAAGGCAAATCTGGCGTTCCGCGCGAGGCGCATGACGTTCGGCATGCGTTTACTCCTTCTAGCTGTTGGGGCGGCCGCGCCCTCCTCGTGATCTTTCGCTTTAGCAGGGGTTCGTTAAGCGTAGGTTTGTCAACCTTGACGTAGCCTTGCTGTCCCCCGGCAACGTTGCTCATTTGCTCGAAACCAATTCGAATGGTTACTGAAGCGTCAATGGGGCGATTGCGAGGCCCGCAAGGCAAGCGCGCAATTCGTGGCCCTTCGCTGCCCTCCCGGCTTGCGCGTACCCGGAAGGGTCAATCCGCTCACGCCAGCAGCGGCGACCATGCGGGGTCGGATGCAAAGCTTGGCGTCGGCACCCTCAGTTCATTGCGGCCGGTGATATCGATGGTGTGGAGCGACGGCCCGGTGTTGCCGCCGGGATCGCGGAAGAACATCAGGACTCGGCCGTTGGGGGCGAAGGTCGGCCCCTCATTGTGGAAGCCTTCGGTAAGGATACGTTCACCCTTGCCGTCAACCCCCATGATGCCGATCGCGAAGGTGCCCTGGCCTTGCTTGGTGAACGCGATGAGATCGCCGCGCGGTGACCACACCGGCGTCGAGTAGCTCCCGTCCCCAAAGCTGATGCGCTGCGCCGGCCCGCCGCTTGCGGACACGATGTAGATCTGGGGCCGTCCGCCGCGATCGGACTCGAAACAGATCCGGCTTCCGTCCGGCGAGTAGCATGGCGCGGTGTCGATCGCGGCCGTGTCGGTGAGCCGCGTGGTGGCCTTGGAACGCAGATCCATCACGAACAGGTTCGAATTGGCGCCCTGCTGCAGGCTCATGATCACGCGCTGACCATCCGGGGTGAAGCGCGGCGAAAATGTCATGCCCGGGAAGTTGCCGACGATTTCCCGCTGCTGGGTCTCGGTATTGAACAGATAGACGCGCGGCTCGCTCTGGCCGAACGACATGTACGTGATTTCCTGCGTCGACGGCGAGAAACGCGGGGTCAGAACGAGATCGCTGCCATTGGTAAGATATCGCACGCCGGCGCCGTCCTGATCCATCATGGCGAGGCGTTTGATGCGACGGTCTTTGGGACCGGTCTCATCGATGAACACGATGCGGCTGTCGAAATAACCCTTCTCGCCGGTGAGCCGCTCATAGATCTGGTCCGAAACGATGTGGGCGATGCGGCGGAAATTGTCCGGCGTGCTGAAATATTGTTGGCCGGCGAGTTGCGCGGCGCCGAACACGTCCCACAGCCGGAACTCGGCCCTGATGCGGCCGTCCGGTTGGCGGGTGACGCGCCCGGTCACCAGCGCCTGGGCATTGATGGCGCGCCAATCCGGATAGCGCGGCTGAACGTCCGTGTCGGTGATCCTCTCGAGGAACGCGGCCGGATCGATTGGAGCGAACAGGCCGCTGCGCTTGAGATTCGCGGTGATGATCTGCGAGACGACGCGCGCCGATTGCCCATCCGACTGGCTGCCGGCAAGGAAATCGGGCAGTGCGATCGGCATCGGTTGCACGTTGCCCTGTTTGAGATCGAAGCGCAACACCGCTCGGGCCGGACTGACTCCGAACGCCGCAACTGCGCCAATCCCCGCCGCAGCGCCGAGCAATACCTCGCGGCGGCGCATCAGCGGCACATTGCTTCGCCGGTCGCCGTGGGAATCGTTCTTTAGATCGGAAGTGCCAAGTCGATCGTTCATGGCGAGATCCCTGAAGGACGCGATCTAGTTTGCCTTGACGCCGTGCCGCATCAACCACGGAACATCAGGATCGGGTCGAAGTTGACTTCGACTTCTTGCCACGCCTCGTATTTCGACACCGGAAGACGAAACGGCTGACATACGCGCACCGCCCTGGTCGCGGCCTCAGCAGCGATCTGAAACAGGGCGTTTCTTCCGCGATTGAGTACGATCGGCTCGCCGGAGAGGGAACCGTCCCGGTTGAGAGAGAATCTCACCGTCACCACGAGGTCCTTCGCCTCTGCAACGCCCACCGGGGGATTCCAGCAGCTCTTGAGCTGGGCAATCAACATCGCTTGTTCATTCTGCGACAGCTGGGGCGCGTTTCCAGTCGTCGAACCGAGTGACGGCGTCGGATTGACCATGGTGCCGGTCACGGCCTGACGCTGCGGCGCGCGCTTGTCGAGCAGCGCGGTCTCAATGCGATCGAGATCCGACTTCACCTCTTCGCGTTTCCTGGCCTCCTCGCGCTTGCGGGCTTCCTCGCGTCTGCGG
>WNFS01017240.1_pt1 | contig 11142 bp, 7 predicted proteins | sample 5400141 | NCBI WGS metagenome assembly WNFS01 (sample SAMN13153358, study PRJNA577476) | soil metagenome | isolation source: 60 cm saprolite under Madrone tree | place: USA:California | collected 2016-06-14 | reverse complement strand
CGTAGTATCGCCGGAAGCACGGCAGTGGATACTCGAGAAAACGTGCGCGGACCGCAGTTATGGGGCACGTCCGCTCCGCCGGGCTTTGCAGAAGTATGTAGAAGACCCGCTCTCCGAGGCGCTGATCCAGGGTGGAATTCAAAGGCCGGCGACTCTCCAGATTTACGTCGCGGGGGAAGGCCTGTCGTTCCGTCCCGTCGGTGAGGCAACCCCGGTTGTCCACTAGCGAATCTGACACAACGCACGGGTGATCCCGACCGGGTTCGGGATTAACGCACGGCCGGCCCACACCGGGTCCGGCGGGAGAAAAACAACTTGAGTTTGGGGGCGCGGCCTTGACGACCTCATCGGCCGCTCAAAGAAGAGTTTGTTTGCCGTGTGGTTTTTTGGCGTCTCGCGTGACGTGGATGATCGCCCTTGTGTTTCTTTTTGCGATCGCGTCACCCGCAGCAACGCGGGAAAATCCCCGCGCGGACGCATCCTCATCGGCACGCTCCTATCTGTTCTCCGCTTCCTTTGATTACACTACCGGCAAAGAAGTTATAGAGGATCGTTCCTCGGCGAATCCGCAGGCCGCCGCGCAACAGCAGCAATTTGTGATCGTCCGCATCGATTTCATCGGCAACCGCCGCGTGCGCAGCGACACGCTGAAAGCGCGCATCTTCAGCCGCGAAGGCGATGTCTACAACGAAGAGACGCTGCGCCGCGATTTTCAGGCTTTGTGGAACACGCAATTCTTCGAGGACGTGAAGCTCCGCGTGGAAGACTCTCCCAATCGCGCGGACGGCAAAATCATCATCTTTGAAGTGAAGGAACGCCCGCAGATCCGTCGCATCCGCTACGATGGCATCCATTCCGTTTCCGAATCGGACATTCTCGACCGGTTCAAGGAACGCAAGGTCGGTCTCAGCGTCGAAAGCCAGTTCGATCCCACGAAAATCAAGAAAGCGGAAGTGGTCTTGAAAGAATTGCTGGGCGAGCACGGCCGCCAGTTCGCGAAAGTCACTCCGCAGTACGAGCGCATTGCTTCCAGCAACGCCGTCATTCTCGTTTTCAAGATCGAGGAGGGCCCGAAGGTCAAGGTCGGCAAAATCAAATTCACCGGAAACCACGCTTTCAGCGACCGTAAATTGATCCGCGCCATGCGCCACGACCGGCCCTACTCGATTCCTCTGTACTTTTGGTATATTCCGGTGCTCACGAAGACCTACGACCGCCAAAAGTTGAGCGAGGATCTGGAAGTCGGCGTTCGCGGCTTATATCGCGACAACGGCTATTTCAAGGCGTCCGTCGGCGAGCCCATTCTCGAAAACATCGACACTGAAGGTTATCGCCTGGGCGTTCCGCTGGTCGCCGGGCACAGCCACGGCAAGGCCGTCAATATCACCATCCCCATCGAAGAAGGCGAGCGCTACCGCATGGGCACGCTGAAGATTGTCAGCGCCGATCCGGACAAAGCCCTATCACTCAAGGTCGATGCGCTGAAGGGTGCTTTCCCGCTCAAACAGGGCGACATCTTCTCCACTGAAAAAGTTCGCAAGGCCCTGGAGACCTACGGCAAGATCTACGGCGAATACGGTTTCATCGATTTCACTCCCGAGCCGGACACGGAAATCGACGAAGAAAAGAAAATCATCAACCTGACGCTCAAGTTCGACGAGCAGAAGCAGTATTTCGTCAGGCGCATCGACTTCAGCGGGAACACCACCACCCGCGACAAAGTAATTCGCCGCGAATTGGCCATTGATGAAGGCCAGCTCTTCAATAAGCGATTGTGGGAGATGAGCATCCTGCGCCTCAATCAGCTCGACTACTTCGACAAGATCGAAGCGGACAAGGCTGCGGAGATCAAACGCAACAATAAAGATGGCACGGTTGACATCAACCTCAAGTTGAAGGAAAAGGGCAAACAGTCGATCGGGTTGCAGGGCGGTGTCAGCGGCCTGGCCGGCAGCTTCATCGGCCTCACGTATCAGACCAACAACTTTCTGGGTCTTGGCGAAACTTTGACTTTCTCGGCGCAGTTCGGCGATCTCTCTCGCAGCTTCCTTTTCGGATTCACCGAGCCCTATCTGTTTGACCGGCCTATCTCCTCGGGTTTCACGATTTTTTCCAGCCGCTACAAGTTTGACCAGGCCAGGCAGGCGGCGCTCTTCAGCGGACAGGCCGTCAGCATCAATCCCCAGTTCGTTCAGAACTACAACCAGGACAGCACCGGCTTCACAGTCTTTGCGAGCTACCCGGTTCGAAAACTCTCTTTCACCCGCGTCGCGCTGAATTACGGCCTCACACGGACCAACATTACCGCATTTAACGATGCGTCCAAACTGTTGTTTACCCAGGTGCAGTTCCGCAGCATCGCCGGTCCGAGCGCGCTGAACGGAATTGTTTCGAGCACCATCACCCCCTCGATCAGCTATAACACCGTCAACAATCCAGTAAATCCCACGGGGGGCAAGAGCTACTACTATTCGCTCGCTTTCTCGGGTGGCCCGCTCGGCGGCAACGTCAATAGCATCACCAACGTTTTTGATTGGAAGTACTACCATCCCGTGAACAAGCGCCGCAACGTTTTGGGCTTTCACGCTTCTGGTGCGTTCATCACCGGCTACGGCGGCGGGGAACCGCCTCCGTACAGCCGCTTCTATATGGGCGGTGAATCGGACATCCGCGGTTTTGACATCCGCTCCATTACCCCGGTCACCTTTATTCCGGTCGCGTCGGCACAGCAGTTCACCTACAACTGCAACACCTGTCTTAGCGGGTCTGGCGGGCCGTCCCCGCGAACGGTTAGCGTGCCGGTGCTCGGCTATACCATCACTTTTCCTGGAGGCGACACGCAGGGCTTTGGAAATGTAGAGTATCGCATCCCCATCGTGGGCAGCACGGTGCAAGCTGTGTTGTTTTTTGACGGCGGCACCAACGGCATCCTTCGCAAGGGCGCTTTGCAGCTTGACAAGACGGGCTTCACCAACCTGACGACTCAATTTCCGACTGTGCAGCAGGATATACACCTGGGCCGGCAGCTCGGCATTGCACCGGGAACGAATTTTCGCTTGCGCGGTTCGACGGGCATCGAGTTCGTCGTGCAGTTGCCGATCATTCAGGCGCCTTTCCGCGTCTACTACGCCTACAACATCCATCGTTTGCATTCCCAGCTTTTGGCGCCCACGGATTTCATAGAGGCTAGCGAGATTTGTGATCCGTCTTTGGGGGACAAGGGCTGCACGCTTGGCCGCCTCCCCGCCACACTGCCGCCGGACGTGTGGAGGTTCCAGGTGAAGCCCACGCTCGATCAGCTTCTGAGGAATCCGGGGAGTCTCAACTATTTCGAGCCGGCGCGGACGTTCCGCTTCACCGTCAGTCGGACCTTCTAGGGAGTGGGGATGATTTTGATTTGCGGAAAGATTTGGGGATTCAGCAGCGCCGCAGACGCGGAACACTCGCAAAGCGCGCAAATGTGGGGGAGACAGTGGGTATGAAGTGGCGTAAGAGTGCGAGAAACATCCTGCTGGCGGCGGCCTTCGCCAGCCTTTGGGGCAGCGGGTGCGGCAGCAGCAGCACTGCCAATCAGGTACTTGTTTCGGTCACGGGCCAGTTCCTCGTGATGGTGCCGACGCAATCGCAGACGATCACCGCCACGGTCACCGGCGCGACCGACGTGTCTGCGACGTTCGCCTGTACCTATACGACCACTCCAAATCCCACGACCGCCGTTCCCAGCCCCACGGCCTCTGCCGCCGTGGCGTGCACGCCCGCCGTAGGTGTTCTCTCCAACATCCAGAATACCAGCACCACGGTCTCCTCCACTGCCACCTTCACCGCGCCGTCGGTCTTTCCAGATCAGAAAAATCTCCCCAACGTGATCGTTACCATCACGGCAACCTCCAACGCCGATAAGAAGAAGACGGGCAAGTTCAGCTTTATCTTCGATTCCGGTATTCGAATCACGCTTACGCCCGCAACTGCCACGCTGGGCACCGGTGAGACGCAACTCTTTCTAGCGAAGGATTTCAACGGCAATGTCATCTCGCCCGATCAACTTACCTGGGGCGTGACTTTCGAATCCACTGCGAAAACGAGCAGTGCCGATTGCAGCACCGGGAGCAACAGTTGCGGCTCGATCGGTAAGACCACTGGACTTTACACCGCACCCACGGCCGTGCCCACGGCGGCCCCAGCTTCAACAACCGCGCCGGTGAATGCCGCCGGGATCGTCACGGTGTACGCGTTCTCGAACGTCGACAACGCCCGCATCGCGCAGGCCGCCGTCACCGTGGTCAAGGCAGGTGACATTACTTTCAGCGGATTTTCCCCAACCATTGCGCCTCAGGGCGGCTTGCAGCAGGACATCTTCCTCGCCGCCACCAACGCCACTTCGCAGATCGGCGTCACGATGGACCCCACCGACTCGACGTGTACCCAAGTTCCAGCTATCAATACCATCGATCCCGCTCAGATCAAGGTTGTTTTCGCTCCGGGCACGACTTCCGCCTCCATCGGGGCTCGCGTTCGCTTGAACTCGGCGCAGCATCCGGACCAATTGAAGATCCCAGGGTTCTACCAGGTGCAGGTCAGCAGCAGCAACACTTCGATCAAAGTTACAACCAATCCTCCCAATGCCACGTTTTGCCTGCAAATACAGCCCGTTCGGCCCACCATCGTCGGCACCTCCCCGGACAATTTCCAAGAGTCCACGCTGGGTCAGACCACCGGCGTGCCGTTTGTAATCGACGGAGGATTTTTCGGTCCTGTTGATTCGCCTACCGTCGCCGCTAATTTTGACGGACAACCCCTGCTTGCCAATTCTTCGTCGTCCCCGTCTCCGGTTCCGTCGCCGCGGCGGATTAACAGCTTCTTGCCCGCACCAACGGCCAGCGGAAACTTCGCCGGACTCTTTCCGGTGAGTGTGACTTACTCGACTTCACCTGGCCCATTTACTGCACCAAATCCCGCCAGTGCCTTCAGCAATATGGCGGTGATCCCGGACTATGGAGGCACGAACCCACCCTTGGACGTCGTCAGCAAGAGCCAGTTGACTTTGAAACCAGTGCCGCCGCCCGCTCCTCCGAACCCGCCAAAAATATACCTCGGACCTGCCACCCCGTTGATTTCCTTTGGCGCGAATTCCGCGCCTAGCAGCATTGCGATAGATCTGGCGGATGGCTTGGCAATCGTGACCTTGGCGGGCGTGAATTCGAACAATGTCCAATTCATCGGTTTGACCGGCTCAACGCCTGCGGTGACCAGCCAATTTTCCTCTGGCGGGAATCTCGCGACTGGTGTCGCGGTGGACGACCAGCTCACTCTTCTGACTCCAGCGCAGCCCAACGTTGCCGCGGTCGTGAATTACGCCAGTAAGTCGCTTTCCATTCTCTCGGTTCCCGCAGGCGCGCCGGTTGCAACCGTGGATCTGAGCTGCGTGATTCCTCAATCCGATCCCACCTGCCAGGCGACCGTGGAGCCGTTCCCCTACTCCGTGGGCATCGATCCATTTTCGCACCGAGCCGTCTGCCTTACTGCCCCATCGACTACGTTACGTTGAATACCGGAGCAAATCCGCAGGTCGCGTTTGAGCCCGGCGCGCGCCTGGTTTATGTGACTCCGGGAGGAGCGGGCCTGCTTTCTGCCGTGGACTTGGCCAATCCATCTGCCGGATCCGTCGCTATTGCCAGCGCTACGCGCGCCTCCAACGTTGTCACCATAACGACCTCTACCGCTCACAATCTCAATCCCGGCAATCCTGGCACCGTGCTCATCAGCGGCTTGCCCGCGGGAAGCACGAACAAAACCGATTTCAACGGATCTTTTTCCGTCGGCCAAATTCTCGATGCCACTCACTTTCAGTATTTCCAGGCCGATAAAGACGATACCACCACTTGCACCACCGGCTGTGTCGCCAGTTCTGGAACTCCATTTCTGACCTACTCCATCTCCCCCTCGATTGTGGGCATTGCCATCAATCCAATCACGCGGAGCGCCGCTCTCGCCGACCCCAACGCCACGTCCAGCCAGGTTTCTTTTATCGACCCGAAGAGCCAATCCGTTACTGCGATGTCGCTTTTTTCCGAAGAAACCGGCCCGGCAAGCATTGGCGTTCCGGAACTGGGCGCGGCGGAGGTGGCCTTTCAGCCCTTCACCAATACCGCGGTCTCCTTCAATCCCAAAACCAACGAAGTCTCGCTGCTCGATCCGTCCCTCTCGCAGCGTCCCGCCATCGTCACTACCGGACAGAACGGCCTCGCCTGCTTTACCGGAGCGGGAGTGCTGGTAAGTTGCACTTCCACCAATCCTGTTCCGACACTCACCATTTTCGGAGCCATCGCCGTGGATCCCATCAGCAATCTCGTGGTTGGGTGCCGCGCCCCAGCCCGTCGGTCCTGTGAGAATTCTTGGCTCTGGTTTCAGTGCTACTCCCGTGCAAGTTCGGCTGGATGGCATTGATGTATCCACTTTTGGTGCTACCGTCACTCCCAACGGCAGCCAGGAACTTGACGTTACGTTCCCGGCTTTCATCCCCGGCACGAACCCCCCGGCGCCAGTTTTTCCTGCTCCCCGCCACTACGCACTGGACGTCGTCACCTCCGCGCCCACTGGCTTGAATCATTCAAACGGCGTGGATTTCACCGTTATCGAAGAGATTCCGTTGGCTCCCTGCAACATGTCCACCACCTCGCCGAACGGCACCCCGGCCGCCCCCGGAGGCGTCGCCATCGATGAAGTCAATAGTCTCGCGGTCGTCACCAACACCGGCTCGGGCTGCAATCAGGTTTCCGTCTTCAGCCTGAACCCCGCGAACATTTTCAATCAGACCGTCAAGACTATCGCCACTGGCGGAGCCCCCACTGGGGTCGCCGTTCTTCCCAGGCTTGCCTATACCGGCCAGGCCGCTTCCACCGCAGGCGTCGCTGTCGTGACCAACAATTCTTCCAATACCGTCTCCGTTCTCGACCTGGTCAACGCCGTTCCGGTCAAGGACGCTTCCGGGGCAGCCATCAGTGTGAATGTCGGCACCGCTCCCAGCGGCGTGGCCATCGATCAGGAAACGAACTTGGCGGTCATCGCCAATACCGGTTCGAACACCGTTTCCACGATCGACCTCACCCCGCTGACCGCCACTCCCATCGGCGCTCTTGCACCCACCAGCGTGGCTGTCGACCAGAACCCCATCGCCGTCGCCATTGACCCCGATCGCGGCACCAACGGCCGCGGCCTCGCCGTCGTGACCGCCCTCGTGCTCAACGGCTCCTCCTCCCCGTTCGGTGCTGCGGACTACGTCGACATCGGCTTGTCCACGCCCGCCAAATCCACTTCTGCATCGACTTCCTTCCTCTCCTCGACACCGACCGGTGTGGTCTTTGATCCTTCGGTCACTCCGGCGCTCTTTTACGCGGTTTCCACCCAGGGCAACGTGATCATGGCATTCAATCCGGACGGCGGCACCCCGCAAGCCATCAAGGTGGGGATCAATCCCAACGCCATTGCTTACAATTTCCAAACCGGCACAATCCTCACGGTGAATTCGTTGAGCAATACGATCTCGATCGTGGATTCGCAAACTTTCACGACCAAGGCAACTCTCGGTATTGGCGCGGCTTCTAAATTTGCCGCGGCCATCCAGACCTTTACGAACCTGGCCGTCATCGCCGATCAGGCCAACAACCGGGTGATCCTGTTCCCATTGCCGAAATAAACGGTGGACTGCAAGAGTTCTTGATGCGGGAACCGTCTCACTGCCTGGGCTGGCTGGGTAATCTTGCTTTCTGATTGCGGCAAGCAAACCGCGTCGGCTATACTTTGAAGTTTGCAATGCGCTCGTAATGCCCGCTGGGAGCGGAATCAGTTTTAAGCCAAGCTGACTTGGCGCGGGTTCGCCCTGGTTCTCCGTGGCGGACCACAACAAGGAGAAAAAAGTGAATTCTAAATTGTTGACCCCGACCCGGTCGCGGTCACGAAATGTGTTGACCCTTACAGTTGCCCTCGCCGCCGCGTGCATTTTGAGCACCGCAGCCGCCTGGGCACAGGCGCCCGCGGCGGCCGGATCGGCCGCATCGAGCAAGGTCGGCGTCATCAGCATTCGCCAGGCGATCGTTACCACCGCGGAGGGCAAGGTGGCATCCGCGGAATTGCAATCACAGTTCGCTTCCCGTCAGAACGAAATCGAGAATCTGAATAAGCAGATCAGTGATCTGCAGCAGCGTCTTCAGGCCGGCGCGAACAAGCTCAGCCAGGAAGAAGAAGCCCGCCTTAGGCAGCAGGGTCAGCGGCTCGCGCAGCGACTCGATCGCATGAACACCGAATACCAGGAAGACGTGAACGCCGCGCAAGCCGACGTCATCGACCGCATCGGCCGCAAGATGGTGGATGTGCTGGATCGCTACGCGCGCGAAAACGGTTACTCCGTCGTCCTGGATTCCTCGGCGCAGAGCACTCCGATTCTCTACGCCTCCACGCAGATCGACGTCACGCAGGACATTGTCCGACTCTACGATCAGGCCTACCCTGTCAAGGCAGCCGCGGCAACGCAACCGAAGCCGGCCGCAGCAAAACCCGCGCCGGCGACGACTCAGCCGCCCGCTGCCAAGCCCTAGAGATCGCATCTTTTTCTCATTCGATTTGTCGCCTCCTCAAAACGTCTGCGGTCTAGCCGGGGGCGTTTTTCATTTGGAGCGCCTCAGCCGTGAACACGGAAGCGCCGTTCGCCGCGACGCGGGATGCCCGCCTCCGCTCTGCCCATCCGGTCAGGTTCTTGAAGTGAACGGCCCTGTACCATTTCGGCGTTGCCTACTCCTGTAGCGGCGGCTTAATGTGGTAGTGCATAGGTATTCTCGTACGCAACATGGAATCGATACTCGGTCTCCGCCCCAGCAAACACAATTCCTCGCCTCTTGAGGGATCCGGTGCTTTCCGCGCGCAGCAAGCGGATTCCGGCCTGCGGCAAATCGCGCGGCGCGAGTGGTGGCTGTGGTTCTCCGCATTTTTCGTCGCCACGCTCTCGGCGCTGGCCTTTTTGCTCTCTTCCTTCCCCTCTTTTTTCCGGCACAACGAGCATTTTTACGAAATCCGTTCCGATCAGGCTCGTTGGGGAATTTTGTGCCTGCTTCTACTTTTCAATGGCTGGATGCTCTACCGTCAGTGGTCGTTCCGCCGGCAGCGAAAGCAGTTGAGCGGCCAGAACGCCGGCGCGGACGTGCACCCTGGTGAAATTTCCGATTCTTCCGGCATCGATCCGGTCACGGGCCTGCACACGCGAGCCTTCATCGAGCAGCAGCTTGGGAAAGAGATTGCGCGTGCGCGGCGTCAAAATACGGCCCTGAGCCTGGCCACCGTTCATCTGGATGAGTTTGCCGAGATCAACAAGCGCTACGGTCAGTCGGCAACCGACGAGGCCTTGAAAGAGCTCGCCCGGCGTTTAAAGAAGGCGTGTCGCGGCTCCGATTTCGCCGCGCGCCTGGCCAGCGACGATTTCCTGCTAGTGCTGCCCGAATGTAACCTTGGCGAAGTCAAGGCAGTCTTGAACCGGCTCGGCGCTTTAGAAATGGTCTGTTCCGGCCGCAAGATGAACCTTGTCTACACGACCGGGTGGGTGGACTATCAACCCGGCGACCTGCCCGCGGATTTGCTCAAGCGCGCCGCGCAACTCCTTCACCTTTACGAAAACGCCGCCAAAGAAAGTTTCTCCTCCACGCTAGCGCCGCATTGACTGGCTGCCCGATCCTTCCCCGTCTGTGCTGTCCGCCAATGGTTACTAAGCATTGCACCAGATCACGAATATAGTTGAGGTTTTTGAACCGAGACTACCGCGAAGCGAGTCCGAGGCAGTGAAGCCCACGAGGTTGAGGAGGCTTCTCATCGGGTCAAATCACGATTTTGGCCCGTGCTACTTGCTTTATGGTTAGGTTAGCTTCCGGCTGGAGCCTGCAGCCACCTGATTGCTCTGCGCCAGGGGTCGGCGCCTCCACTGCTCATTGGTGTCTGCAACCACACTACCAGGCTGTGCCGGACAACCGCCCAACGACCCGGACCGTTTTCTGGGGGCTCCTGCGGGCCAACAGGAGGTATCTCCGTCGGTGTAAGCCAATAGGGACTCGCGCCTGCGAGAGTTCGCTCGGCCACAGCAATGGGAGAGTGACGCTCGGTCATCGCACCTGTAATCGACAGCTTTAGCAGCGCCCCGACCTGCTCCTGCGAGGCCCTGATCGTTTTCAGCATTTCGCGCGCAAACCAGACTGCTGCGGCCAGGAAGGCAAATTGAAACAGGAGGTTTCCCAGCGCGTACCAATTGCTCTGCATCCAATCGGTGAATTCGCTCATAGCCTCACCTTGGACTGGGGCAGCTTTAATTTACAACGCGGCTCCGGCGCGGGAAACTGGTTGGAAGTCCAGGAAACGGGCAGGTGCTTCCATTGCCCACACGGCCTAATCGTCAGCCGTCGCGAGTCCTGAAACGAAAAGCGAGCGGTTCCGCACTTCAACTTCACTTTGTCTTGTCGTTGCCGAGAGACGCTTGGTGGGATGAAGCTTGTTATAGTCTTTTATATACACGCGCAAGCCGGAGCCCGGCGTAATTTTTGTATAGCCCGCCGAAAGCTGTTCTTTGTAATGTTCCCGATAGAAATCGAGTGGATCATTTGGATCCATGTCGATGAGGACTAAGTCCGCATCGTTCATGACCAGCTTGCCGAACCGGAGACGGTTCTTGTTGTAGGCCATGTAATTTCCGGCGCGGATATTTTTCATCGGTTTGGCATCCGAACCGCCAAAAATCTGAACGATGGTGTCGCCTTCCATTCGTACGGCGACCGCCTTCCCTTCAATATGGGGAGGCGGCAGGATCTGTTCCAGATCGAGGATCAGATCGTCCTCTTGAGCCTGTACCTCGGGAACTTTGCCCTCCTTGATCAACCGGCCCATATCGATACCGAAGATATCCATCAGGCCTTTTACCGGGAGATGCATCGCCTTGATCTTCTCGCCGTGCAGGCGAAGTTTTCCGTTATCGGTGGGACTGAGAGTCCCCTCCGTTTCGAACGGGATGTCCCCCTTGTCGTGGAGCTTTCCTTTCACTTTCAGGTGCCCTTTCTCAACGATGATGGATAGCTCTGTTAAGGGCGAATGCGGACGCGCGAAAACATAAGAATT
>WNFS01004050.1_pt1 | contig 11148 bp, 12 predicted proteins | sample 5400141 | NCBI WGS metagenome assembly WNFS01 (sample SAMN13153358, study PRJNA577476) | soil metagenome | isolation source: 60 cm saprolite under Madrone tree | place: USA:California | collected 2016-06-14 | reverse complement strand
CAAGGGCTGAGCCAAGGTTTATCTAACAGATCTGGCGCGAGCTTTGTACGCCGCGCGATTGCGCTTGCGGAAAACTCGTTAGTGGATGGGCGCGCAAAGCGGCGCTGCTCGCTCGGTAACGGCGTTTTCGCAATCGCGTTATCTCAAAAGCTGGAAGAGGTCGCTGTAGTCGTCGGTCCAGAGAGCCACCTTCCGAATCGAGTTGATCGGATTGAGATGCGCTGCGATTCCGGGCTCTCCCAGCACGTGATCGTTGCGGGCGAGCAGGACCCAATCGCTGTCGATATAGAGCGAGTCCTCAGGCTCGTTGTCGGTCACCTCTCCGCACCGGAGATCGAAGGAGCGGCATAGCTCCGCCAGTACGGGGCGCAAATCAACGTATGTATTTGTGATATGCACTGCGATGACGCCATCGTGTTTCAGTTCGCGCAGGTAAATTTGCATTGCTTCCGCGGTAAGCAGATGCGTCGGGATGGCGTCGCCATTGAAGGCATCGATCGCGAGGACGTCAAATTGCTGCGCGTGCCCCTCCCGCACTTCACGCTCCATCGACAGCCGCGCATCGCCCGGAATTATTTCGACCTTGGCGCTGGAGTCGCTGAGATAGGTGAAATATCCCTTGGGGTCAGTGGCTAGTTTGATGATTGCCGGATTTATTTCGTAGAAGCGGAAGGAATCGCCGCTGCTCCCCCAGGCGGCGATGGTCCCGATGCCGAGGCCTACCCCACCCACGCGAATTGACGACTTCTCCGAGTCTGCCGCGGCACGGCGCGGATCATTGATCATAAGCACGCCGATACCGCTGCTTGGGCCGTAGTACGTGACCGGACGGTAGCGCCATTCGGGTGCGAAGAACTGGCTGCCGTGTAAGATACCGCCGTTAGTGAGCTGATAGGCAGGATACTTGGGCTGTTCGTCATCTGGCGCCAACGACACGTCGAATACGCCGTAGAAATTCCGTGTGAGCATGAGCGGTGCATTTAAGATTGGGTCGCTGACAAGGATCGCGCCCACAACTAATATTGCTGCAATCATCGAGAATCGGATTAGCACGCCCGGCCTGGCAAGGAATCGAGGCTTTTTCCATAGCCCCAGCACAGCCATCAGCCCAACAAAGGCCGAGGCTGACACGATGTAAAGCCGGGTGGACGCGAAAGGGTAATAGTCGAAAAGTCCGGGAAGCGCCAAGGCCGCGGACAGCAGCAACAGGGCGGGGACCGTATTGTACTCGTGAATCCACGATTTCGGATCCCGCACCAACACCATAAACAAGAGCACGGGACATAACCAAATCGCGAGCGAGTACTCCCAGTAGCCGGGGAATATCAGCGGAGCGATCACCACGGCAAAGATCCCGCCTATCGCGCCGCCGGCCGAAACCATCAGGTAAAATGCCGTCAGGCGCCGCTGGTCAGGCTTCAGCCGGGCGAGTTCCCCATGACACACCATGCAGACCGCGAAGAGCAGGACGGACGGGGCGGCGAGGCGTATCAGGAGACTCGAATCATCAAACGATGCGAAGCGAACCAGTAGGCCAAAGAATACCGCGAGTGCGAGCGCGGGATGGAAGATGCCGCGCTGATACCACCGCTCGTTGTCGAAGCAGATGATGAAGGAGAGCAGGTACAGCGCCAGCGGAACCACCCACAGGAACGGGATCGGCGCAACGTCGTGGGTCATCTCGTTGGTGGCCGCATACAACAACAGCGAAGCGCAGGCCGGCAGTGCAATCCAAAAGATGTAGGGTGGACGGCGGACGCGCGCCGTAGCCGGCGGGCGTTGCGGCTGCTGGTTTCGCCCCCTGCCATGCTGTCGCTCGCGGCGTTTCGCGGGAGCGCGGCGGCGCGCCTGATGCTCGACGCGGGCGGCGTTCTCGACGCGATTGCCGTGTTCGAGCGATTGTCCGATCTGCGCCGCAGCCGCCGATGTTCGCGCCGTCGCTGTCAAATTCAACAGCGGCATCGCGCAGAGCACCATCGCCAGCGCAAAAAACAGGTACATCGCGCTCCATGCGTCCGCCTGCACCCTCAAGGTCAGGCTCGGCTCGACCACGAATGGGTACGACAGCAGCGCAAGCAACGAGCCGAGATTGGAAAGCGAATACAATTTGTACGGCGAGATGCCCGGGTGAACCTGCGCAAACCAGGCCTGGAGCAGCGGCGCTGTGGCCGAGAGGACGAAATACGGCAGACCTATACTGGCGGATAACAGGAACAGGATGCGCAAAACCGGAGAATCCGGGTCCGCCGGTTTCCAGCTTGCCCCCGGCATGATGGGCGTTCTCCAGAACAGCGCAAGCATCCCCATAATCACGACGCATGCGCCGACCAGCGTCAGATGTGTGATCACCTGTTGGCGCGCCGCGAGCCTCGTGCCGACAACGTGCGAGTAGGCGTAGCCGGCGAGCAGGATCATTTGAAAAAAAAGCAGGCAAGTGGTCCATACCGCCGCAGTCCCGCCGAACCATGGCAGGATGTACTTGGCGATCATCGGCTCGACCTGGAACAGCAGGAAGGCCCCGATGAATGTGGTGATCGCGTAAACGCGCATGTCGCGATGTCCGCCCCGCGCATGAGGAGCACGAACACACTAGTGAACTCGGCGCGCCGCCGCGAGGCTGTCTCGTATGCCGGCAGATCGACGTGGAAACGCCTTATGTGCCGACGAATTGCGTATCTATTTCCAGAGAGGTTTCAGAGAAAGAAGAGCAACCACCCGAGGCGCATAAAGCTGGTAGCACATCAGGTAGACGATCACGCCCGTTATCGACACGTAGATCCAGATCGGCCACGTCCAGATCGCGATCCGCCGATGCGCCTGGAAGCGCCCATGCAGCGCCCGCCATAGCGTAATCAGCGCGAGTGGAACGATCGCCACGGCGAGGCCGACATGCGACACCAGGATCGTGAAGTAAACCGGCCGCACCCATCCATGCCCCTGAAAGCGCACGTCACCCACGTGGTAGTGATAGATGACGTAAGAAGTAAAAAATGCTACTGAAGTGGCGAACGCACTAAGCATGAAGGCACGATGCGCCCTGACCCATCCCCGCCGGATACAGAGAAATCCAGCCAGCAATAGGACTGCAGCGATGCTGTTCAGTATCGAATTCAGCGGGGCGAGCGACTGGTAGGAAAAAACCCCCATAGTCTACCAGTGACTCAAAATTACCCGGGTCCTGCTTAGGGAATTCGCGATCCACATTTCGCAATTTTGATCTATCTTGCGTCGATTTGCCGAACGCCGAAGCTCGCGCCAGCCGCAAGGGTTTTCAAGCAATGTAGCAAATGCGCGCCTCCTCGGCATTGTGTGGGTTGAAAGCTGCCATGATGGAGTGTTACGCCTTCGCCGCGAAATGCTTTAATAAAAATGAGCAGAGAAGAATCCTGATGAAAATTCTTGTGATGGGAGCGGGAGCGGTAGGCAACTACTTCGGAGCGCGTCTGCAGCAGGCGGGTGAGGACGTAATTTTCTGCGCGCGGGGCGAAAATCTGCGCGTGCTGCGTGAAAAGGGCCTCGAAATCAAAAGCCCGAGAGGCGACGTTGAGATACGCGTCAAGGCGACCGCCGACCCGCGCGAATTTGCCCCATACGATCTGATCCTTTTTTGCGTGAAGGCGTACGATACCGAGGCGGCAGCACGGGCGATCGACGGATGCCTTAGTGCGGGCGGAGTGGTCCTGACTCTTCAGAACGGAGTCGAGAGCGAGGCGCGTCTGTGCGAGATACTTGGCAAGGATTCCGTGATGGGCGGCAACGCGCGGGTCGGAGCCGAGGTGGTCGAACCCGGCAAGGTGCTCCATCGCACCAACGGCGTAATCGAATTCGGCGAGATCGACGGGCGTGATACCGCGCGTGCCCGCAAGCTTGCGGAAATGTTCCAGCGCGCGGGCATCTTCGGCGAACTGAGTATGCGGCTCTCGACGATTCGATGGGAGAAGTTGCTTGGCAACGCCGCGTTCAATCCGGTGACGGCGCTTACCCATCGGAATATCGGCGATGTGGTCGACGATCCGGACGGCACGAATTTATTGCGTCACCTGATGAAGGAGACGGTCGCCGTCGCACAGGCCGAGGGCGCAGCGCTCAGCGAGGGACAGGTCGAAGCGCTGCTGGCACGCGCGCGCACTCATCTGCGAAGCGGGCGACCCTCGACGCTGCAAGATTTGGAGCGCGGCAAGCCGCTCGAATACAAAGCGTTGAGCGGTGCGATCGTGCGCGCTGGGCGGCGTCACGGGATCAAGACGCCGTACGCCGAAACGGTGTATTCTCTGCTTAAACTAGTCGACCAGAACATCCGGCGAAAAATGTCATAGCAAGCCGATGCGATTAATGACGATGTGATTGACAATCCGGCCTTCCTCGTCTGACAGTGAACAGAGGGTACAATCCGACAATCGGTCCATCAGGAGGAAAACGCTCATGGCTAGTGTCACGCAGCTAGGCTACCTGGTTTTGAATGTGAGCAACCTTGGCGAATGGGAAAAGTTCGCGGCAGAGGTGCTGGGACTCGAGGTCGCCGGTAAAGGCGGTGACGGCTCGCTCTACCTGCGGATGGACGAGTACCACCATCGGTTCGTGCTCACGCAGGGTGATGCCGACGATGTCGCGGAGATCGGATGGGAGACCGCCGACCAGAAAGCGCTGGGCGAACTGGCCGGGCAACTGAAAGCCGCCGGCGTGGAGGTTACGCAGGGCACACCCGAAGAGGCGAAGGCCCGCCGCGTTGTGGAACTGATCAAGTTCAAGGAGCCGAGCGGGATTCCGAGCGAGGCGTACTTTGGGCCATTGATGAACTACCAGACGCCGTTTCGGTCGCCGCGCTCGATTACCGGGTTCGAGACCGGCACGATGGGACTCGGCCATATCGTGATCCGTGCCGACGATCGCGAGAAGAGCCTGCACTTTTATCGCGACGTGCTCGGGATGCGGATTAGCGATTTTATCGACCTCAGCATGAGCCGGCGGCAGGCGCTGCCGTTGACGATGACCTTCATGCATTGCAATCCGCGCCATCATTCGCTGGCGTTCGCCGAGTTTCCGATGAAGAAGCGGCTGCTGCACTTCATGCTGCAATTGAAGTCGGTGGATGACGTCGGCTCGACTTATTACATGGTGCAGGATAAGGGGATTCCGATTGCCGGCACGCTCGGACGCCATACCAACGATCACATGGTGTCGTTCTATATGCGCTCGCCGTCGGGCTTCGAAGTTGAGTACGGATGGGGCGCGCGCACGGTCGACGATGCGACGTGGAAGGTGCAGAAGCACGAGTCGGGCAGCATGTGGGGCCATCGCGGGATGGGCGCCCCGCCGGAGAAGCCCGCGCAGGCGTGAGGCTGTAGCCTGCACCCCCTCCCCCATATCAGAAAATGGGGGAGGAAATAGATCAAGCGCGCTGACTGTAGACGCCCATTGCGCTAGGTGGTTGCTCTGAGAGAACGGACCTCGCTAATTCAAAAGATGCATCGCATCAAATCTTTCAGCGTCCTTCGCACTTCGACCACGATGGGAATTCTTATGTTTCTCTTCGTGCTCGTGCCCTTAGTGTCCGTCTTACTGATTGGACTTCTCCTCTCCCTGATCCCTCACGCCGCTGTTCACCAACACGCCGCGGTGCATCCGGCGCCTCACCCGCCCGATGTCTGGTTCGTCGCCGCGATGCCATTTCTTGAGGGGATTGCGTTTTTTTTCTTCACCGCACTGTCTTGCTGGCTCTACAACCGCATCGCAGGATTTACCGGCGGCATCGAACTCAACGTCGTCAGACTGTCCGAAGCGCTCACCCAAACGAGCCCAACTGCAAACCTCTAGGCTCCCGCGTGGAACGGCGATACCGGATCCAGTCCGTTAAAGTCGCAAGGTCTGCCGTGGTGATCGTGACCTTGACGGCAGTTTTCTACGCTGTCGGGTTCCTGATCATTGTTGTTTCTCAGCAGCCCACCCATCTGTCGGCCGTGAAAATGGCCGGGCTTCCACTCGTGCCGCTGATAGGTTTCGTTCTTGCGTGGCTTTTCTTCTACCCGTTCGCAACGCTCTTTTGCTACCTCTACAACCAGGTGGCAAAAATCACCGGAGGTATAGAGTTTAGTATTTTCTGAAATCGGTCATGAACCAGTTGATCTGTAACGGCCGCCTTTACAGGTGTCACGTCAAGTGTTACAGGAATGAAACATGAACCGCAAGCCGAAAGTTACCGATGGGTTGACGCGGCGACCGACGCATCCGGGCGCTATCCTGCGTGAGGATGTCCTTCCGGCGCTCGGTCTTTCGGTCAGTGAGGCGGCCCGCCAGCTCGGCGTAACGCGCCAGACACTTCATCGGATTATGGCCGAGAAGGCATCCATCACACCCGAGATGGCGGCTCGACTGGGACGGTTCTGCGGCAACGGCGCGGCACTTTGGCTGCGGATGCAGCAGACGTATGACCTCTGGCGCGCCGAGCGCGAGCTGGGGGCCGAGCTGAAAAGAATTCCCATTCACCGGACATCTTCCGCGGCCTGAGCGCGTCGGCGCAGGCGGGAGCCGTGGCCTGGACCCGCTCCTGTATCCTCCCACATGTCAAAAAATGGGGGAGGACTTTCGGAGGGAAAAGAATCACGCGCGCTGGTTGTAGGCGCCCATTGCGCGCTCGAGGCCGTCGCGCATGATCGCGAGTGCGGCGTCGGCGGCGCGATCGAAGATCGGCGCGAAGGATCGCATCTCGGCGTCATTCATCGGTTTGATGATGTAGTTGATCGTATCCTCGGCGCCCTGCGGATGGCCGACGCCGATGCGGACGCGGTTGAAGTCGGGTCCGAGCGTCTCCGCGATCGAACGCACGCCGCGATTTCCGGCGTCGCTCCCGCCGCGCTTGATGCGAATCTGTCCCACGGGAAGATCCATTTCGTCGTGGATCACGATTAGCCGCTCGACTGGCACTTTGAAGTAACCGAGGATCCCGGCGACACATTCGCCGCTGCGGTTGTAAAACGTTTGCGGCACAACCAGCATCGCGTCGCCCGCGCCGGTGCGCATTTCGGCGTAGAAGCCGTTGAACTTGCGGCGCGTTAACTCGACGCCGGCGTGCGATGCGAGCCTATCGACGACCATGAAGCCCGAGTTGTGGCGCGAGCGGCGGTATTGTTCGCCCGGGTTGCCGAGCCCGGCGATGACCCATCGGACCTCGCTACGCTCCGCGGGAAGTTCATCGCGCTCGCGATGCGCCGGGCGGAACTTGTCGAACAGGCGCGTCAGCCGGCTTTTCACCTTTCTCCGCGCTCCGTTGTCGCGCTCATCGTCCGTGTCATCGGCGGTTGCGCCTGGCGATTCGGAGCGGCCCTTGCCGCGTCAGACTGGATTGCGGACGCGGCCGTTGCCGCGCGCAGCGACGTAGGGTTTGACCAGCGGTTCGAGCGCCTTGAACAGCGCCGCCATTTCGGCCGGCGTGCCGATCGAAATGCGCATCGCGTCGCGAAACACCGAAGTGGGGAAGTGGCGCACCAGAATTCCACGGCGCCGGAGCGCGGCCGCGACGGGGCCCATGTCGTGTCCCTCGAACCGCGCGAGTACGAAGTTGGCCGACGAGGGCGGCACCTCGAAACCCATTTTTCGAAGACGCACTTCGGTCAGCGCGCGCGTGCGCTTGACCCGCTCGACGTTGCGGCGCATCCAGGCGGCGTCTTCGAGCGCCCGAGCGCCGGCCGCGATCGCGGCGCGATTAAGGTTGTAGGAATCCTTGACCTTGAGCAGCGCCTCGATAACCCGCGGCTGCGCGAAACAGAGCCCGAGGCGCATCCCGGCGAGCGAGAACGATTTCGAGAGCGAGCGCAGGACGATAACGTTCGGATGGCGCTTGACGAGATGGAGTGCGTTGCTGTCGGCGAAGTCGACGTAGGCCTCGTCGATCGCGAGCAGGCGCCCGTCGAGCGCACGTGCGAGCTTTTCGAGTTCACGGGGCGGCGCGAGCGTGCCGCACGGGGAGTTGGGGTTGCATACGATCGTGAGATGTGCGCGCTCGCGGCCAAGTTGTTCGAGCGGGATCGTGAAACCCGGGCCGAGCGGGACGGCGGCGACGCGTGCTTCCTGGATCGACGCGAGGGTATCGTAGAGCGAGTAGGTCGGCAGCGGATAGGCGACGCTGTCGCCGGGGCCGAGGGCGGCCCGGAAGAGCATCGATAGCAGCTCGTCGGAGCCGTTGCCTGCGAGAATCATGTGCGTCGGGAAGCCGTAGAGCCGCGCGGCGCTGGCAACAAATTCGTCGGCGCGCGGGGGCGGATAGAGGCGCATCGCGGCGCTCGCCGCTTTAATCACGGCGCGTCGCACGCGCGGCGAAGGCGGATAGGGATTCTCGTTGGTGTTGAGCTTGACGAGGCGCTGGCCCGGGCGCGGCTGTTCGCCCGGCGTGTACGGCGCCATTTTTTCGATCGGTTCGCGAAACATTCGAATTATCCCGCCGTCGACTCGAACAGCCATTCGAGGTACGGGTGCGAGCCGGACGCGAACGGCAAGGCGACGACTTCCGGGACCTCGTAGCTGTGCAACTCGCGCACGCGCCGCTCGACTTTAGTATAGAGGCGGGCGCTTGTCTTGATGAGGAGCAGGTACTCGCGCGCGTCCTCGACCGCGCCGCGCCATCGGTAGATCGAGCGCGCCGGCCCGATGATATTGACGCAGGCGGCAAGGCGTTCGTCGACCAGGGTGCGCGCGATCGACGCGGCCTCATCCTCGCTGCCGGCCATCACGAGCACGAGTCTCGCGGTCCGCGCCGTTTTGGGCGTTGTCGCCATTCCAGCGGGGTACTGTAGCCGTCACGATGAGAGCAGTCCAAGGCGAGCGAGCAGGTGCGCGGTAGCGGGACATGGATGGGGGTCGCGCGGGGGATTTGCACTGCGGGGTATCGGTTTGCGCGAGACAAGCGGAACACCCGAATCAGCATGAAGCGACAAATGCGCCGCGAGCAGCATCAGGTCGCTCCACCGGTCGACGTCGTACCATGCTGGACCGAGGGCGTACGGGATGCGCATCCGCTTGAGCCGGCGGATGGTTTCGGCGAGGACCTGCGTACCGCCCCATCGGATGCCACGAAAAATATCGGGCAGTGGACCGCGGACACCGACGAGGTAGTAGCCGCCGTCGAGGCTCGGGCCGAGTACGACCCGCGTTCGCCGAAGCAGGGCCACATTTCGTGCGAGAAGTCGCGACGGGAGCGAGGGCGTATCGGCGCCGATGAGGACCGCACCCGCGTCGTATAGCGGTGCGAGTGCGCGCGCCATACGCTCGCCGAGATTACCGCCGCCCTGATCGACGAGCACGGCGCTAAAACGGCGTGCGAGAGTGCGGAAGTAGCTGGCGCGGCGGGCGTCGCCGGGCGCACTGCCCGCGATTACGATTGGAACGCGGAGGTTTTGCGCCTTGGTGAGAGCGTCGAGTGTGAACGCATGCGCAAGGGCGGCGGCATTGCGCGCGCTGAGACGTGGGATGAGGCGCGTCTTGGTTTCGCCTGCGACGGGCTCACGCGTGAAGACGATAAGCGTGGGGCGCCGGGTCATCGGCTACGGCGGTGATTCAGCCTGATGAATTGCAGGCAAGAGGAATCAAATGAGGCGATGGGGTTGTGGACGGCCGCAAGTGAGTATTGTCACCGTCGAATCCGACTCGCGGCCATCACAATTGTCAGGAGGACGCTCTCCTCCCGTTGAAATTTGCATGTGCAGAGTACCTGACTGACTGCTGGAAGAGAGGAGTCACAGGGGGGGACATATGGACAGGATGCTCCTCTCTGGCAGCTGGCGCCTCCGCCCCCGTATCAGTAGCTAATCCGAAGAGTTTCATCAGCGCTTCGTCGAGACGGCTCTCGTCGAGGGACGTCAAGTCGTCCTGGAACGAACCACTGAAAAATACGGTGAGGCGGTTGTCGAGCTGAACTTTATTGGCTTCAATGTGGTCCTCTGCTCGAACGATCTTCCAGTGATCGCTTACAGCACTCGTGATGCCATCCCACAAAAGGTTGTACGTAACGCCATTCGTAGACTGCATCACGATGCAACCGCCGCCAGCCGGCGCTCTCGAATCACTCATGGATAATGGAGTTACAATGACCGTTTGTCCGCGAAGGAAGATGGTAAGGCGGTCGAGCAGGACTTTGTCGACTCGAAGCAAATCCGGCTTCACGCGTAGCGCCGATTCGGCTTCCGCCTCACGTAGGTAGCGCCGAATAAATCTGCACAGCTCGGCAACCGCCTGAGACCATGACGGCGTCCGGTATTTTTCCTGTTCCTGCTTTTTGAGATTGTCCAGAAAATTCATAACGACCCCCCGCGGATTTCATCGTTCAGATCGCTCAGACCGTTCATTGTTGTCGATAAACGACTTAGTATCAATGAGAAATAACTCGATAACAGAAGATAGCAGTTGTGAGCATCTTTTGCCTGTGCGTGGCTTTTCTGTTCACTGCTGGCCTATAGGTAGAAAACGTAATCAGCCGTTGAAATAAAAAAAGGGGCATTTTCGTGGAATAGGCATAGTAAATGGGCCAGTGCACCACTTTTTTCGGAGAGGCACTCGGCAAGCGCAATGTGGCGAACGCAAAAAGAGAATGCCGATCACGTTACGACCTAACCCCGGCCCCTTCCCTAAAAGGGAAGGGAAGTAAATTCAAATGAGCTTACTGGGCTAGCTGTGGAAACCGCTCCTTTACGGCAAAGGCTCACGGTCAGGGCTTGATCGTATTCGGGGCGACCGCATTGATCGGCAGGCTCAAGGTTTTTGCGACGAATTCGGCGACCGAGGTAATCGGCATCGGGACTACGGCAGGATTCGCGAAAGGCCCGTATACGTGAAAATAGGCGGCGAGCAGTCCACTACTCGCACTGGCGAGATTCCCGCCTATCAGGGGAATCTTGTTTACCAGCCAGTTCACGGTGCTGAAGGGAACCAGGCCGACCGACATGTTCAGGGTCGCATCGTGGAGGCGGACGTGGCCGCGCGCAACAATATCCATGACGGCGCCGTCGAGGCGGAGATTGTCAGTATAAAAATCGCCGTCGCGGCCCTTGAAATCGGCGCCGAGCGTCTTGAACGGGACACCGGAGACGCGCGGGTCCGGAAGGTGGGCGGTAAGCCAGGCCTTCAAGTCGATGAGGCTCAGAATCCGGTAGAGCAGCGTAA
>WNFS01015300.1_pt1 | contig 11153 bp, 12 predicted proteins | sample 5400141 | NCBI WGS metagenome assembly WNFS01 (sample SAMN13153358, study PRJNA577476) | soil metagenome | isolation source: 60 cm saprolite under Madrone tree | place: USA:California | collected 2016-06-14 | reverse complement strand
TCGGATAGATTTCTTAACCCGTCAAGATAAGCAACCAGAGAAAGCTCGTCGAAAGCGTCGAAACTTTCGACCAAACGGTCGTATGAGGGTTGAAACAGATTAATGCAGGTATTTACTCGTGGAAAAGTGCCGTTCAACGTTTTCACCTCCGAGATGCGCGTTTCAAAATCTGCACCAAAACAAGACGGGAAAGATGATAGGCCTCTTTTGTGTCATCGGAATATTCAAAGGCCACGTCGCTGATCGTCGCTATGAGCTCTCCCAAAGTGGTGTCGATCCTTTGGTCATTACGATTTACTTTCATGTCGGCTTCCTTTCAATTAGAGAAAACAGGAACGATCCGAAGTTCCTTTTGAAACGCGGCGCTGACACGCGTAAATAACCATCTTACCAGCGGTCAAGATCACTCGAATCTTCTCTCCCGATTAGATCGCAGTTTCATAGACCTGTTGCCATGATTGTTTTTGGTGTTTCTGCGGAAACTAGGTCGGCAAGACGCCTTTCGAGCACGGAAATCGCAAAGGGTTTGGAAATGAAATCATCGCAGCCTGCCGCAAGACACCGCTGCCGCGCTATGTCGTCGGGAGACCCGGTCGCCGCAAGAATGGGTATATTCCTGTAGACAGGATGCTTTTTTAGAATCGCCGCGAGCCCAAAGCCTGAGATATCCGGCAATCGCATGTCCATGAGAATAACTCTCGGTGTTTGGCACTCAAGTTTGGCCAGCGCTTCCCGGCCAGTCTCGGCAAGGATTGGATCCCATCCCCGTGAGGTGAGAATGTTTCCCAGCAGCTCGCGAAGATGACAAGAATCTTCCACAACCAGTATCTTTTTTGACAACACAGCTCTCCTCCTAACAAGGCGTTACCCATCGTGATGATGAGGTTGGAGCCTGTCTTCTTGGTATGTAGATTATGATGGTTTGGAAGGGATTACTGTCTAATATTGCACAATTTCAAAAAGAAAATTTGCGGGACCTGTACACACGCCCAGCCAGTTTGGGCGATCGTATATCGTCTTGGCACCGTAAGGGGCGGGAATCCAGACGTTGTTACGACTGCCCCCCCGGCTAGAGGCATGCGGGGGTGCAGTTAAGTAAGTGATTCTCGATTGTTTAACATCGTGCTGCCCTCAGGAGAAATTTGCCTAATCCTTTGGTTCACTACTTTCTCTCCCGGATTGAACTTCCTGCAGATCTGAATCAGGAGTTGAGGCTTCTTCCCGAAAGCCGTATTTTATCAGTTTGTAGCGGAGTCCCCGTTCACTCATTCCTAGCAGTTCCGCGGCGCGGGTCTGGACCCCGTCGGACCGAGCCAGCGCTTCCCGGATCATGCGGCGCTCCAGCCCTTCCACGGCGACCGCTAACTTAGTTTCCCGGTCGCCCTCTACCTCACGGTCTTGGACGGTCAAGGGTAGATCGCCGCTCCCGATGACTTCGTCTCTGGCGAGAACCACGGCCCGCTCAATCAGATTTTCCAGCTCCCGCACATTGCCCGGATAATCGTAGCGTAAGAGAATATCCCGAACTTCATGCGTAAGACCGCGGATCGTCTTGCCGTTCTTCTCAGCGAAGCGCCGAAGGAAGTAGTCGATCAACAATGAAAGATCCGAGCGTCTTTCTCGCAAAGGTGGAATGAGAATTGTTACCACATTAAGCCGGTAGTAGAGATCCTCCCGCAACTGTCCCGCCTTAACGAGCGCCTCCAGCGGCCTGTGGCTGGCAGCCAGGATCCTGACGTTGACCTTGACTGGACGACTGGAGCCCACCTTCTCGTATTCTCGCTCCTGAAGGACTCGCAGGAGCTTCGCCTGCAGATGCAAGGGAAGGTCACCGATTTCATCGAGAAAGAGTGTTCCGCCATTAGCCAGCTCAAAGCGCCCTTGGCGCGAAGTTACAGCGCCGGTGAAAGCGCCTTTTTCATGGCCGAACAATTCCGATTCGAGAAGAGTTTCGGGAAGCGCCGCGCAGTTAACCTTAACTAGAGGACCGGACGCTCTAGGGCTGGCGAAGTGGATCGCCTTGGCGATCAGTTCTTTTCCCGTGCCGCTCTCGCCGCGGATCAAGACCGTCGCTTCACTCGGCGCAACCCGGCGCACTAGAGAGATGACGTCAAGCATCGGCCCGCTCTCGCCGATAATTCCTTCTATGCGATGCCGGCCCTGTAACGTTTCCCGGAGTTCGCGGTTCTCGATAAAGAGTCGACGGTGCTCACCGGCCTGTCGAATCCGGAAAAGTAGTTCATCCAAATTCAGCGGCTTGGTCAGGTAGTCGATCGCTCCTCCTTTAATGGAGGAAACAGCTGCTTCGATACTTCCGTAAGCAGTCATCAAAACAACGCCCGTCTCAGGGTTGATGGCGTGGATGGCCTGCAACAGATCCAAACCCGACATGGCTGGCATCTTTTGGTCCGTGAGGACCAGATCGAAGGACTCTTGGCGAAAAAGCTCTAAGGCTTTTTCACCGCTTCCGGTTACAGCCACTTCAAAACCTTGCTTTTTGAGAAAACCCGAGACCAGCTCGCGCTGGGCAAGTTCGTCGTCGACTACGAGAATATGAAAAGGATCGGGCACTTAAACCTCCGTACGGTCCAGCGGCAAGCAAATCTGGAAGCAGCACCCCTGGTCCGTTTCGCTCAAAACAGTGATCGTCCCGCCGTGGGCCTCTATGATCCTGCGTGCGATCGCCAACCCTAGTCCGGAGCCCTTGGCTTTGGTCGTGAAGTAAGGTTCAAAGATTCTCCGGAGGTTTTCCGGCGCAATCCCGATTCCGGTGTCCGCGACGCTGATCAGAAAATTGCCGTTCGACGTGTTTGCCTTCAGCGTCAATGTCCCGCCTTCGGGCATCGCTTGCAGACCGTTAAGAATTAGATTCAAGATCGTTTGTCTGAGATATTCACGGTCCGCCTTGAGCGGGGGCAGAGTCGGCGGAGCGACGACTCGGATCTGCACCTTCGATTGGTGAGCTTCGCCTTCCCAATGTGGCTAAATCATTAAGGACATCCTGTATCCGCAACGCTTCGGGTTTAATCTCGAGCGGGCGCGCCAGCGAGAGAAATTGCTCCACGATCGAGTTGAGACGATGCACTTCGCCCAACATCAGCTCTGTCACGCGAGAGTATTGCTCCTGATCATCGGTTGGCTGAAATTCGGCCTTGAGACGCTGAAGTCCGATTGAAATAGCATTGAGCGGGTTTCTCACTTCGTGGGCGACGGTCGCAGCCATGTTTCCCAGTGCTGAAAGGCGTTCTCTATGTAACACTTCGATTTCCAAGGCTTTGACCTCTTGCAGGTGCAAATGCTGGTTATGGAAAATCGCCGCCATTCCCAGAATGCCCGCGGCTACGACAGCCAGCCCCAAGGTAATGATGGCGCGCAGGCTGTTGTGCCAGGCGACCTCCATCGATCCCAGGGAAAGACCGATCTTAAGGAAACCCAGATTAGATTCATCCAGCGCAACGGGTTTGACTACCTCAAAGTAACGTTTTCCCCCGCCGCTCTCGACGATCTCGCTGAAGAGCCGACCGTCAACCTTCGCCCTCAAAACCAGGGGTTCTTTTTCTTGTTGTCCGATACGATCTCGGTCGGTATGGGCTACGACATTCAAATTGCTATCGAGGAGAGCGATGAACTCACTGTCGGAATGACGGCCCAGATCCTCAATCTGTCTTTGAACTCCCATCTCTTTCTCGAAGTTTAAAACATAGTCGGCGTTGGCGTGGACCGCGATGATGCCTGGAAAACTGCGGGCGCCGATAGCGACACCAAAGACACTGCCTTTCCAGAATTCACTTCCCGTGACTCTTGGTGGTAATTCGAGACCCTGGTTCTCAGCTCTTTCCCTAGCCAGTCGCCAACGCTTTCCCCAGATATAGCTTACCGTCTGCAGGCGGCGCTGAAAGAGTTCTTCGTTCTCCTTTTGCCTTGCCATTAGTGCCGGCAGTGCGGAAAGCTCCCAAGGTTGGCCCTGCTGGTCGAGTAGATCGATTTTTCGCAGGCGGTTCATGGCGCTGACCTCTTTAAGCAGCGCTTGATCTACCCGGCGAGAGAGGAGCAGTTGGTCGATCAGCCGGGCATTGTCCAGGAGACGCTGCCCGATCAAATCCTCCAAGAGAGCGTTCCCGACGATGGCGTTTTTAACACTGGCCTCCATTGCTTTGGCCAGTGTAGTTCCTTTGTCCTCAGTCTGGCGCAAGAATTCTTGCTGCAGCCTTTGAGCTTCAAAAAAAACGTAGAGAGAGGCTAAGACGAGAAGGAGGAGACCCGCGGCGAGAAAGTGGCGTGGTAAAAAAACTCTTCGCATGGACCTAAGCATTATAGTCCCGATTGCGCACTAATACACGAACGACCCCCGGGCCAGTTGGTCCCAGGGGTCGTTCGTCGGTTTCTCTCTCTGGACTTAAGACTTGCTCTGCCAGAGTGATCGATCTTGCCTTTACTTACTTGCTGCTGCTGATCAGTACTTCGACTCGCCGGTCGCGCGCGAGCTTCGCGTCGCCGTATGCGCCCGACTGTATCTTCGAAGCCGGCACTCCCGCCTGGATCAGCGCGTCACGAACGGCGCTGATACGACGGTCGCTCAGGTCCTGGTTGCGCGGGTCTGTGCCGCGCGGGTCCATGGAGCCGTCGATTCCGATTCGGAGGGATGGATTCTGTTTCATGTAGGCCGCGATCTCGGACACCTTGCTCGTGTCGGAAGCCTGAATGTCGGCTCGGTTGAATTCGAACGAGAACTCCCTGTTACCTCCCTTTAGGTGTTTTTCTTTGAAGTCGATGTGTGTAGAGCACCTTACGTGCCAGACCTTGTGGTAAGGAAAGGCGGCATTTTCCGACAGTTTCTTTGGCTTGTCAGAGCGAAAAAGGAGAGAAGATTCGTCAATAGAGTCGAAACTCTCGACCAAATGGTCGAACTGTTTTTTCTTTCATGTTGTGAACGAGAACGAGATCCTCGAAAGAGGATTGTACGATGACGCGATTAAACCGGGATCGATAGTCGTTGACGGGACTGATATTGTCGATGACGAGTGATTAGAATCAGGTCATAACTGATTTGCTTATGTGGCGGCCAACTAGGTGCGTGGGGTGGGCCATAAACGATCCCTTCCCTGCGCCCGTGAGAATCTTATGAACAAAAATAAACACCCGTCCGTCTTCTCTCAGAAGTTGATAAAGCGAAACCTGGGTAAAACAATCTCCCGTGTTTATTAATTGTTCGAAGCTATTCACGGTTGTGATTCTCCTTTTCTGGGGCTATCGCGCAAAGGGAGGCGACATTCTGTCGCAACCCTGCTCATAGGCACCTAAAGATAGCAAGAACAATCGAGGAAGCCGGGAAGTTACGGTGACTCGAAAGGGCTTGCTGTACAACACTGGACAGTCCCGAAAAGAACTATCGCGCTGCTCGCGTAGCCGTGGGGATCTCTAGGCAATCTGAGCGAGATAATCGGTGAGCTTGTTTTCTTCGATGATGAGAAAGCGATCTCTGTTGGTCTCAATCAGCCCAAGGTTGTGGAAGCGCTCCATAAACAAGCTGACGCGAGGCCGAGTTGTGCCCACCATCTCGGACAATTCTTCATGGGAAATCTTTAGTTCGATGCGAATGCTGCGCGGGTCCTTCTTGCCCATGGTGCGCGCCAGCTGTAACAACGTCTGGCCCAGCCGCTGTTCGCTATCCACCGTCACTAGATTGGCTATGACCCGTTGCTGGTCCGCAATGCGCACGGCGAGGTATTGCGCGAAGCCCCCAAACAAGGAGTCGCGGCTTAAGCGCGCAAAGAACTGGCTACAAGGTATTTGTTTTAAGGTCGTTGCTTTCATCGCGGTGGCTGTTTCCTGACGTGCGCCTAACCCGGCTAAGCACAGCTCACCGAAAATATCTCCGTCGCTGTGGATAGCAAGGAGGCATTCTTTACCTTCGGGCGAGAGCAGAAGCAGTTTGATCTGGCCGCTCTCGATGAAGTAGACCATCTCATCTTGATCGCCACAGGTGTAAACATTCGTGTGCCGGGCGATCTTGATTGCACGCGAATTCGCGGTCTCCTGCTGCAATGACTCACGTATTTGTTGCTTGAACTTGTCTGCTTGAGGAGTCTGTTGAATCATATTTCGGATATCCTTGGTTTTAAGAGTCGAAAGGGTTCCGTCTCGAACCCTTTCCGACCCCTAGTAATTGCGGCCGTGAGACCAATCTCGGTTGCTTTCTTGGACGCGGATTAGATCCGTGTAGGAGTTGCCACGAGAGCCCTGCTTCAGTTGCATGACGACGACCTTTAGAGCCGGCCGGTCAAGAGCAGAACAACAACCACCAACAGCACTACACCGAGAATGCCCGAGGGTTTAAAGCCATACGAGTGATAACCCCAGTTGGGCAGACCGCCCACTAGGAACAGAACTAAGATGATCAACAGTATCAGGCCCATAATCAGTTACCTCCCTTTAGGTGTTTTTCTTTGAACTCTATGTCTATAGAGCAATAGTATGCCTAGCGCGAATGCACCGATCCTTCGCGGCTAATTCTCGTTGCCATCGTTCAGCACCGACACAATGCAGCGATGTCTAGCGATCTTTCTCATCTCATTGGTGCGAATGTCCACTTGTCGGTGTCGAAAAGGAGATCTTTGAACGGAACCGACCGCGTCAGCGCACCCGCCTGGCTTTGGGGACCTGCGGGATGAGCCCTGGATAGGGGGCCCGCTGATCCTGCTGGACCTTGCGCGCCTACGGGGCCGGCTGGGCCCGCGGGGCCGCGTTCGCCCGCTACGCCAACGGGGCCGCTGAACTCGGTGACGTATCCGAACTGATCAACGCGAAGGTTGCGGGTCTCAGCCGCTGGATTTTGCGCATCGATGGAATACTCCACCGAATAGAATGCTTGATACCTTCCGGTCACGGGGCTGTCGATCTTGTAGCACACGGTCTGATACCCGCCGCCGTAGCCGAGAGGCCTCTCTACCTTAAAGCCTGCGAGGTTTTTGTCCGTATACTGTTGGGCCAAATCCCGCGCTTGATTCTCGGTTATTTTTTCCTTGGTAACCTTGAGCTGGGGACAATTTGCGCTGGCCACCATTTCATGGCTCATGCCGCCCATCCAACTTCTCGCGTCACCTTCCCTTTGAGCCATAGCCACACCGGACAGCGCCAAGATTCCCGCTACCGTGACCATCGGCTTTACTAATTTTAATCTGTTCATGAAGTTAACCCTCCTTTAGGGTCTTTTTTCGCTGACACTTAATATCCATCGGGTTGGTCGCTTACTGCGCCGATGGGTTCTGTACTGCCGCAACCCACGGTACAACGCGCCAATCGCAAAACACCAAAATCTATCTTTTCACTGCAAACCTCCTTGGTTGGACTGATGAAGAGGGTCAAATCAGGTTTCGACCAATCTCAGGAGTGAAGCCCCGCGCCTTAAGTTATCTCAAACCAGAGATTGGTAACGTACGTCTTAAGGCGATCTAGACGATGAATAGAGCAGGTTGTGTGCCAGACCTCGTCGTGAGGGAAAGGACGGATTTCCCAATAGATTGCTTAGTGTGTCAGTGGGAAAAAGAAGAAGGTCCGTCGAAAGAGTCGAAAGGGTCGACCAAAAAGTCGAATGCAACCGTATTGTCTTTGAGAGGCCTTCGCAATGAGAGTTATCTAACGTAACCGATGGCTAGAGAACCTCGATTCGGTATTTCGTGCATGGCCCCTGGGCTTAGCAAATAAACCACCCCCAGCAAGCTAACGGGGTATCGGAACACCAGCGATGAGAATTGATCCCTAAGGCGTCACCCCCGAATGTTTTAATCGTGGTTCGACTCTGCTGCTCACCGTGACCCTGAGCCACGTCGAATGGGTCGGGGTCCAGTTCCGGTCTCGCCTGGATTCCCGACGGTTCGAGAACCTCACCGTCCCGAGGGAAATCGAGGGATAGAAGCATTCGGGAATACGAATTATAGAGAACTAAGGAACAGCTTATACCCAAGCTGCGGGGAATCAGACCCGCTGAAATTGAAACTGCGCAAAAATCATATTAGTTGTCTTTTCGCCGAAGCGATCCTTGTCGTTTTCCATGACCTGCTCTCACAGTTAACGCACATTCAGGTTCTCATGCTTTTGGCCGCTCCTGATCGACTTTCTCTTCATTGTTTTCACTTCCGTGTGTATCTGCCGATCTCTTTTTATCCTTGATGCTGTCGATACTCCTCACCTTTAGAATCGCTTGCAATTCGGGTCTGTCGACGACTTCCTTTTCCAGCAGCAGTTTGGCCAACTCTTCCAGTGCCGCCCGGCGAGAGATGAGGAGATCTCGAGCTCGGGTATGAGCTTCGGTGAGTATTTGTTTTACCTCTTCATCGATGAGCCGGGCAGTTTCCTCGCTGTACTCTTTAGAACTCTGAGTCGGCACCATCAGGAACGTGGCAGTCCTGGCTCCTTCTAAAGATGCTAGGCCTAGTTTTTCACTCATGCCGAATTGGGTGATCATCGTTCTGGCAATCTCGGTCGCTCGCTGAAGGTCGTTCTGTGCGCCGGTTGAGATGTCGCCGAAGACGATCTCCTCCGCAACTCTTCCTCCCAGAAGGACACAGATCCGCGCCAGGAGTTCAGAACGTGTCATGAGATAGCGATCTTCCGTCGGCAGTTGGCTTGTGTAACCCAAGGCAGCGATGCCCCTCGGGATAATGGAGATCTTGGAAACGGGATCAGCGCCAGGCACAAGCTCCGCGACGAGGGCGTGACCGGACTCGTGGTAGGCGACGATCCTTTTCTCCTTGGGATTGATGACGTGGCTCTTCTTTTGTAGTCCCGCGACTACCCGTTCAATCGCCTCGTCAAATTCCGCCATCCCTATGGATTCCTTCTCTTGACGCGCCGCCAGCAAAGCAGCCTCGTTGACAATGTTAGCTAGGTCCGCGCCGACAAAGCCCGGGGTTTTCGCTGCCACTATGGCGAGATCCAGATCGGGAGAGAGTTTCACTTTTTTCGCGTGCAGTTGGAGGATTTTCGTGCGTCCCTTGATATCGGGACGATCCACCAGGATTTGCCGATCAAAACGGCCGGGGCGCAACAGGGCCGCATCCAGGATCTCCGGCCGGTTGGTGGCGGCCATGATAATGACCCCCTGGTTCGGATCAAATCCATCCATCTCGGCTAAAAGCTGATTGAGGGTTTGCTCCCGCTCGTCGTTTCCTGAAAGCATGTTCACTCCCCGGGCCTTGCCTACGGCATCGAGCTCATCGATGAAGATGATGCTGGGAGCACTTTTCACTGCTTGAAGAAACAGATCCCGGACCCGAGCCGCCCCGACTCCGACAAACATTTCGACAAAGTCAGAACCGGAAAGGCTGAAGAAGGGAACGCCAGCCTCACCGGCGACTGCCCGAGCAAGCAGTGTTTTCCCTGTACCCGGCGGCCCCACGATCAAGACACCCTTGGGAATACGCCCACCCAATCTCTGATACTTTTCCGGATCTTTCAGGAACCCGACAATTTCAGCGACCTCTTCTTCGGCCTCATCGATTCCCGCGACATCGGCAAATGTTACTCCCGTTGCCTTTTCAATGTAGACCTTTGCCTTGCTTTTACCGATTTGCATCAAGCCGCTGCCTGCTGACCCCAGCTTCTTGCCAACATAGCTCCACACCAGAAAAAATAGCCCCACCGGAACCACCCAGGATAAGATGGTCGGAAGCCAATTGTTGGTCACCTCCCCTTTGAAGGGTACTTTTGCCGCTTCAAGTTCTGCAGTCAGACCGGGATCCTCTACGCGCACCGTTTCAAAGGGAAAAGGTTTTTTGCCTTCAACGATTTCCGGAGAAATCTGTTTTACTTTCTCTGGCGCAAAAATTTCCTTAACTGCCGCTCCCTTCAAGTTCCCATCAATGGTCGTCTCGCGAATTACGAGATCGTTGATAAGATCCTTTTTGAGTAGAGACTTGAATTGGCTGTAGCTGATGACCTCGACATGAGCACTACCCAAGTAGTTTTGAATCACCAGGATGGTGAGAAATGCGAGGATGAAATACCCGATGGAAAGTTGCCGCTGTTTCTTTTCCATCGGTAGCTTGTTTTTCTTTCTCGCTTGGTAACTAGTCCGGAAGTCAGTGAGGAATTTCTTCACAGACTCTCGCGGACCGCCTTTCTGTGGCATTTTGTCGTCCTGCCGATTGGATAAGAGCGGAACTCTCCGGATTATAGAGCTATGAATCGGTATTCTCATGTTTCAGTCAGCTTTCTTTTATACCACCGTCCGCCGACCGCTGAGCAGGATGTGAATCAGCGCTACCGCTGCCGCAGCAACCAGCAATAGGTGAATCATTCCACCAGCGACCTGAGTGATCAAGCCCAAGACCCACAAACTAAGAAGAACAATGAAAACGGCCCAAAGCATAACTCACCTCGAGTTCAGATTTTTTGTCCACAACCCAGCTCATCTTTGTAATCGAGCTCTGTCCCATTCAGATGAAGGAAGCTTTGCGGATCGAGCAAGACGCGGGCGTCGTTTTTCTCAAAGACCTGGTCTTCTGCTGCAATACCCATTCTGTATTCAAAACCCGAGCATCCACCCTCGACAACTTTGACGCGCAGCCCATGTCTCTCGTTTGCCTTTGCGAGAAGCGCCCGGATCTTTTCCGCGGCGTGATCGGTAATGGCAAAGTCTTCAACCATATCGGATGAGCTCCTTGTCTAGCCCGCAACTTCCCGGTTTGTGGCCTGGTCATTTCTTACTAGCCACCGCTCCCGCATGATCTTGTCCTGGATTCTCAGAAGTCCTTCTGTCAGAGCCTCCGGCCGGGGCGGGCATCCAGGAACATAAACGTCTACGGGAACGATCTTGTCTACCCCTTTACAAACCGAGTAGGCGAGCTGAAAGAGTCCCCCGCAGCTGGCGCAGCTCCCCATCGAGATAACGTACTTCGGATCGGGCATCTGATCGTAGAGGAGCTTGGTCCGCTTGGCCATTTTGTAAGTTAACGTTCCGGCCACGATCATCAGATCCGACTGGCGCGGCGTGGCGCGGGGGACAGCGCCGAAGCGATCGATATCGGCCCGGGGACCCCCCGTCTGCATCAGTTCGATGGCGCAACAGGCTAAGCCGAAAAGCATATACCACTGCGAAGAGGCGCGCCCCCAATTAAGAAGTTGGTCTACCTTGGTTGTAAAAACGGTTTCGG
>WNFS01007076.1_pt1 | contig 11154 bp, 8 predicted proteins | sample 5400141 | NCBI WGS metagenome assembly WNFS01 (sample SAMN13153358, study PRJNA577476) | soil metagenome | isolation source: 60 cm saprolite under Madrone tree | place: USA:California | collected 2016-06-14 | reverse complement strand
GCAACACGAGGGCAAGGTGGAAAGACACGTTCGCCTGCTGGCGCCGCTCGCGTTTACCCCACCCGGAATGCTCGCCGCAATCATCGCGGGGGCCGCACCGAGCGATCTCACGGTAACGGCGCTTGCCCAAACCATACCGAATGCCTGGGAGCGATCGGCCTAACGTTTTAACGATCGCTCAAAGCGTGCCTGGAGCATGGCCAACAATACCGGCCTTGATGAGGCTGATATCGAGCCAGGCGACTTTCGAACCCGTCTCTGCCAAAACGCAACCGGTCTCTGGTTCACACCACCTGCCAAATTCCGGATATTGAAAATTCATGCAGCAGAGACTCGTCCAGGAAAACGCCCCCCTCGGTGGGAAGCGCCCGATTTTCCTCGCCAAAGACCCGCCCATTGCCCGCTAACTCTCGGGAATGTCGGCGGTTCTCCCACACCTGGAAATCACACCGCGGAGACCGGACTGGCTGGCTGGGGCGCCAGGATTCGAACCTGGGAATGGCGGAATCAAAATCCGCTGCCTTACCACTTGGCTACGCCCCAAAGAGCGCCGGACCATACTTGCGCAAGCGCGGCAGATCAATCGCCAGACGACCGGGTGTGACCTTGGCGCAGTCTTAGAGATTTGCCCTTGGGCGGCATCGATATGAACAGAAGATTCATGCCGGGGCTTTACAAGCAGTCAGGCGATCTCATCGGTCGGGATGGTTTTTCTAAGCATGTTCCTCACTGGCGTTCCGCCGCCGGACGAGTTCGATGTCCCGGCAGCACCGGGGCGATGAGGGAACGGATGCAAGGATGCCGCGTTGGGACGGAAGACTTTACGGGTGCGGAGCGTGGACGCCCGGATCCTGCCGTTAGTCTAGAGTGCGTTTCACTCGCTTTGAATCATTTACCGCATCGTCACCGGGCTTGTCCCGGCGACCTCGCATCTGAAGGCACAGAGCAGGAACAATCGAGGTGGCCGGGACAAGCCCGGCCACGAACCGGAGAGAGCGCGGGCGCTCAAACCTGACTGGAATCCGGTCTAGTTGACCTCGTCCCTGGCTCGACCGTGTACGCTTGCGGAGATAACATCATGATCGGAGCGCGACCGGCGGCGACTCTCGCTTTTGCGATTGGAGCGCTGATCTCGACGGCGGCAGCCTTCGACAACGGTCAATGGAACGACGTTCCCGATCACGTGCGATCGTGGTTTAAGTCGGTCCGCAGTCCCAGTGGCGTTCATTGCTGTGACATCGCCGATGGACATCGCACCGACTGGGAACTCCGTCCGACCGGCTACTTCATTCCGAATCCTATCGATCCGGCAGGTGAATGGATTCAGGTGCCTCCGGGAGCCGTCGTGCACAACGCCGGCAATCCTGTCGGTGAAGCAATCGTGTGGTGGAATGCGGTCGCTATTGATGAAGATCAGACCGGCATTTTCATTCGCTGCTTCGTGCCGGGCGACGATGTTTGAGCAGAAAACAAAGCGGTGACCTCGGCGGGTCGCCGATGATTCGCAACCGAATGCATCGCCCGCTTTCCGCGGGCGATGACACCGTTGAGAGAAATCAAGTGTCGGAAACGAAGCGCGCGTGAGCACTGGATGCTGCACCTTCGCGAAGCATGACGTGCTGAGGCGCGGGACGCCATCGCCGCTACCCCTTCGCGTTCCACTTGGCCGACAGCGCCGCCCGGGGGATTTCTTCCCCGCGCAGGTAGACCCGGTTGATCCGCCGCGTATAGGCGATGTCGTCGAGCGGATTGGCGTCGAGCACGATAAAGTCCGCGCTCTTGCCGGCCGCGATGCTGCCGAGGTCCGTGAGCCCGAGATTTTCCGCCGAGTTGCGGGTTCCGATCACCAGCGCCTGCATCGGGGTAAGCCCAACCTTGGTCACCAGCAGTTCCAGCTCGACGTGGGAGCCGAGCCCGAAGAACTGGCCGCCGCTCACGCCCCCGGTGTCGGTGCCGAGCCCGATGCGGGCGCCGGCGGCGTAGAGCTTGGCGGTGTTGCGCAGATTGGTGGCCGCCATGGTGCGCCCCCGCTGCACGGCCTGCGGATCGGCTTTGGGGTCCGGCGAAAGCTGCTCTGCGAGTTGCTGCAGGCTTTCTGTCGTGAAGGCCTCGCGCAACGCCGCCTCGTCGACCCAGGCGGGCTTGGCGGTGAAGATCGCGCGCCGCTCGCCCCACAGCGTCTCCAGGAAGAATACGCTGGGCCGCGCCTTGACGAGCGCCAGAAACTCGTCGTCCACATCCCGGTCTCGCACCATGTGGGCGAAGCCGTCGAGACCGGCGCGCAGCAGGTCCTTGGCGTCGGCAAGCTCTGTGGTGTGCGCCATGACGCGCAGATTGTGCTTGTGCGCCTCCTCGATGATTGCCCGATAGAGGTTGGGCTTGAGCTTCTCCACCGTGCCGTTGCGATCGTCCACCCAGATTTTCACCATGTCGGCCTTGTGGGCCGCCAATTCCTGCACGTATTTGGGCGCCTGCGCCTCCTCGGTGACCCCGTAGGCGGAATCCCGCATGGGGCCGCCTGGCCCCGCATTGGGCATGCCGAAGCCGCTGCCGGTGGTGAGATAGCGGGCGCCCGTATGCGCCTCGGCACGCGCCCGGTAGGGCAGGTCGCCGCGTCCAGTTCCGGTTTCGAGGACCGCGGCAATGCCGTACCAGGCGTAGCGGTCGAGCATATCGATGAGGTTTTCGCGGGTGTAATTGTCGGCCGTAAAGCTCGTGCCGCGGCGATAGCCCATGTGCACGTGATCATCGATCAGCGCCGGCATCACGGTCTTGCCCGTGACGTCGACCCGCGCCGCGCCGGCCGGCGCCGCGACCTCGCCGCGGCGGCCAACCGCCGTGATGCGGTCGCCGCTGACGACGATGGCGGCATTCTCGATTGCACGACCATCGCCCACGATGAGCCGCGCGCCTTCGAATATTGTCACGCTCGGAGTCTGGCCTTGCACCGCGGAAGCACCCGCCGCCGACCACAATGCGACCATGACGAGACCGGACAGGGCCCATTTTACTTGCGCCATTGCGTATTCCTCCGCGCGTTTTTGTCTCGGCTGTAGCCCGGATGGAGGGCCGCCTCTTGCGGCCCGTAATCCGGGACCGACCCATCCATTTAACGATGCTGTATTTGGAAACGCTGGCCCCGGATGGCGCAACTCCCCCTCCCTACCCTCCCCCGCATGCGGGGGAGGGTAGGGAGGGGGAGTTGCTTCATCCGGGCTACGCGCCCTTCCCAATCACTTCAGCACGTCGCTCGCGTCTGCGGCGGCGATCAGCGCCTTGGCATCCGGCTCAAGCAGAAAGCCCTCCCCAACCGCCTTGCGGGCGGCGGCTTCGACCGCAGCGACGTAGCCGGCGTGATTGACGTAGCGCTCCTCCAGCGATGGCCGCGGGTCCTCGTTCGCGGTGCGTTCGGCCTTGGTCTTGGCGAAAGGAACCATGCCGCCCGCATAGTTGCAGATGTGGCCCTTGTGGAAGCCCGCCGCGGTGATGTTCCAGCCGAGATAGGTGCCGAGCGGCGCATCGCGTAGGACCACCGGCACGCCGCCGAGCTCATTGCCGTCGGCATCGACCCGCGGCACCTTCAGCTTGATGACGTGCTTGATGCGGGGCGGCACCACCGTCTGCACGCCGGAGCCATCCATATAGTTGAACTCGGGCCCGAAGTCGTAGTCGAGCGCCGGGTTGATGAGACCGTTTGGCGCGTGCGCCGGCAGACCCGGCACGGCCGGAAATCCCATCGCCTCGGCGGAGGCGTCGACCAGCGTTCCGGCGGCGAGCGTCGGGTAACGGCTCGATGGCGGCGCCACGCCCTTCATGACCCAACTGCGGAAGTGGGCCCGGATGGCATTCACGGTCTGGGTATGCGGCACCGGATTGTTGGGCAGCACGCCGGTGCCCCAACCAACGCTGGGGCAGGAGGGCGGAGCGGACGCGGCCGTGCTGAAGCCGCCGGGGCCGCCGCCGTGCTGCGTGCTCGGGATGTAGTAGCGGCGCACATTGTCGGACAGCGGCAGGTCGGTGTCACCCGCAGAGCCAACCCATTCGGGCGTGAGCTTGAGCCCCCACACTTCCGCGGCACCGAAATGCTCGATGATCTTCGGGCAGGTGTGGCTCGCATTGCACCGATCGAGAATGCCGGCGGCGGCAAGGCCGCGGACCGGATCGGGCGCGGCTCCCCACCACTGCGGCCCTTCGCTACCGGCCTCATAAAGCTTGAGCACGCCGTCCGGCACCGCGAAGCGATAGTTCAGCGCAATCCGCCGGCCCGCGATGATGGGCCAGGCGCCGTCATAGACCTGCCGGCCGGCTTCGTCCTGGTTGAACCCCAGATGGATGAAGCCACGCACGAAATTGCCGGACTGGGAAACCCCGCGGGTGATCGCCCACGACACGCCGCCGGCGATCGGATTGGGCGTGCCGGCATCATCCTGCGCGGCGTTGCGGAAGAACGAGGCGACGTCGCGGAAGGCAGCAAAGCCGATGCCGAGCACCGGCGGATCCTTGGCGGTGAAAGTCACTTGATAGAGCAGGTTCGGATCGAAGCCGTTCTTCAGACAGATCTGGGTCGGATCGGGCGTTCCGGGGAACGGGTTTTGCGCGCTGCACTTCGCGAACGCCCAGTCGGAAGGCGCGATTTCGGCGGTCGCCCCGATCGTGCCGTCGATCGTCTCGGAAGCGTGCGTCGCAAGATTAGCTTCCTTGGTGTCCAGGCTCGCCGGACCATAGGGCATCGGGTTGCTGTGCATGATCATCGGCCGGGAGTCTTTGCCGGACGCATTCATGATGCGCGCCATGACGCGGCCGGTGATGGCCGAGCCGTCCGGATTCTTCGCGGTCGGCACGATGACGTAATCATTGTTCGGCCCCGGCGCCGTCGCGCCTGAGCCGTCGCCCTGCCAGCCGCTGGAAAGCCCGATATCGCCGTTGCCGCGCTCGATCGGCACGATCGTGATCCGGCCGGCGCGGTTGGGCACGTCGTGCCACATCAGGCGGCTCGCCTTTGACATGTCGACCGGCTTCGCGATCTGGAAGGTCGCGGTGTATTCCACCATGCCGCGGGTGTTACGGGGCGCGAGCTTGATGTCCTGGATGACGGCGTTGTGCGGGTCGTTGGGATCAAGCTCGCCGAACGCCTTTCCGACCAGCGTTTCATATTGGCCGGCATTGCCGAAGCTCGCCCCGTCGAAGGCGGGCGACACTTTTTTCTCGATCGCGACCCGGGTCACGCGCGCCTGCGCGGTCGCCGTCGTTACGAGGACGAGCCCGACCGCGGTGAGGCAGGCTGTGGATGTCAAAAGGGCGTTGGAAAGTCTCTGCTTGGTCCCGAGCATTAGTTTCCTCCCGATTATGTGTAACGCCGCGATCGCGGCTCTTCTTAATCCGCCCGTGTCAACATTAAGACCCTCATCCTGAGGAGCGCGCTCCTGAGCTTGTCGAAGGATGCGCGCGTCTCGAAGGATGGCAGCGAGTCCCTGCCGTGCATCCATCCTTCGAGACGGTCGCCCAAGAGGGCGGCCTCCTCAGGATGAGGTCGGAGGGCAGTGACATTCATTGGATCACAACTGTTGAACTTTGGACCTAATCACTTGCCCAAGCGATCCGGTCCCTTGGCGAGCGTCTTCACCCGATAGAGCCCCTCCCGCGCCGTCAGGTAGAGCGTCTGCTTGTCGGGTCCGCCGAACGCCACGTTGGCGGCCTGGCGGCCGGCCTTGATGGTCCCGAGATATTGGCCCTTCGCGTCGAACACCTGAACGCCGGCGACGGTCGTGATGTAAAGGCGGTCGTCGCGGTCAATCGCCATGCCGTCGGCGCCGCTTTCGGCGCCGGCAGGAATGTCGCGCAGCTGCAGGAACGCCCGCTTGTTCTTGACGCTACCGTCGCCCTGCACGTCGTAGGCGAACACCGTGGGATTGAGCGTGTCGTCGACGATGAGCGTCTTGCCGTCGTTGGTGAGCGTGAGACCGTTGGGCCGCGGCACCGCGCCGTCGATCAGGATCGGCGTCTTGGCGCCGGCGGGCAGGTAGTACACATAGGTCGGGCGTCCCGGCACCACCGGCCGCGGACCCGGGTCGGTGAAATAGATGCCGCCCCTGGCATCCACGATAAGATCGTTGGGCGCCAGCAGCGGAGCGCCCGGCGGCCCCTCGGTGAGCACCGCGATGGTGCCGTCGCGGTTGCGCTTGGTGACGCGTTTGCCGTCCCCCTCGGCGAACAGGAGTTCGCCGTCCCGCGTCAGTGCGAGCCCGTTTGCGCCATTGGTGCTTTCGCGTGCGACGCTGATCTTGCCGCCCGGATCGAGGAAGTAAGTCTTGCTGACCCGGATGTCGGAGAAATAGAGGCCGCCGTCGGCGGTGCCGACCGGGCCTTCGGTGAAGACGTAGCCCTCCTGGACCAGCTCCGGCGCGACTCCCGGCGCGAGCACGCCCGGGATTCCCGCAGGTGTCTGCGCCGCCACGGGCAGGGCGAGCGCCGCAATGATCACTGCTACGCCCAAAGCCGCATAAGCTCGTATTTTTCCACCAATCGGTCGCTGCCTTGCGGTCATGATTTCCTCCCCTGATCCAGCGCTCGCGGGCCGGCTGCCGGAACTGCGCCGGATTGGGCCATTGTATCAGACCGCCGGCATTGCCCGGAAGACGGCAACGAGCGATATTGAGCGGACACTTTCGAAACACATGCCCACAGAGTCGCGGCGAGCCCGAACATCATCTCGCTTTGCTGACGGCTTCGCGACGCACGGGGTAGGAGGGGCAAAAATCGCGGCGTCATCGCTGAGCTTGTCCCGGCCCCCGCCCTACCTCCTTGCGGGGAGGGTAGATGGGGGATGGCACAGTGCCCGATTGTCGGAATGGCCGGGACAAGCCCGGCCATGGCCGAGTAGGAGCGGCCACGACTTTGCCCCTCTTACTGCACGGGAGGTAACGAAAGGCATACTGGCTTGTAGCCATACCTGATATCATTCAACCGCATTCGGGTTTTCGTCTGGTGCGTAGCGGAGCATAGGAGAAGGCCATGACAATTTCCCGCAGACGATTTTTTTCCCGCAGACGTTTTTTGCATCTGGCTGCGGGTGCTGCCGCATTTCCGATGGTGTCGCGCATCGCGAGAGCGCAGACCTTTCCGGCGCGGCCGATTACCCTGATTGTGCCGTTCGGAGCTGGCGGGCCGACGGACGTGATGGCACGAATTGCCGCCGAGCACATGTCGCGGACGCTCGGGCAACGGCTTATCGTCGAGAATGTCGCCGGGGCCGGAGGTACCACAGCGGCGGCCCGGGTGATGCGCGCCAATCCCGACGGCTACACCATTCAGATCGGGCATATGGGAACCCATGCGGCGGCGCCCGCATTCTACCCGAACCTTGCCTACAGACCGGATGCTGATTTCGCTCCGATCGGGATGGTCGCCCTGACGGCTTATGTGATCGCAGCGAACAAGAACTTCCCGCCCAATGACCTCAACGAATTCATCGCTTATGCCAAGGCGAACCACGAAAAGCTGAACATGGGGCACGCCGGCGTCGGCTCCAACACACATCTGACCGGCCTGTTGTTCAATGCGATCCTCGGCTTGAAGCCGGCGTTGGTGCCGTTCAACAGCGCTGCCGCCGCCACCAATGCGATGATCGCCGGTCACGTCGACTACATGTCCGCCGCGATTGCCGACGCCGTGCAGCAGGTGAAGGGTGGGACCATCAAGGCCCTCGCGATCGCGTCGCCCGAACGCAATCCGGCTTTGCCCGACGTCCCGACTTCGCGGGAAGCCGGACTGCCGGAGTTCGAGGTGCGGGGCTGGAACGCCCTATTCGCGCCCAAGGGCACGCCCGCGCCGATCCTCGACCAACTGACCAACGCGCTCGACCGGGCGCTCGACGACGAGACGACCCGCAAGCGCCTGCGCGATATCGGAAGCGATATCCCGGAGAAGGCGCGGCGCGGTCAGGTCGCGCTCGCGGCGCTGGTCAAGTCCGAGATTGCCCGCTGGACGCCAATCGTCAAGGGGGCGCAAGGCTGAATTGGACGAGCAATTTCCCACAACGTCAGATTTGGGTCGCAGTGGGGGCGGGCGTCATGGCCGCCCGCGTCATTGCCCTGCTATTCGGGCAACTGTCCGGTATGCTAGATTGGAAAAAAGAAACATCGCCATGCACCCGGAGAGGAATCATCTCATGACCGATCGCCCGAAGACCAGTCGCAACAAAACGGCTTACCGCATCACCCGCGCCACCGAGGGAGCGTCCCCAAACATCGTGACCGGCGTCGCTGTCGCGGCACTGTTGGGTGCAGGACTAGTGTTCCCGACGATTGCGCAGGCGCAGATGCCGCCAGACATCGCCGAGAAGATCGCCGCGATCGGCCGCGTGGTCGATCCCGAGAACACCGGCAAAATCTACGCGCCCCTGCAGGCGAAGGAGCCGTATGCGGGCGTCAAGGCCGCCCGGTGCTGATGTTCGTCCATGGCGGCGGCATGATCCGCGGCAACAAGCGTCCGCCCGGCAGCGCCTTCTACGACAACATCATGCTGTTTGCGGCCCGCCACGGCATGGTCGGCGTCAATGTCGAATACCGGCTGGCGCCGCAGTTTCCGTGGCCGGCCGGCAACGAGGATTTGGCCGCAGCGGTGCGCCTCGTCGCCGACAAGGCCGCGGACCTCGGCGCTGATCCGAACCGCATCTATCTGATGGGACATTCGGCAGGCGCCACCCATGTGGCGTCCTACGTATCGCATCCGGAATTCCATGGACCCAAGGGCTCCGGGCTCGCCGGCGCGATCCCCTCATCCGGCGGCTACGATTTCACCAAGGATGAACAGAGCGAGGGCAGGATTGCGTATTTCGGCAGCGATCCGGCGCTGCTTGCGCAACGCTCGGCGGTTGTGGGGCTCATCAAGACCAGCATTCCCTTGATGATGTCCTCGGCTGAACTCGATCCGCCGCCCATCGCGGCGCAATCCGCCCTCCTCAAGGATGCATTGTGCAAATCAGAACACGGCTGCGTGCGCAGCATCGTGCTGCCGAAGCACAGCCACATGTCGGAGTCCTACGCCATCAACACGGCGGATACGCAACTCTCCGACCAGATCCTGGAATTCATCAAGACCGGCAAATAGGGCGATAGAATGCTCCAGCCCATCGTGCTGTCATCGCCCGGCTTGACCGGGCGATCTAGTAACCCCCGACCGATGGATACTGGCTTGCCCGGTCAAGCCGGGCAATGACACTCCGGGATCTGGATGCAATGACACTCCAGCATCTATCGAGGCCAACATGATGGCGGAACTCTCGCTATGGGTCAGCAGCTTGCCGATCAGCGCCACGATGCGCCGGATCACCTGGCTCGTGCCGATGATGCAGACGCTGCACATCCTCTCGACTGGGATCGTGCTGTCGTCGGTCGTCATGATCGACCTGCGGGTCTGGGGAGCCTCGCGGTCCGGCACCGCGATCGCGCGCAGCGAGCGCTTCATGCCGTGGATTTGGGCCGCACTCGCGATCGCGACCCTCACCGGGATCGTCCTCATGCTGGCGTCGCCGCGATCGTTTCGCGACGGTGCATTCGTGGCGAAGCTCTACCTGATGGCGGCCGCGACGATTGCGACGGCCGCGCTTCCGATCATGCTGCGGCGGAACGATTGCGGCGGCAAGGATGCCGGTGTGCCGGCGCAAGTCGTCGGGATCGCAGCCCTGGTGTTGTGGCTCGGCGCGACGCTCGCAGGCCGCGGTCGATGGATTGCCGGAATGCTGGCCGGGTGAGGGCATTTGATCACCCTCCCCTGAAGGGGGAGGGTCGGACTGCCGAAGGCAGTCCGGGGTGGGGTAACGGCGTAGCCCCATATGCAGAGAATGATGAAGCGCTGTCACCCCCTCCCGGCCCGCTGGCGCGCCGACCTCCCCCCTCCAGGGGGAGGTAAACGCAGGAGCAGAGATTGAAGACGCTTACGGAACTCCTGCACTGGGTGGAGACAACGCCGCTCGCGATCTTCGTTTCGCAATCCACCTATGGCTTCGCCGCGATCGACATGTTCCACGTCGCCGCTGTCGCAGTGGTCTTCGGCACAATCGCCATCTTGGATCTGCGCCTGACCGGGATGGCGTTTTTGGATTTCGCCGTCACCGATCTGTCGCGACAAGTACTGCCCTGGACCTGGACGGCTTTCGTTATCGCGGCGATCACCGGCGTGCTCATGTTCACCGGCCAGGCGGTGAAATATGCGATGAACTTCGCGTTCCTGGTTAAGCTCGCCCTAATGGCCATCGCGGGTGTCAACGTGCTGGCGTTTCACTTCATCACTTATCAGGGCGTTGCGAGGTGGGATCATGGCGTCCCGGCGCCGTGGTCCGCCAAGCTCGCGGGCGCGTTATCGCTAATGATCTGGATCGCTGTCGCCGCCTACGGACGCTTTACGGCGTACTACATGTTCCCGTAAAATAGCGCATGGTGGCGTCAAGCGAACCAAATGCCGAAACGAAACCAGCGGCGCGGCCGGACGTGGTCCCGCCACGCGAGGTCATGTATCGGCACACGGTCGCGGTCCGCCTGACACACTGGGTCAACGCATTGATTCTCGTCCTGCTGCTGATGAGCGGACTGGCTCTCTTCAACTATCACCCGGCGCTCTATTGGGGAAACTACGGCTATCGCGGCATGCCGTCCTTCTTTTCGATCGCGGCGCTGGAGGATATCGAAACGGACGAGCCGGTCGGCGTCACTTCCATTATGGGCCATAACTTCATCACAACCGGCGTGTTGGGCGTGGCCTATGATGCACAAGGCGAGCCCGTCGCCGGCGCATTTCCGAGATGGCTCATATTTCCGGGCGGGCTTGCGATGGCGCGCGACGTGCATTTCGCAGCCGCCTGGCTTTTCGTGATCAATGGCCTCGTCTATCTCCTGTTCGGCCTGTTCACCGGCCACTTCCGCCGCGATCTCATGCCGGATGCGGCAGAGTTCCGCCCGCGCCATATGGTGGCGGACATCTTAAACCACATCCGCCTGCGCCGGGCGCGCGGCGCGGCGGCGCGCCGCTATAATGTGCTCCAGAAGCTCGCCTACGTGATCGTGATATTCGCCTTGCTGCCCGTGATGGTGCTGAGCGGGCTCACCATGTCGCCTGCCGTGACGGCCGCAATGCCGTTCCTGTTCGACATGTTCGGAG
>WNFS01004041.1_pt1 | contig 11156 bp, 8 predicted proteins | sample 5400141 | NCBI WGS metagenome assembly WNFS01 (sample SAMN13153358, study PRJNA577476) | soil metagenome | isolation source: 60 cm saprolite under Madrone tree | place: USA:California | collected 2016-06-14 | reverse complement strand
CATTGGCCGTGCCGCTACGGCAGCGCTCTGCCGTGTTACTCAGACCATGATCATCCCGGCGCTCGCATAAACCAAAAATCCCTGCAGGAAGTCTCAAGAGTTAGGTTGTTAGAGACTAATCGCCTTACCCCCCTCTTCCGCCGGGGTGACCGCCGCGGGGCGGTACGGAATTCTTTTCACGATCCCCAAGGCACCGTGCGTCCCGCCGGCAGCGCCGAGACCTCGCCCTTGGGCTGGCGGCTGGGGCGGCGGCCCTCGCGGACCGGCCGACGCTGGAGCTTTGGATTGGAAGACGTCAACTCGCGCGGGCTGCCGTCTTCGTGGACGGCGACAAAAGTGAACTCGGCGTCGGTGACTTTGATCCGCGCACCTTGGCCCTGGCGCAATACCCAGACCTCGACATCGAGCGTGATCGAGGTTCGCCCGAGCCGCTTGAGATCGGTGTAGCAGCAGACGGTGTCGCCGACATGCACCGGGTGCAGAAAGGTGATGTTCGACACCGCTACGGTTACCACCCGCCCGCCAGCATGCGGGGTCGCCGACATCTTGCCCGCCGAATCCATCAAAGACATGATCCAGCCGCCGAAAATATCGCCTTTTGGGTTGCTGTCGGCCGGCATCGCCAAGGTGCGAGAGGCGAGTTCGCCCTTCGGTTCGGTCGAATTGCGTTGCTTGTCCTTGTCACGCATCGCTCGATCTCCGGCGGGCTACGGACGACCGGGCTTTCATGTTGCATTGCACCATGAATATGTCAATACCTTTGAAATACAGCGATATTCTGATATCGCATTGCATAATAAATGACCATTGGCGACACCTGATCGATGCGCCCGACAACCCTCAGGCCTTGGAAGGCTCAGCCGTTCTTCTCCCGCTGAGGCGCGAGATCGCGCTTGGGCATTCCCGGAAACGTTTGCTCGTACACCCTTTCCGCTGCCCGGCTGAGCGAGCCTCGGTCGGCATCGCCGACGATCACACAGCCAAGGCCTTCATCGGCCCGGTAGAAGGCGCCGACGCTCTTGTCGTGCTGATAGAGGCTCGCTTCTCCGGCGACGCCAGGGCGGACATACACGGTGAGCCGGTCGCCGGAGCCGTTCTCGTACATCAGCTGCGCCGCGGCCCCGCTCCCGGCGGGCAGGAGCCGTCCCCCCATCAGGCGGTAACCGGTGGCGGAGAGATCGGGCACCACCAGCGGGCGGCCCAAACGCTTGGAGAGCCACTGCACGAGATGCGCCTCTTGGGCGGCATCGACCTCGACCGGATGGCGGACCTCGACCGCGAAGGTTCGGTGTGCCGCGAGCGCGTCGGCCATGATCGCCCCCGCGGCGAGCGCCGAGGGAGGCGAGGCCCGAGGGGGGACAAAATCTCGTGCGGTCCAGCCGCCAACGCCGCCCAGGGCAATCAGAAAGATCGCGGCTGCGATCTCGGCAAACCGACGTCGACGGCGCCACTGGCGCTCGGCGAGCAGCCGAGTGAGCCGCAGGCGCGTCGGGATCGTCTCGGCAGCGCCTTCGCCAAACGCAGTACGTAACGCCTGCCGCTGCTCGACGTATTGTGACAGCCGTTCGCGGATCTCAGGATGGACCGCGAGATACGATGCGACCGCCTCGGCGCGGTCGGGCGGAAGTCGGCCGTCGACATAGGCCATCAGCTCGTCATCGCCGATCAGACCTGGGAGATCGGTCACTTCACTTTCCCCAGCTTGGCTTTGGACGGCTGCCGCTCGCCGCTCAGATATCGGCGCACCTTCTCGCGGCCGCGCGACAGCCGCGACATGACCGTGCCGATCGGCACGCCCAAGACCCGTGCCGCCTCGCCATAGGAGAGGTCTTCGACGGTAACCAGAAAGAGCACCGAACGCTGCTCCTCCGGCAATTCGGCAAAAGCGCGCAGCAGATCCCGGTGGACGAGCGCCGCCTCCTGTTGTCCCTCAACCTCCGGCCGATCAACCGCGACATCGGTCGAGCGATGGTGTGCGTTGCGCCGTTTCTCGCGGTGCAAATCGGTCAGAAAGCGATGGTAGAGGATCGTGTAAAGCCAGCCGTGCATGTCGCCATCGTTCCGGCGCAGATGCCAGCGCGAGAGCGCGCGCTCGAGAGTGTCTTGCACGAGATCATCGGCGCGCTCGGGATCGCCCCGCAAGAGCTGCCGGGCGAAGCGCCGCAGCCCGGGGATGTGCGCTTCGATCTGAGCCGCAGGGTGATCTGGCATCGCCTGTCCCCGGCAAGTCCGGCCGCCGGTCGGCGGCGACCATGTCCGCTCTTTCGGCCCCAGTTTCCAATCGGCTGCCGGGCCGCGGATCGTTGCTTCGAACATTATTCACCCGCTTGCACTGCTCGGTGATCACAATTCTGTTAACGATACTACCACTTTGGGGTTATTCGGTTCCGTAAGCCGATGGCAGCACACGAATATTGAATGGGTTGAGCTGACGACCCGCCGGCAGCTTCGGGTGACGGCTCCGATCGTTTCGATGTGCGATTGGATGTCGCTGCACAATCTGTCCTTGTTGCCCGTGTGGCGATAGTATCTCGGGCGGCGCCGCCCTTTGGCGACAGCTCTACACGGGCGGCATTGATTTTTGAATGCCGCTTTAGATGAACAGGAGGCGCGGGAATGAGGCGAGGTCTTTGCGCGGTCACGGCAGCGAGCGCCCTGTTGCTCTGGTTGTCCGCTGAAACCGCAGTCGCCCAAAAGCAGGGCGGCATCCTGAGAGTACCCCATTTCGACAGCCCGGCCAGCGTGTCGCTGCTCAAGGAATCGACGGTCGCGGTCAACCGGCCGATGATGGGTGTTTTCAACAATCTTGTGATGTATAAGCAGGACGTGCCGCAGAACAGTCCGAAGTCGGCTCCGAGGTCGACAATCTGGTCGAGCGCCAGTCCACAGAGTCCGATGTCGAGAAACGCAAGCGGCTGGTGTGGGAGATCGAACGCAAGCTGGCCCAGGACGACCCCCGTCCGATCCTGTTCTATCTGCAAAATGCCAACTGCTGGCGGCCGCAGCTCAAAGGGCTGATTACGATGGCCAACAGCATTTACAATTCCTGGCGGTGCGAGGACGTTTGGCTCGATAAATGACCTCGATCCGCAGGACCAGGCCTGGAGTGACGAGTGTTGTGATTCCTCCAGATCGGCGCGCATGCGGCTTTCTCCGGTGACGCGATGTACCGCTCAGACGACATGTGATAGCTTGCTGACCATCGCCGCCTCGCCTTAGAGCCCGGTAAGCGAGCTGGAGGCCGCGACAGCGGGCATACGCCCGCACTGAACAGGAGGCAGATGACGATGAGGCGGGGTCTGCGCGTGCTTGCGGCAGCGGGCTCGGCGATACTGGCGGCGATGGCCACCACGAGCGCGGCAGTTGCCCAGAAGCCGGGTGGTGTTCTGCGAGTGCACGCCAACGACTCCCCGCCGAGCCTGTCGACACATGAGGAGTCGGATGCCGTCCCGGCGCGGGCGATGATGACGGTCTTCAACAATCTCGTCATGTTCGACCAGCAGGCAAAACAAAACAGCATGCAGTCGATCGTGCCCGATCTCGCCACCGGTTGGTCCTGGAGCGAGGACGGAACGCAACTGACCTTCCCATTGCGCGAAGGCGTCAAATGGCACGACGGCAGGCCCTTCACCGCCAGGGACGTCAAATGCACCTGGGACCTGCTGGCCGGCAAGTCGAGCGAGAAGCTCCGTCTCAATCCGCGCAAATCGTGGTACCGCAACCTCGCGGAGGTGACCACGAACGGCGATTATCAGGTTACCTTCCATCTGGAGCGGCTGCAGCCAGCCTTTGTCGCGCTCCTTGCTTCGGCGTATTCGGCGGTCTATCCGTGCCACGTGTCTGCAAACGACATGCGACAGCGTCCGATCGGCACCGGCCCGTTCAAATTCTCCGAGTTTAGGCCGAACGAGCGGATCACGATGGCGCGTAACCAGGATTACTGGAAGCCGGGCCGGCCTTACCTGGATGGGATCGAGTTTACGATCATCCGCGAGGTGTCGACAGCGAACCTGGCCTTTGTCGCTGGTAAGGTCGACTGGATCGGCACGACGATTCCGCTGCTGAAGGACGTCAAGAGCCAAGCGGCTGACGCGATTTGCGAGGTGACGCCGGGCGGGATCAGCCGCAACCTGATCATCAACCGGGATACGCCGCCTTTCGACGACGCGGATATGCGACGGGCGATGGCGCTGAGCCTCGACCGCAAGGCGTTCATCGACATCATCAGCGAAGGCCAGGGCGACGTCGGCGGGGTTATGCAACCGCTCCCCGAAGGGGTTTGGGGCATGCCCGAGGATGTCATGAAAATGCTGCCGGGCTATGACCCGGACGTGCAGAAAAACCGCGCTGAGGCCCGCGAAATCATGCACAGACTAGGCTACGGCCCCGACAAACGGTTGGCGCTCAAGGTATCGACGCGCAATATCCCGCCCTATCGCGATCCGGCGGTGATTCTGAACGACCAGTTGAAGCAGGTGTTCATTGACGGCGAACTCGAAATCGTCGAGACCGCCAGCTGGTTTCCCAAGGTCATGCGCAAGGACTACAAGATCGGCCTCAATCTAACCGGCGGCGGTGTCGACGACCCGGATCAGCAGTTTTACGAGAACTATGCCTGTGGTTCCCCGCGCAACTACACCGGCTATTGCAATCCCGAGCTCGACAAGTTGTTCGACCAGCAATCAAGCGAATCCGCGGAGGGAACGCGCAAGAAGCTGGTGTGGGAGATTGAACGAAAGCTGGCAGAGGACGGCGCCCGGCCGATCATCTTTTACAACCGGTTCGCGTATTGCTGGCAGCCTCAGGTGAAGGGTTGGACGATGATGGTCAACAGCATCATCAACAATTGGCGCATGGAAGACGTCTGGTTGGACAGATAGTCGGCGGTCCGACAGACCGGACGGATCGGCTGAATAAATCCAGCTCCGGCTGGCAAGCAAGGGAGGTAACTGGCAATGAAGCGTGATCTTCTCGTGCTCGCAGCGGCGGGGTCACTGCTGATTGCGATGTCAGCGGGTGAGCCGGCGCTCGCCCAAACACGAGGCGGCATCCTGAGGATGTCTCACTTCGACAGCCCGGCGAGCATGTCGCTGCACGAGGAGGCGACGGCCGCCGCCAACCGGCCGATGATGGGCGTATTCAATAATCTCGTAATGTATAAACAGGACGTGCGGCAGAACAGCATGCAATCGATCGTGCCCGACTTGGCCGTAAGCTGGTCGTGGAGCGAGGACGGAACAGAGCTGACCTTCCCGCTGCGCCAGGGCATCACGTGGCATGACGGCAAACCGTTCACCGCCAAGGACGTCAAATGCACTTGGGACATGCTGACCGGCAAGTCCGACGAGAAGCTGCGCCTCAACCCGCGCAAATCCTGGTACAGAACTCTCGAGGAGGTGACCGTCAACGGCGACTATGAGGTCACCTTTCGTCTCAAGCGGCCGCAACCCTCCTTTTTGGCATTATTGGCGGCCGGCTGGTCGCCGGTCTATCCCTGCCACGTGGCGGCGCGTGACATGCGCACCCGCCCGATCGGCACCGGCCCTTTCAAATTCGTCGAATTCAAACCCAATGAATTAATCCGGGTAACGAGAAATCCGGATTACTGGAAGCAGGACCGCCCCTATCTCGACGGTATCGAGTATCCGATCATACCAAGCATCTCTACCAGGATGCTGGGCTTCGTCGCCGGCAAGTTCGACACGATCACTGGCGTGACGGTGCCGCTGTTGAAGGATGTCAAGAGCCAGGCACCGCAGGCGGTCTGTGAGGTGGTGCCGACCAACGTGCCGCGTACTCTGCTCGTCAACCCGGCCGCACCACCCTTCGACAACCCGGAGCTGCGCCGCGCGATGGCGCTCAGCCTGGACCGCAAGTCCTTTATCGACATCATCACCTTGGGAATGGGCGACATCGGCGGGGTCATGCTGCCGGCGCCGGAAGGGGTCTGGGGAATGCCGCCCGACATGCTGAAAACCTTGCCCGGCTACGATCCTGATGTCGCTAAGAACCGTGCCGAAGCCCGCAAAATCATGGAAAAACTCGGCTACGGCCCCGACCGGCGGCTCGCGGTCAAGGTCTCCATCCGCAACATTGTCCCAACCCGGGATCCGGCGGTGATCCTAATCGACCAGCTGAAGCAGATCTACATCGACGGCGAGCTCGAAACCGTCGACACCACGCAATGGTATCCCAAGGTCATGCGCAAGGACTTCAGCGTTGGCATGGTGGTCAGCGAGAATGGCCTCGACGACCCCGATCAGCAATTCTACGAGAATTACGTGTGCGGCGCGGACCGTAACTACGCCGGCTATTGCAATCCGCAGCTCGACGAGCTGATAGATCGGCAATCGATGGAGCCTGACCGGAAGAAACGCCAGAAAATGGTGTGGGAGATCGAAAAACGGCTGGCCGAGGACAATGTTCGCCCGGTCATCTTCTATGCCCGTCAAGCGACCTGCTGGCAGCCGCAGGTCAAGGGTCTGACCCTGATGGTCAACAGCATCTACAACGGCTCGCGCTTCGAGGACCTGTGGCTCGACAAGTAGCTGCTGCCGCAAGGCCAGCCAGCAACGGCGCGCGATCGAACGTCGGTAGCGAGCTTCTGTTCCTCCAATCCGATAGGTGATAGCCTCGCGGGCGTTGTCCCGGCATCCGAGCTCAACAAACGAGCCGGTGGGCGGCGACGGCGGGCGCTGCAAGGCCCGCGTCATGGAACAGGAGGCAGATGGAAATGCGCCGAAACCTTCGCTTGCTCGCGGCAGTGGGCGGGCTGCTGCTCGCGTCCTCCACCGGTGACGCGGCATTGGCGCAAAAACGGGGCGGCATTCTGAAATCGTATTCGATCGACAGCCCGGCCAGCATGTCGATCCACGAGGAAGCGACGATCTACGCGGTGCGGCCGATGATGGGCGTCTTCAACAACCTCGTGATGTTTGACCAGCAGGTGAAGCAAAACAGCCTCAATTCGATCGTGCCCGATCTGGCCACCGGGTGGTCATGGAGCGAGGACGGAACCGAACTGACGTTTCCGCTGCGCCAGGGCGTCAAATGGCACGACGGCAAGCCGTTCACCGCCACCGACGTCAAATGCACCTGGGACCTGCTCGCCGGCAAGACCAGCGAGAAGCTCCGGCTCAATCCGCGCAAGGCTTGGTACCGGAACCTTGAAGAGGTCGCCACCAACAGCGATCACGAGGTCACCTTTCGCCTGAAGCGGCCGCAGCCGGCCTTGATCGCGCTGCTCGCCTCCGGCTTTTCGCCAGTCTATCCCTGCCATGTGTCGCCGCGCGACATGCGCCAGCATCCGATCGGCACCGGCCCCTTCAAATTCGTCGAGTTCAAGCCCAATGAAGGCATCAAGCTGACGCGCAACCCGGATTACTGGAAGCAGGACCGACCCTACCTCGACGGCATCGAATATACGATCATCCGCAACGTCTCGACGGCGATACTGGCCTTCGTCTCCGGGAAGTTCGACATCACCATGGGCGGTTTGTCGGTCCCCCTATTGAGGGACGTCACAACCCAGGCGCCGCAGGCGAACTGCGAGCTCAATCCGACAAATGTCAGTCGCAATCTGATCATCAACCGGGACAAGCCGCCCTTCGACAACCCCGAGCTGCGGCGGGCAATGGCGCTGAGCCTCGACCGCAAGGCTTTCCTCGACATCATCACCGAGGGCAAGGGCAATGTCGGAGGCGTCATGCAGCCGCCGCCGGAAGGCATATGGGGTATGCCTCCCGAAATCCTCTACACCCTGCCGGGCTACGGTCCCGATGTGCCGAAGAATCGCAAAGAAGCCCGCCAGATCATGCAGAAGCTCGGCTATGGAGCCGACAAGCGGCTCGGCATTAAAATATCGACGCGCGACCTTCCATTCTATCGGGATACCGCGGTGATCCTGATCGACCAGCTAAAGGAGGTGTTTATCGACGGCGAACTCGAAACCGTCGATACGACGAACTGGTATCCCAAGCTGATGCGTAAGGACTACATTGTCGGCGTCAACTTTACCGGCAACGGCATCGACGATCCCGACCAGAATCTCTACGAGAACTACACCTGCGGCGCGGAAGGAAACCATAGCGGATACTGCAATCCCGAGCTCGACAAGCTGGTCGATCAGCAGTCTATGGAAGCCGACCAGGAGAAGCGCAAGCAGCTGGTGTGGATGATCGAAAGGAAATTGGCGGAGGACGGCGCCCGCCCGATCATCTTTTACGCCCCCGGCGGGAACTGCCGCCAGTCTCATGTCAAGGGGGTGACGATCATGGTTAACAGCATTTACAACGGCTGGCGCATGGAAGACGTCTGGCTCGACAAGTAGCCATTTCGGAGGGGCCGGCGGGTTTCGCGCGAGGGACCAAGGGAGGTGCAAATGATCGGAAATTTCCGCGCCGTTGCAATGGCGGGACCGTTGCTCGTTGCTCTGTTCAGCGGCGAGGCGGCCTGGGCGCAAAAGACCGGCGGCATCCTCAAAATGTACTCGCCCGACAGCCCGGCGAGCATGTCGGTTCACGAGGAATCCACGGTCTTCGCCGAAGGGCCGATGATGGGGGTGTTCAACAACCTGGTCATGTTCGACCAGCATGTGCCGCAGGTGAGCCTCAATTCGATCGTGCCCGATCTGGCGACGAGCTGGTTGTGGAACGAGGAAGGGACCGAGCTGACCTTCCCGCTGCGACAGGGCATCACATGGCATGACGGCAAGCCCTTCACCGCCAAGGACGTCCAGTGCACCTGGGATCTGTTGACCGGCGCGTCGAGCGAGAAGTTGCGCGTCAATCCCCGCAAATCATGGTACCGCAACCTCGAGCGGGTCACCACGAACGGCGACTATGAGGTCACTTTCCATCTAAAGCGTCCGCAGCCGGCCTTTCTCACGGCTCTCGCTTCCGGGTTCTCGCCGATCTATCCCTGCCACGTGCCACCGCGCGAGATGCGCCAAAATCCGATCGGCACCGGCCCGTTCAAATTCGTCGGGTTCAAGCCGAACGAATATGTCAAGGTAACGCGAAACCTTGATTACTGGAAAAAGGACAGGCCTTATCTCGACGGCATCGAGTATACGATCATCAAGAACCTGTCGACGGCAGTCCTGGCATTCGTTTCCGGCAAGTTCGACATGGGCTTTCCGTATAGCCTCACGGTGCCGCTGCTCAGAGACGTGAAGAACCAGATGCCGCAGGCGCTGTGCGAGATGGGGCCGGTCGGCCTCAACCGCGCCCTGATCGTCAACCGCGACAAGCCGCCGTTCGACAACCCCGATCTGCGGCACGCGATGGCGCTGAGTTTGGACCGCAAGGCGTTTATCGACATCCTCACCGAAGGCGAGGGGAACAGCGGCGGCGTCATGCAGCCGCCGCCGGCGGGATTATGGGGCATGCCGCCAGATATGCTGCAAACCCTGCTCGGCTACGACCCCGATGTGCAGAAAAACCGCACGGAAGCGCGCGGGCTTATGCAGAAGCTCGGCTATGGCCCCGATAATCGGCTCAAGATCAAGGTGTCGGCTCGCGACCTTCCGTATTTGCGCGACCCGGCGGTGATCCTGATCGATCAGCTGAAGCAGGTTTACATCGATGGGGAGCTCGAAACGATCGACACGACGAACTGGTTTCCCAAGGTCATGCGCAGGGACTACATCGTGGGCATCACCGGCGCGCAAGGCGGGCCTGACCCCGACCAGAACCTCCATCAGCTCTACGGCTGCGGCGGCGAATTGAACTTTAGCGGCTACTGCAGCCCTGAGGTGGACCAGTTGATCGATCAGCAATCGAGCGAGGCCAATCAGGAAAAACGCAAGCAGCTGGTATGGGAGATCGAGCGGAAACTGGCGGAGGACGGCGCCCGGCCGATCATCTTTTACGACCGCCGCGCGACCTGCTGGCAGCCGCGGGTGAAGGGGCTGACCTTGATGGTCAACAGTCTCTTCAACGGGTGGCGCATGGAAGACGTCTGGCTCGACAACTAGCCGATTTTAGCACGTCCGATGAGCGACGTGGGGTAGAACCCCATACCGCCCCTGTCCGCCCGCTTCGATACGTGATAAGCTCGTAAAGGTTGCCCTCTTGCATCAGAGCCCAAGGAACGGGCGGGCAAAGAGGCGACGGCGGGTTTGATAAAAGCCCGCGTGACCGAACAGGAGGCATGTAAATGAAGCGAGATCGTCGCGTACTCGTAGCAGCAGGAATGCTGTTATTTGGGTTCTCTACAGTACAGGCGGCATTAGCCCAAAAGCAGGGGGGCATTCTGAGAGTGCCCTTCTTCGACAGTCCGGCGAGCATGTCGCTGCACGAGGAATCGACGTTCGCCGCCTTGCGGCCAATGATGGGCGTATTCAACAATCTAGTCATGTATAAGCAGGACGTCCCGCAAAACAGCATGAAATCGATCGTTCCCGATCTGGCCACGAGCTGGGCGTGGAACGAAGAAGGGACCGAGCTGACCTTGCCGCTGCGCCAGGGCGTCAAATGGCACGACGGCAAACCCTTCACCGCCCAGGACGTCAAGTGCACATGGGACATGCTGAGCGGGAAGGCAGGCGACAAGCTGCGCCTCAATCCGCGCAAGTCCTGGTACACGAACCTCGACGAGGTCACCACGAAGGGCGACTGGGAGGTCAGCTTCCATCTGAAGCGGCCCCAACCTTCCTTCCTTGCGTTGCTGGCCTCCGGGTGGTCGCCGGTCTACCCCTGCCATGTGCCGGCGCGCGAGATGCGCCAGCAACCGATCGGCACCGGCCCATTCAAATTCGTCGAATTCAAGCCGAACCAGTCGATCACGGTGACCCGAAACCCGGATTACTGGAAGACAGGCCGGCCGTATCTCGACGGCATCGAATATACGATCATCAAAGACCTGTCGACGCGGACCCTCGCCTTCATGGCCGGCAAAGGCGACCTGCTTAATGGTGTGCTGATACCGCAGTTGAAGGATGTCAAGAACCAGGCGCCGCAGGCGATCTGCGAGGTGGCGATATCAAACACCGGCCGCAATCTGCTCGTCAACCGCGACAAGCCGCCCTTCGACAACCCCGATTTGCGGCGCGCGATGTCGCTTAGCTTGGACCGCAAGACCTTTATCGACATCCTCTACGAGGGACAAGGCGCCATCGGCGGGGCCATGCTGCCGCCGCCCGAAGGGCTGTGGGG